>ERZ773185.2853-NODE-2853-length-10634-cov-3.648171_pt1 | contig 10634 bp, 8 predicted proteins | sample MGYA00580531_ERZ773185 | MGnify/ENA primary metagenome ERZ773185 (study PRJEB29015, sample SAMEA2737799) | human gut metagenome | biome: human gut; feature: human-associated habitat; material: faeces | place: China | collected 2012 ...
GTAAAAAAATCCACTCGGGGCGTTCGCGCAACGACCAGGTGGCGACCGACACGCGCCTGGGCGTCAAGGCACTGGCCAAGGAGCTCATGGAGGCCAATCTCGAGCTGCGCCATGTGCTGGTGGATGCGGCTAAGAAGTACGACAAGGTGATTCTGCCGGGCTACACGCATATGCAGCACGCTCAGCCCGTGCTGCTCTCGCATCATCTGCTGGCGTATTCCTGGATGTTCGCGCGCGACTTTACGCGCCTGAAGGCCGCCTTTGATGCCGCCGACAACTGCCCGCTGGGTGCTGCCGCGCTTGCCGGTACGAGCTATCCGCTCAATCGCCAGATGACGGCTGCCGAACTTGGCTTTGCGGGCGTGATTCCCAACTCGCTCGATGCGGTTTCCGACCGTGATTTCCTGCTCGACCTGCATTACGCCGGCTCCGTCATGGCCATGCACCTGTCGCGTCTTTCCGAGGAGATCGTGCTGTGGTCGAGCTCCGAATTTGGCTTTATCACGCTTTCAGACTCTTACTCCACCGGCTCGTCTATCATGCCGCAGAAGAAGAACCCCGACTTTGCCGAGCTTATCCGCGGCAAGAGCGGTCGCGTGTACGGCAACCTGGTGCAGTTGCTCGTGACCATGAAGGGCTTGCCGCTCGCCTATAACAAGGACTTGCAGGAGGACAAGGAGGGCGCGCTCGATACCGCCCATACGCTCATGCAGTGCCTGTCCGTTATGACCGGAATGATCTCGACCTGGACCGTCAACGAGGATGCCATGGCGCGCGAGTGCGGCGTGGGACACCTTGCCGCCACCGATGTTGCCGATTACCTGGCCAAGCGTGGCCTGCCGTTCCGCGAGGCACATGCCGTGGTGGGGCATCTGGTCCTGATGTGCGAGAAGCGCGGCTGCAATCTTGAGGACCTGCCGTTTGAGGTGTTCCAGGAGGCAAGCCCGCTCTTTGAGCACGATATTACCGAGGCGCTCGACATCCCGTCGATTGTCGCTGCGCGCACGACCGAGGGCGGTACCGCCCCTGCTGCCGTTGCCGTGCAGTTGGGGCGCGCCGAGGCGCAGCTTGCGGCCGATGAGGGCGTGTTTGGCTCGTTGACTAAGGTCGTCGAGATGGGACACGGGGCAAAGTAAGGTTTTGGCTGAAGCTGCTTTGGCCATTTATTGATAAATCGTTTTCCGGGCGTCTGCTGCTGCGGACGCCCGTATTTTGTTGCTATGGGGGAGGGGCTTATCGAGAACTTCTGTAGGACCTTTGGGCAGGTTGTGAAGGGGATACGTTCGCGGGTGGCAACCGACCGTCTGTTCTGCTCGATGCGGTTGATGGGCGGTCGGATGGTACTCTAATCGGGCTTCGAAACAGAAGTGACACATATGGAGCGCTTTAATAAATTGTTGCGTTTCAATAAACAGCTTTTTGTTTAACTGCAGCTAAAACTCTGTTACGATGCAGTCCAGGCGGGTGCCGGAATGGGACTTGGGCACGCGCGAACCTACTTGAAAGGCTACCTTATGGCTATCGAGAAGACCTTCATCATGATTAAGCCCGACGCGGTGCGCGATCGCAAAATCGGCGAGATTGTTGCTCGCATTGAGCGCAGCGGCCTTGTCATCGAGCGCATGGAGATGACCACGCTCGAGCGCGCTACCGTCGAGGAGCACTACGCCCATCTGGCCGACAAGCCCTTCTTTGGCGGTCTCTGTGACTTTATGACGAGCGGTCCGGTCGTCAAGATGGTCGTTTCCGGTCTCTCCGCTGTCTCCAAGATGCGCACCCTTATGGGCGCTACCAACCCGCTTGATGCTGCCCCCGGCACCATTCGCGGCGACTTCGCTGTCGATGTCAACGCCAACGTGATCCACGGCTCCGACTGCCTGGAGAACGCCGAGATCGAGATCAAGCGCTTCTTTGGCTAAACCAGCTTTGACTCCTTAAAGCTGTTAGCGTGTGGCTTGGGCGCCGCGGAACTCCATCCGCGGCGCTCTTTTTATTTCAGTAGACTTTTGGTAAATGCCCACAAATCTACTAAAGAGCCCCCGTCCGGACGTTTCTTTCGGGCGGGGGCTGGCGTTAGCGTATGGCTTTGTAAGTCTTTAGGCCTCGTCTACGACCTTGAGGCCGCGCGTGTGGTCGATCTCGTTGAGGAGGTTAACGCGACGCTCGTGGCGACCGCCCTCAAACTCGGCGTCGAGCCACTCGTCGACAATCATCTTGGCGAGCTCGGAGCCCACGACGCGGGCGCCAAAGGCAAGCACGTTGGTGTTGTTGTGCATGCGGGAGAGCTTGGCGCTGAAGGGCTCGGAGCACACGACGGCGCGTACGCCCTCGACCTTGTTGGCAGCCAGGCTAATCCCGACGCCAGTGCCGCAGATGAGGATGCCCAGGTCGACGTCGCCGTTGGCAACGGCCTTACCCACCTTGTAGCCGGCGATGGGGTAGTCAAAGCTCTCGGAGGTGTCGGTGCCAAAGTTCACGACCTCGCAGCCGCGCTCCTTCAGGTGCTCGGAGATGATGTTCTTGAGCTCGACGGCGGCGTGGTCGTTACCGATACCGATCTTCATGGATGGTTCCTCTCTGGTCTGTGCGGCGCAAATGCTAAAGGTGTTTACCGCGTTCGACTGCATGATAGCGCGACTTTTGCGTAAACGCTCGAGCGTTTTTTGGTCAAACGCTTTAGCGGGCAACAAGATCGGCTTCTCATGAATAATGCCACCAATTTGTGCTCGAGCGCCGTCCGCCGGAACCATGGTTGCGGTTTTTGATGCATTGTTATCAAATAAAGGAACTAACCATCCTTGAGAGCCCAGCCCGTTATGCAAACAGGAGATACCTATGCCTACCGATTCCATCCGTGATGCCGCGTTTTGCGATGTTTTGAATCGCGAGCTTGTCTGCGCGCTCGGCTGTACCGAGCCTATTGCCGTTGCCTATGCAGCAGCGCTGGCGAGTCAGACGCTCGGTTGCGAACCCGATCATATGGATGTTGCCTGCTCGGGCAACATCATCAAGAACGTTAAGAGCGTGACCGTGCCCAACTCGGGCGGTATGCACGGTATTGAGGCCGCGGCCGTGCTGGGTGCCGTGGGCGGCGACGCCAAGAGCGCGCTCGAGGTGCTCGAGAGCGTTAACGATGAAGACCGTGTTCGCGTGGCCGAGCTCCTCGCCGACGCCGGGTGCTGCGATGTGTCGCTTGTCGAGGGTGTGCCCAACCTCTACATCAAGGTGACTGCGACGGCCGGGGGCCATACCGCGGTCGTCGAGATTACCGACCACCACACCAATGTCACGTGCCATACCCTCGACGGTATTCCGGTGTGCGGCAAGTCGGCGGGGGAGTGTGCCGCCTGCGCCGAGCGCGTCGTGGCCGAGCGGGCGGCAGATAACGCCGATACGCCCATGTCGATTGAGACCATCATCGACTTTATCGAGGACGGTGACATTGAGGACGCCCGCGCTGCCGTTGAGCGTCAGATTGAGCTGAATGGCGCAATCAGTGCCGAGGGCCTTGCGCACGCTTGGGGCGCCGAGGTGGGTCGTACGCTGCTGGGTGCTCGTGCCGATGACGTCGCCTGCCGTGCCCGTGCCCGTGCGGCCGCCGGATCCGACGCCCGCATGAACGGTTGCGCGCTGCCGGTCGCCATTGTGTGTGGCTCGGGCAATCAGGGAATTACCTGCGCATTGCCCGTCATGGAGTATGCCGAGTACCTGCGTTGCGACCACGAGCGCCTGGTGCGCGCCGTGATGCTGTCCGATCTTATCGCCGTGCATATCAAGAGCTATATCGGTGCACTCTCGGCGTTTTGCGGTGCTATTTGCGCTGCGTGCGGCGCCGGCGCTGCGATTACCTGGCTGTGCGGTGGCACGCGCGAACAGATTGGCGCGACGGTCTCGAATACGCTTGGCAACGTGGGCGGCATCGTGTGTGACGGCGCCAAGGCGAGCTGTGCCGCCAAGATCTCGGCTGCCGTCGATGCGGCGATTCTGGGCCACGATATGGCCATGCAGGGTCGCGGCTTCCGCGCCGGCGAGGGCCTGATCCAGGATACCGTTGAGCAGACAATCGCCAGCATGGGCTACGTGGGCCGTGTGGGTATGAAAGATACCGACGTCGAGATCCTCAACATCATGATCGGCAAGACTCGAGTCTGTTAGGACAACTCTTCCGCTACTTGGTGTTCGTAGAAGGCCTCGATTACGGCGTTAAAGTCGCGGGCGAAGTCTTCCATGGTTCCTCGCCAGGTGGCTCGGCCGGGTTTTCCCTGGCCAACATAGGCAGTTTGAATGCCGCAGGCGGGACTGGGGAAGTCGCGCTTGGGATCGTTGCCCACCATAAGGACCTCGTGCGGCTCGAGCCCCATCACCTGAAGCTGCTCTAGATAGTAGGTGGCATCGGGCTTGCAGCGGGTGGTGTTTCCCATGTGCGTGACGAGCTCAAAGGGAGCATCGGCCAGGTCGCCCCAGCCCATGCGGCACTCGATGGCCCCCTGGGGAAAGCTGGGGTTGGTAAAGAGCGCGCAACGCAGTCCAGCGTCCTGTACGGCCTGGAGCGCGGCGTGCGCGCCCGGCATGGCGTGGGCGTTAATGACATCGTCGTTCTTGTACGGAAGAACTTCGCGATCATAGTAGGTAAACGCCTCGTAGATGATGGGATCGGAGAGGCGGATACCGCATCGGCGCTCGACCTCTTCTTGGTAAAACTCAAGATTGGTGCGGTTGTCCGTGCCGCTGCGGCGATTGGCGTTGAGGTCGACCAGGATGGTGCCGAGGCGTGCCATCGTGCCACCACGGCTGCGGCGGCCGATATCCGCGAGCATCGAAGAGACATCCTTAAAATAGCGAAGGATGAACGCGTTGAGGTTGATGCTGAGAAGCGTCTCGTCCATATCGAAAACGACTGCTTTGAGCACGCGGGCACCTTTCTCGAAAAATCGATCTAGAATCGTTGGCTCCGGATACTTTACCCCAAAGCCGAATGCCTGGCTGGTTATCGTCAAGTTGCGGAGACGTGTGTTCATAAGATTACGAAAAAGTCTCCACACGAGTAAAAAATCGCAGTTCACGCTTGAAATCGAACTCATTTCCCCGTAACCTATACGAACGTGATTGCATAAGCGTCACATTAGTATCTGTCGGCTCCCGAGTGTTCCTAAACGTTGTGTGCTTGTCGCACCCTTCTGTAGGTCCTAGCAATCGGGGCCCCGTAGTTCGAAAGGGGTCCACCTTTGAGTGAGATTCAGAACTCGTCCATTTTCTCTCTTGACGATGTCAATGAGGAGGAGATGAACAACCTCATCGACGGTACGATTACCGACTTTGATGAGGGCGATCTCGTTAACGGCACTGTCGTTAAGATCGAGCATGACGAGGTGCTCGTTGACATCGGATTCAAGTCCGAGGGCGTTATCCCGGTCCGCGAGCTGTCCATCCGCAAGGACGCTAACCCTGCAGACATCGTTGCACTCGGTGATCCCATCGAGGCTCTGGTTCTCCAGAAGGAGGACAAGGACGGTCGTCTGGTCCTGTCCAAGAAGCGTGCCGAGTACGAGCGTGCTTGGAACCGCATCGAGGAGAAGTTCAACTCCGGCGAGAACGTCGAGGGCGAGGTTATCGAGGTTGTCAAGGGCGGCCTGATCCTCGACATCGGCCTGCGTGGCTTCCTGCCCGCTTCCCTCGTCGACCTCCGTCGCGTCAAGGACCTCACCTCTTACATGGGCACCCGCATCGAGGCCCGCGTCATCGAGATGGACCGCAACCGCAACAACGTCGTCCTCTCCCGTCGCGTCGTGCTCGAGGAGTCCCGTAAGGCCGAGCGCTCCGAGATCCTGTCCAAGCTCAAGTCTGGCATGCGTCTCCAGGGCACCGTTTCCTCCATCGTCGACTTCGGCGCCTTCGTCGATCTCGGCGGTATCGACGGCCTCATCCACATCTCCGAGCTCTCCTGGAACCACGTCAACCATCCTTCCGAGGTTGTCAAGGTCGGCCAGGAGGTCGAGGTCGAGGTTCTCGACGTCGATCTCAACCGCGAGCGCATCTCCCTGGGTCTCAAGCAGACCACCGAGGATCCGTGGCGCGCACTGGTCAAGAAGTACCCCGTCGGTGCTATCGTCGAGGGCACTGTGACCAAGCTTGTCCCGTTCGGCGCTTTCGTCGACCTGGGCGAGGGCATCGAGGGCCTGGTGCACATCTCCGAGATGGCCAACAAGCACGTCGATCAGCCTTCTCAGGTCACCCACGTGGGCGACAAGGTTCAGGTCAAGGTCATGGAGATCGACCTCGACCGTCGTCGTATCTCCCTGTCCATGAAGTCTGCTGCTGAGACTCTGGGCGTCGAGATCGAGGTTACCCCGCTGCCTTCCGAGAAGAAGGACGAGGAGACCGACGCCGAGTAAATCGGTTTGACGATCACTTGTTTTAAGGGATCCGTCCGCAATGGACGGATCCCTTTTTGCATTTGCTGCTGAGGTCCGCGATGCTGCCCGTGCTGTCCACACGTTATTTGGTTGTCGGTGCATGAAAAATGCCGACATCCCGCCTCGGGGAGGAGGCGGGAACGCACCGAGTAGACGGAGGGGTGCGGAGCGCGGTCGCGTCTCGACTGACGACGTTGCCCATCGACAACCCTATTGTACTGCATGGTGTGGTTCTTGGTTTATCGTGTCGAACGCTTGTGTTGTGCCATTGCCTGCGGCAACGGTGTGTTACACTCTTGCACTGCTGAGTGGGCCAGACGGTCGCGCGATGTGCTGCTTGCAGTACGCGTGAGGAAAGTCCGGGCTCCAGAGGGCGGGATGCCGGCTAACGGCCGGGCGGAGTGATCCGACGGAAAGCGCCGCAGAAAAGAAGACTCCCACCTGCGCCGCAAGGCGTAAAGGGAAAAGCTGAAACGGTGGTGTAAGAGACCACCAGCGTCGTGGCAACACGGCGGCTTGGCAAGCCCCATCCGGAGCAAACGCAAATAGGAGCACCATGGTGTGGCCCGCACCGTGCTCGGGTTGCGCGCTAGAGGCGGACGGCGACGTCCGCAGTAGATAAATGGCCGCCCCAGACAGAACCCGGCTTACAGGCCCGCCTCGCATCTCTTTGGACGGAAGCGCCCTGGCTCACGCACGAGCCAGGGCGCTCTTTTTTGCCGGCGTGGCACGCTTTTCTCGACAAGGGCATTCCGACGAAGGGATGGGCGCCATGGATGCGTATCAGGGCCTTCCCCCTGCCGAGCTGGTCGTTCTTGCGCCCTTGGCGATCGTCGGGCCCTTGTCTGGCTTGTCTGGAGGCGCAGGCGTTGAGCGTGCCATGCCCATCCGCATCTTCGACCAAGTGCCAACTGGGCTTTTGTCGCCGCCGTTGACGGATGGGCGTGGTCGGTCTTGCAACCCCTCGGAAAACGGCCGCAAAAAGGGCCCGGACGCAGCCGTCCGGGCCCCGGTGATGTCGAAAGTTGACAAAGGGACTGTCCCTTTGTCAACCCGTCTAGCGCGTGCGGGCGAGGGAGCCCATGGGGTCCCAGGGGGCCAACACGCGGGCCTCCTCGGTCTCAAAGACGTGGCGCTCCTCGTCGGTGAGGTACCTCTTGTCAACCACGACCTGGTAGACGTACTCGTCGAACCACGCGTCGCTGATGGTGTCAAATCCGTTGCGGCCGTGGTCCTTGCCCCAGCTGTTCTCCACCTTCCAGAGCTCGGGCGCGCCGTCCGCGCCCAGGCGCGCGCCCTCCAGGACCATGGCGTGCGTCATGAGGGACTCGCCGAACTCCAGGCGCTCGGCGCGGTCCATGCAGCCCTCCACCGGGAAGCCAAAGAGCGCGTCCACGTCGAGCGCCGCGGTGTCCATGATGCCCTCGTCCGACAGGTAGGATTGGGCCACGTCGCAGCCGAACCACACGGGCAGGCCGTCTGCCAGCTGCTCCATGGCGCAGCGCTTGAGCTCGGAGACGGGCAGGTTGAGGTAGCGGACGCCGCCGTCCTCCTCCACGTTGCCCAGGCGGCTCACGGTGTAGGCGTGGCCGAAGGGCTTGTCGGCCGTAGGCGCGCTGATCAGGCTCACGTAGTCGTCGAGCTCCATGCCCACGGCCTCGGAGAAGAACTCCTGCGGCGTGAAGGTGCCGGAGAGGGCGAGCTTGTCGTCCTTGTCGCGCAGGCGCACCTCAAAGCTCGCGGGCGGCTCGCCCAGGCAGGTGGCCAGGAGCTGGTAGACCTCGCCCATCATCTCGCGGCGCATGGAGGCAAGGTCGTCGGCGCCGACGCCGGCCTCGTGGGCGCGGCGCAGGCGGCAGGCGCATCCGCGCAGGTAGCGCGTGAGGTAGGAGTCCATCTCGCGGGTGTTGCGCGAGCAGGCGGTCTCGGGCATGGCCTCCTTGGGGCAGACGCCGTACTTCTTGACCAGGCTCTTGAACATGTCCCACTGGCCGCCGTCGCCGATGGGGTCGGCGAGCAGGAAGCTCACCAGGCGGCCGTCGACAGGCTCGTCCAGGGTGTCGAGCACGTTGCCGAGAAACCAGTTGCTCTTCTCGAGCTTGTCCCAGAAGAGTGGGTAGGCCTGCGAGAGCTCGAAGGTCTTGAGGTTGTACTTCTTGATGGTGCGCAAGCGCATGGTGTTCAGGCTGGCGAACATCCAGCAGCGGCCGGAGCGCTCCTGGTCGCAGCGGTCTCCCTGGGGGACCTCCACGTCAAAGCCCAGGGCGCTTTTGGCCACGGCCTCCGGCACGCGGGCCGCGGCGCGTATGCCCTTGCTGCTCACGGCGTTCTTGGCCACGAGGTTTGCCCTCTCGGCGCGGAAGGCCTCGCTTGCGGCCGCCAGGTCCTCGCGGGTCAGCGCCTGCACGTTCTTCTCCATTGGTTCTCCTCGTTCTCTTGCGGTTGGTTGACGGCTTGAGCATAGCACCGCCGGCCGCCCGTGCCCTGCGTGCTAGACTTGGCGCGTCGCGTCCGAAGGAGCCAGCAGGGGAGAAGAGCGTGCAGGTAGAGACCACGCAGCCCAACCGAGAGATGCCGGAGGTGCCGTCCTATGCCATGCGCGTGGTCGACGCACTGGAGGCGGCGGGCCACGAGGCCTGGGTCGTGGGCGGCTGGGTGCGCGACGCCCTCATGGGCCGTCCCGGCCACGACGTTGACGTGACCTGCTCCTCTCCCTGGGAGCAGACCGAGCGCGTGCTGCGCGCGGCGGGCATGGAGGTGCACCAGACGGGTGTGGCCCATGGCACCGTGACCGCCGTGGTGGACGGCCTTCCGGTGGAGACAACCACCTACCGCGTGGAGGGCGCCTACTCAGACCGTCGCCACCCGGACGAGGTCCGCTTTGTGACCGACGTCCGCCAGGACCTGGCCCGCCGCGACTTCACCGTCAACGCCATGGCCTACCACCCGCGCCGCGGCCTGCTCGACCCCTTCGGCGGCGAGAGGGACCTCGGGCTGGGCGTCATCCGCGCGGTGGGGGAGCCCCGCCGCCGCTTTGAGGAGGACGCCCTGAGGGTGCTGCGCGCCGTGAGGTTTGCCTGCCGCCTGGGCTTCTCCATCGAGCCCGCCACGCAGGAGGCCCTCGTGGCCTGCGCGGGGGAGCTCGACGCCATGGCCCGCGAGCGCGTGGGGGCCGAGCTGGACGGCATCCTGGCCTCCGGACGCGTGGCGTGGGCGCTGCGCCACGAGTTTGCCGTCATGGCCGCCGCGGTGCCCGAGCTTGCCCCCATGGCCGGCTTCGACCAGAGGAGCCCCTACCACGCCTACGACGTGGCCGAGCACACGGCGCGGGTCTGCGCGGGCGTGGAGTGCGCCTGCGGCGGGCGCCCGAGCCAGGCCCTGAGGTGGGCGGCGCTTCTGCACGACGTGGCAAAGCCCGCATGCTTCAGCCTGGACGCGTCCGGCCGCGGCCACTTCTTCGGGCACCCGGAGGAGGGGGCGCGCGTGGCGGGCCGCGTCATGGGCCGCCTGGCGCTGCCCAAGTCCATGACGCGGGAGGCCCAGGCGCTCATCCGCCTGCACGACCTGCCGGTGCGCCCCGCGGCCGCGAGATGATGTCGCTTCTGGAGGCCGCCTGCCCGGGCCGCGGACGCGCCCTCGCGTTTGCGCTGGTGGACCTCAAGCGGGCCGACGCCCTGGCCAAGGCTCCGTCCTGCCGCGGCTACGCGGTGGAGCTGGACGCCATGGCCGCCCGCGTGCGCGCCGAGGTGGCCGCCGGCTGCCCGCTCACTGTGCGCGAGCTGCCCGTCGGCGGCGGCGACGTCATCCGCGAGCGCGGCCTTGAGCCCGGGCCCGGCGTGGGCCTGGTCCTGGACGCGCTCCTGGCAGCCGTCCTTGCCGGCGAGCTCGGCCATGGGCGAGAGGAGCTTCTCGCCGAGCTGAGGATGGGGGAGTAGGAAGCGTCTCCTACCTGCGCAAACGCCTCTTTTTTGCCTTTCCCAAAATTATTTCGAGAAAAGTGCTTGCAATCCTGAGGGGTCTTCCGTATAGTAATTTCTCGCGCTGAGAGGCGCAAAGAAGTGGCAAGCAATTGGGACTTCGTCTAGTGGTAGGACAGCGGATTCTGGTTCCGTCAACGGGAGTTCGACTCTCTCAGTCCCAGCCATTTGCTACTTTGAGAATCGCATATGTGGCCCGTTCGTCTAGCGGTTTAGGACGCCGCCCTCTCAAGGCGGAGATCAC
>ERZ773185.2861-NODE-2861-length-10592-cov-2.320205_pt1 | contig 10592 bp, 9 predicted proteins | sample MGYA00580531_ERZ773185 | MGnify/ENA primary metagenome ERZ773185 (study PRJEB29015, sample SAMEA2737799) | human gut metagenome | biome: human gut; feature: human-associated habitat; material: faeces | place: China | collected 2012 ...
TTTTCCCGCCAATCAGATCATACACTCCTTCGTGGTGCATTGTCGGGATCCGGTAAGTATCATTTAACTCTTTCGTCAGAATATCTCCCATACCGACAATCGATGTTTTTTTATCTCCCGCTTTGGAATCTTTAAATGCCTCCTGGGAATGGGTATGATAAATTAGAATCTTCGGTTTGCTTCCGTCTTTTCTGATCTTCATATTCTTTTTCAGAAGTTTTCCGGCATCCAGCTCCTTTGCATCCGTCTTTGTTGTCTGATCTACGGTATAAAAATGGCTGCGCAGATATGCATAATTTTTCAGCTTCTTTTCGGATATCTTTGCAGTCTGTGTTTTTTCTGTTTTCTCTTTGTTGTTTTTTACAGTTCCGTCCTCCAGCACTTCATTTTCATCTTCTGCCTGTTTCTTTAAAATCAGACGGTAAGTATCTTCATCCTCAACCGCCAGCGTCTTTTCTTCTTCCCCATTTGCCATATATCCGATTGGAAATAATAGCTCCATCTGATTGATAAGCCATTTTTCAAAGGATTCTTTTCCTGTTTCTTCTATATACATAAGTTCCGGCATATGCAGCTTCCAGGCACATTTTAAAATTTCCCGGTTCACATATTCTCTTCCTTGATATGGATACTTTGTTTTTCTGGCAAGCATAGTTCCTGCCCATGCAGCGGCAAGCAGACATACTGCCATCAGGACCATTACTGCCATGCTTTTTCGCTGCCTCTTTCCGGAAGTTCTTCTGCACCAATTTTTCATCTCTTCTCTTTTCTCATATCTTTTCTTAACACTATATGATGTGCAATTTTTAAATATGTGCCTGTCCGGCGGCAAGAGCATTTAACGCTTCCGAGATTGTATAGCTTGTCCGCTCCATCGTTTCATCGATATCTTTCGGTGTGACAAACATCCCATACAGATACGGCGGAATCAGATGTTCTTTATTTTCTCTCATTCCTTCGTCCCGGCATTTTGCAACATATTCTTCGATTGAATCACCTACAATCGTCGCGGCATCAACAACAGTCGGGACACCAATGGCGATTACCGGGACCCCCACCGTCTCCTCTGTGATCGCGTTTCTGTGATTTCCAACGCCGGAGCCCGGCGCGATTCCGGTATCTGCAATCTGGATTGTCCGGTTCAGCCTTCTCACACTTCTTGCAGCAAGCGCATCGATCGCAATTACAAAATCCGGTTCTGTCTCTTCCACAATTCCCCGCACGATCTCTACTGTCTCCATCCCGGTCTGTCCCATGACACCCGGTACAACTGCACTTACGAGCCGGTCCGCCTCCCCGTCAAGTGCATATTTTCCATATTCTTTTACAATATGCCGCGTCACGGATAAATGATCTGCCACGCAAGGTCCCAGTGAATCCGGAGTAACTTCTCTATTCCCCAGCCCTACTACAAGAATAGATAGATCTTTATCTTTTACTTCAAATTTTCGGATCAGTTCCTTTATAAAAGAACATACCTTTTCGGCAATCACGGTCTGACTTTTTTCATCAGGCATTGCCAAATTAGGAGTTTCTATCGTCAAATAAGTTCCTACAGGTTTTCCCATTGCCTTTGCTCCGTTTTCTGTTTTGATCTCCACTCTTGTAACACGAAGTTCTGATGCTTCATCATAATCTTCTTCAAGAACTACCCCTGATATTTCTACATGATCTGATTCAAACCTTTCTTTTTCTTCAAGCGCAAGATCTGTCCGCACACTATAATTTTTTATCATATCTCATCCTCGCTTTTTATGTTCTTATTATAGTATTCCTGCTGTTTTTATATTCAAACCGTCTTTTTAATGCAGATACTGTGTTTTTTTATTCCGGTTTTCCAAATAATGCAGTTTTTCTCTATATATGTTCCATAATTCCCAATATTTATTAAAATATGTATTGACAACCCTTTAGAGTTGGCATAAAATAAATGAGTATGTTTCAGCAGAACGTCCGTGTCCGAGTCTGCGGAAACTCAAATTACATTTGAAATCATAGATATATTTGGAGGTGTACGCATTGGCTAACATTAAGTCTGCTAAGAAAAGAATTTTAGTAAACGAGACAAAAGCTGCAAGAAACAAAGCAATTAAGTCTAAAGTAAAAACTGCTGTAAAGAAAGTGGAAGCTGCAGTTGCCGCTAAAGACGCTGAAACTGCTAAGACTGCTCTTCGCGCAGCGATCGTCGAGATTTCCAAAGCTGGAACAAAAGGTGTTTATCACAAAAAAACTGTTTCCAGAAAGATTTCTCGTCTTTCCAAAGCTGTAAGCAGCATTGCTTAATCTTATTAATAGAATTGATAAAAATAGAAAAGACATTTGCTCCCGTCAGGCAGATGTCTTTTTTTGTACATAATCTTATCATCATAAACAAAAAGACATTTTCATACAAAAAGACGCTTCGCGTAATGCAAGGCGTCTTTTTGTAATTATATCCTATTAGTTATTGATCAGTTTATCTTCATCGCTCCAACTGTAAAGTTTTCTGATCTCTTCTCCTACTTTCTCTGCCGGATGCTCTGACGCAAGTTTTCTCATTGCGCGGAAATGTGCCTGACCTCCGGCTTCGGACATATCCAGAAGAAAGTCTTTTGCAAACGTACCATCCTGAATATCTGTCAAAATCTGCTTCATCGCTTTCTTCGTATCATCTGTAATGATCTTCGGTCCTGTTATGTAATCACCATATTCAGCTGTGTTAGAGATAGAATATCTCATACCTGCAAAGCCTGACTGGTAGATAAGATCTACGATAAGCTTCATCTCATGGATACACTCGAAGTAAGCGTTACGTGGATCATAACCAGCTTCGCAAAGTGTTTCAAAACCAGCCTGCATAAGTGCACATACACCACCACAAAGAACTGCCTGCTCACCAAAGAGGTCTGTTTCTGTCTCTGTTCTGAATGTTGTCTCAAGAAGACCTGCTCTTGCTCCACCAATACCAAGACCATAAGCAAGTGCCATATCAAGAGCCTTACCTGTCTCATCCTGTTCTACAGCTACAAGACAAGGAGTTCCCTTACCAGCCTGATACTCAGAACGTACTGTATGTCCAGGTGCCTTAGGAGCGATCATAGTAACATCAACGCCCTTAGGAGCCTTAATTAAACCGAAGTGAATATTGAAACCGTGAGCAAACATAAGCATATTGCCTGGTTCAAGGTTTGGTTCAATATCTTCCTTATATAATTTAGCCTGCTTCTCATCGTTGATAAGAATCATAATAATATCAGCTTTCTTAGCTGCCTCTGCTGCTGTGAATACTTCAAAGCCCTGCTCTTCAGCTCTCTTCCAGGATTTGCTGCCTTCATAAAGACCGATAATGACATCACATCCGGAATCCTTTAAGTTCAGAGCATGTGCATGTCCCTGGCTTCCGTATCCAATAATTGCAATTTTTTTACCATCCAGTAAGCTTAAATTACAATCTTCCTGATAAAAAATCTTGTTAGCCATTTTATTTTCCTCCTGCTAATCGTAAAAAAATTTATCGTTAAGGGATGCTCCCCTAGCAAACTATATATGTACTGTTTCTGAGATATTCTTCCATTTCCTGCATTCCGAAAAGCCTTCCGGTCTTTTCATCAGAAATAGGTTACATCCTGCGAACCTCTTGATAAACCGGTCATTCCTGTACGTGCAAGTTCGAGAATCTCGTAATCGCCCATCAGCTCAAGAAATGCCTCCAGTTTATTATGGTTGCCTGTCATCTCCAGTATCATGGAATCCACACTTACGTCTGCGACTTTCGCATGGAAAACATCCGCTATGGAAATGAGTCCCTGTCTCTGCTCCGGTTTCGCAGCCACCTTGATCATCATTAATTCATGGCATACGCTGTTGTCCGGCTCCAGGATCTTAATATCTCTTACATCTACAAGCTTGGCAAGCTGATTCGTGATCTGCTCCAGAATCAGTTCATCCCCGCTGCACACAACGGTAATTCTGGAAAAACGCTCGTCCGCTGTTACACCTCCGGTAATGCTGTCGATGTTATAGCCTCTGCGGCTGAATAATCCAGATACTCTGGTTGTTACACCTGCAGTATTATCTACTAACAGGGATAATACTCTCTTCTGCATGTCCCACCTGCTTTCAACGTGTACATTTTCACCACGTTAATATAATAAATAGCTCGTATGGTTACCATTATATCAATAATCGTGATTTTGTCAATAAATTTTTCGCACAAAAACAAATGTCTTTCTGTGACAGCTTTTGTAAAAACATCAAATTAACTGCCTATATCAGATATTTATTTCTGAACTCTTCGATCATTTTCGGTTTCAGATAAAATACGGTCTGGAAAAACTTTTCCATAGAACCATAAGTCTTTTTCACTGTTTCAAAAACAGCAGCCAGATACTCCTCTTTTACATTATATATAATTGGAAGCTTCTCGGTCATTTTCTCATCTGCCTCCGGCCAGGTCTGTACAAGTCTCTGCATATATACCAGTTTGGGCTCCATATAACGGTTTGTGCGCAGATAGTCTTCATATATCACATCTTCCTCCACCCCCAGCAGACTGAGCAGAAAAGCAGTCCCGATCCCTGTACGGTCCTTTCCAGTTCCGCAATGCCACAAAACAGCACCTTTTTCCTGCCTGAAAAGAATATCGATAAACTTCGCATACTGTTTCAACACCAGCTGATCCATGCATAAATTCCTGTACTGTCTGATCATATATTCTTCCATATCATCCGGGAGTCCTGCAAGCATTTTCACAAACTGTTCTCTGTTGCTGATAACCTGCACATCCTCATCCACAACCGGTACATGGTAGTATTCTACTTCTGCTATAATAGTATCCGGTTTACATTTTCTCTCTTCTGCCGAACGCAGGTCGATCACCGTCTTCAGATTGTATTCTTCTCTAAGTCTGTTCTTATCACTCTCTGAAATGTGATAAAGTTCCCCGCTTCTCAGAAGCCTCCTCGGCAGGATGTGTCTGTCATCAGCTGTAACGATTGCACCCAGATCTCTGGTATTCGGCAGACTATGAAGAGATATCCTGCCGCCCTTCGGGAAACCTGTTGCCATATCCGGGTTTAATATCTTAAGAATGCGGATACACTCATGTATCTCTTTTTCTGTCATATCGAACTTGTATCTCTTCTTACGTCTGGTAACAATTACAAGATAATTTACACTCAGCTGTCTGTCATCACCTTCATCTGCTCCCTCTTTTCGCATATATGCCCATACAATGTCTTTACATGGAAGATTGTTTATCATCATATGTCTGGTAAAAACCAGAAATCCATCTTCTATTCTTATCTTTCCATACTTCATGATCCACCACTCCACTGTCTGCAATTTTATTACTGTTCACTCTGCTCTTAGAGCGTGTCTGAAAAATCATTCCCGCAATCTGCACGCTTCGCAATGCATACTGAACAGCAACCATTTTTTTCAGAATAACACAGAAATCGGAATTTGACAATTCCTGTCAAACGTTTATAATCATGGTGTTATTGTGATATAGCAGTCACCTTATGAACCGTACTTTTTGTACAGAAATCATTTTTTTGAAAGGATTTATGAAAATGGAGAATCTTATTTTCTGTCTTAATGCTACAATCCCGATTTTTCTCACCCTGATGCTCGGGCTCTTTTTTCGGAAGATCGGACTCTTTGATGACACCTTTGTCAGCCGTCTGAATAAGTTCGTATTTAATGCAGCTCTGCCTGCGCTTTTGTTTCTGGATATTGCAAAGTCAGATTTCTACAGTGTATGGAATACGAAATTTGTATTGTTCTGCTTCTTTGTCACACTGATCAGTATCGGAATTTCCACAGGACTTTCCTATCTGCTGAAACCGCGAAATATCCAGGGCGAATTTATCCAGGCTTCTTACCGGAGCAGCGCTGCGATCCTTGGAATTGCAATTATCCAGAATCTTTACGGAAACGCAGGAATGGCACCGCTTATGATCATCGGAAGTGTGCCGCTTTATAATGTGATGGCAGTTATAACACTGTCACTGTTCGCTCCCGGCGGCGGTAAACTTGATACCGCAAAGCTTATCCGAACCCTGAAAGGAATCGCCACGAACCCTATTATCCTTGGTATCCTGACAGGTATGGTATGGTCGCTGCTTCATCTGCCAATGCCAACAATTCTGAATACTGCCGTAGATAATCTCGGAAAAACAGCGACTCCTCTTGGGCTGATGGCCATGGGTGGCGCACTGAAATTCGGCAAGGCATTCGCAAGACCGAAACCACTAATCGCATGTAGCTTTCTGAAGCTTGTGGGATATGAAGCTGTATTTCTTCCACTGGCTGTGCTTCTGGGATTTTCCCATGATATGCTGGTTGCGATCATTATCATGCTTGGCTCTGCCACTACTGTAAGCTGTTATATCATGGCCAAAAACATGGATTATGACGGAGATTTTACTTCCGGTGTGGTTATGACTACCACTCTGTTAAGCTCCTTTACCATGACAATCTGGCTCTATATATGCAAAAGCCTGGGACTGATCTGAGTCCAGGCTTTTTATGTTTATATCAGCTTCAGATATTCCAGTCCGTTTCTGATTCCATAATGGAACATATCCTGTGTAATATGATCAGCCAGAGCTTTTATTTTCTCTGAACCATTTCCCATGGCAACCTTCACGGCCGCATATTCAAACATGGCGAGATCATTATTGCTGTCTCCAAACACGATCGTATCCTCCCATGGAATATCAAAGAGTCTGCACACTGCCGAGATCCCCACTGCCTTGTTAAAGCCCTTTGGGACAAGTTCAATGGTGGTTCCCGCAATCCCTGAACCACTCTCATGACGGATAATGTCATAATACTCACTCAGTTCCCTACAGGCAGCTTCTGCATCACAGCCTTTTATCATTTTGGCACTGATCTTATTAATGCGCATACAATCTTCATTTCCCCTGATGGGACGCCATTTAGATCCTAAAGATTCTGTGATCAGATCCGTATACCAGTTCACATCTGTATTATATTCATCCTTATCATAATACATGAAATCTGCACCTTCCATAACCGGGACCAGACCATATCTGCGCAGGATTTCCACTGATTTTTTTGCAACTTCCGGGGGCATCTCTTTATTAAAAAGACGTTCTCCATCCTTTTCAATGGTAGCCCCGCAGGCACTGATCATACCGGTAAACGGAAGCTCTTCCAGATACCGGGAAACAAAGGCCCTGCTCCTGCCTGTGCAAAGCCATGCGTCATGACCGTTTTCTCTTAATTTCTTCAATGCCTCCTTTGTGCTCTGGGGTACACCCTTTTCCATATCGCAGAGTGTTCCGTCTGCATCAAAAAACACTGCTTTTCTGTTCACTTTCTTATCTCCTGATTTTTATATTTACGTTTATCTGCCAGTGTGCCGACAAGCTATGCAAAAAATACTGTCGCTGCCTTAACCAGGCTCTCTGTATCTTTCGCACCTGTTGTTTCATATACAGAGTGCATGGCAAGCTGTGCCAGACCGATATCCACTGTTTTCACAGGAACCTGGGTATTGGAAATATTTCCCAGCGTGGATCCGCCTGCCATATCCGAACGGTTCACAAAGGTCTGGTACGGCACCTTTGCCCTGTCACAGATATCCTTGAAAATTGCAGCGGACACTCCGTCTGTACAATATTTCTGGTTTGCATTGTACTTGATCACGATTCCCCCGTTCAGCACCGGACGGTTTACCGGATCTGTCTTATCCGTATAGTTTGGATGGAGAGCATGGGCATTATCTGCAGAAATCATAAAACTGTCTGCAAGTGCCATATAATATTCCTCCTGGGTACGTCCCAGTCCTATATTGATCCGCATCAGAGTATCCTTCAGGAAAGCAGAAGCAGCGCCCTGTCTTGTACTGCTTCCCACTTCTTCATTATCCAGCACACAATGTACAGAAATGCTTTCTTCACGATTTCCCTGCAGGAATCCCTCCATAGAAGAGAATGCACACTGCAAATCATCCAGTCTGGGTGCAGAGACAAATTCCTCATTTACTCCCCACAGAGTACCCGGAGTTCTGTCATAAAGAAACAGATCATGTCCCAGAATATCTTCTGTCTTTACTTCTGCGGCCTCAGCCACAGTTTCCATAAATCTGCCCTTTCCTTCCTTATCGCTGAAAAGAGGCAGCATATCCTTCTGCACATTATATTTATATCCGTCATTTACTTCCCTGTTCATATGAATGGCAAGATTGGGAATGACCAGCAGATCTCTGTCCACAGCCACCATCTTCTCTCTGATTTTTCCATCCTGGCGGACGATCAGCCTTCCTGCCACTGACAGAGGTCTGTCAAACCATGGAGACAGAATCATTCCACCGTAACGCTCCACATTTAGTTTGATATAAGCATTCTCCACCTCTATCTCAGGATTCTCCTTGATCTTAAGAGAAGGGGAATCACTGTGGCTTGCCATAATATGAAACTTCCACACAGGCTTCTGCGGAATGGAAAAAGCTATGATTGCAGAATGATTTCTGGTCACATAATAATTTCCGCCTTTTTTAAGCTTCCAGTGATCCTCCTCTTTCAATTCTTCAAAGCCTTCTTTGTCAAGCCTTTTGGTCATCTCCGTCACTGCCTGAAATGCAGTGGGGCTTTTCTCTATGAATTTCAGTAACTTCTTTGCTGTTTTTCTGTACATAGTTTGATTCTCCATTTGAATGATTTGAATGATTATGAAATGATACTTGATTTATACTATTTTTATTATAATCAGTCTGTCCTGGTAATAAAAACAGCAGTCATTATTTCCATAAGAAATATGTGCTGCTGCTTTTATATCAGTCTTTAATGATCAGAGCCATAAAAATCAGATCTGTATTTCCTGTATTTGCAAGTGCATGTCCATGATTGTCCGGTGTGAATGTAATATCTCCTGCTTTTACCGGGCGATAGGTACCGTTGTCATTGTATTCGCCCTGTCCCTGTAAAATATAGTAGGTTTCACTTTCTCCATGATGTTCATGATATCCCAGTGAACATCCCGGCTCCAGGGTTACCTGTGCATACAGTCCACATTTACCGTTCAACTGCTCTGCGTCAAGGATTTCTTTGATGATTACGTGACCATTTCCGCCTGCCATGTGTTCTTCGCGTCTGATTTTCATAATTTTTTGCCCTCCTGTAGATGTTTTCTCTTTTATAGAATTTCCATTGAATATATCATAGCACTGTTTGTAAAAAATGGCAAAGTAAATATCAATGGAACAGTAACAAAATATCGTTACTGGTTACTGTTCACTTTATTTTGCAGTATTTTCAGATTTGTTCAGAAGGCTGTCCAGAAGCTGCGAAATGGTCTGATTTAACACAGGATGTCGCAGATACGGAGCAATCTGATTCATTGGTACAAGAACGAAATCGCGGTTGTGCAGATCAATATGAGGAATATGAAGATCTGGCATATCAATAATTTCCTGATCATAAAACAGGATATCCAAATCCAGTGTCCTTGGTCCCCAGTGAATGATACGTTCCCTGTTTGCCTCCTGTTCTAACTGATGCAGTCGCACAAGCAATTCTCCAGGAGTAAGAAGTGTCCGCATTTTCAGAACTCCATTTAAAAATTCATCCTGATCAGTAACTCCGTAAGGTTCTGTGATAAGATAATCGGAAATTGCCTCTATACGGCATCCTTTTGTCTCTGCCAGACCACGGATCCCATTATCTATATACATCTTTTTATCACCCATATTAGAGCCAAAAGCAATGTAAGCAGTATGCCATTTCCGTGTAATTTCCACAGATACAGTTTTCAAAGGAAGACCAACCGGTGCCCAGGGCTTTTCGATCTTCAGAGTTATTTTTTCAAGTCCGGAAAGAGAGCAAAGAAGCATTTCTGCAAGATTCTCTGCAAGAGATTCCAGAAGTTTATAAGTATGTTTTCTGGTGAAATCAGTGATCATATGGCTGACTTCGCCATAGTTTATGGAGGCAGACAACTCATCGGTTAATCCCGCCAGACGTGTTCTGGTAAAAAGCGTGGCAGAAATAACAAATTTCTGTCCCAGAACATTTTCCTCGGGATATACACCATGGTTTGCAAAAACCTCCAGCTCTTTAATTTCTATTTTGTCTAATCTGGTCTCATCCATAACAGCAAATCCTTTCTGTATGTTATTTATATTTACCATCTGTTTTGTGCCAGTAATTTTTCTGCGTCCCAGGATTGCTTCTGTCATCTGGATCACGCGTCTGTTCTCCTTGACATCATGAACACGCACAAAAGAACAGCCCTTCATCACACCAATTACACTGGTAGCCAGTGTTCCCTCTACACGCTGGTCTACAGGCAGGTCAAGTGCCAGTCCGATCATCGACTTGCGTGAGGTGCCAAGAAGAACCGGAAAGCCCAGATTCTTAAAAAGCTCCAGATGATTCATAGTTTCCAGATTCATCTCAAATGTTTTTCCAAATCCAACCCCTGGATCGAGAATGATTTTCTCATCTTTGATTCCTGCTTTTCTTGCAAGATTGACACATTCCTGTGTCTCAGAAAGCATATCAATGAGAAAATTGTTATATTCTGTATTGGACTTATTGTGCATGAGACAGCATGCAGCATCATATTTGGCAATTACAGCGCCC
>ERZ773185.2863-NODE-2863-length-10589-cov-3.979970_pt1 | contig 10589 bp, 11 predicted proteins | sample MGYA00580531_ERZ773185 | MGnify/ENA primary metagenome ERZ773185 (study PRJEB29015, sample SAMEA2737799) | human gut metagenome | biome: human gut; feature: human-associated habitat; material: faeces | place: China | collected 2012 ...
TGCGTAAGCAGTTAATAGGTCTTGGATATAGCCTTACTTTCGATGATAATACGCCAGTTTCCATTGTTTTTATTTTGGTTGTTGTTTTTGCTGTTTTTGTCGTTTTGGTTCATGTATGGACTCCTTTCGGGCTAAAAGCCTGAAAAAGAAAGCGCGCCGGAGCTTTCAAAATCACTTTGGAAGTATATCACAGAAGCTGGAAATCTACAAGGCGAAGCGCCCTCTTTTTGATGAAATTTCTGTGAATTCCACTTTATTGTGCCCGCTTGGTGTGGTATACTGCCATATGTATGCGAAAAAACACGCTTGGAGGAAACCTATGGACGAACAGAAGAAAGCCAATCTCACCGCTGAGGCCGACGGCATCATCGAAGGCCGCAACGCCGTGGCCGTGGGTGGCCGAAATGCGCCAGGGCTCGCCCATGCCGAGCTCGTGGAATTCGACCACGTGCTCGTCGGCGAGACCCTCGCACTTATTGACCGCAAGCCACACCGTGCGCTCGGCCGTTCTCAAACGGCGCGCAATGCGCTCGTCCTGAGGCGTCAGGCCGCTACGGGCGTCGCACACGAAGATCACGACGTCGGCTTCGGCAATCGCCGCCTCGGCCTGATCGGCCATTTCGCGCACGATGCCTTCGCTCTTTACGGGCTCAAAGCCGCCGGTGTCGACCACGATGTACGGGCACGGCCCGATGCGGCCCTGTCCGTACTGCCGATCGCGGGTCAGTCCGGGAAAATCAGCCACCAGCGCATCGCGGCTGCGCGTGAGGCGATTGAAAAGGGTCGATTTGCCGACGTTGGGTCGGCCGACCAGGGCAACTACAGGTAGCATGAATGAAGCCGCCTAGAAAATGAAATGAATTCTTAAAAACGCTCCGCTTGGGGGTGCCGGGCTTATCCAGCCACTTTTCCAGCGCGGCGGAGTCAAAGCCGGGGCCGATGGAGGTATTGAAAAGGACTTTCCCCTCCCCCAGCGCCTCAAACTCCGGCTCGCCCAGGAGCAGAACATTCTTGTTCAAACAGGTAAAGACCACTTCGCTCTCCCGGAGCAGAGCGTCTAACGGCTTATACTTCATGCCTGCGGCCTCGGCGTCGGGCTTATGGCTGCGGCTGTAGTAGGAGATGTCCGCGCCGAGGAAGGTCAGTGCATCGGCGATCATCCGGCCCGAGACGCCCAGACCCACGATACCCACCTTGAGGCCGTAAATTTCCACGGGCTCGTCGTGGAGCATCGGCATCCCGAAGCCGTGGAGCAGGCCGGTCAGCTCGTGGAGGACGTACTCCACCACGCCGCGGTCACCGTAGTCCCGGATGCCCAGCACCTTGATGCCCTTTTCCCGGGCAAAGGCGATGTCCACATTGGCGCTTTCCTCCGAGTAGAGGCTGCAGCACATCCCGATGTAGCGCAGGTTCGGGCAGCGCTCGATGACGTTTTTGCCCATGCGGGAGGTATAGCTCAACAGCGCCGCGTCGGCGTCTCCGATGCGGCGAACGATCTCTTCGTCGTCGGCGGGAATATCGCGGTAAAGCTCGACCTGCTCGGCGTACTGATGCAGCGCTTCCTCTGCTGTGGGGATGAGGCTGACCGGCTCGATGGCTACCAGTTTCTTGAACATGAGGCCCCCTCCTTTTTAATAGAAGCAGACCGGCGAGGCAAGGTTGCGCAGAAGCGCCACGGCGCTCCAACCGGCGATGGCGCTGGTGGACGAGCAGATGTCCACCACGGCCTTCACGCCCTCGATCTCGGCAGTGATGCAGTGGTCGTCGCCCACCCAACCGGGTACGGAGTGCATGGTCACGCCGGTGATGTCGGGGCCGGTGGTGGCCAGCGAAGTGGCCACAGCGACGTTGACCCGGCGCGGGAAGGTTGCGATGGCTTCCTTGGCGCTGCCGGTGAAGACGGTAGTCTTCTCGGTGTCGGTCAGCAGATGGTCGGCCCAGACGGGGGTGTTGCGGAAGCCCTTCGCACCGGTGTGAGTCTCGATGCCGGCCTTCTCGTCCAGCTTCAGGGCCTCGGCCATGAGAGTGACGGTCTGCAGCACATCGAAGCCGCCGATGGCGCCGCTGGCCAGATGCACCTTTGCGCCGCCCTCCCGGGCCGCCTGCTTGACCTCTTCATAAAACGCGAGGTCGGCGAATGCACCGATGGACAGCACCACGAGGCTCACGCCCCGGCGCAGCACCGGAACGGCCATTGCGCGCACCGCTTCCACCGAAGCGGCTTCCACGATGTACTCCGGCTCAAGTGCCAGCAGAGCATCCACGTCCGCGCAGGCCGCACAACCCACGCTTGCCGCCGTCTTCTCTGCCGAAGCGAAGGTGCGGCTGGTGACACCCACCAGCTCGTAGTCTTCCAGCAGGCCCTTCTTCCACGCATCGGCCACGATATTGCCGAGGAAACCACAGCCCACGATGCCAAATTTCGTTTTCATGTTTCCGTTTCTCCTTTTTCCCGCCGGGTTGGCGGATTTTTCTTTTCCAGTATACCATGCCTTGTGCAGAAAAGCAAAACCCGGCGTTTTTCATAGTTTTTTTGTCATTCACGCACGAAAAGCAGCATTTCACGCAGGTTTGCTTGCTTACTTCCCCAGAAGTGCTATAATTGTATCAATCGAAAGTCCATATTTTTTCAACATTCAAAGGAGGTTTTTGTATGCTCTCTTATCGTAAACTTGCCATGCGTGTTCTGGGTCGGCCTCTTAATACGGGGGGGGGTAATAATTCACCCCGTCCGGCCTCTCAGCGGGCAGCGGCGCTTGTTCTGACCGCCGCAATGCTCACCACCTTTACCGCCCCGGCCTTTGCAGGGACATGGTACATCGAAGATGGTGACATTACGATTTCGGCGGGCGAGAGCGGCAACAATGTCACCCAGAACGAGAATACCACCAAAAATGACACCGACACCATCATCACAAATCGTGAGGAAGGCGCTTCTTCCCACACCGTGACCATCGACGCCAAAGATAAGGACGATAAGGTTGAGGTCACACTCAAGGATGTGAACATCGATACCAGCAAACAGAGCAAGGCCGCCGTGAGCGTGACCGGCAGCGGCGACACCACCATTGAGCTGGATGGCGACAACGAGCTGAAGAGCGGCGACAGACACGCCGGTCTTGAGCACAATCAGACCGTAGACAGCGAAGGAAATGTGACCAGCGGCAAGCTGACCATTCAGGACGACAACGATAACGCTGGCAGTCTGACCGCAACGAGTGGATACTTTGGTGCTGGTATTGGCGGCGGTAGTGCAAAAGCCGGTCAAGTTACCATCACCGGCGGCACGATTACTGCTATTAGTGGGGATGGCGCCGGTATCGGCGGCGGTCAGGGAAACATGGGCAGCAATGCCGGTAACGCGGACATTGAAATAAGCGGCGGCACGATTGAAGCGACCGGTGGTTATGCTTCTGCTGGCATTGGCGGCGGCAATTGGGGCGACGCCAATATTAAGATAACTGGTGACGCAGTTATTAAAAGCGCTGTCGGCGGTGGCGGCGGTGCAGGCATCGGCGGCGGTCAATGGGGCAACGGTACTGTGACTATCTCTGGTGATTCTAAAATTGAAAGCGCTTTGGGCGGCGGGCTGAGTGCCGGTATCGGTGGTGGCGCTGTCGGCAACGGTACTGTGTCCATTTCTGGCAATGCCACTATTGAAAATGCTCAGGGCGGCGAAGACGGTGCTGGCATTGGCGGTGGCTATGGTTATGGCCAATCCGGCACAGGCGATATAACCATTGAAGGAAACACTACCGTAAACGCTACCGGTGGCATGGGTTCTGCCGGTATTGGTAACGGCACTGATGCTGGTGGCAATAACGGTCAAATTACCATTCGCGGTACAAAGGATTCTTCTCCTACTGTGAACGCTACTGGCGGTATTGCCGAAGAGGATGGTCAAGGTTACGTCGGCCCCGGTGGTGCAGGTATCGGCGGCGGCAGTACGACAGACAGTGAATATACCCCTGTCACCCCCCAGATCACCCTTGAGGGCAAAGTGACCATCGTTGCCAAGGCGGGCGAGAGCAACGCGGCTATCGGCGACATGAACGGCGAGCAGGTCTTCACCGGCCTCGACGGCTCCATCACCCGTTACGACTCTGAGGGCAATGACACCACCCTTCCCACCGACCCCGGCTACCCCGTCCCTGCGGACACCTCCTCTTCGGGCGGCGGCTCTGCGGGCGCCTCTGTGCAGGAGTCGGTCTTCCCGGGCCTCGTCGTCACCGACAAGGACGGCCAGCGCATCTCCTACACCAGCATCCGGGGCAACAACGTCCTCTCCCTCCGCGTCGGGCGGTTCACGGCCTCTCTCCACGCTTCGCTGTCCACCCTGCGCCAGCTGCGGGCTGAGGGCATCGACACCATCACCTTCCAGACCATCCTCTGCTCCACCACCCTCTCGGTGGACGAACTGCTGGCCATGGGCGGCGAGGATGCCGAGGCTGTTCTGACCCACCGGCTTACCGCTTCCAGCCTCACTGTGGGCTGAAGCGCTCTTGTCCCCCGACCCGTTTTGTGCTACACTATGGACGTAAAATCAACACAGATCGAGGGAAACTAACTTATGGCTGGCGATCTTCATACTCATTCCACCTGTTCTGACGGCTCTGTCCCCATCCACCGTCTGCCCCTGATGGCAGCGCGGCTGGGGCTGAGCGCTCTGGCCCTTTCTGACCACGATACCACACTCAGCGCCCAGTATGCCTACGACCACCCGGTGCAGGACGGCGTGCTGCTCATCCCCGCCGCCGAACTGACCGGTTACGACTTCCAGCGCAGCCACCGCGTCCATCTGCTGACCTTCTGGCCCGACCTCGACTGCCCTGCCCTGCGCCGGCACTGCGACATCATGCGCCAGCGCCGCAACGAGTGCGCTCTGCAGAGCTGCCGGGAGATCGAGGCGCTATACCCCCAGTTCCGCACCGAGCAGGCGCTGGAATATGCACAGGACAGCGGCGTCCTCTTCAAGAGCGGCATCATGCAGGCGCTGCAGCAGCTGGGCCTGTGCGACGGCATCTACACCGGGCTTTATCACGAACTGTTCGGCTGGGAGCCGCGGGGCAAGTGCCTCCACTCCCCTACTTACCCTCCGGTGCGGGAGGTGCTGGCCACGGCAAAGGCCGCTGGGGCCGTGGTGGTGTTCGCCCACCCGACGGTGTACAAGAGTATGCCTCTGCTGCGGGAGTTGGTGGCTGAAGGGGCTATCGACGGCATCGAGGTGCATCACCCCCGCAACAGCCCCGAGGATATGGCCGAGTGCGCTGAGCTCTGCAAGAAGCATGACCTCATCGTCACCGGCGGCAGCGACTTCCACGGCGCGAACCACGGCAAGCCCCACCCGGTGGGTGCCTGCGTCACCGACGACGACCAGATTGCGCGCATCGAGGCACTGGCCCGCAAGCGCCGGGGCGGCGCTCTGTGACCGGGTACATTGACTTCCCCACCTGACAAGGATATAATAAGGGTACTGTGCGAGTCCGCTCGCCTGTCAGTCGGATATAAAGAGAGGAAGTTTGAATATGAGCAAGTCTTTCAGCTACCCCAACAAGGGTACCTGCTCCAAGGAGACCCACATCGTGCTGAACGATGACCACACCATCGAGTCCATTGAGGTCGTCGGCGGCTGCAACGGCAACCTGAAGGGCATCAGCCGCCTGCTCAAGGGCATGAAGGCTGAGGACGCCATCGCCCGCATGGAAGGCACCACCTGCGGCCCCCGCCCCACCAGCTGCCCTGACCAGATCGCACAGAACCTCAAGCGCGCTCTGGCTGAGCTGTAAGTCACAGTCCATTCAAAAGACCACCGTCCTGCCCTTATTTCCTGCGGGCAGAACGGTGGTTTTTTGTTTATCGCAATTTTCAAAAATAGTGCCTATTGAAACGGCATATTTGCGATATGCAATTCAACGCTGTTGCTGTTGCATTAAAAAGTTGAATTGCTATAAAGTAAAATTTGGTTTTCTACGCTGCCGGCAGAGGAGTTTCTGGTTCCGACCAAAATCGAGCCAAAAAGCGGTTGACAAAACCCGTGTCCTTTGCTACAATAAATAAGTAAACGCAGGGTTAGCTCATCCGGTAGAGCGACTGCTTCCCAAGCAGTAGGCGGCGGGTTCGAGTCCCGTATCCTGCTCCACAAAAAGAGCGCTGATTCGTCAAGAATTGGCGCTTTTATCATTTCAGCAAGTCTAAAACTGAGAGGGACGTCATGATTTTTGTACCCCTTCTGCACTATTTCAAGTGCAAGAATCAATACAGCGGCAACGAAGACGGGATGCGCTATCTGCTCTCGCCCGGCAAGCGCAGCGTGCCTGACCCGGACGGCGGCGAGGGCGCGCAGAAAGAGGAAGCCATCCTCACGGTGGACATCTGGCCCGACCCCTGGGCGCTGGACCGCACCGACCCCGCCCTGCGTCGGCAGATGGTCTTTCCGCTGACGGACGAGGGCCGGGCCGCAGCGGCAGAGTATCTGTCCTCTGCCTACAGCACTGACCTGGCGCTCTGGAAGCAGCGGCCCTCCATCCTGGACTGTGAGCCCTGGTCACCGCCGCCGAAGGACGAGGACGCAGAAAGCGGGGAAAGCAAATGATATACCGTCTCAAAGAGCTCAAGGGCGACACCATCCCGGTGCCGCAGCTCATCTTTTCCAAGCTGGGCATCGCCGAGGAATACAACGTCCGGGTAGCGCTGTATGTGCTGGCTACCGGCGTCACCGACCCCGAAAAAATTTGTGCCGACCTTAAACTGCGCAGCCGCATCTCTGCCGAAAGCGCCCTCTCTTTCTGGGCCGGTGCAGGGCTTCTCGAGCGCTACGACGAGAACGCCGCGCCGGGAGCAGAGCCCTCCGCTCCTGCCCCCATGACCTGGGCGGAGATCGCCGCCGCAAGCCGCACCGACCCCATGATCTCGAGCCTCATCGACTGCGCTCAGACCGGCTTTGCCCGCCCGCTGACTCACAGCGAGATGGAAAAGCTGGTCAACCTCTACGTACAGGAGGGCTTTGCCCCCGAGACCGTCATGCTCTGCGTGGCCTATGTGGCCAGCCGGGGCAAGCGGACGATGGCCGCCGTCCTCCACGAGCTGAAAGTCTGGCGGGCCGAGGGCGTGGAGACCGGCGAACAGGCCGACGCCCACCTCAAGCTGCTGGCCCTCCGCCAGACCCGGGAACAGTACGTCGCTTCCCTGCTGGGCATCCCGGACAGCGAGCTCACCCTCGGCGGGCGGAAAGCCATCGCCCGGTGGTATGAGGTCTACGGCTACGACGATGCCATGGTGCAGGAGGCCGCTGTGCAGGCCGGGCCGAAGCGTGACCTGTGGTACTGGAACAGCATCCTCAAGACCTGGAATGCCAAGGGCCTGCGCAATATCCACGATGTGCGCACTCCGGTGGCTGCTGCCGGCGCCAGCCGGAACATCCGGGTAGACCGCGAGACCCCCAGCGGCAACGACTTCCTCAAGAACGCTGCCCGCCGCCGCCCCCTCAAGAAAAAGTCCGAGTGACCCCCGGCATAAGGAGACACTATGCGTACCAAAAACGAACTGTATCAGGAAGCCCTGCGCACCGTCGCCCGCCGTCGTCAGACCGCACGGGCCAAGGCTGAGGACGCCCGCGCTGAGGCCGAGGCCGCTGTCCCCGGGCTGCGCCACGCCGAAGAAGAGGTGCGGGTGCGGGGCATCCGCTGCGCACTGGCCGGGGCGGCGGGCAAGGACCGCACCGATGCCGCTGCGGCCCTCACCGATGCCCGTAAAAAGCTGGCCGACCTGCTGGCCTCCAGCGGCCGTCCCGCCGACGCACTGGAGCCGCACTTCACCTGCAGGCTCTGCGAAGACACCGGCATTGTGGACGGCCACACCTGCAGCTGCGTCCACAAGGTGATGCAGCAGCTCCGCCGGTCGGAGATCGAGGCTCTGTCCAGCCTCTCCATTTCCAGCTTCGATACCATGGAGCTACGCTACTATCCCGCCCGGATGGACACCTCCCTCGGCGAGCCGGTGCGGAGTTATATGTCCACCCTTCTGGACGACCTGCGCGGCTACGCCGACGAATTTGATACCACCAGCGAGAGCCTGATGCTCCTCGGCAACGCCGGTCTGGGCAAGACCCATGCCGCTCTGGCCATTGCCGGAGAGGTGCTTGAAAAAGGCTTCGACGTCATCTATGTGTCCAGCCCCGACTTCTTCTCGAAGCTCGAGGCCCTGCACTTCGGCTCCGACCCCGCCGGGGAGGAAGAGATGCTCCTGCGCACCGCCGCCGGGGCCGACCTGCTCATCCTCGACGACCTGGGTTCCGAGTTCAACTCCAGCTTCCTCATCAGCACCCTTTACAGCCTGCTGAACAACCGTCTGGGCGCGAAACTGCCCACCATCGTCACCACCAACATCACCGACGGCGCTCTGCTGGAAAAGCTCTACACCGAAAAGATCTCCAGCCGCCTCTCCTCTTTTGTTCCCTTCCTCTTTATGGGTGACGATATTCGGGCGCAAAAGGCAGAAGAAGCGTAAACAGGATAGAAGTCAAAGAGAGTTCTTATTCAGGAAAGGAATTTCAAATATGGGAATCGTAGTCATCGGCGCAGTTTTCGTAGACATCAAGGGCTATCCCTTCTCCACCTACATCCCCGGCGGACGGAACGCCGGCCGCATTGAACAGGTGCATGGCGGTGTGAGCCGGAACGTGGCGGAGGACATCGCCAATGTGGAGCTGCGCCCCACCTTCGTGGGTCTGGTGGACGACACCGGCATGGGCCAGGACGTCATCGATAAACTGGACAACCACAAGGTCAACACCAGGTACATCCAGAAGGTCCCCGATGGCATGGGTACCTGGCTGGCCATCTTTGACAACGACGGCGACGTCCACGCCGCCATCTCCAAGCGCCCTGACACCACCCCGCTGACCACCCTGCTGGAGGAGAAGGGCGACGAGATCTTCAAGGACTGCGACGCCATCGCCATCGAGCTGGACCTCGAGAAAGACACGGTCAAGCAGGTGCTCCGCTATGCCAGGAAATACAACAAGAAGGTCTTTGCCGCAGTCTCCAACATGAGCATCGCCATGGAGCGCCGCGACTATCTGCAGCAGATCGACTGCTTCGTCTGCAACCAGCAGGAGGCCGGTCTGCTCTTCTCGGACGACTACGAGCATCTCGCCCCCAGCCAGATGGCTCAGGTACTGGCCCGGAACGTCCACAGCGCCAACATTCCCAGCATGGTGGTGACCATGGGCGGTCAGGGTGCTGTCTACGCCCAGCATGACGGTGCCTGCGGCGTCGTACCCGCCAAGAAGGTGGACGTCATCGACACCACCGGTGCAGGCGACGCCTTCTTTGCCGGTACGGTCATCGGCCTGACCTACGGCAAGAATCTGGCCCAGTCCTGTGAGATCGGCAGCCGCCTGGCCGCGTCGGTCATCTGCATCACGGAGAACGTCTGCCCCCGTTTCCGCCCGCTGGAATTCGGGCTGGATGTGCCGGTGGTGGATTGACGCTGCTCCCTCTGAGCACAGGAGCATCTGCTTCTGTGCTTATCTTTTGATACGGCCTTTCGATCCCTTCGAGGGGTCTTCTGCTTCTTATCGAAAAATCGGTTGAATCCCCTCCCCGGCTGTGATACACTGGGGGTATTGAATTTGTGAAAAGAGGAAAATCCAATGAATCAAAAACAGCACAAGCGAAGCGCCTTTTCGGGCAAGATCGGCTTCGTTCTCTCCGCAGCAGGCGCGTCGGTGGGCCTCGGCAACATCTGGCGCTTCCCCTATCTTGCGGCCAAGTACGGCGGCGGCATCTTCCTGCTCATCTACATCATCCTCGCCTTCACCTTCGGCTACACCATGATCGTTGCCGAGACGGCGCTGGGCCGGATGACCAGGAAAAGCCCGGTGGGCGCATTCGCCGCCGTCCGCAAGGGCGGGCGCTCCTTCGGCGGCTGGATAAACGCCATCATCCCCATCCTCATCGTGCCTTATTACTCGGTCATCGGCGGCTGGGTCATCCGGTATCTGGCCGACTACGTCAGCGGCCACGGCAGTGAGCTGGCCACAGACGGCTACTTTTCGGCCTTCATTTCCAGCGGCGCTTCGGCGGAGATATGCTTTGTCATCTTTACCATCTTCACCCTCGCCATCATCTTTGCAGGCGTGCGCAACGGCGTGGAGCGGGTCTCCAAGGTGATGATGCCCATTCTCGTGGTGCTGTTCGCGCTCATGCCGATGTTCTGGAGTACGTACCCGGTGGAGCTCAACACGGTAATGAGCGCGTGCTACGGCGTATTCGACGTGATCATCTGGTATATGGTGGCATCGACCGCATACGACTTCAGCGTGTCGGGCTTCGTGATAGGCGGCATCGTGCGAGGGGTGTCCATCATCGCACGACTGGTGGGCATCGGCATCGGCTACGTGGTGATGCTCATCCCCGAAAGCCCATCCATGCTGGTCATCGGCGTGTCGGTGGGCGCGGTCTACGTGCTGGCCATGCTGGCGCTGTTCCAGCAGGGCGGCAATCGGTTCTCGTTTTTGAGCTTCGGCGCGGGCAAGGCGAAGGAGGCGGACGCCGAATGCGCCGTTGCGTGCGGAGCGTCGTGCCCCG
>ERZ773185.2869-NODE-2869-length-10579-cov-144.919612_pt1 | contig 10579 bp, 7 predicted proteins | sample MGYA00580531_ERZ773185 | MGnify/ENA primary metagenome ERZ773185 (study PRJEB29015, sample SAMEA2737799) | human gut metagenome | biome: human gut; feature: human-associated habitat; material: faeces | place: China | collected 2012 ...
ATGAAAGGATCCTTTCATGGATAAGAATGCGATAAAGAAATATGCTGTCTGGGCAAGAGAAGAACTGATCGAGCGTGTTTCCCAGAAGGCATATCAATATGAAATCAGTGCTGACGCCGATCCAAACGCGGACTCGGCGCACGGTGTCCTTCTGAATCCTTTGGAGAAGAAGCAGCGTGTTTCCCTGATTAATAAGGTGAAGGATAAAGGCATGGATCAGGTCATTGAGGAAGTGGCGTATACCTGGTTCAACCGTTTTGCGGCTCTGCGTTTTATGGAGGTCAATAACTATCTACCTTCCAGAGTGCGTGTGTTCACGGATGAAGAAGGTGCATTCAAACCGGAGATTCTGACGGAAGCGATTCATCTAGAGCTTAAGGGGCTGGACATGGAGAAGGTCTATGCCTTGAAGGAAGCCAATGACGATGAAGCTCTGTTCAAATATCTGATCATTGCTCAGTGCAATGCACTATCCAGTGTGCTGCCGGGAATGTTCCAGAAGATCGCAGATTATACAGAACTGCTTTTCCCGGACAATCTGCTCCGGGAAGGAAGCGTTGTGGAGCAGATGGTCACACAGATTCCAGAAGATAACTGGAAGGATCAGGTGCAGATCATCGGATGGCTGTATCAGTACTACAATACCGAACCCAAAGATAAAGTCTTCGCTGACCTGAAGAAAAATAAGAAGATCACGAAGGATAAAATTCCTGCGGCAACGCAGCTCTTTACTCCAGATTGGATTGTCCGCTACATGGTGGAAAACTCTCTCGGTCGACTCTGGATAGAGGGACATCCGAACGATGATTTGAAAGCAAACTGGAAATATTACCTCAAAGAAGCAGAGCAGGAGCCGGAGGTACAGAAGCAACTGGACGAGATTCATAAGGAGTATTCTGCCCTGAAACCTGAGGACATCCTCGCAATCGATCCCTGTATGGGTAGCGGTCACATAATTTGTTATATGTTCGACGTGCTGATGCAGATTTATGAGGCTTATGGCTATACAGCCCGCGACGCTGTTTCCAGTATTGTGCAGAACAATCTCTACGGACTCGACATCGATGACCGTGCAGCACAGCTTGCCTATTTTTCCGTAATGATGAAGGCTCGTCAATATGACCGTCGCTTTCTTTCACGTGGGATTCAGCCGCATGTTTACGCAATCATGGAGAGCAACCACTTTGATCCGCATATGATTGATTCCTTCACGGATGGACGTGAAGAACTTAGATCAGCAATGAATTCGCTTATCTCTGATTTGCATGACGCGAAGGAATATGGATCTATTTTGGATGTTAAGCCGGTGGACTTTCCGGCTCTTTATGCACGGTTTGATGAAGTTAGAGAGCAGAATCCGAATATGTATACGTATCAGATTCTGGATGAACTTCTGCCGTTTGTTCAGATGGCAGAGACAATGGCACAAAGATATCATATATCAATTACAAATCCTCCATATATGGGATGCCGAAATATAAATGGTAAGTTAGTAGACTTTATTGAAAAGAATTATCCAAATAGTAAAACAGACCTATTCTCATGCTTCATAGAAAAGGGTCTTAAGATTGTGAGAAAAAACGGATTTAACACCTTAGTGACCATGCAATCATGGATGTTCCTTACGAGCTTTGAAAAACTTCGCGGAATGCTCCTTGCAAATTCGACAATAGAAACTTTGTTGCATATGGACAACATGGTTATGGGCATAGCATTTGGTACCAGTGCAACAATTTTTAGAAAGGTTGTAATGCCAGACTTTTATGGAAGATTCATACCTGTAAATTACACTGATTTAAATGACGACTTAGAGCCTAATATATTTCCGGTTAAGGAAAATAACAACACTACTTCTTGCAGCTCACAATATTCTAAAATACAGGGAAATCCAATTGCCTACTGGCTTTCTGATTCCGCAATAGAGGCATTTAACAATAAGACATTAGGTCAATATGCAAAGCCAAGACAGGGGATGGCAACTTCAGATAACAATAGGTTTTTGAGACTCTGGTTTGAAGTGGAAAAAGACAAAATCTTTTACAAGGCACATAACTCAATAGAAGCTATGAATTCTGGTTGCAAATGGTTCCCTTACAACAAAGGCGGTAGTTATAGAAAATGGTATGGAAATAATGATTATCTTATTAACTGGGAAAATGACGGAGCGGAGGTAAAGGCTCTTGCAGCTAAGTTATACAGATCGGTAACAAGAACTATTAAGAATATACAGTTCTATTTTCAAAAGGGAATAACGTGGTCCACACTCTCTTCTGGAAGTTTTTCTGCTCGTTATTGTCCAGAAGGATTTTTATTTGATACCAAGGGATCAACTTGCTTTTTTGACGACGAAAGCTTGATACCTTATTGCATCGCTTTTCTGAACAGCAATGTTGCTGGTGCTTTATTGAAAGTTTTAGCGCCAACAATGGATTTCAATGCTGGATCTATTGCGAAACTGCCAGTTAAATATAGCAATATATATAGCAGTGAAGTTAAAGAGTTGGTTTGTGGATGTATCGAATTATCTAAAGTAGATTGGGATTCCTTTGAAAACTCATGGAATTTTCGACATCATCCACTGATACGCAAAACTCAGACGCTAAAAGAAGCTTTCTTAGAGTGGAAGGTGGAGTGTGAAGAACGGTTTAATCAACTTAAAGTAAAAGAAGAAGAGCTTAACCGCATATTCATTGATATATACGGATTGCAGGATGAGCTTATGCCAAGGGTAGAAGACAAGGATGTGACCGTTGCCAAAGCTGACCTTGAACGTGACATCCGCTCTTTTGTGTCCTATGCTGTCGGCTGCATGATGGGCAGATATTCTCTTGATGTGGATGGACTGGCCTACGCTGGTGGCGAATGGGATAACTCAAAATATAAGACATTCATCCCGGATAAAGATGCCATCATTCCGATTACGGATGATGAGTACTTCACAGATGATATAGTGGGGCGTTTTGTAGATTTCATCCGCACTGTATATGGTGAAGATACTCTTGAGGAGAATCTGAAGTTTATTGCGGATGCCCTGGGGGAAAAAGGTGCAACCTCACGTGAAGTCATCCGAAATTACTTCCTAAATGACTTCTACAAGGATCACTGCAAGATATACCAGAAACGTCCGATTTACTGGCTCTTTGATTCTGGAAAGAAGAACGGTTTTAAATGCCTGATCTACATGCATCGCTATCAGCCGGATACGATTGCCCGGATCCGGACGGACTATGTGCATGAGCAGCAGGCACGCTATAGGACTGCGATTTCCGGTCTGGAGCGTCAGATTAGCGGAGCATCGACTTCTGATCGTGTACGCCTGAATAAGCAGCTAGAGAAACTCAAAGATCAGGCGGAAGAGACGCGGCTTTATGAGGAAAAGATCCATCACCTCGCTGATCAGATGATTTCGATTGATCTTGACGATGGCGTGAAGCATAACTACGCGATATTCCAGGATGTCCTGGCGAAGATAAAGTAATGAGGAATGTGAATGGATAATAAAGAATCAGCAGAACAATACAAACCTGCAGAGAAAATCAACACTGTTAATTTGACGGACCAATATCCTTCGGCTCAGTTTTTCGTAGATGCTTGTTTTAATGATTATCAGAGACTGCAGGATAACTATAGTAAGATCTATGAGAAGACGAATATTGCCTTGGCATTTGTGGGTATCGTTTTAACTATTATGCTTACTACATTGGATTTCTCATCGTTATCAAAGATTATGGGAAGCATGAATGTGGGACAGCTATTATTGGTGTTGATAGAAATAGGATGCTGCATTTGCGGGGTGGGTATTCTTCTAATTTCTGCGATTAAGTTTTTGTACCTTTTGAAGGGCAAAGATATTCCTGTTTTTAACAGTGTGGATGTAAGAGATGCTGAACTTTATAGAGAAGATAATGAAACAGCAGCAATGTGGCTGATAGATAAATATACTTCGGTTGTATTTGAACTCAGACCTATTGTTGAGAAGAAGCAAAAAAAATTCGATTCAACATTAACGATGACTATAAGCGGTATCATCTTATATGCTATTTCAGTTATTTTGCAAAAAGGAGGCTTTTAGATGAGCGACTCTTCAATAAATGATATAAAAAGTGGGAAAGGATTAAAACCCTTGCAAGGTGAGAATGCTCCTAAATCCGGTGTTACTATGGAACATAGATCTCAAGATAATATTAAAGTTTCGCAAGGTAATGCGGGAATTACTCATGAAACCTTTTCTCATCATACTGATAGTGAAAAATCAGGAAGCGACAAGTAACAGACAGGAGGGAATTTATGGCTCTGCCTGATCCAGATAAAGTAATACAGGAGTTAAATCGCAGGTTCGCAGCTCCGCTCCCGGAATTCTATAACCGCAGGATCATATTCTGGTACGACGAAGACCGGGATTTTGAAGAAAAAATCCAGAGCGGAGAGATTGAGCTGGCGAATGCGAAGCTTATCACACTCGACGATACGAATAATTTTGAAGTCAAGAAGCTCCTGACACATGATGACAAGAGCAGTAATTTCTGCGTATACTGCCCGGTATCTTATCCGGATGAAAAGAACTGGCTCCTCCCGGTAGAGCTTATCAGCGAGGAGTTTCGTGCCGATCTCGTGTCCATGTGGCTTGAAGAAATGGACATTCCAAACACCGCCAATCTCAGAAAGACGGTTAAGGATTATCGCTCTTTCTTCAAGACGAAAGCGCACCGGACAAAGGTCGCAAATCTCAACCAGAAGATTACAGCGCCGGTACAACTGCACAAGGCTGTGATGGCTGTACTCTGCGGCGTAAAGGACACTGGCCCGAATCTTCTGATCCGCACAGTTCTCCGGGCTGGTACGGACCAGGAGCAGAATGGAATATATCAGTCTTTTGTAAAGTTTGGCGCGGATTCTGTTTTCTGGCAGATGGTGGCTCAGGTAACGGGTTATAGGGAAGAGTCATCGGATCTTGGAAGGCTGTCATGCCATATTCTGATGACCGCTGTCACGCGTACTTTGCGCATGGATAATCTGGTCGGACTCGACAGCTTTATTTCGATTCCGCATCAGAGCTATTGCTATGATTTCATGTCCGACTGGATTCACAGTGATGAGACCCGTGAGCTGTACGACATCGCCAGAAATGTAGAGGATGAACTGCGCCTTCCGGCCCGTTTCAGTCAGATTCCGCTCGAAGAACTGACCGCGACAGAGATCTTCCCTTGCATCGACGAATGCATACTGAAAAAGATAATGACCGACATCATCGACAACACGATAAATGTCGATGCCATTATAGAAACTGTGGGTAAACGCAGAACGCTTCTCTGGTACAGCCGTGTACAGCATTTTTATGAAGGCGTTTTGAATGTGGCATATATGCAGAAGTTCTATCTGGAGCATTCTGCAGGTTTCCATACAGTTGAACCTCATAAGGTCTGGAAGAAATATACGGAAGATTATTACCGGATGGATACATACTACAGGTTGTTCCATGTAGCATTCGGAAAATCCCTGAATTCATCCAATCCACTCCTGGATGACCTGTTCAAACATGTGGCGGATGTTGTAGAAGGGTTATACGCGAACTGGTTCCTCGGCAACCTAGGTACAAACTGGGCCACGGCGGCAGCAGACAACCTGAAGAATTATGGGCGCATAATGGAAGTCCCTCAGCAGAAAGATTTCTATCGTAACAGGGTGAAGAATGCAGATACGAGGGTTTTCGTGCTGATTTCTGATGCCATGCGCTATGAGGTTGCTGTTACCCTCGCGAATGAACTGCGGCAGGAAACCCAAGCAAACGTCAAAATGGAATCCTGTGAAGGAATATTCCCGACAGTGACGAAATTCGGAATGGCTGCCCTTTTGCCGCATAATGATCTCACCGCAGAACTGCGGCCGAATGGTGTTATCGGAGTCCTGGCTGACGGAAAGTCTACGGAAGCCGGTGACCGCGATGGGATTTTAAAGAAGGCAAATCCGTCCAGTGTCGCTCTGCAGTACAAGAACATTATCAAGATGAAACGTGCTGATCGAAGTGCCCTGGTCAAGGGTATGGATGTCGTATACATCTATCATAACAGGATTGATGAGACAAGTCATACCGATGAAACAGAGGTATTCAATTCATGCCAGGATGCGATTGCTGAACTAAAGAACATGGTAAGGATCATTGTGAACGAGTTCAGCGGTACGAGGATTTTCATCACATCTGATCATGGATTTATCTACACTTATCAGCCTCTTACCGAGGATGCGAAAGTAGATAAAACGACAGTATCCGATGAAGATATCGAAGTGGATCGCCGTTACCTTATTACGAAAAAGGGCGCGAAGCCGGATTATCTGCTTCCAGTAAAGTTCCTTGATGACACCCAGTTTGATGCCTTTTCGCCTATAGGGAATACCCGGATCAGAAAAAAGGGCGGTGGACTGAACTTTGTTCACGGCGGTATCAGTCTGGAAGAGATGGTCGTGCCGGTGATCGACTACCATTACATGCGCACGGACAGCGCTGGCTATCAGAAAAATAAGAAAAAGTACGATACAAAGCCTGTTTCCTTAAGTCTACTTTCGGCGAGTCACAAGATCAGCAACATGATCTTTTCTTTGAATTTCTACCAGAAAGAGGCTGTATGCGCAAACCGTGAAGCAGCGACATATCTTCTGTATTTTACAGATGCAGAGGGTAGGCAGGTCAGCGATACGCAGCGAGTGATTGCGGACAAGACGAGCGATGACAATCAGGACAGGACGTTCCGTGTGAGTTTTAACCTGAAATCAATGAAGTACAGTAGCAATGAAACCTATTATCTGGTTATTGCAGATGAAAGCGGTCTGCAGCTTCCGCAGAGAGAGGAGTTTACGATAGACATCGCTTTCGCGGTCGATAATTTTGATTTCTTCAGTTAAGGGAAGGATGCTTGTAAATGGATGAAACAGCAGCGGGAGAAAGGAGTACCCGTGAAATTATAAAAGAAAAACTCCGTCAGAACTTTGACGGCAAGATCGTTCGGAAAGACCTGACGAAGAAAATCAAGGAAGGTGCGAACGTACCGGTCTATGTCCTCGAATTTTTGCTTGGCCAGTATTGCAGCTCGGATGACGAAGAGGTTATAGAGCGAGGCATTGAGAACGTAAAGAAGATCCTGTCGGATAACTATGTCCGTCCGGATGAGGCGCAGAAGGTGTTGTCCAAACTCAGGCAGCGGGGAAGTCATACCATCATTGATATGGTGACCGTGGATCTGAATCTGCGGTATGACGAATACGAGGCATCTTTCTCGAATCTGGGACTGACTGGAATTCCAATCAGTGAGGATTATGCAGAGAAGTATGATCGTCTACTCTGCGGCGGGATTTGGTGCATCGTGCAGCTGGAATACGATTCTGGAGAAGAGGCGGTGCCGGATATCATTTCTCCATCCGGAGACCGCATTCAGTCAAAACGCAAGAAGCAGAAAGAATTGACACCAATCAGCATACGCAAGCTGACGCCGATCCAGTTGCCAAGTGTAGATATGGATGGCTTAAAGGAAGGCCGGAAAGACTTCACAAAGGATGAGTGGCTTGATATCCTCATGCGCTCCATCGGTATGGAACCGGATGAACTGACGTATCGGGAAAAGTGGCTCCTTCTCACCCGCATGATTCCGCTTGTGGAGAATAATTTTAATCTCTGCGAGCTGGGACCGCGGTCTACTGGAAAATCCTATCTCTACAAGGAGGTATCGCCGAACAGTATCCTGGTGTCCGGTGGTCAGACGACGGTAGCGAACCTTTTCTACAACATGGGACGGAAGACAATGGGGCTTGTCGGTCTGTGGGACTGTGTCGCCTTTGATGAGGTTGCCGGGATCAAGTTTAAGGATAATGATGGAATTCAGATCATGAAGGACTATATGGCGTCAGGATCCTTTGCCCGGGGCAAGGAAGAGAAGGCGGCATCCGCATCGATGGTCTTTGTCGGGAATATCAATCAGAGTGTGGATGTGCTCTTGAAGACTTCGAGCTTGTTTGATCCATTCCCTCCGGAGATGGGAACGGACACCGCTTTTCTGGATCGCATTCACTGCTATCTGCCAGGATGGGAGGTTCCGAAGTTCCGGCCGGAGCATTTCACCAATGATTATGGATTCATTACGGATTATCTGGCCGGATGGATCCGGGAGATGCGCAAAGAACAGCTCGGTGATGCGCTGGATAAGTATTTTCGTCTTGGGAAAAATCTAAACCAGCGTGATATCATCGCTGTTCGGAAGATGGTGGATGGTTATCTGAAGCTGATGTATCCGGACGGGGAGTTCGGAAAAGAAGAGGTCGAGGAGGTTCTGAAGTTGGCGCTGGAGATGCGCCGTCGTGTCAAGGAACAGCTGAAGAAGTTGGGCGGCATGGAGTTCTATGATGTGAACTTCAGCTATATTGACAACGAGACCTTTGAAGAAAAATATGTCTCTGTTCCAGAGCAGGGCGGCGGTAAGCTGATTCCTGAGGGAATCTGCAATCCGGGACAGGTATACACGGTGTCCAGAGGAAAATCTGGCATGATTGGCGTGTTCCGGTTAGAGTCCCAGATGCTGCCAGGGACTGGCAAGCTGGCATGTACTGGGCTTGGAAGTGACCGCGGCGCCAAGGAAGCGACGAACACGGCTTTTAATTTCCTGAAGGCGAATGCAAAACGGATCAGTGGATCCATTAGCATGACGGCAAAGGATTACAACATCAATTATCAGGATCTGCAGGGAATCGGGATCACGGATAAACTGGCTCTGCCGACGGTGATTTCTATCTGCTCGATCGCATTGAACCGGCCAACGCAGAGTTCTCTGGCTGTACTTGGTGAGATCAGCATCGCTGGTTCCATGATCAAGGTAGATGAGCTGGCGAACGCCCTTCAGGTATGCCTGGACAGCGGAGCAAAGAAAATCCTGCTCCCGATCACATCGGCAGCGGACATGGGAACCGTGCCGCCGGAACTAATGGGAAGTTTCCAGATAATTTTTTACCAGAGCGCCGAGGACGCGGTGTTCAAAGCATTAGGAGTGGAATAAGCATTTTTATTGAGGTATCGTATGAACGTAAGAATTGAGGAATCATTTGAACTGTTGTCCCAACAAGAATGGGATGATTTCTTAGCTGTAAATTATTTTGATAACATGATAATAGACGGCAGTAAATTTGGGATTATCGATGATTTTATTGGCAGTATAGGCAAGCCAAAGTTACCAGAAATAATTCAACAGCATAACAATAAAATTGGCGATTGCAAAATCACATACTGTTTTTGTAGACACTACTACGATAGAGGGATACCGGATGATCCGTGGTATAGTTCTCCAGGAGAAAACGGAGAATCAATACAATATTTTCCCTATTTTAAAAAAGAACATTGGATGAGAAAATATTAGTTCACGTATTTTTCCGACACGTATTATTTAAAGATGTCCGCTGTGTGGGATTCAATTGTTGAGCTTTTGAATTATTACTATGGATTAGAGTATGGATCTGATTACCGGCTAAAAAGTAATGTCTTGAAGTGGTTGAAAGACAATCAGAAAAATTTATATGATGAATTGGATGCCTTGCGGAAAGATAAGATATTCCAAGATGCCAATAAATATAGAACGGCAGTAGCTCATGGAATTTCAGAGAATGAAATCCATAATACCATTTTAGAAGAAAAAAATGTGACGGCTACATTCCCGAAAATAGATGAAAAAGGGAATGTTGTTTTTAAAGAAGTGAAAGGGAAAAGAATCTCTGCCACAGCAGGAGAATATACGAATGTAAAAACAATTATGGACAATATGCAAGATTATGCAGTTTTATCTGGAAATGAAATACAAAAGATTATTTCTATTATTCTTGCTAAGTAATAAACAGAAGGTTATTCGAAAATGTAAGGCTTTACTACTGGTATAGACAGAGTGTACAAGAACCTTTCAACGATAGCCATACTTTTTAACGATTGCAGATTGGGGGTGTCGCTTTTGGCTACAGCAACCGCAGCAGCATACGAATACAGAGCCGGAAGTGAGCTCCCGCTCTACGCCTCGAAACGCAGAAAAGCCCAGAAATAGCGCGGTTTCCGGGCTAAAAACACATAAGGGCATTGTATCAAAGATTACGTCTTGTTAGATACACTCCGTTCTCGCAAAAACATCCAAGTCACCATCTCAAGGATAAAATTGGACATATTCCCAAGAACGGACAAAAGCACAATATGCCGTGGACTTGTTTCCAAGGACGAATAGGTGTCAAAAACACACTGAAAATATATTCAAAACATCCAGATGAGCTCTTGGAACCACATCGAAACCGTTTCCCTGCTGACGAGGGAGTAAAATAAAAAGGAGCCAGCCATGCTGATCAATTTCAATGAAATAAAAGAAGCTGTCTTCTCCGGAATGAATGGCGGGGAAGGAACAATGACTGTCCGGATGTTCAATGACAGCAAATACCGCATCATCCCGACGAAACTCCATCCGGGCGCATCGATCGGACTCCACAAGCAGGAATCCGGAGACGACATCAATTACATCCTTTCCGGCACCGGCAAGGCTATCTGCGACGGGAAAGAAGAAATCCTCACCGC
>ERZ773185.2870-NODE-2870-length-10579-cov-5.320981_pt1 | contig 10579 bp, 9 predicted proteins | sample MGYA00580531_ERZ773185 | MGnify/ENA primary metagenome ERZ773185 (study PRJEB29015, sample SAMEA2737799) | human gut metagenome | biome: human gut; feature: human-associated habitat; material: faeces | place: China | collected 2012 ...
CGATCAGATAATCCAATGTGGAAAGCGGCGTGATCTCTCCGCAGGTCGCCACATCGATATCCACCCGGAACGTGGCGATGCAGGTTTCCGGATGATATTCCGGGTAGGTGTGGACGGTAACATGACTTTTGTCCAGATGAGCCAGCTGTGTTTCTCCGGCAGGAACCATCGAACCTTCCGCAATCAGGATTGTGACAGAAGCCCCTTGCGGGTCATAGTCCTGTCGGGCAATATTTAAAACCTGAGCCCCAATCATATCGGTCAGGGTGGTAAGAATGTTGGTTAAACGCTCTGAGTTATACTGCTCGTCGATATATGAGATATAGTCGCGCTGTTCCCGCGGCGTTTTGGCGTAACAGACGTCGTAAATATTGAAGCTCAGCGCCTTTGTCAGATTGTTAAAGCCATACAGCTTTAATTTGTCGCCCATATCCGCAACTCCTTCACAAAATTGATGCTGTTTTTTAGAGACAATAAAAAAACGCAAGTAATATGCTGCTGCGCTGCACATTACTTGCGTTTGTAAATCCCATTGATTTTGCCGCAAAGTGTTTTACGGCAAATGTCCCCATGCGAGAAAGAAAGGACAAAAGCGGGATCACGAAGTTCAGAGTCTATATAGCAAATACTCACTTTTACTACTCCTATTGACCGTTTCACAAGTTGATGTACGCATCCACGCACTGGTTGTAAAGTAACCAACTTATAAAATTGAGCTTTTAACTCAATCAATAGGGCAGTTCGCACTGCCAATCGGCATTTGACCCGGCTGTCCGTATGGCCATTCCCTGTTTCACAGGTGGTCAGATATATTTGCATGGATGACTCTTAAAATGTTAAGATTTTCCATATCAGAGGTATCATACAGCGATTTTGGTAAAATGTCAAGAATATTTTTTATTTGGGTTGACATTTATGTGTTGCCACATACTCTGCGATTCTGTCCTTTGCTCAGTAAAATTTTTACTTTTCTAACGGTACTTCCGTCCTCTTCCCGCAGAACGCAAACATCGCCACGCCCGCCGCAAAGATAAACAACGAGATAAACTGTGAAGTCGAGAGGGATCCGACCGCTCCCCGGTTCAAATCACCGCGGAAAAATTCCAGCACGAAGCGTCCCAGACTGTAGCAGATCAGATACAGTGATACCACCTGCCCCTGTTTTTTGCACTTTTTCGCCGCATAGAGAAGCAGAAGGCAGTGCAGGAAATCCAGACCGCTTGAGATGAGCTGGGTCGGAACCAGGGGAATGTTGTTCGGGGCAAAGTCCGAATCGTGGAACACGATCGCAAAATGGCTGTGGGTCGGCATACCGTAGCAGCAGCCAGCCAGAAAACAGCCGATCCGTCCAAAGCCCTGCGCGAGCGCAACCGACGGCATGACCAGATCCGCGTACTGGAAAAAGGAAATATGCTTGATCCGGCTCAGCACATAGCCGCCCAGCACACCGCCGATGATGCCGCCGTACACGACAAATCCGTCGTTGATATCTAGCAATTTCTTCGGGTTTGCCAGAATCTCGTCAAAGATTGTGACATAGTACAGAAGTTTTGCACCTAAAATTCCACATACAACACCGCAGATCGCGATCGAGAGGATCATATCGACATCCATCCCCCGCTTGTTTGCCCGGTACTCTGCCAGGTAATACGCAGCGATAATGCCGATGCCGATCATCAGACCGTAGCCGTGGATCGTGATGCTGCCGATTGTGAATAAGTCATTTTTCATGAAAGGTTTATCCTCCTATTTAGTTTACGTTCCCTGATGCTTTTCGATTATAGCATTATTTATATAAAAAAACAAATGTTAATAGATAGCAGAAAAACAGATGTAAAACAGGCTTTTTTCTTCCCATTCTACATCTGTTTCACTGTACTTATTTTATAATTGAGGATACAATCAAGCTAATCAAGCCCGTATCCAGACTCCTTACGCCTCTTTCCGCTCTTCCTCCGGCAGCAGGTTCGTCATGCTCTTTAAGCTGATCGCCAGTGTCGAGCTGTTGTGCAGCAGCGCCGACATCGACGGGGTGATGATACCAGCCACGCCTAAGAGAATCAGACCTAGGTTGAAGCTGATAACGAAACGGTAGTTTCCATGGACACGTTTCATCAGATCCATGCTCAGATGACGCAGAAGCACGACTTCATCCAGGGAATCTTTCTTGATCGTGATATCCGCGATCTCTCTGGCAATCTCTGCGCCCTCGCTGACTGCGATGCCCGCGTCTGCCGCTGACAGGGCCGGTGAATCGTTGATGCCGTCACCGATCATGATAACTTTATGGCCTTTCGCCTTCTCCTCCTCAACAAAGCGCGCCTTATCCTCCGGAAGTACCTCGGAGAAATAATCATCCACGCCGACCCTCTTCGCGATCGCCGCTGCGGTCCGCTCGCTGTCGCCGGTCATCATGACAATGCGCTTAAATCCAGCCTCTTTTAACTGGCGGATGACAGACGGTGCTTCCTCACGCAGCGGATCCTCGATACAGATAACGGCTGCAAGCTGTCCGCCGATTGCCATGTAAAGATGGGAACAATTTTCCGGAAGGTTCTCAAACTTCTCTTTTCCATCCTCCGGCAGTGTGCACTTCTCATCCTCAAATACGAAATGGTGGCTTCCAATCACGACGCGTTCTTCGCCCACATAGGTAGCGATACCGTGCGCTACGATGTAATCCACTCTCGAGTGCATCTCATCATGTACCAGATGACGTTTTTTCGCTTCCTGTACGACCGCATTTGCCATCGAGTGCGGAAAATGCTCTTCCAGGCAGGCTGCGATACGAAGCAGTTCTTCCTTCTCCATGCCGTTGAAAGATACTACATCGGATACAACCGGTTTTGCCTTGGTCAGTGTTCCGGTCTTGTCAAATACGATCGTCTCTGCCTCGGCAACTGCCTCCAGGAACTTGCCGCCCTTGACCGTAATGTGATGCTGGCTTGCCTCACGCATCGCAGACAGGACTGCAAGCGGCATTGCCAGTTTCAGTGCACAGGAGAAATCAACCATCAAGATCGACAGTGCTTTCGTCGCATTGCGGGTCAACAGATAGGTAAGCGCGGTACCGCCCAGACTCCACGGAACGAGTGCATCTGCCAGGTTTGATGCCTTGCCTTCAACGGATGATTTGAGCTTCTCCGAATCCTCGATCATCTGTACGATACGCTCATAACGGGTGGAGCCGGCGGATTTTTCTACCTTGAAGGTAATCTCGCCCTCTTCCAGCGCGGTTCCTGCGTAAACATAGCTGCCCGGCTCTTTTCTGACCGGCTGGGATTCGCCGGTCATCGAAGCCTGGTTTACCATCGCCTCGCCGCTTACTACGACACCATCCAGCGGAATCACTGTACCCATATGGACGGTCAGCTCGTCGCCCGCGGTAACATCCGAAAGCGGTACAAGGACTTCGGTCCCGTCCACTTTCTTCCAGACCTTTTCCACATTCAAGGACATGCTCCGCGCCAGATCACCAACGGATTTCTTATGTGTCCACTCCTCCAGAAGCTCACCGACGCCGAGCAGGAACATAACGGAGCCAGCTGTATTGAAATCGCGGCGCAGAAGGGAAACACTGATCGCCGTCGCATCCAGCACCTCCACATGCAGCTTGCGCTTAAATACGAGGCAGTGGATACCTTTCACGATATAACGAATCGCCTGCACGGACGTGTATACCGCACGGACCGGCGCCGGGAGAAATGTCTTCGTTGCAAAGCGGGTCAGTACCTTCTGAATCAGCTTTTCTTTGTACTCCTGATTCAGGGCGCGTCCGCTGCTTTTAACTGCCATCTCCTGTTTTTCGGTAATCTGACCATCAAACGCCGCTACCTGTACGAGTACCGCCTCCCGATCCTCCTTATAATAGATAACCGCATCTGCTGTCCGCTCATACACCTTAGCCGCCGTCACGCCGTCCAGACCAAGCAGATACTGTTCCAAAACGTCCGCTTCGCGCACGGTATGGAATTTCCGGGCAAGGCTGATACGGATTCTTCCTTTGATTTCATGCTTTATAATGAATTTCATGATTCATCTTCCTCCGGTTATAGAAGAGCTGCCGCGAGACAGCATCCCATGCTATCTTGCGGCAGCCCCCCTGTTATTTAGATTCATGTATTCTTGGAGTTGCTATTACTGCTCTGCCTTCTCAGCCTCCGGTGCGGCCTCGGTTGTCTCAGCAGTCTCGTTGAAATCCTCATCCTCACCAAAGCTCTCATAGCCGCGAGCCTCGTTGATCTGCTTTGCCTCAGCCAGGATGTCCTCAGCGTTCTCCTGAATATTGGTAGCGGTGGTCATCACACAATCACGTGCACGAAGTCCGGCTGCTACGCAGTTTACGTAAAATTTCTTTGCATCCTCGCTGCCAAGAATCTTAACACCTGCTGTTCCGAACAAAACGCCGCTTGCAAATAAACCTAATTTTTTTAATTTGAAAATGTCCATCATGATTACTCCTCCTCTGATATTATCTAATTATATTCACATATGATTTTTGAAAACTATTTATTCCATTTCAAATGCGAATATTGCTGCATTTAATGACTCATTTCTGAGGTACAAGTAGATGGTAACAGCTTATCCCCATGATAGTCAAACCTAACTTTCCTTATTGAGATTTTTTATCAGCTAGCATCCGAAGTTATACTTGACAGTTCATCCTCATTCCGCAGAGAATACTGGCGACAACGGTTTAAAACGCCGATTTCTTCCAGCACTGCAATCATCCGGTACACCGTTGCCTTGCCGATCCCCGGGTCGCGCTTGGATGCCTCGTAGTAGATCTCCTTACAACTGCTCCATCTTCCCTCCAGAATCACATCCAACATGATCTTTCTTTGATCGGTCATCCGTTTCCCCCGTCTCTTCAGTTCGCCGATAATCTGCTCTCTCTGCTGCATCGTATCATCTCTCTTTCCATATCTTCTAAATTATTTTGCCGCACATCTGCCGTTTCCGTCCACAATCCGGCTTTTTATTAGCGCAGACTAACTGTTCGTTTAAAATATATGGCATACTCTGCTTGCCACTCTTTTTGCAAGTACTAAATTCCGCTTTTGCCTCTGGCTCAGCCTCATTAAGTCCTTAGATACGACTCGCACTAAGTGCTCATATTATATCGTGTTTCATCAAAAACAAAACATAATTAGCATGAACAAACTCAGGTTAGAATGCCACAACTCAAGTTAGATGTCTCTAACCTCAATTTAAAGACTACCTCTTTTTTTCTCATCTGTCAATGAATTTTCGAAAATATATTTGATTTTCTTCTCTGATAATGGTAAGGTACTCACAGAATGATCAATTCAGACAGGAAAGGAAGGATTTTTTGATGAGCTTCAAAGAAATAAAGCCAGAAGAATTAAATTTTAACCCGTTTACCCGCATCGGTTCCGACTGGATGCTTTTAACCGCCGGCACCGAGGATAAATTCAACACCATGACTGCCAGCTGGGGCGGCGCAGGCGTATTCTGGGGCAAACCGGCTGTTACCTGCTATATCCGTCCCCAGCGCTACACCAAAGAATTTATAGACAAAGAAGAACTCTTCTCCGTCAGCTTTTTAAAAGACGGTCACCGCGATGCCCTCAAACTCTGCGGCTCCGTATCTGGCCGTGACCACGACAAAATCAAGGAAGCCGGCCTGACCCCGGTCTTCATCGACGGCGTACCGGCATTTGAAGAAGCTGACACCATCCTCATCTGCCGCAAAATGTACCGCACATCCATGAATCCGGCAGATTTTATCGATAAGGACGCTGACAGCAAGTTCTATCCGGAAAAGGACTATCATGATATGTATATTGCGGAGATTGTGAAAGCGGTTGTGGCTGAATAAGCAGAGCCGCTCCATTTAAAATTTAAATCCCACAGGAAACGCTGATTTGCAGCATTTTCTGTGGGAATCCTTTGAAAGATCCTTTTGGGTCTATTTGTTTATATTGTATCTTTATTTATTCCTTTATTTTGCCAATTCCAGCATCCGCGCCAGCGGACCAACCGCCCTCTGCCGCATCGCCTCATCCATCTCCACTTCCTCCTCCGGATTTTCCAGCGCCCGCAGTACGCTGTCCAGATGAATCTTCTTCATATTCGGGCAAAACTGACGGTGACCTACGGAGAAAAACTTCTTCTCCGGGTTCTTCTGCAGCAGTTCATAGAACACGCCCATCTCGGTGCAGATCAGGAAGACTTTCTCATCCGAATTCGTCGCATAATCAATAATCTGGGAGGTACTTCCGACAAAATCTGCCAGCTCCAGCACATCGCCGGTACACTCCGGATGCGCCAGCACAACTGCCTCCGGATGCAGCTCTTTTGCCTTCTTTACATCTTCCGCATGAATACTCTTATGTACATGGCAGAAACCGTCATTGAAAATAAAATGTTTCTCCGGCACTTTTTTTGCGATAAAACGTCCCAGATTCTCATCCGGAATAAAGAAAATATCCTTGTTCGGCAGTTTTTTCACGATTTTGAGTGCATTCGATGAGGTAACACAGACATCCGATTCTGCCTTGATCTCCGCCATCGAGTTCACATAACAGACAACGGCTACATCCGGATACTCTTTGCGTACTTCGCGGATCTTCTCCACCTCAACCATGTGAGCCATCGGACAGTCCGCGCTCCGGTCTGCCATGATAACCGTCTTCTCCGGGCTTAAAATCTTCGCACTCTCGCCCATAAATGACACGCCACAGAAAATGATCGTCTTCTGCGGCACCGTCGTCGCCAGCTCCGCCAGATAATACGAATCGCCCACATAATCGGCAATCTCCTGCACTTCTCCATCTACGTAATAATGTGCCAGAATCACGGCATCCTTCTCTTTTTTTAATGTCTCGATCCGCTGCTTTATCTCCTGATCCATCTCTTTTTCCTCTCCTTTTTTCACCGCTCTGTTCACGCTTCCGAATCCCCATCGATTGACAGAAACCATACCATTTTTCCGACAGCTGCGGTTCATTTTCTTCTTTACTATGTATCCGACATCTTTGCCACGCCATATTTCTCTGTCCATATAGCTTCCACATGGTAAACTTCTGTGATTATACCTCTAAGAGAAAAGCTGTGTCAATGAAATTTTGACACTTTTCATTACATCTGTCTTGTCACATAGCAATTCATCTACATACAGACTGAACGTCTGCTTTGCCGGCGCTTCAACCAGAGCAGCCAATATGCATTTATGCAATTTTTTTGTTTCACAAATGTATTTTACTGTGCAACAAAAAGTCAAACCAAAAATCGGACGGTTTTTCGCTGTGTTTTTCACTGTTCAAACCGTCCGATCTACATGACATATTTATAATTTTATCGCTTTATGCACATCCGCCCTTATTGCTGAAACAGCACCAGTCTTGATACCTTTCCTTCCGCGTCCGCCCAGATCGCGCATTTTTTTCCCGCTTCCAGATCGTCTGCGGTCACGATATTCCGGGTTAAATACGGCAGAATACGTGTCTCAGCGCTGACAGTATAGGTCACGCCATCCTTTGCTTTCACACAGACGGTATCATCATTCTCGGCACTCTTTTTCACCGACTCGATCTCCGTGTAAACCGGCACGGCGCTCACATCGGTTACATGGACGAAGAAGAGCTGTCCGTTCGTGATTGGCGGCTCGCTCATCGCCATCGCATCCCCGATGTAGGCATATACAACGGTTCCCGTCTCCGCCTCGGTCATATCGACCGGATTGCCTGTCTCTGCGTCAAAAATCGGCGTTTCCGGTGAAAATGTGATCACCATCTCGCCGGCACTGCTGATTCCCGACTGATTGTCGATCGTGACGGAATCGCTGGTAACCTCCGAAACCGGACCATAAACACAAATAGTTTCCGCTGCAGTGGCCTCCCCAGCTGCCTCCGTATCTTCGACAACCGGCTTTGTCTCCTCATCGCCCGCTTTTGCACTGGAAGCGCACCCAAGCGCACCTACCGACAGTGCTGCACAAATTCCTGCAATATATAACGATTTTTTTTTCATAATTTGAATCTCCTTCCGCTGTTCTTATGCCTGCTCCCTGCCTGTTCCCAGGGACTTCTCTGAAATTTTTCAAAACTTCCCAGGCACTTTTTAGTTTCTAAAACCAGTGAAATATTTTTCTTTATACTCTGTATTCAGCTCTTCTATCTGGTTTTCTCTGTTCTAACAGTCTACCCTATTTCATTCAAAAGTAAAAGTGCTTTTTTCTTACGGATTTCTGATATTTTATTACTGTTCACGCATACGTGCCCAGTAACGGAATTTGCCGTGGCTTCGCATTTAAATACGGCAAATTCCTGCTGCCACCACGTTTTCTTACGGCACTTTCGGTTCCAAAAGTGCCTACCCGTAAACAGTAACGATATTTTCCTTTGCCGGTCAGGAGGTCCATACAAAGCTTCAGCAACTGTGCTGCCATGTAACATTTCACTCCACTTCCTCTTCTATCAGCTCCACACGGCAGATCTGTGGAAAATTTACCGCGATCTCCCCGCCTATATTTTCAAGTCCAGGCTGATTTCCACTCCTTATTTCCGCCAACCACAAAACCTGCCGGTAATAGTCGATTTTCTTCAATCGTCCTGCTGCCGTTCGGTAAGCGCCGCCATCCTTGTGCACGTCCGGTTGGAACCAGGTCACAGAAAGCCGAACCGTCTCGCCACGCATCAGCTGCTCCTCCGCTTCCACAAGCGTCTGATTGATCATCTCACGCACGCTGTCATCCAGATCGATCTCCCGCTCGGTCAGACGCGCTTCCTCCTCTACCGCCTCCTCATAGCCATTCAGTGCTGCAAACGAGGCAAACTGCGCCGCCCGGTCCTCCACCGGCATCCGTGCATGGCGCAAGGGAAATGGGTAAGAATGACCGAGGATATCGCCATAGCGGCGCTGGGCGTCACTTTCCTGCCCTTTTGAGGTTTGGCTTCGTCCACCTTTTAAGTTTTCAAATTCATTCACTCTATATTGATCTTCCATCTACGCCTGATGTCCCCCGATCTGCCCGTTGCGCTCCTTGGCGGTCGCGCCTTCCTCAAAGTTCATCCCGCGCAGCACCGCGTTTTTTCCGTATTTTTTCTTGATCGTCAGAAGCGCTTCCTGCATCCGGCGCTCCCGCTCGCGTTTTTTCTGTTCTTCCTTCTCTTTTGCTTCCTTTTTTGCGTAATCGGTAAACAAATCAAGCTGTTCAAATGTTTCCTTCTGTTCACGCTCTTTCGCCATTTTCTCATTTACCACATGACATGCCGAGAGCGACATCCGGCGGATGAGAAGCGCCGGGTTGACAATCTTATCATACAGAGCCGCCATCGCCTCCAGAAGCTCGCTCGAGGACGAAGTCGCACGCGGCAGATTCCACGTTCCATGTGCATGCTTCGGCACACGCCGCCCGTAGCGATCGGTTGTCACCGGTCCCTTGTATACTTTCCGTATCTCCGGGCGGGTCAGGTTTTCGATGTCATATCCGACCGTTAGAACGAGCTGATCGGTCACCAGCCGTTTTTCCACCAGCTCCAGCGAGATCCCGTCAATCATCTCCTGTACCACGATCCGCGCCTTATCCGCCGTGTACGGACAGGGAAGCACCTGCCCGCAGCCCAGGCTGCTGCTCTGCGGCTTGTATGCCCGTATCTGTGCGATCGTGCACGGCTCGTAGCCCCACGCATGGTCAATCAGAAGCTCAGCATTGACGCCGAACATCTGGTACAGCAGTTCCTCGCTGTAAAACTCGCCCGGTTTTCCCAGTGAACAACGCGCAATATCGCCCATCGTCCGAAGTCCCGCCTGCCAGAGTTTCTTCTGGTATCCTGGTCCAACCCGCCAGAAATCGGTCAGCGGCTCATGCGTCCACAAAAGTTCCCGATAGCTTTGCTCATCCAGCTCGGCAATCCGCACGCCGTCCTTGTCCGCTTCCACGTGCTTCGCCACAATATCCATCGCCACCTTGCACAGATACAGATTCGTCCCGATCCCCGCCGTCGCCGTGATGCCCGTTTCCTCTAACACCGTGCGGATGATGCGCTTTGCCAGCTCGCGCGGCGAAACCTTGTAAATTCCCAGATATTCCGTAACATCCATGAATACCTCGTCGATCGAATACACATGGATGTCCTCCGGTGCCACATACCGGAGATAAATCTGGTAGATCTGCGTGCTCCATTTCATATAGTGCGCCATTCTCGGCGGCGCAACCAGATAGCTGACCGCCAGCGATGGATCCGCCTTTAATTCTTCATTTCTCCACGATTTATCCCGGAACTGGCGTCCCGGCGCCCGTCTGCGGCGTTCCTCATTGACTTCCCTAATCCGCTGAATCACCTCAAATAACCTGGGACGCCCCGGCACACCATAGGATTTCAGCGGCGGCGATACCGCCAGACAGATCGTTTTCTCCGTCCGCGATGGATTCGCCACGACCAGATTCGTCGTCAACGGATCCAGACCTCGCTCGATGCACTCGACCGATGCGTAGAACGATTTTAAATCAATGGCAATGTACGCGCGCCTGGAAACTGTTTTCTGCATGGCAGGATCCTCCCTTCTCTATGAATTTAAAATTAGGCGTTTGCGAAACGCCACAAGCCGCATA
>ERZ773185.2875-NODE-2875-length-10568-cov-13.939979_pt1 | contig 10568 bp, 7 predicted proteins | sample MGYA00580531_ERZ773185 | MGnify/ENA primary metagenome ERZ773185 (study PRJEB29015, sample SAMEA2737799) | human gut metagenome | biome: human gut; feature: human-associated habitat; material: faeces | place: China | collected 2012 ...
ACTACTGGATGATGGGTGACAACCGCCACAACTCAGCCGACAGCCGCTACTGGGGTTTCGTGCCTGAGGACCACATTGTGGGCAAGCCTATCTTCATCTGGTGGAGCCACAGCCCAGATCATCCGGGCTTCTCAGGCATCCGTTGGAACCGCCTCTTCACTTTTGTAGACAATATTAAGTAAGAAAAAAGAAATAAGAATTGAAGACTGCCGTCAAATTCCTAATAGCATTGGTGTTGTCGCTGCTCCTGGCTTGGGCAGTGCGCACCTATGTTTTCACTATCTTCTCGGTGCCTCAGGGTGGGCTTCCGCCCCAGCTGAAGGCAGGCAACCGGGTGATAGTGAACAGGATTGACTGCGAAAATTTCGGGCGTGGCGATGTGGTTGTATTCACCGATACGGTGGTTTATCAGCCTAAGAACCAGCGCCGCAAGCGCGTCTTCGAGTCTCATTTCATAGGCAGGATAGAGAAGCTTCCTGGCGATACGCTGCGCATCGACACCATGCAGTTCGTCATTCCAACCGTATGCTGCAAGCGCTGCGGCTGCAAGGATTGCCGCTTCTATCTCTTGAAGACGCCAACCGGCCAGCAGCTCGTCCATAAGCACCAGATGATAGGCAAAGCCCATAAGCTGTTCTAGCTCCCTCGCGCTGCCGCTCCTCGCTCTCTCGTGCTCCTCGCCGCTGCTTAGAGCCACCACCGGAAGCTTGTCTCCCGTCTGCCCCCGTTCCGAGCGATTCCATCGCTCGTCCCCCTCTTCATCATTAACCCTTCATAACAAAGCAGAAATTGAAAGCCCTTCTTTCTTCCACATATTTCGGCCCCATCCAGTGGTACCAGAAGCTGAACCGCTACGATGAATGCCTGATAGAGCGCCACGAGAGCTTTATCAAGCAAACCTATCGTAACCGTATGCTCATCCCTACCACCAACGGCCCCCTCTCGCTCACCATCCCCACCAATCACGACATCTCTCTGTCGATGAAGGACATCCGCATCTCCGACCACGCCAACTGGCGCCACGTCCACTGGAATGCGCTCCTTTCCGCCTACGGCGAGAGCCCATTCTTCGAGTATTATCAGGACGACATCCGCCCCTTCTACGAGAAGAAATACGAGTTTCTCTTCGATTTCAACATGGAGACAACCGCGAAGATGATAGAGCTCCTCGACATCCGTCCGAAGATAAGCGTTACTGACGAATACGTTTTAAGTGAAGAACGAAAAGTGAAGAGCATAGAAAGCGAAGAACTAAGAGTGAAGAGTGAAGAAACAACGTTCGGCGACCGAAGGGAAAGCCAATTCTATAGCCCTGAGGCGCAAGCCCAATTCAACATTCAACACTCAACATTCAACACTCAGATAGTTGATTTCCGCGATGCGATTCGCCCCAAGAAACCGCTCCCTGACCCCGAATTCGAGTCGAAGCGCTATTACCAGGTTTACGAGCAGAAATACGGTTTTCAGCCCAATATGAGCATCCTAGACCTCCTTTTTAATGAAGGCAACGAGGCGATATTCTTCCTATAAGAGAAGAGTATCGCCTTGTTGCTTTTCTTTAGTTAACAAAACTTACTCATAGCTTTCTGCCCCGCAACTCATAGTTTTCCGCTCTAAAAAGCCCTTTTTTCTGCATCGCGATGCATTCCCCGTTCCGTCGCAATGCAATATTTCTTCCCTCGCGATGCAATATTTCTTCCCTCGCGATGCATGATCCATCCCCTCGTGAGGCATCATTTAGCCCCCTTTCCAGCCATCATTTAAGCCTCGTATCAGTCATCATTTATGCCTCGTGCCAGCCATCATATAAGCCCGTAAAACGGACTGTAGCAGGGCGTTTGAACCTTTTTTCAGCCAAGGCTCAGCCAGCCATCTTTAACAGGCATCGGGAGAGCACATTTCTGATGGTAGAGGGGCGCTCTGAGAGCAAAAGGTTAACAGGTTAACAGTTAACACCCCAAAAATGCATACTTCCATCCACACACTTATATAAAAATAAGTATATATATATTATTATATAATAAGGTACGCGAGGGGGACCATGCAAAAAACGGCTGTTAACTGTTAACCCTGTTAACCCCCTCGGCTTCTCTGCCCTCTTTTAGGAAATTTAAACAAGAATGCTTGGTGGTTTCACCGAAAAACCTTACTTTTGTAACCTGACTGCAAACAAACGTAAAAACAATAATAACAACATAAAATGAAGAATCTCACATTCCATATCGTAGGACTCACCCATAATGACGTGAAAGGCCATGAGGTAGAGTATGCTAAAGAAGCAGAGGGGAGAACCATCTGCCTCGTGCCCGATGACGCCAACACCTTCGACATGCTGGCGGTGAAAGCTTATGACAAACAGCAGCTCATAGGCTATGTTTCAGCCCTGGAAGGCGAGGACGTACGCGCCCTCATCATCGCCCGTAAGGAGCGGAACCTGCGCACCCGCTGCATAGGCTGCAACAGCAAGAACGAGGGCGATAAGGCTGGATTGCAGCTCATGGTGAGGGCACTCTCTGATGTTTCTGATGAGGAGATGGAGCAGGCGCGCCGCGAAATATATGATGATAAGATTTATGATGACTGGCAATACTCCGGTCCTGTGCTGCCCATCGAACAGCTCACCCGCTTCAGCGACTGCACTATGATGCTCGAAGGCGTCATCAACAGCATCATCCGTCTCCAGAATACGCTCTCTGAAGGCTCTCTTGATGCAGAAACTGAGGCGATGCTGCGCGAGGAACTTTCTGATTGCCTTTCTGAGGCAAGAGAGCGGCTCAGCAGTTTCCTCGAAATCCAGCGCAGCGATTATTCCCGCGAGATGACGCAGGCCAGAAACCGCATCCTTCATAAGCTGGAGCAGATAGACGATGATGAACTGCAGCGCCTCCGGGCCGTTCTGCTTACCGAGATGGGATTCATCACCAGTTCGGCTTACCGCGAGCGTGCGGCCTATTCTTTCTTCGTAGAAGCCCCGAATGCCATCAAAAAGAAGCAAACGGGCACCTACGATTATAAAGACCAGCTGGACGCCATAGAACAGCAGCTGCACGCCTTCCCTCACAATCTCTACCCAACATTCAAGGCCGACCCTGTAGATTTCCTCCGTCAGGTGTTCTATAAGCGTGTGCCTAGAAAGAAGATGCTCCAGTTGCTCTCGGGCATCGTGCTGATGATTATGAACGGCAGGGTGAACGATGTGAAGCAATGGGGCAAGCACGGCGATGAGGAGTCGATGATAGCGATGAAGACTGTGGGGAAGAAACCTGCGATTGGAGAGCATAAGAAGGAACTCATGGTACTGGTGAAAAAGGCAGTCTTGAAGATTGCTGTTTATCAGAAGAGGGGATATTATGGCGTGTTTCTTTCAAAACAGGCCTATTGGTATCCTATTTTCCGCCTGATGGGCGATTGGGAATTACTCCCACCCAAATCTCCTCAATCGTTCTGTACATTCTTGGAAGAGCTATTTGAAGGCAAAAAAATATCCGGTCCGAAAGCTCGTCTCTGCGGTAGGGATGATTTGAGGCAAGCAGGAATCGCTCCCTTTTCCAACCATGAAGCTTTGAAATGGAAAGATCTGGAGCAGAAAGAATTGATTAATACACAAGAGGCAAAATTCAACCGTTATTGTGAGATTGTTGATATTTTTATGAAAATCCTGGGAGAAGAAGCTTTTAAGAAGGGTATTATGTTAGATGATTGGCTAAAAGAATAATGGGCGTTGGCAGCGGATTTGTAATCTGTTGCCAACGCTTTTTTCTTGTAGCCTGTTTCTTTTCTTCTCCCTTGTTTTATACCTCTCTTTATACCTGAATCTAAAAACTTTTATCCCTCTTGCCCGATATTTTTATACAGCTTTTACCGGCAGAGGTATAATAATGGAGTTACTTTCTTTTTCCTTATCTTTGCACCGCTTTTCAGAATGGAAGGCGGCAGGTTTCTGCAAAGAGCCTGTCTATTACAACTAAAAAAAATATAGATTTATGACACAAAAATCATTAACCTTTGATGAATGCAAGCAGCTCAGCAGCCGCATCATCGCAATGAACCCTAACCGCAGAGCGAACATGGGACAGATTTCATCCCATCTCCTCGATTACTACACCGAACTCACCAAGCAGCCTTGGCTCGCACAGCTCGTTGGTCAGATCCGTGACCTCACCGCCCAGCAGAACCAGATGATGCAGGAGGAGATGAAGGCGGGAGAGACTTACCAGCAGCTCGACCGCAAGATTTCTGACCTCAAGAAGCAGCTGCCTTTCCGCTCACCTCACTACTTCCACTTCCTCGAAGACCATCGCGCCCAGAAGTTCATCGACCCGGAGGCTTTCACCTTCCAGACAACCGTAGACATTGATAATCCTGAGGAGGTTGAGCCAGCGGTGAAGAACGCCCTTCTGCTGAACGGAATGTTTGATGAGCCTACAGAGAAGCTCTTCAGAGAGAAAATCTTCTCAGCCGAAGACATCGAACTCTGGAAGGGAAAGGTGCTCCACATCGAGCGCTCAGCCCGCAACAAGGCCCACATCGACATCCGCATCCCGGTAGGAATGACCATTGCTGAGGCTCAGAGCGCCTTCTGCAAACTCATCCACGCCACCGAAGACCCTAGCTGCGTAACCCCGGAGCGCATCATCTTCATCACCGATGCGGCAAGCCAGATTAATACTGCCGACGACTGGTACAAACGCCTGGATAAGGAAGCCGTGGCTGAATACCGTGAGGCTTACCGCAAGAGAGGACTGGATATTGACGGCCGTCCGCTGGATGTAGATTCAGCCCGGTCAGGAGCCTCTCAGAGCCAGGCATTTCAGAATGCATCTTCTGCTCCAACCGTAGATTTCGAACCCATCGAGAGCGAGGAGGAGAAGGCGAGACGGGCTGCCAATGCCGTGCAGTATGAGCAGACTTACGACGGCGTTCCTTACGGGGAGATTGTGAAGGCGCTGGTAGAACTGATGGGCGGCGCTCCTGCCCACGGCAACCGCAACAACTTCATCTATCGTGAAGCCTGCCTGCTCAGATACATCTGTAATAGTGAGGCGGCTTGGATCAAGCAGGTAATAGAAACCTTTGGCGAAGACGAGGCGAAGGCGTTCGCCACCGTAGAGAATGCCTGCAAGGTGGCGCAATCTACCGCGATTCCGGATTTGGTAAAGCAGGCTGTAGAGACTGCCCGCAAGAATCATCTTGCCAAGCAGGCCACCGAGAAGGCGGGAATCTATGCCGATGTTCCTCCTCAGTTGCCAGCCAAGTTGCCTAAGCTCATCAAGCTGCTCACCAGCAAGGTGCCTGCCGATTTCAAGGCGGCTGTGGCAATGGCGGTCTTCCCTGCGCTTGCCGCTCATCTTAAGGGCGTAACCTTCCGCTACACGGATAATCAGGTGCACGAGGCGGCGATGATGAATCTGCTCATTGCAGCCATGTCGTCAGGCAAATCGCTCGTCAACGGACCTATCGACTGCATCATCGAAGACCTGGTTCAGATGGATAAGGTGAACCGCCAGAAGGAGCAGGACTGGAAGGACGAGGTGAACACCATGGGCGACAACAAGAAGAAGCCTGTGCGCCCGGAAGACATCTGCATCCGCATCGTTTCGCCCGACCTTACCCGCGCTGCCTACATCCAGCGTCTCGACGATGTACAGAAGGCTGGCGATGCTTATCTCTACTGCAAGATGGACGAGGTAGACATGCTCAGGAAGTTTAATGACCCTAGCCAGCTGATTCGCCTCTGCTGGGACAATTCAGAGGACGGCCAGGAGCGAGTAGGCACCAAGAGCGTTACAGCCCGCGTAAAGACCCGTTTCAACTGGAATGCTTCGAGTACCATTGCCGTTACGCAGAAGTTCTTCTCGGTTCGTGAGGTGGCTGATGGAGCCGTGAGCCGCCTGTCGCTCGCCACCATCATCCGTCCCGATTTCGCTCCGCGTCCGGAGGTGGGCAGTTATGATGCGCAGTTTAAGTCGCAGCTTTCTCCTTACATCCAGCAGCTGAACGCAGCCAGCGGTTTCAAGGAGTGCCGTAAGGCTCGCCAGCTTATCGAGCGCCTGGAGAATGAGATTATGGAGATGGCTCAGCTGGCTTACAACAAGCCTTACGCCGAGTTTGCCAAGCGTGGCCTGGCGAATGGTTTCCGCCGCGCGATGGTGCTTTATCTGGCGAATGGCGAGAAGTGGGAGAAGGCGATAGAGGATTTCATCGTATGGAGCGTGAAGTATGATTTGTGGTGCAAGATGCGTTTCTTCGGCAATCAGATGCAGGAGGCGATAGATGCAGACAGCCGCTCTGTGTGCCATACTCCCGGTGTGAGCAATCTTCTTCTCTACGTTCATGACACCTTTGACAAGACTGAGATTCAGAACATCTGTCAGGTTCATGGCACCAAGACGAAACTTGCCATCCTGCTGTGCAACTGGAAGAAGCGTGGCTTCATCATGAAGAACGAGGACGGCACCTTCACCAAGACCGCCCGTTTCATCGCCAAGTACGGGCACTACGGAACGCCAGGAGTGGCTGCGTAGCGGTGATAAAGGAGTGGGCGTGGTGAAATGCCACGCCCCTCACGTTTTAGCCACACGCCCTGAAAGGGCAAAAGCTTTAAAAATAGCCCGTTTTTGTAATGAGAATGTAAATGTTCTTGACCTTAATCAAGAAAAAAGGGCTTTTTGAAACATTTCTCCTAAAATATTTGTGTGCGCACACAAAAAGTTGTACCTTTGCACCAGAAAAAGAAAAAAGGATAAAAGATTGATTCAGTAAGGATAACTTATGAAATCGATTCGAGACAAGTTTGAGGCCGGTTCGGAACCTGGTTCTGAGATTCGGACGAGGACTTCTGGAAAATCTCGAAGAGACTGATTAAGAGGTTAAAAGAAAGGAAAAAGATTATGGCAATGTTCGGGATAATGACAGTAGCAGTAGTAGCATTCGCAGTAGTTGCTTGCGCAGGTATGAACCTCGGAATGAACTGCGGCAAATAAGCTACGAAGCTAAGAGAGCATAGAAATCCTCCTTCGGGAGGTAAGAAATAAAGAGAGTTAAGATTTTGTTAGGTAAAACAACAAGATTGTATATTTAAGATAACAAATTTAAGAAAGGAAAAGATTATGTTAGTATTAGGAATGATTTTCGCAGTAGTTGTTGCATGTGTAGCTGAAGTTGGTGCTATTAGCAACAAGTTGGCTTAATCGGAGATTAGCCATGCGAAGGGCTCCAAAAGAGCCGAGATTAAAAAATGGCTGGCAGCAATGCACAGCTGAGTAAAAACAGTAGGGAGCCGAAGGGGCTTCCGAAATCAGAGAGGAGAGTAAAAACTCCTTTTCATTTGAAATTCATACTGTCCCCTGAGAGTTTTCGTGATAAATTCTGATTGGGGATTTCATATATAGATTGTTAAGAATTCGTTTTAGGTTTTATAGATTTTCATTTTAGGTTTTTAGGTTTAAGTTTTTAGGTTAATTGTTAGTTGTTTTTAAGAAAAAAGCAGTTTTTAATTCATTAAATTACGAAGGCAACAACGAGGGAAGTCGCATGACGACCCAAGTTGTTGCCTTCTTTATTTTCTTATTATTTGAGCTATTTGTCTGAAAATCAACATTATCTGAAAATCAGCGTGGTGAGCCTGTCTTTATCAAACAACTCCTGAGCCACGGCCTGTATCTGTTCGGCAGTAATCTCATCCACCTGCTCGTAGAGTCGGTCTACATTCTTCTCCCAGCCATAGTGAAGGAAGCTCTTGCCGAAGTCGAGGGCAAAGTTCTCGCGGTTGTCGCAAGCCACGCCTACCTGTCCTTTTATCTGCTTCTTGGCGGCCTTGAGCTGCGCCTCGCTCAGCGGTTTCTGCATGAACTTATCCAGTTCCTTGCGAACCAGGCGGAGGCAGCGCTTCACGTCGTGCTCATCGCAGCCGAAATAAATGCTCCAAATGCCCGTATCGCCATAAGCCACCATCGTACTCTCTACGGTGTAAACCAGTCCGTTGTGCTCGCGCAGGGCTAGGTTCAGCTTGGCGTTCATTCCCGGTCCGCCCAGCATATTGTTGAGCAGATAGAGTGGCATTCTGCGGCTGTCGTTCACATCGTAGGCGCGGGTTCCAATCATCACATGAGCCTGATGCGTATTCTTCTGCATCACAATCGTCTGCCCGGCAATTCCATCTCCCACAGATGGATAATTTTTAGGTCCCACAGATGACACAGATTTTTCTGTAGTAATAGAATTCTCATCCCCTGAAATCTGTGTCATCTGTGAAATCTGTGGGAGCTTTTCCTCAGCAAGCTTGCCCACTGAATTCGCTGCATTTTCAGCAACCTTGCCCGAATCATCATCTGCGAGCGCCTTCCTGATAAGCTTCACCAGCTTCTTGAAATCAATGTCTCCGTAAGCGAAGAATATCGCATTATCCGGCCGGTAAAGCTTTCTTGTAAAGCGCAGCGCATCTTCTGTCTTGAACGAGCGAACCTGCTCGGCTGTGCCCAGAATATTGTGGCCCAGCGGCGAACCCTTGAAGATGATATTTTCGAATTCATCATAAATCAGTTCGGCAGGAGAATCGTTGTAACTCTCTATCTCATCGCAGATTACCTCTACCTCCTTGTCGATTTCCGCTTGCGGATAAACCGAATGGAAAACGATGTCGGTGAGCAGATCTACGGCTCTTGCGATGTGCTCCTTGAGGATGGCGGAGTAATAAACCGTGCCCTCCTTGTTGGTGTAGGCATTCAGGTCGCCTCCCACGCTCTCCAGACAGTTGAGAATGTGCCACGCCTTGCGGCGCTCTGTGCCCTTGAAAGTAACGTGCTCACAGAAGTGGGCAAGTCCTTCTTCGCCCGGCTCCTCGTTTCGGGTGCCGGCATTAATCTGGTAACCGCAATACACCACCTTGCTGTCTGAAGGTAGGTGGATGATGCGGAGTCCATTATCGAGTGTATAAGTATTGTATTTCATTTCAAGGTGCAAAGTTACACTGAAAATGTAATTTATCCAAAAAAATAGTCATTTATTTTGCATTATCGCCAAAAAGACTTATCTTTGCTCCCAAAAAATAAATATAGACATCAAAAAACAATGCGCAAAGTAATAGGAATAGGAGAAACCGTGCTTGACATCATCTTCAAGGGCGGCAAGCCGATAGAGGCAGTACCGGGTGGCTCATCATTCAATGCAGTCATCTCGTTGGGCCGTGCGGGCGTAAATGCTTCGTTTATCAGCGAGGCGGGCAACGACCGCATAGGAGAGTATGTGATTCAGTTTTTGAGAGATAATGGAGTGAATGCTGATAATGTGAGCATCTTCCCGGAATCGAAGTCGCCGCTCTCGCTGGCTTTCCTTGACGAGAACAACAATGCCGACTACATCTTCTATAAAGATCATCCTCACGACCAGCTGGAGTTTGCCACACCGGAAATCAATCCTGGCGACATCGTGCTCTTCGGTTCGTTCTTCGCTCTGAATCCTGTGGTCCGTCCTCAGGTTGCCGGCTTCCTGGAGTATGCGAAGGAGCACGGCGCCATTCTTTATTACGACATCAACTTCCGTGCTTCTCATCAGAACGAAATCATGAAGATTACGCCTAATCTGATAGAGAACCTGGAGATGGCTGATTTCGTACGCGGAAGCCACGAGGACTTCGGAATCCTCTACAAGAAACCGGAGGCGGATAAGGTTTATAATGCCGAAATCAGTTTCTACTGCAAGAAGTTTATCTGCACCCAGGGCGCTGAGCCTGTAGAGGTTCGTGCCGAGAACGGCTTTGCCAAGAGTTATCCTTCGGAGAAGATGAAGCCGGTGAGCACCATCGGAGCCGGCGATAATTTCAACGCAGGCTTCGTGTTCGGACTGATCAAGGATGGAATCACCCGCGAGGACATCGACCGTGGATTGTCTGAGGCGCAATGGGACAGTCTCCTTGTTTCGGCTCAAGAATTCTCCACCGAATGCTGCAAGGACATCTACAATTATGTTTCCAAGGAATTCGGAGAAGAAAAGAAGAAGGAATTATAAAAATATAAAAGATATGACAGAAATTATAAACAAGATTTATTACGTAGGCGTAAACGACCGCAACAAGCATCGTTTTGAGGGCCTCTGGCCTTTGCCTAACGGAGTGAGCTACAACTCTTATATCATTGACGATGAGAAGGTAGCGCTGGTAGATACTGTAGAGGTTGATTTCTTCACCCAGTTCCTCGAGAACATCCACGAGGTGATTGGCGACCGAGAAATCGATTATCTTATCATCAACCACATGGAACCTGACCACAGCGGCTCCATCGCCCTCATCAAGAAATATTACCCTAACATCAAGATTGTGGGCAACAAGAAGACCCTGGGAATGCTCGAAGGCTTCTACGGCGTAACAGATGACGTGGTAGAGGTGAAGAATGGCGAAACCCTTTCATTGGGCAACCACGAGCTGAGTTTCGTTCTCATCCCTATGGTTCACTGGCCAGAGACCATGGTAACGCTCGATGCAAAGAACAAGGTGCTCTTCTCAGGTGATGCGTTCGGTTGCTTCGGTGCGCTGAACGGCGGAATCATCGATACGGAAATCAACTGCGAGACTT
>ERZ773185.2888-NODE-2888-length-10537-cov-3.913757_pt1 | contig 10537 bp, 10 predicted proteins | sample MGYA00580531_ERZ773185 | MGnify/ENA primary metagenome ERZ773185 (study PRJEB29015, sample SAMEA2737799) | human gut metagenome | biome: human gut; feature: human-associated habitat; material: faeces | place: China | collected 2012 ...
GTCTGCGGGTGAAGGGTCACAAAGGCGCAGATAAAAAGAATACACACAAGCGCCGGTTTTGTGGCATGACCGCCTGGTGCTATTGTCCGGCTGCGGACAGATCAGTTGTGGGCAGGATGGTAATATGCTCTTCCGCATATGCAACAGAACTGTCCATCATCACCTGCGCATAAATCAGCGCTGCACAGCAGACGATCACGACGATCAGCACAGCGGCCAAAAGATACCGCCGGTGCAGCTTTTTCTGAAAGGCCTGCACGCGTTCCGGCGCGATTCCGCTTAAAAGTTCCTGCGCGGCCTCGTCCGGTGTGCCGACATGGGCAATCAGCGCGTCCAGCGTGGTGCAGTCCGGCGCGGATTCGGTCAACTCCTCCCGCAGCCCGGTCAGCAGCTGTCTGCGCTGCGCCGCCGGGAGCGGCAGCCGTTTTCCAACCGCCTGGCAGTATTGCCGGATCACGGCGTCATTATGCTTCATGTCCGTCCCAATCCTCCATCAGCTGCTGAAACACACCGGAAATCTCGGCATACTCGGCCAGCATCTGCCGCAGATAGTCCCGACCGGCAGGTGTAACGGCATAGTAATTCCGCGCACGGCCGCCTACGATCTCACTGGAACTGATTTCGAGATAGCCCTGCTCCTCCAGCCGGTACAGGACGGGATACAGCAGGGAAAGCTGGTATTTTCCGCCCGAACGCTGTTTTAATTCCTGAATCAGTTCATACCCATACATCGGCCTGTCGGATAAGATCCGCAAAACGGCCAACGGGCTGGTTGCTCGCTTGAAATACGCCAAAAACGAATGCCCGGAATCCTCCTGCTTCGCCATAGGCCTCCCTCCTTCCGGATGAGGGCGTTGACAATAGTTTTATAGCACGGTATTTTATAAAAGTCAATATAAAGCATTGACAAGTATAGAGGGGAGGATATACTATAAATAGCGATAATCGCTGCTGGATACTCAAAATGTATGCAGGGAAACGCCGCATGGACGACAGATTGGGAGGAAGCTTATGCGCACGACAGAGAAGGAAAAATCCTTGGTTGGTCCGGTGATTCTTTTTATTCTGAGCGCCCTGGTGGTTGCCGCTGACGTTTTTGCGCTTTGCGCGCTGTCTGCGCGGCCATGGGAGCGGCATCAGGTGCTGACGCTCTGCCTTTCGATCGTCGCCTTCACGATCAGCGGAACCTACAGGTGGATCACGATCTGTACAACGCTTGATCAGCGAAAGCAAAACAGGAAGCGGCAGAAAGAAAGGAGAACGAACCAATGAAACGCTTTACAGCGCTTTTTCTGGCTGCGTGGCTGGTGCTTCTGATGGGCTGCGCAGCTTCGCGGCAGCTGGGGCAGGTATGCGGGGCGGAGAACTGGTCGTCCGTCCAGCTGGTTGAGCGATACGACCGGGCCGGAGAGGAAGCAACGTCACGTTCCACGGATGCGGTCAGTCCGGAGGCGCTTCGGACGCTGCTGCACGAAGCATACGCAAAGCCCGCCTATGCGTCCGCACAGCTTCCCGTGCCGTGCATCCAGCTCTTCCTGTCCTGTGCGGACGGAACGCTCTGCACACTTGCTGTCGGAGCAAACGGACGCGTTGTCCTGACCGCGCATTCCGAGGGCAGCGAAACCGCGTCTTACTGGAATACAGGCTCTTCGGCGCTGTATGACGCGCTGCTGTCGATGGTAAATTAAAAAACCCCGGCGCGCTTTGGATGGTTCGATCATCCGAAGCGCGCTGTTTGTTTGCATTGACAGCGCGTCTCCGATGTGATACGATATTCTAGAAATTTTGTTCGCATTGAAGGGAGGCACGATCATGGAGTTGCTGGAGGGGCTGAACGCGGCGCAGCGGGAGGCTGTTTTATCGACTGAGGGCTTTGTGCGCGTGATCGCGGGCGCGGGCTCCGGCAAGACGCGGGCGCTGACGCGGCGGTTTGCGTATCTGGTGACGGAACTCGGCATTCTGCCGGGGAATCTTCTGTGCGTGACGTTCACGAACAAGGCCGCAAACGAAATGCGCCAGCGCATCCACAACCTGACCGGCGACGAGGATACCGGCTACATCAACACCTTCCACGGCTTCTGCGTCTCCATTCTGCAGGAGGACAGCCACGCCGTCGGCTATCCCAAAAGCTTTCTCGTGCTCGACAACAGCGATATTGACGCCATGCTCCAGATCATCTATGAAGAGCGTGGGCTGACGCTGCGCGACATGACGTTCTCCCATGCGCGGGACATGATCGAAATGCTGAAGCAGAAGGAGCGGCCCGAATATTACGAGGATATGCTCACGCTGCCGCTCGATACATTAAAAGAAAAATACTGGAAGGCCGAGAACGCAAAAGATAGTATCTTCTACGGTTATCTCTATCAGGAAAAGAAGTGCTTTGCGCTGGATTATAACGACCTGATCGTCTTCTCGCTCCACATTTTCCGCACGCACGAGGATATCCGCCTCAAGTGGCAAAAGCGGCTGGAATACATCATGATCGACGAATTTCAGGACATTGACCCGCCGCAGTACGCCTTGATGCAGGTGCTGTGCGACTATCACAAAAATCTGTTCATTGTCGGCGACCCCGACCAGACCATCTACACATGGCGCGGGGCCGACGTGCGGTATCTTCTGGACTTTGACAAGGTCTACCCCACGGCGAAGACCATCATGATGATGGAAAATTACCGCTCCACGCCGGAAATCCTTGCGGCCTGCAACAGTCTGATTGCGAAAAACGCGAACCGCATCAAAAAAGACCTTCTGCCCATGCTGCCGGGCGGCGCGCCGGTTCTGTGCCACCACGCGGCCAACAGCGAACAGGAAGCCCGCTGGATCGCCGCGCAGATCAAAACGCTCCACGAGGCCGGGACGCCCTACCGCGATATGGCGGTTTTATACCGCGCGCACTATATCACGCGCGGCGTGGAGGAACTTCTCCTGAAGGAAAAAATCCCGTACACGATCTACAGCGGCGTGCAGTTCTTCGCCCGTGCTGAAATCAAGGACGCGCTGAGTTATCTGCGCATGATCGCCTGCCGGGACGACCTGTCGTTCCTGCGCATTGCGAACGTACCCAAGCGGAACCTTGGCGAGCGCCGCATGGCGTTTTTGAAGGACTATGCCGCGCAGAACGGCTGCTCGCTTTACGACGCACTGCGCCGGAATCTGGACAGTGAACTGCTGCGCGGGACGAAGGGCGGGAAATTTGTCTCGCTGATCGAATCGTTCACCGGCATTTATGATCAAATGCCTGTTTCCGAACTGCTGGCCGCCGTTCTGAACGAAAGCGGCTATGAGGCCATGCTCCGCACGGAGGGCAGCCAGATGCGGCTGGACAATCTGGCCGAACTCAAGCAGTCGGTCTATACCTACGAGACGACCTGCGGCGAGGAATGCACGCTCGAGCATTATCTGGCGCACGTCGCGCTGTTCACAAACGCTGATCTCGACGATCCGCGCGATCAGGTGCGGCTTATGACTGTCCACAGCGCGAAGGGACTGGAATTCCCGCATGTGTTTTTATGCGCGATGAACGAGGGCATTTTCCCGTCAAAAAAGACGCGGACGCTGCCCGGCATGGAGGAGGAACGGCGGCTGTGCTTCGTTGCTATGACGCGCGCACAAAAGGCCCTCTATCTGTCCGAGGCCGAGGGCCGCAATCTCGACGGCAGCCCGCGCTATCCGTCGCGCTTCCTGCTGGATATCGACGATTCGCTTTTGACCTTTACGCACACCCCGCGCGAAGACCTCATCCGGCAGGCGCGGGAATATATCGGCTTTTCCACCCGCCTTCTGGACGAGAGCGGGCTTTCGCAGGGGTTTGCCCCCGGCACGAGAGTCCGCCACGCCGTCTTTGGGCTGGGAACCGTGCTGGAACGCGATCCGGCGCAGAATGCGCAGCTGGTGCAGTTCGATTCCATGCCCACCCCGCGCCTGATTTCCCTGCGCACAAAGCTGGAGCGGGAATGACGCCTTCCGCGCAAATTCACAGCATAAAAATTATCCGGCGCTGCACAAAAGCTGTGCGGCGCCGGGATTTTTATGCGTGATAGTTCAGAATGTCGTTTGCAACCGGGGTGTAGAACAGGCGGTGGATGCGGGCGGGGTCTTTGGTCTGGCCGAGAATCCACATCAGCTTGCCCGTGATGGCCTCGGTCGTCATGTCGAACGCTTCGAGCACCTGCGGGCATTCGCGGATCTTATGCCCGACCTGATAGACGCCGACATTGCTGCCCTCGTTCTGCACCTGCGTGGTCAGAACGACGGTTTTCCCGGCCTGAATGCCCTCTTCCAGCACGGAAAGAAAGTCGTTTCCGTCGTAGGACGGGATGCCGCCCACGCCGAAGCTTTCCAGAATCAGCGCGTCGTTGTGCCGGAGCATCCAACTCGCAAGTTCTGCCCGCGCGCCGGGAATGAGTTTCAGAAGCGCAACGCGCTCGTCGAGCGTGTCATAGAAGACCGGCTCGGGCAGGCAGGCGTTTTCGATGTACTGTAAAATGCAGCCGTCCTGCAAAACGGCCAGATACGGATAATTGATGCTGGAAAAGGCCTCGTAGCTTTTTGAGCGCGTTTTGCAGGCGCGCGTGCCCTGAATGACCTTGCCGTTGAAGACGATCATAACGCCGTGCAGCGTGTCGCTGCATGCGCACAAAAACGCGTCGGTCAAATTGACCTTGGAATCGGTTGAGTCAAAGCTGATGGGCTTCTGGGCGCCGGTCAGGATAATGGGCTTGCGTGCGCCCTGAATGAGATAGCTGAGCGCTGCAGCGGTATAGGCCATGGTGTCCGTGCCGTGACTGATGACAAAGCCGTCATAGCGGTCGTACCGCTCCCGGATGGCCTTTGCAATCAGAAGCCAGTGCGTTGGGGCAAGATTTGTGCTGTCCAGCGACAGAAGCTGCAGACACTCGGCCCGGCACAGCGACGATACCGCCGGGACGAACGACAGAAGCTGCTCGCTCGTCAACTCCGGCATAAGGCCCTCCGCCGTTTTCCCGGACGCGATGGTCCCGCCGGTGCCGATCATCAGGATTCGTTTCATGGGCGTATCCTCCCGCGTTTTTTCATTATTCTTCCGTCTGCACCGTATACGGCAGGAACCAGTCGAGGTAGCGTGTCGGCTCTGTTACGGCGCCGCGCGTGGTGTAGAGCGCATAGCTTTTGAACAGGATGGGCGTAATATACCCGCGCTCGCATACACGCTTATAGAGATTATAGGTGTTGCCGCTGTTGACAAGCGCCATGCTGCACAGGTTCATCATCGTGCTGTCGGCCAGATCGCCGTAGTTGAGCGTGCCGGTCGCGCCGAAGAACGGCGAGAGGTCAAAGTTCGGAGACAGGCGCACCTCGCCATAATACAGGTCAAAATTCCCCTGCAAAAGCGCCTGTTTGTACTCGGAATATTCCATGGACTTGACCGTAATGTTGAAGCCCAGGGAATTGAGCATTCTGGCAACCTCGTTCGCTGCCTGTACGCGGATATAGCTTGACGAGCAGACGATCATTGTGCCCTCGACCGGGACGGAATAGCCCTTGGAGGGGACGTAGAGGTCGAGAATGCCGTCGCCGGTCGCGTCCTCGACGGAGGCGCTGGCAAGCTGGTCATAGTACGAGCCGGTGTCATAGGCGAAGCTGTTGGCCAGCTTTACGTCGTAATACCGGGAATTGGGCGAGCACGGCAGCGTCGATGCCACGGCAAAGCCGCCCAGTGTCTGCCCGACCAGCTGTTCGCGGTCGATGGCAAAGGTGATCGCGCCGCGCAGGCCGTAGTTGGAGAAAACGGGCGAGTTCATGTTGTAGCCGATGTACTGCATGATGGTCGTTTCCTCGTTCCACAGTTCAAAGTCGTTGTGGAAGCCCGCAAATGCGGAGGAGTTCGGGTCCGTCAGAACCATGTTGACCTTCTGGTACTCAAAATTGTCGCGCACGTCGGCGGCAGTGGACGAGACAGTCAGCGCGATCTCGTCAAAGTCAACCAGCGGCGGCGTATCACGCCACCAATTTTTGCAGCGTGTCAGCTTTGTTTCGGCAAATTCATACGGGCCTGTGCCCGGAGGGCTGACCTCGTCCTTTGTGCCGGATTTGATGATGGGAATATCCAGCAGCAGCGGCAGGCATTCATATGCCTCGCTCGTCGAGAGCACAAGCGTCAGATCGTCCTGCGCTTCGGCGGAAACGATAAAGCGCAGGCGGGAGCCGTAGTAGTCAGAGCCCTTGGCGGATTCAATGGAATACGCCGCGTCCGCCGCCGTAAGCGCGCTGCCGTCGTGGAATGTAACACCGGAGCGAAGCTTCACCGTGGTTGTCCGGCCGTCGTCGGTGACGAAATACGTCTCGGCAAGAACGGGCTCCGCCTCATAACTGCTCGTCACGGCGAACAGCGGTTCATAGAGGAAGGAAAAGATGATGCGGTTATTGAGACTCTGGCAGTTGTAGGGCTGCAGGCCGTAATCCGGCTGGTAAGCAAGGCCGAAGGACTCCAGTGCCGTATACGTCTCGGTGACGACCTGCTTGACCTCCTGCTGCTTGTCCGAGCCATCAACCGAGCCGGTCTGCTGGGCGGCGACGGCTTCGTCGCCGACGGGGAAAAGATTCTGCATCCATTCGCTCGTTGCAATCGTCGTACAGCCGCAAAGGAGCGCCAGACAGAGCGCAAATGCCGTAAGGACCAAAAGCTTCCGCTTCATGCCGGTGCGCCTCCTTTCAGCCGGATGATGGCGGCCTGTGAGCCGCGGTTTCCGCCGGTCACGCGGTGCGACCAGAAGCGGTTCGGCTGGCATTTTGTGCAGTCCGGGCAGATATCAATCGCCCGCACGCCTGCCTTTTCCAGCCAGCTGCGGTTCAGAAGCTTCAGATCGACGTGCGATTTTTCGCCGTGCGGCTCGATGGCCGCCTCCGCGTCCGGGCCGAGCGCTTGCCGCATGGCCTCCGGCACCTCCGGCCCGACCTCAAAGCAGCAACGGCCGATACACGGGCCGATGGCCGCGCGAATGTGCTCCGGCGCGCAGCCAAATTCCGTCTGCATGCGCAAAACGGCCTTGTACGCGATCCCTAGTGCCGTTCCGCGCCACCCGGCGTGGACGGCGGCGATGGCCTGCCGCACTGGGTCAAAGAGCAGCAGCGTTGTGCAGTCTGCACCGAAGCAGACGAGCGCCACGCCGGGCTCGTCGGTCAGGATCCCGTCGCAGACGGCGATCTGCTCCCGCTCCAGCCCCGTGCCGCAGTCCTGTTCGCCGACGCGCAGCAGAAGATCGGTATGCTCCTGCCGGGTGAAGACCGTCTCCTCCGGCGAAAAGCCGGCGGCAGCGCCGAGAATGCGGTAATTCTCCCGCACATTCTCCGGCTTATCGCCCCGGTGCGTGCCGAGATTGAGGGAGGACAAAGCCCCCTCGCTCACGCCGCCGAAGCGCGTGGAGAAGCAGTGCACGCTCCCGCAGAGCGCGTCGGCGGTCAGATATTCAAGTGTTCCGTGGTGAATGGTGTGAAACATAGGTTTTGATGCAAAACGTGCAGAACGCTTCGGTATACTCTGCATGGACTGCCGCCCGCGGCATATATTGCAACATCTGAAGCTTTGCACCAGTGCTTTATTGAAGTTACAATGTGTAGGGGCCGATGCCCACATCGGCCCGCTGGGCAGCAGCGGATTCGCCGAAGCGTTCCGTTTAAATGGTGCAGCCTGCACGGGCTGATGTGGGCATCGGCCCCGACAGGCGCATACGATTTTTTCAGACAGTGTCAGTTGGCGTTCTGGCCGCGTTCGGCGGCGAGATCCTTGTCGCGGCAGCATTTTTTGTATTTTTTGCCGCTGCCGCACGGGCACGGGTCATTCGGGCCAACCTTGATCTTCTTGACGACAGGCTGACGCTTGACAGTCTTGTCGCCGCCGGCACCTTCGCCGGTGACCTTTGCCACGCGCTGGCGCTTGATTTCCTCATTCGTCTTGATCCGGACAAGGAAGACGCGGCGGACGATCTCTTCCTTGATCGCGTCGTTCATGGCCTCGAACATGTCAAAGCCCTCGCGCTTATACTCGATGACGGGGTCTGTCTGCGCGTAGGCGCGCAGGCGGATGCCCTGCCGCAGATCGTCCATGGCGTCGATGTGATCCATCCAGAATTCATCGACCACGCGCAGCGTTACGACGCGCTCAATTTCACGCATGACGGGAGATGTGAACTGCTCTTCCCGCTTGGCATAGGCGCGCTGCATGAGAGACAAAATCTTCTCTTCCGCCTGCTCCCGCGTGAGCGCGGCCAACTCCTCGTCGGAGAGAAGCCATGTGCCCGTGGGGAAGAAGATGGGCTCGAAATGCGTCATCATCTCGAAGAAATGCTGCTTGTCGGCCAGCTTCGGCTGCTCACCGAAGGCGCTGGCAACGTAGGTATCCACATAGAACCGCATCATGGACTGGATGTTCTTCTGCAGATCCTCGCCGTCGAGCACCTGGCGGCGCTGCTCGTAAATGATCTTACGCTGGACATTCATCACGTCGTCGTATTCCAGCACGTTCTTTCTGGACTGGAAGTTGCGGCCCTCAACGGTCTTCTGCGCGTTCTCGATCGCGCCGGAGAGAATTTTGGCGTCGATAGGCGTATCCTCGTCGATGCCGAGCGTCTCCATCATGTTCATAATGCGCTCGGAGCCGAACAGACGCATGATATCGTCCTGCATGGACAGATAAAACCGCGTCTCGCCGGGGTCGCCCTGGCGGCCGGAACGGCCGCGAAGCTGATTGTCGATCCGGCGCGATTCATGACGCTCGGTGCCGATGATGAAAAGGCCTCCTGCCTGCCGCACAAGTTCTGCCTGTTTGTCTGTCTCGACCTTGAAGCGCTTATACGCTTCGGTATAGGCCGCACGGGCAGCCAGAATTTCGGGATTCTCCGTCTCGGCGAAGGAATTGGACTCGGCGATCAGTTCGTCGGACAGGCCCTGCTTGCGCAGTTCGTTCTTTGCCATGTATTCGGCGTTGCCGCCCAGCATGATGTCGGTGCCGCGGCCCGCCATGTTCGTCGCAATGGTCACGGCGCCCAGATGGCCCGCCTGCGCGACGATCTCGGCTTCTTTTTCATGGTGCTTGGCGTTCAGGACGTTGTGCGGGATACCCTCGCGCTTGAGCATCTGCGACAGAAGTTCCGATTTTTCAATGGAGATCGTGCCGACCAGAACCGGCTGGCCCTTGGCATGGCATTCCTTGATCTGCGCGATGACGGCACGGTATTTGCCTGCCTCGGTCTTATAAACAACATCGGGGTCGTCGATACGGATGACCGGTTTATTCGTCGGGATCTCGACAACGTCGAGATTGTAAATGCCGGAGAATTCCTCCTCCTCGGTCAGCGCCGTGCCGGTCAGATATTTGGACACGTCCTGAAAGTTGGCCAGATCGGAAGAATAAACCAGCTGGGCGTTGCGGAAATACGTTCCGTCGTTCAGCTCGATAAACCCGATGGAGCCGTTGTTGCGGTTGGTTCTGACCCATCCCTGCAGCTGGGCATACTCGATCTGATCGGTTTCCATGGTGCTGCCGGAACAGGCCATCTCGTAAAGTTCTCTGACGGTCATGAATGTAAGCATACTTTTCTCCTTTTGTTTGTTTATGAATAAAAAAACGTTCCTGATCAAGGAACGTTCAACAACGTGGTGCCATCCTCATTTACCCGGATGATCGCAAAATCATCGGGCCTCAGGGTGCGTTAACGCCGCCGACGGGATCGTCTACTGTCAGTTCTCCGATCCGGCTCCCAGAGTGTTCCGCATTCCCTGACTGAACTCCGGCTTTCACCCTGCCCGGCTCGCTGTGCTTCAGTAATAGGATCGTTCTCTTTTCGCTGCCTTCTACTTTTTCATATTGTTGGTTTCAAAAACCAGTTCCTGGATCGTGGATACAACGTCGATCGGCTTGACCAGAACTCCCTTGGGAACCTGGAAAAGCTCATGCGAGAAATCAACAATCCCGGTAATTCCGCATTCGATCAAACGATCGGCTGCGTCCTGAACATTCGACGAAACGCACAGGATCGCGATTCGACAACCTTCTGGAATCTTATCCTTCATTTCATCAACGTGGTAAACCGGAATCGGCGTCTTCCCGACAGACTCCGGACGGATGTCAAAGGCACATACAATCTCGCCGACAACATGGTTCCAGCGATTGTAATTCATTAAAGCTTTCCCAAGGTTGCCTGCTCCGACAAGAATAATCTTCTCATCGAATCCCATGCCCAACTGCTCGTTGAATATTTCAATCAGGCGGTCAACGTCATAGCCATAACCTTGCTTCCCCAGCGATCCCAGGAATGAGAAATCCCGGCGGATCGTCGTGGACTCAATAGCCACATATTCCGAAAGCTCCTTGGACATGATCCGGGTTACGCCGGAATTTTTGAGTTTGCGTAAAGCTTTCAGATAGATTGGATAACGCTGCAGTGTAGCCTTAGGGACTGACTTTGTTGGCATACTATCAACCCCTTCTGCATTATTCTAGCACACTTGTTTTAAATTGTGAATGATTTAATGAATTGAACTTGTTTCAATTTCC
>ERZ773185.2890-NODE-2890-length-10531-cov-6.588679_pt1 | contig 10531 bp, 7 predicted proteins | sample MGYA00580531_ERZ773185 | MGnify/ENA primary metagenome ERZ773185 (study PRJEB29015, sample SAMEA2737799) | human gut metagenome | biome: human gut; feature: human-associated habitat; material: faeces | place: China | collected 2012 ...
GGTCTCTACGTCATCATCGCCGTAGCCGGATACTTTAAATGGAAGAAGATGATGATGAAAAAGAGTTGATAGTTTACAGTTAACAGTTTATAGACGGAAAAAGGAAGCCAAGGCAAATACAAACTTGCCAGGCTTCCTTTTATTTCATTTATATAAACGAGAACCACTATACCAAGGTTCCGTGCTTATCTATGTGATCAGGGCTTCTTTAGAAAAAAACGCCCTAGAATTACTTCTTTACTTTCAAGCCGCTCTCGATGCTTGCCAGTTCATCGCTGAACTCAGGGTCCACCTTCAAGCGTTCCTCCACCTTCGTAGTACTGTGGATAACGGTGCTATGATCACGATTACCAATCAGTTTGCCCACTCTCGAAGCCGGCATCTTGATAAGTTTCTGTGCCAGATACATCGCCACCTGACGTGCCTCTACATACTCACGCTTGCGGCTCTTGCTGTTCACGGCAGCCACCGTCACCTTATAATGAGAGCATACAGCCTCTACCACTTCATCAAGGGTGAGAGTCTTGGTACTCTCCTCTACCTTCACGGCACGCTTTACCACGCGTTCTGCCAACTTGATATCGATGCTGCTGTTGTAAACGATGCTATAAGCCAACAGACCATTGATGGCACCCTGCAAGTCACGAACGCTGCCGTTACAGGTCTGGGCGATGTAAGAAACCACATCCTTAGGAATCTTCAAGCCGTCTTTGCGAACCTGACTGCTCACAATATCGACACAAAGTTCCACATTTGGCTTCTCCAACTCAGCTACCAATCCACAAGAGAAACGGGTAATCAGACGATCAGGCATGTCCTTCAACTCCACAGGAGGTCGGTCGCTTGCCAGAATGATTCGCTTACCATTGCGGAAGAGGTGGTTGAAAATATGGAAGAAGGTGTTCAAGGTCTTAGCCTTTCCTGCCCAATCCTGCACATCATCCACAATCAGAATATCGATAGACTGATAGAAGTTGATGAAATCGTTGCTTGCATTATGCAGCACAGCATCCGTATATTGCGTCTGGAAGAGACGGGCACTCACATAAAGCACTCGTTTCTGAGGATACAACTGCTTGGCTCTCAATCCGATGGCATTCACCAAATGAGTTTTTCCGCTACCAGAAGGGCCATAGACGAACATCGGGTTAAACTGCGTCGTGTTCGGATGTTCAGCAATAGACAATCCCACCGAACGAGGCAGCTTGTTGCTGTCTCCCTCTACGTATGTATTAAAGGTGAGTTTTGGGTCAAGCTGGGTATCAATGTCTTCCTGCTGCTGAACATCGGCTGGCATTCCTACCTGCTGATTCATCGCATTTCGCGAGGCATCAACATCGTCGCTCACCTCGGCATCTACTCCCTGCGCCACAGGCTGCTGTTTATCAGCAGCTACCACGCGATAGGTGAGACGGATTCCATCGCCAAAATTTCGATGAAGCACCTTACTTAACAAGCCAACATAATTCTGTTCCAAGTACTCGTATACAAACGGACTTGGAACTTGAACCAATAAAGTCTTAGTCGAAGGTTTATACGACTCGAAGACTATTGGTCTAAACCATGTATTATATTGCTGCTCCGAAACATTATCCTTTATGAACAAAAGACTATTGTCCCAAAGCGCCTTTGGACTTGCTAACATTGACACTTATTACCTAATATTTTAAATTGTTTAATTAACCTATTTTTAAAGATTTTGAAATATCTCCACACCACCTGGATGCGAAATCGGTTGCAAAGTTACGAAAAAAAACGGAGAGTAGCAAATCACCCCATTTATAATATTTTAAGACACACTTGCAATCAACTGAGAATCAAGCAACTAAGAAAGTTATCCACAGTTGCGTTTTAGTGACAGTGAAACAATTTTGCAACACCCCGAAATGGCTAAACTACAACAAGTTCGGCTCACATTTCGGGGCGTGAAACATCGTCTTTATTATTTAGACAAAATTAATTTAAGCTGTTTCCTGATTTCCTAGCATTTTAGGACAAAAACGCCCCTTTTACTTGTCTTTCTTGCCGAAGATAGAGAAGTGAACATAACGCTTTGGATGCGCCTTCAGGTCGATAACCAGAGAATCTGCGTGCGACATCGTAGAGGTCAGGTTGTCATAGAGCTTGGTATCGTTCATCAACAAGCCCAGACTGCCCTTTCCGCTGTTCAACTGGTCGGTAAACTTCTGCGCACCCTCCAGTGTGGCATTCACTCTGTTGAGTGTGCCCTGCACATCGAGGCTAGCCAGGTTTGCCGTCAGTCGATTGGTATTATCGAGCACGCCATTCGCCTTGCCAATCATGCCAGGCACCTGCTTGTTGAGACCAGCCATCAGCGTATTCAACTCTCGGGTAGAAACGGTGAGGTTGTTGGTGATAGTCTCCACGTTGTGAAGCGAAGCTGCCAGGGCAGGATCAGCCAGAAGGGCATTCACATTTGTGAGGATGGAATCCAACTTAGGCAACATCTTCTCTACCACCGGCACCAGTTCGGCAGCCTTTCCCATCATTCCGGCGTTCACATAGCCAGGAATAATATCACCTGGTTCTATTCTCTGGCGCGGATTGTTGGCAAGTAGAAGGTTCACCTGGAGATTGCCCATGATGTCTTTCTCTATCTCAGCCTTGCTTCCCGCAGGAATTCTCAAATCCTTATTGATATCGGCCTTCACCTTGATAGGACCATCACCCGAATAGTCGAAATCCACCTTGTCTACCGTTCCCACCTTGTAACCATCGGCATAGATAGGAGTAGAGGCACCCAGACCCTGTATGTCATCAAACGTCATGTAATAGGTGTTGTTGGTAGAAAACAGGTTGATGCCTTTCAGAAAATTGATTCCGAAATACATCACCAAGATACCAACAACAGCGACTAACGCTATCCTAATTTCCTTTGTAAGTTTCATATCTATCTAATTTTGTTCTTTTTATTATCTGTTCCTATTCTGCTTGAATTCTCGGATAGCCTGATTCACATCATACTTCTCCCCATTTTTGAAGGCAATGATGAATGCTTCCGGGAACTTCTCCATCTTTTCCTTGCGCAAGCGATAAATCTCATTATAGTTGGTAGATGCTCCCAAGGTGTATTTCACCAGGTTGCCCTCCTGGAAGCTGTCGAATTCCGTTTCACCCTTGAAATGAGCATCGCCCTTTCGGAGATTCCGATTGCCTACGAATATCTGAAGTTTGAACACCGGTGCATCTTTCGGAGCAGGCGCTGCCTTCTTCGCTACAGGCCCAACTTTCTTCGCCGGAACTAATTTGGCAGCAGGAGCTTTCTGACAATTATTTCGCGACAGAGAAGCTACCGTATCAGCCTTTCTGTCAGAATCATCAGTTTTTGATGCTCTCGTTCTTCTTACGGGTTCCTGCTTCTTCACCCTTCTGTTTTCCGCCTCTTCCTTATAAGAATCCGGAACGATTTTCGGCAGGGTGCTTTCCTGTCGATTCGCAGCACGATAAGGCACGGAAACCGACCGGTCGTACTTGTTCTTATACTTGGCGAAAGCCTCGTAGATGCCTTTGGCGATGTCGTCAACCTTGGCATTATCATTCAAGAGACGCTCCTCATCAGGCGTAGTGATGAAACCCAACTCTATCAGACAGCTCGGCATCGAAGTTTCTCTAAGCACCAGGAATCCAGCCTGATGTACGCCCTTATCAGGACGACAACCGCTATCGCACACGCTGCGCTGAATCATTCGAGCCAGCTCCACGCTGCGCTCCATGTTCTTACCCTGGATGAACTCGAAGATGATGTAACTCTCGGAAGACTTCGGGTCGAAACCTTCGTAAGTCTGCTCGAAGCCCTTCTCCATCGAAATCACCGAGTTCTCTCGCATCGCCACATCCAGATTGTCCTTGGCGCGGTGCATACCCAGCGTATAGGTTTCGAAGCCACGTGCCACCTTGCCTGCCGGAAGCGCATTGGTATGCACAGAGATAAACAGGTCAGCATTGGCACGATTGGCGATATTCGCACGCTCGTGAAGTGGAATAAACACATCCTGCTTGCGGGTATAGATAACACGCACCTCAGGCATGTTCTGTTCCACGTATTTACCGAAGCGCAGAGCCACGGTAAGATTGATATTCTTCTCCATGGAGATGGCTCCTCTCGCACCTGCATCATGGCCGCCATGTCCTGGGTCGATAACCAGCGTAAAACGCTTGTTGGCTGCGAAAGCCGTCACTACCAGCATACACATCAAAGCCAACAGCAATGTTATTTTCTTACACATCATTCAGATGATTTTGCAAAATTACTACTTTATTATCAGAAAACCTAAATCTACAGTTAAGTTTTATTATTTGTTAATACAACTTCCACTCCTGCGCCGTCACTATCGGCACCCATCGGCGGATTTATCTTGGTAACAGACAATTGTATTTCCTTGATGGAAGGATAGGCAGCAAAGAGCGAATCGCCGATTCTCCCTGCCACATGCTCAAGAAGCTTGCTAGGCTTCGCCATTTCTCTTTTCAGCAGTTCATACACCTCGGCATAATTGATGGTGCCGCTGAGTTCATCGGTCTGCATGGCACGGGAGAAATCGTATTCCAGCGACAGGTTGACGAGATAATCGTTGCCCACCGTATTCTCTTGCTCCAGCACTCCATGATAGGCATGGAAGCGAACATTCCTGAGATAAATCTTACTGCTCTTCACCATCGCTCACAGATTCAGAAGGGTTCTTTTCCTCAAGATTACACTTATCTTCCTGATTGCACTTGTCTTCCTGGATCTCATCGTTGAGATACTTCTTCAGAGATCTCTCCACTCCCACACGCCAGGTATTGAGGGTTTCAGAGGTAAGCTGAAGCTGATCAACCAGTTTGATGACGTTGGCTACAGGCATGCGATAGCGCAGTACGCCGGAAATCAGTTTGGCATAGTTCCAATACTCCGGATTGAACTTCTCGCTCAATCCCTCTACGGTAATCTTATAGCCACGCTTGTTGACAAACTGGAAGTCGTATCGTTTCTGTCCCTCTCCGGTCACAGTCTTGATAATCTTTCCCTTGGTCACGGATTTCGGAAGCATGATGCCTTCGTCTTCATCCTGCAAACCGGTAAATATCTCGTATGGATGCCCGTTGAGCAATCCCACCAGGGCAACCCATTTTTCTTTATTGTTCTGGTATCTCACCACATCGCACTCCAGTTCCTTAGGGCGCACTTCCACCACCTCCGGGTCGCAGAGGGTGCCATGCGTCTCATCAGAGATCAATTTTGCCAAAGGTAGATGGAGCTTTTTCCAATCGGTGGTTTCTCCATCAAAATGCTCGTGAAGAGTAGCCAAACCGGCTTTCATCTCCGCCAGAAAAGCCTGGCATGCTTCTTCGAAGCTCATATCTTCAGTATATTTCATATCAAACGTTTAATAATTAGCTGCAAAATTAAAACAATATTTCTAAAATATGAAACGTTTGGGCAGATATTTCTTCAAAAATTCGCTGATTGAACGATAATTAACCAAAAATTACTATAGAAGACGGCCGTTTTCGGAAAACTTTCAGTATCTTTGCATTAAAAAAGGAAAAAAGATATGGAATCAATCAAGAACAGAACCTCTATCCGCAAATATGCCGACAAAGAGGTTACAGATGAACTTTTGAACCAGTTGCTCGAAGAGGCGATGCGCACTCCTACCATGGGCAACCTGCAACTCTACAGCGTAGTGGTAACCCGAAGCGAAGAAGGCAAGAAAGCCCTAGCTCCTGCCCACTTCAACCAGCCGATGGTAACAGGCGCCCCGGTGGTACTCACCATCTGCGCCGACTATCGCCGCACCACCCTCTGGGCGGAAAACCGCAAGGGTACTCCGGGATACGACAACATCCTCTCGTTCATGAATGCGGCTACCGATGCCCTGCTCTTCACGCAGACATTCACCAACCTGGCAGAAGAGGCTGGTTTGGGAACCTGCTTCCTGGGCACTACGGTGTATATGCCAAAGATGATCATCGACACGCTGAAACTGCCGAAACTCGTGATGCCTGTTGCCACCCTCACCATCGGATGGCCTGCCGAGCATCCAACCCAGAGCGACCGCCTGCCATTGCGCAGCATCATCCACAACGAACATTTCGAGGATTACACCCCAGAAAAGATTGATGATTTCTATGCCGAGAAGGAAGCACTGGAAGAGAATAAGGAGTTTGTACGCATCAACAACGTAGAAACCCTCGCCCAGGTTTTCACCGACATCCGATATACCAAAAAGGATTGCGAGGCCATGAGCATCGGATTTCTCGATGCCCTCAAGCAGCAGGGATTCCTCAAGTAAACAAAAAAGCGCATCAGAATTCTGATGCGCTTTTTTGTTTACTTGTTAAAACCGGTAACCTCCACGTATGGAGCCTGACCTCTGCCATCCTCATTGCGATAAGAAACCTTGATCTTCTTACACTCATTCGGCATCAGACTGAAGTAGTTGTCGCTGTAGATAACAGGCAGAATCTGCTCGCCATCACCACCCTTCAGGTTCAAACGGATCAAGAGAGCTGGCACATTGCCCGTGTTGCGGATTTCAACCTCGCCAATCCACTCTTCACCCTGCTGAACAAAGCGCTTGCCACTGATGGAAACCGTTGCCTTTGGCAGTTTAGAAAGTGCCTGGAGATTATCCTCCTCCTTACCCATCACGTAGAAGTTGTCAGATACAACCTGGTTGTTCTGCTGAAGCGTCAACTTGATGTAATAAACAGCCTCATCCGGCTCGCTTACGCTTACCGCATCAAGAGTCTGGTCTTCACCCACATTCACTTCCTGGCTATCCTCCTTAATCAGCTTTCCGTACATATCGAAAATCTGAGCCTTAGCCACCAGACCGTTCTTGGCACCACCGGCAAAGTTAACCACCTCGGCAACCTTCTTCACGGGATTATACTGGATATGCAATGGCTCACAAGCCTTCTTCACGCCAAAGTAAGCGGCGGTTGGCTCGAAGTAATAATCATAGGTACACCAAACCATGCTTGGCCAGCAGGCATGACTCATCCAGATGAGCAAACCGAGACGGTCTTGCTGAGAAGACTCGTACATCGCACGATAGCCATCATAGTTCAGCCACTGTGCCCACTTGGTAAACTGCTCTGCACTCTGAGGCTTGCCATATCGCTTTTCCATGATGTTGTTGAAAGATTCACCTCCCTGGGCACCCTTCAATGTATAATCATGCTGTCCCCAGGCATCACTTTGTGGCCACAGATGCTCCGGTTCCATCATTCTGCTCAGCGATTCGAAAGTAGGAACATTAGGCATACCACGCTCCGAATGCAACTTATGGCTCTGGTTAGCGAAGTAGAAAGATGGTGACTTCATCTGGTAAGGACCATGACCGCTCACACCTAGGTCGGCTGAGCTAGGAATATAGCCCAACTGTGGATGAATCGCCTTCACCTGCTCTCTCAGCACCTTATCAATGGATGCAGGAGGGAAGCCCTCGTTTCTGCCGCAATAGATGCCGATACATGCATGACTACGGATGCGGGAGATGTAATCGGCAGAGTTCTCGAGGAACATCTTGTCATCATCAGGATCTGGTCCGTCCCATGGGTTCGCCAGCCAGAAGTCCTGCCATACCATGATACCATGCTTATCGCATGCCTCATACAGTTCCTCATCGCCAATCTGTCCTACCCAGTCGCGAATCATATTGTAGTTCATCTCCTTATGGTAACGCACGGCTGCATCATATTCACGTCCACGATAGTTGAGGTTGGTCTCCGAGAAGCCCCAGTTACCGCCCAGCGGATTCAATCGCTTGCCGTTGATGTAAATCTTGGTCTGGGTCTCCAGGTCGGCATAGCTCATCTGGCGGATACCTGCCTTATAGGTCACCTCCGAAATCATCTCGCCGGATGCCTTGTCAGATACCTTAAATCCTGCATCATATAAATAAGGTGAACCATAGCCGTTAGGCCACCAGAGATTCATGCGCTGGTTCTTGAGCTGCGGATAATCAGCAGGCGCAAAAGCCACCTCACGCTTCTCGTTTGGCTGCAGACTCACTTCCTTCTCAAACTTGATTTTTCCGATATAACCCGTCAGTTTCACGGTCTTTGCCACAGCATCCGCATTCTGCAGGAACACAGATGGGGTCATCGATGCCAGGGTATCAGGCAAGTTCAGAGTTGACGTAACCACTGGGTCAGAAACACTTACACCATTGTCATGAGTAAGATACACATCATTCCAGATACCGATTTCACGACCAGGAGTATTGGTAATCCAGTCCCATCCGATAGAAGCGTGGAAGGTAGGGTTATCAGCACCCAACTCACCACCATTCAAATCGGTGTTCTGAAGATTCTTCTGCTTCACTACGCCGAAGTGGGCATTCTTGATAACATGTACCTCCAACTTGTTAGCACCTGGCTTCAACTTCCTGGTCACGTCGATGCGGGAACGGATAAATGCACCATCGATTCTGCTTATTTTCTGACCATTCAGCAATACATCCGCCTTCCAGTTGATACCATCAAAATTGAGATAGGTATGCTGGTTCTTGTTGGCAGATGGCTGATGATTGATGGTGGTACGATACCAGAAATCAGAATTGAAGAACGACTCCGAAATCTGTCGCATATTGTCATCGTAGCGGTTATCAGGCACCGCCCCGATATTCATGTAGCTGGTAAGCACGGTACCCGGCACGGTAGCCTGAATCCAGGCATTGCTTCCCTCGCGGCGCAGCTGCCACTGGTTGAGCATCTGCTTGCCATTCTTGGAAGCCAGCGTATTGGCTGCCTCGGCATGCAAACCGCCCTTACCCATCACCTGCATTTCAGACAAGGCGAATCTGCCGGAAGCATCCGGTTCTATCAGCTGCAATCTCACATATCTGCCATGGCCCTTGCAAGCCACCTTCTCTACCAGTCCCTTCTGCTTCTGCTGTCCCAGGGTAGCAATATCGCTCCAGTTCTTGGCATCATTAGATACCTGAATCTTTCCCTGGCGTGCCTTGTTCACCCAGTAGAGATTCACCTGGTCGAAGTCTGCCTCTGTACCCAAATCCACATAGAGCCACTGCGCCTTAGAACTCAACTTATTGGTTAAATCAGATTTCCATACACTTGAGAAGTGCATGGAAGGACGCCACGAAGTGGTATTATCGATGAGTTTGATACGCCACCATGCCGCACCCTTCATCTTCAGTTCGATGCGTACATGCTCATAGTTGCCCTGCTTTTTCAAAGGAATGTTAACATTCAGTTTTCTGAGCGGCAGGCGCACCACGTCCTGGAACTTGTTTGGGTCGGAGCTCACCTGCTGCTTGGTAGCCTCACCAGGAAGTCCGGCGCCTTTCTCCTCGCCGAGCACCTCCCATTTGGTACCATTATGCGAACCCAAAACACGAATCACATAACCTTCGGAAGCCTTTTCCTTGTAGTAAGCCAGCTCACCGGTGAACTTCAGGTTCTTGAGATTCACCTTCATGGCTTCCCAGTTGAACTCCACGAAAGCATCTTCACCTTTAGTATATTGACTTGTCACCGTATTGCCGTCAATCATCTTCTCCTTGTCACGATTAGACAGTTCGCCCTCGTTGGTTTTCACACTCAAGAACGAAGGAGCCTTACTGGTGATGATTCCATCGGTTACGAGATGTCCCGTAAGATTGAAATCAGCATTCGATGAAGTATATACCATTCGGTTCAAGGCGATGTTCCTATAGGTTTGATCCTTCACCATCTTAGGAGCCGTAAACTGCGATGGGCGTCCCGGATATTGTCCGATGCCCCTAGTCTCGGTCAGATTATCAGCATACGTCAAGCCTAGACTTTGGCTGAGTAAAGCTAAAAACATAACTGCTTGTTTCTTCATTTTTGTTTATTGAATAATTGATCTTACTAAGTTTTTGTGCAAAGTTACAAAAAAAACAGAAACCACGCTATATTTTAAACTAATTTATTTATTCTTGTAGATTTTAAGGGCAGGAAAAGGGGTATCAGATTAATAAGAAAAAGCGCATCGGCAACTTTTATAAGTCCGATGCGCTTTTATATTTGATATACGAATCAACAGTCAACGATAAAACAGACTGTCAACTATAAACTGTTAACTATAAACTATTAACTTTCCCCTACTCCACAACAATAGGCTTGTACTTTGGTACCAATGCCTTCATGATGCACCAGCCTACCAGGTAAGCCACACTACAGATGCAGAATACAATCATGTAGGCTCCTGGCTTGCCATCGAAGCCCATAAAGGTGAAGGCAGAACCCTGACCCTCTGCATAGGTGAAGAGCATACCGGAACCCTTGTTGATCAGGAAAGAACCGATACCACCTGCCATCGCACCAATACCTGTGATGGTAGCAACAGTTGACTTAGGGAACATATCACCAATAGTTGAATAAAGGTTAGCAGACCATGCCTGATGACCTGCACCAAGCAAACCGATGATGATAGCTGGCCACCATGCACTATACTCACCCATAGGCTGAGCAATCAAACCGAGCAATGGGAAGCAAGCGAAAATCAACATCGCACGCATTCTACCGATATATGGAT
>ERZ773185.2892-NODE-2892-length-10525-cov-3.541070_pt1 | contig 10525 bp, 9 predicted proteins | sample MGYA00580531_ERZ773185 | MGnify/ENA primary metagenome ERZ773185 (study PRJEB29015, sample SAMEA2737799) | human gut metagenome | biome: human gut; feature: human-associated habitat; material: faeces | place: China | collected 2012 ...
ACTTGAAATAGCTGATACCATTCCTGTGATATTTCCATTTCCATTATACACAGGAGCCCCCAGTGCATTTCCGGTTGTTGTATCTGCTTTAAAATAAAAACCGGCTTTTGCAGATTCAGAATCTTTTGGAGTAAATATTTTTCCTTCTGATGTTTGGATGACAGCTTTTGAATCATCCTTACCTGCGTATTTCAAATTAACTGTATCATTCGCAGCAAAAGAAAGTTTACTTTCTGATGCAAATACACAAATAGGAGTTGTGGCAGCTTTCTTTAGAATGATTACACCCATTCCATTCTTTGAGATTGTTTTTTTATATTCTAGCTTATCACCGTTTGTATTAGTTATATAGATTTTGATATGTTTTTCTGTTGTTTCTGCATCTGTAAGAACAATGCCTACTTTCTTATACGCATCCTTTTTGGCGTCTACGATTTTTGAATACAAAGAACTATTAACAGAAACATCGGCAAGAGTCTGGCTGGTTACCAGGTATTTATCTCCAATTAAAAATCCGCTTCCCCTTGCCCATTCATCAAAAGAACCATCATCAAATTCATAACCGATGCGAACCTGGAATACTGCATCATCAGAAATTGTTGTTGTTTGGTTTTTCAGCTCCTGGGCCATAGAATTCGTTTTCTCTGTTTCAGTTTGTGATGTTCCACTCGGCGCTGTAGTTTGAACTGGTTCATCCGTAGATTCAGTTTGTTCTCCTTCGGCGTAGACTAAGGCTGTCTGGCTTAAAGGAGAGGAAATTAGCATTGCTGCAAGGCCGAGTGCTGCATATTTCTGCAAGTATTTTTTATCTTTTTTATTCATCAAATTGTTTGGCGGAGACTCGTGACTCCAGTCGTGAGAGGAGCTAAACTAACTCCTGCATCCGCCATCCTCCTTTCAATTAAATAAGTTCTGTTTGTTTCTTTTAAGTTTAACTTTTCCTGGCGAGAAGTCCCCCACCTCTATAGGTGGTGGGTTTTCTTGTTTTAAGGTTCTATAATATCCGGCATTCCGTTGCACCTAGGCTGGTCATCTGGCCCGCTTCCAGTCCGAAGACCTTCTGCAGGCCCCGCTTCAAGGCTTTAGCCTAAGTGGTTGGCTGCTGGCAAGAAATAATGCTTCCCAAATCCCTGACTCGCCTGTAGCGGATGCTCAATTTGTGAGCCCGTACTATTTATTTATATGTCAGAATTTTTCTTTTGCACGAACATGCCTGCTATTTTTTTGTGCTGTTTTAAAAAAAGAACCGCTTTGGGTTCTTATCCAAAATGGTTCTTCGTCAACTACTCCTGACTAAGGTCAGGAGATTCCTGCTCGATTTTTTATTGAAATTAAGATTTTCAGAACACAACAGGATTAATCTCTCGACTGCTGCGTTTCCTGAGCTTTTTGTACCGCTCCTTTTGCAAGGGCCATCACATTGTCATTTCCTTTATCGGCTGTTTTCATTAGCTTTTTTCCGATGTCAGTCACTTTTGGCGCTTTTACGACAGATCCATTACCGCTGTTTCCTTCTCGGGTTGCTTCTGCCTGGTTCTTTGCTTTTTCGCTTTGTTTCTTTGCATCAATAGAGGCTTTCTTCGCCACTGCTGCCCCCTGCGAAGTAGCTGTTCCGACTCCAAGGGTAGCAACTCCGGCTACACTTCCCGCCACGTTTCCTGCATCAACCATTGCCTTTTCAGCAGCTGCTTTTGCTTCAGTGCCGGCATTTTTTGCCATTTTCTTGGTTCCAGCTGTCATTTTCTTCATCATTTTTTTTACAGCTTTTTTTGCGTTTTCTGTTACATTCTGAACAGCTTTACCAGCAGCTTTACCAGCCTTGGTTTCTTTTGCTGCACTCACAGCTTTATTTTTTGCCTTGTTGGCTACCGGTCTTGTGACGTTTCTTGCTGTTTTTTCTACTTCTTTTTTATTTTTCTCTAACCCCTGCAGAAGCTTCTTTCCGGCATTGATGCCTTCCTGAGCCACCTGTGCGTTTTCATCTGGCATAAATATCCCTCCTTTTCCGATTATTTATTAAGATCGATATCTTGTGCTAAATTTCCAGCTGGTCCAGCAAGTGCTGAACTACCAGCCGTTTTGCTGTTGATTAAATTTCCAATGTCGTTTGTTAATGGGCCGTTGAGTCCTTTTGATACTGGATCGTCAGGCAAATAGTTCCCTTTGATAGGCATTCCTTTTGATGCAATATCTTTATTTCCCTTGTCGGACACTTTTTCATATTTCGCAGCTTCTTGTTCCAGCTTTTCTGGCAGTTCTTGAATTCGCCCAGCCGTAATTTTGCCCGCATCTTTAGCCATATTAAAAGGCTTTTCTACAGCGTCTGTAATCTTGTCACCAAGTAAACCCCTGCTAATTTTGTCAGCAATAGACAGTCCTGTGTTCATGACTTTACCCGCGAGCTTGATTGGCTCCAGCATTACCTTTCCTCCTAATTCAAGTACTCCTCCAAACAATCCTTTATTTTTTTTCATCTTTTTATCCCTCCTTTTTTCAATTACTTGTTAAGACCGATGTCTGGTTTTGAAAGCCCATCTTTTCCTGCCAGAGCCATTCCGCTTGCCCCTGGCGTAGCATTGTCGATAAGTTTTCCAATATCGTTGCTTTTAGCTATATTACCAGCCGTTTTATTCTGATTAGCGTTTTCTTTAAAGATTTTAGTGTCCTTTGTTTTTTCATCAATCTTTGCCATCGTCTGCTCTGTAGAGTATCCTTTTTTTGCTGCTGTTTCTTTGGCTTCGGCTACGGATTTATTATTCTTATCAAGCGTAGATTTTAAACTGTTAATAAACTCGACAGCCATAACCATCAGCTCGCTCTTAAGTGCGCTAAGCTGCATTGTGATAGGAATCGTTTTTAATTTGTTCCCGACCGTTTTACCAACGGTACCTAATAACTTGAATGGGGCCTCGGCCTTATCCATAATTCCGTCTCCCAAGAGCCCTCTTCCCGCTTTATCAGCTACTTTACCACCAAAATTAAGCACTCCACCAACAAATTTAAATGGAGCTGAGATTATCTTTCCACCAAGTTCAAGTGCACCTCCAAACAGCCCCTTGCTTTTATTTTCTTCTGCCATAATTTGTTCCTCCTTCCTTATCTATATCGCACAGCAGACATCGCTCGCCCAAGCAATCGTTCCAATAAGTTACTTCCTTCTTGTGCCATCGTCATTGGATATCGAACTGTCATATTCGTCATCGTACGAGACACTTCATGGCCCGTGTTTCTACCCCATGTTGCTAATTTGTCCTTGGTTTCGACTACACGAAGGTTATCTGAGAAATCTCCGGTGTGATCGAGACGCTGGAACATTTCATATTTTCGATCTAAAATCTTTTGATCAAATTCCTTACGCTCTTCATCGCTCATTCTCTTCAGGTCGTCCTTTGGAATCTGGCTGTACATTTTTGCAAATTCTTCCGGGTTATTCTTTTTAAAGTCGAGTTCTTCCTGAGAAAGAAGCTCGTCTGGAATTACTGCATCATATCGCGGATCAATCCAGCGCATTTTCATGATGCCGGAATCGAGTTTTTCATCTTTGTATCTGACACCAGCTTGTGCTGCGATGTCTCGCTCTGGCTGCTGTTCTTTGATTTCTTCTGCTCTTTTTTCTTCCTGATGCTCTTTTGGATTCCATCCAAATTTACGATCAATATCTGTATTTTCGATAATCAAACTATAACCCATATTGATTTTTGTTCTTATCGGCTCGGTTTGTCCTTTGATCGTGTATTCAAAATCGCGTATCGAATCTCTTTCGCTATACATCTGCTCGAATGTCCTTCTGATTCTAGCCTGTTCTTCTTCCTTAAGAGAGTCGAAATCTCTACCAAAAACCTCTTTGAATGTTTTCTGGTCTTTTCCTTCTCCAAATGTGCATTTACGGATATCCGGAACTCTCGTAAATTTAATATAATGAGGGGCGTGCATTGCCATCTTTTTGCGGGCCCCCGCCCATTTACGGTCTTCGTCTCCTGGCATGTCGCATTTGATACGGAATGTGTGACTGTTTTCCGCATGTTCTGCAAGATATTTTAAAATAGCAGTCTCTCTTGAACGGACATAGTCAGCTTTGTCTGTATCCGGCGAAACGGAATTATCATAATTGAGCGCATGCTGCAAATCACGTTGAACCTTGTATGCTGTTGTCTGGTTATCTGCTGTTGCAACAGAACCAAACGGATTGTAAAGAAATGAATCCTCATTAAAAATACTCATAATCAATCACCTCTCTTCTATCAGCCACGATCATGAATATCGTGCGATTTGTTCTGCTTTTGTTCCTGTCCCATGTTCTTGTCGATATTTGGGTTGTTTTTAGCAAGATCGACGACCGTTCTAAGCTGTTCGGCTTTTTCTGGGCCAAGTTCCCTATTCATCTTCAAAAGGAAATCTTTAGCCTGATCTCCTCCAACCTTTTTATCATTGATAAAGGCATATGTGCATCCATCTGTAGGATCCCTTCTAAGCTGCAATTTGTCATTTCCTTGAAGGAATTCTGTTGTACGTCCAGTTTGAGCAGTAATGCCAACAGCAGCAGTAAGCAGATTGCTGGCTTTCGTATTTTCCTGTCCTCTTGCAAGAGCCGCAGCAAGATTTCCGAATCCAGCTCCCTTATCCATATTGACGCGTCTTGCTTCTACTTTTTCTGTCTCTTTTTTGACGTCATGTCCTTCATAATCATTTGCGCGGATTGTATGCATCTCTTTTGCTACAACATGTTGCTCAGTTTTTGTTCTAGGAGCTTTGTCTTTTTCTTTATTTTGTTCTGTCTTATTACGCTGTGCCGCCTGTGTTCTTGCCTTACCCGAACGTTGCATGGTTTCTTTTTCTTTGCCGTGTATTTTAGGTTGTCTGTTTTCAGAATGTACTTCCTGTACAGCTTCTCTATTTACATCATCCTGCGCAACAGCTCTCTCTTCGTTTGGCATATCTTTAGCGATTTCACGTACACCAGCTTCAAGATCTCCACGAGCTTTTTCTTTAGAATCGCGTTCTTGAGAATCTAATGTTCTGCCATTTTTCTTTTGTTCACGTCCCTGCTTTTTATCTGACACTGCAGCAAACTGTTCCTGAGTCATATCTCCTTGATTTTTAGAATCATGCGATGGACTTACATCTCGTGAATCCTCTGTGATCTGTGGCATTGTATTGTCTGTATCATTACCGGTGCCGTATACTTGAGAAGCAAGCTGTGTAAAATCCAGCGCCCCCATTAAAGAAGGATCTGTAACGCCTCGTTTTAAAAGTTCTTCTTCTACTCTTTTGTTTACTTCTTCTTCAAAAGTCAGCTGAGCGGCTTTGTTTTTCTCTATTTCTCCGATTCCGTAAGCAATCCCGCCTTCAGTAGTCACAAAAGGGATCATGTCTCTGCCGTCATTAAAAACCTTTTCGATTGTGTTTTTTTCTTTGAATTTTGGCATTTTATAACCCTCCATTTCATCATAATTTGCAAACATCTTAAGATTCTATATAGCCACGTTTTGGAGTGGTTATAACATCTTTGCTTGCTTTCATTTCATGTTCGCTGGATACAGCCTTCTTTTTTTGTGGAAGAAAACTATCAATATCTACCTGCAGTTTTCCATCTACTACTTCAGAATGCTTTACCTGTGCTTTTGCTTTTTGTCCATATGTGCTTAAAAATTTGTTGTTTTCAAACGTATTCACACGCTTCATAGCCTTCATGGCATCTTTCATTCCAACAAGAAATCCGCCATAATGAGTTTCAACATATTCGATCGCTTCATTTTTGGTAATTGGCATTTCATCCAGATAGAATTTCCCATCCAGACCAGCACGCTCAATTTTAAAATCTCGCATCTTCTCGCCGTCGTAGAATTTTACAGTTGCGGGCTTTTTATATGTCCCAGACATATCTGTTAATTTTGCCAGATATAAACGAGGCATTATGTGCAGGTCTGGATCATATCTTTTGGTTGCCTCCAAAAATAGTCTTTCGAAATCACCTGGATTCTTAGCAATAAATTCACGAACGTCCGCATCTTTGAGTTTTTTCCCGTTGATCCATGTATCTCCTGTTTTTGCAAGCTGTACTGGAATTTCCTTCCCTGCATTATCTATGATCACAAATTTAAACGTACCGCACGCTTTCACTGTTTCTTTTACCAGCGCAAAAAAGCACACAAAATCCTTTCCAAACAAAGGCTTTTCTTTTTGATGCGTTTTTTTCTTTTTTCGGTATCCTGCCATACTCGTCATCCTGCTACTAAAAACATACACAAAAGTGTGCATGCTAGATGATTCGCTGCAGTCTCACGACCTGCAGTTACTGCTTCGACGTGCATGCTTTGGCGATTGTAGACAATACACTACTCGCAGGTTCATGTGCACTCCGCAGTCGTAAATTCCCGACTAAGCCATCGGTACATGCCTATAAATTCCTTAAACTGATTAGATATAGGCTTTCATCTTAATAGCTTTTCCTTTCCTGATATATTTTTTGCTACTTGGTTTTCGTAGACTTACACCATTGCTCAATCTTTACCATCAGGGTTCTATCCCATAGTTAACAAGACTGTTAGCAATCCCTCCTTTTACAAGTACTGCGAGAATTCCTATGATACATATGTCTGAAATCTTCGCAATAAACAAAAATTATTTTACAAACCCATCATCCAGCGGAAAATGTCTTGTATAATTCCCTGTACTTCATACTTTTGAATTCCTAACGGGTTTAAATAAATGATAAATAAAATCAATCCAAAAATTAAAATGGGGCTTAATTTTATAATTGGCTTCCAGATCCAATAGGAGTTTTTTAAACCTCTTTTTGCTTTCTTTGGCCAGTTTCCAATTCGATTTCCTTTTTTCTCCACACAAGCCTCGCAGGCTGGTACTAAATTTTCAAGAGAGTTTACATTGTCAATCCCCATTTTTTTCATCTTCATCTGCAATGCAGGGTCTGAGGCAACTCTTAGCGCTGGGTAGATATGATCTACGACAATGCGGTCCTCGTCGAACCATCTTCCACAATATACGCATCTATATTTCCCCTTAGCATTTGGAGGATTATGTTTAAAAAACTCAGTACGGTAGCTGTAGCGCCCTGCTGCTGGGGCGTTACCAAGGCTGTATTCAAATTCGTTCCTTATGCAAAAGTTAACTACCTTGCTAATTTCTTCTCCTGAGTCAAAATTCCCGGAGTATGCTGTTTCCGATTCTTTAGAAAGGCCAAGCTTTTCAAGATGCCAATTAAAATACTCTAGTTTTTCAGCGTTTCCTTCTACTGTAATTTTTTCTGACATTTTTCTTCCCTGCCTTTCTTCTACTGAGCCACATATTTGATCTTATTGATAATCTTATCTAATGCAGCATACAAGAGATTTTCGTATTCGTCTTCTGAATATGTAGCAGCAGCCTGCTTATTTTTAAATTCTTCGCTGTCTTTCGAAACCCCAAGGCTTTTCGCTACGGCTTCGGTAACAACTCTTCTTTTTACAACCGGAATAATCCAGTCATTTTCCTGTTTCTTTATGGTATCTACGCTGATTCCTTTTTCTTTTGCATAATTCGCTACTGTTTTAAAATCACCGATATATTCAAGCTCGTATGCAATTCTTGCTTCTTCCATGTATTTTTTTGGGTAAGCCTTAAATGTCGCATGATCCTCAATATATTGTGCAGCTGCTTCATATTTACTAAAAAGCATAGAGCTGCCTGCATCTTTTTGCAAAGAGGCTTTTGCTTTCGCTATTTCTTCCGCTGATGGGTCTTTTGTTCTGGCGATTCCCTGAATCCTGATATTGTACGTTATCTTCTTTCCTGCAAACGTCGGATTTCCTTCGTATGTAGTCGGAAATTTCACGTCTACTTTGAATTTGTCGCCGATGCGATGCCCAATCAAAGACTGTTCAGCCTTCTCTGGAAGGCTATATGAACCAATGATTGCCAGCATTCCCGTTCTGCTTTGATCGAGTTCTTTATTTTTATATGATGTGGTGTAATCAATCGTAAGCCTGTCCCATCGTCTTGCGGTAACATCTTTCCCCGTAAGAGGCTTTGCATCCAAATTTCCACGAATGTACCCCTCTGCCTCGTCGTCTGTGATCACTGCCTTTGGGCAAACCACAGTCATGGACTGCAGATCTGGAAGAGTAACGCAGTCCTCGATTTTGTAATCCTTGCCAGATATAATCTTTGTCCCATCTGGAGCTTTGCTTTTGTCACTGTAAGCAAAAGACGTAGCATTTTTATCCTTGCTAGATGAACTGCCTCCGGTTCCGTTCCCTGAAGCGATAACGTCTTCATTCGACGTCTCTTGCTTTGCAGACAATGTTTTGTCTGTCGCATTTTTTTCGCATCCCACAAGAAGTGTCATTGCAAGTAACGAACTGATTGTAACTACTGCTAATCTCTTTTTCATGTTTTTTCTCCTTTTTTTCAGTGTTGCCGTTCTATATTTTTTAGTGGCTGTAGGATTTTTCAGGAAAATGCTACTAAACCGCCACATGCTTTGCTTAATAAACGTGTTCGCTTTATATATGTCGGATTATCTTTCTGTACCTAATAATTTGAGTAAAAAATATGATAAAAATACTGAAAAGCGTGAAATATAAGCAACAAAAAAGAACCCTGCGCAGAAGGTTCTAGTGATTTTCTGATCTGCAGAACAAGTTCTTGTCTCCTTTTTTATTTCCGTTTTTATCCCTAGTTTTATTCCTAGTTTTATCCCTATTGTTTTCTTTTATTCCAGGCGTTGATTGCTGCCCGCTTTGTCGAAAACACATCTGTTTCAGGCTGTACCTTACATCTGGCTCCGCTGCATCTCACAAAATATTCAGGTCCTGAAAACCTTTCATGGAAAACTGCTAGAATTGGGTTAGACGGCTCGTATTCTTCCAATGTAGCCCTGCAGCCGCAAAATGGACATGTGCGCATTTCCGGTAATGGCGTTTGTTTTGCCATCTGAATTCCTCCTTTGTTAATTTACAAAAAAGCAACAAAGAGCACCTGCGCAAACAGATGCCCTTATGTTCCACAATTCCTGTAGATTGTTACTTTTGAATTAGCTCTACTAAAGTGCTCGCAAGGTTGTCGATTGACATTTCAGAAACATTCTTTCCGGAATTTTGGATTCCAAGCGTCCACTTATCATTAAGCTCTACTACAAGAACTGCTGACTTATTGTCATTAGAGTATCTAAGATATCCTGGAAGTCCGCCTTCAGTAGTGACGTCTTTTCCTTCTGGATACATGTCCTTGACGCCCTTGATGCTAAGATCATCATGCTTCATAATCGTGAATGTTAGATTGTTTTCATTTTGTCCCATAGAAGCTAAGTTGATTGTCGCTGGATAAACCTCAGCTTTTCCAAGTGCATTGTTCTTTACGATATCTTCTACAGTTCTACCCGCAGTCTCTTCCATCTGAGTGTTCTTGCCTGTATCGTTCATTCCAGTAGAAGACATGTAATAATCGTAAGCAACTTTTACTTTGCAGAGCTCTGTCTGTTTCCCGTCTTCGTAGACACCCATCTTTACCGTAGCGTATTTGCTTGAACCTGGATATGCATTTACTGTTCCTTTTGAGGTTTCAATCTTATACTTTCCCGCTGGAGTTCCATTATCTACAGCAACTTCTGTTGATGTATCTGCGGACGAACCATTTGCCCCGCATCCAGCTAAAGTTAAAGCGCTCACAAGCATTAATCCTGCTGCAGTTATAATACCTTTTTTCTTCATTAATTATTTTGGCGATGGAAACACATGTTTTTAACATGGGGAGGAAATCACCGTTCTCCTTTCTAAAAGACTCATTTTCAAGTTTCCTTAATCCTCAAGCATTTTGCAAAACGTGATGTTCTGCAAGCTTACAATTTATATATGTCAGAAAATCGTTTTTTTTAATTTTTGCATACAGCTTTTTTATTTTTTGCAACAAAAAAAGCATCAATCCATTGATGCTTTCCTCGGAATTCTCTTTTCCGAATTCATGAAAGGAGGTCGAGATTAACGAAAATAACATTAAGGCAAGAACATTTATCCATTCTACTTATTGGCCGCGGGAAAATGCTTACATATCATTTGAAGAACTGGAGTAATTGAAAAATAGAGAACCTATCTTTCCCGCATCAGAGAAGGTTACCGGGTCAAAGCCGGATTACTGATATACAACCAGGTTTAACAAAACCGGCCGCCCTAATATTTAATAATTATAATAGTGAACCACCCACCACTTAAGCTAACGCCCCGAAGCAGTGGCTTCCAGGGAGTCATAGACTTCCTTTGGTATTTTTATAATACACCCGCTGAGTGTTAATGTCAACCTTTTTCACAGCTTTTTAAATTTTCTATATTTTCTGTTTATTTTAATTGTCTCTTTTTTGTGTGAGTCCATTGTATCAGAGATAATCTGTAAGTAGAAATACGTATAATTGATACTTTGTTATGGATTGAGGCTATGGATACGATACATAATCAATGTACTTGTATTCAGAAATAGAAAGCATACTATAAGTGTCAGAACCCCTTTAATCCCTAAGGTATGCATAGAATTAATA
>ERZ773185.2900-NODE-2900-length-10506-cov-4.081523_pt1 | contig 10506 bp, 7 predicted proteins | sample MGYA00580531_ERZ773185 | MGnify/ENA primary metagenome ERZ773185 (study PRJEB29015, sample SAMEA2737799) | human gut metagenome | biome: human gut; feature: human-associated habitat; material: faeces | place: China | collected 2012 ...
GCGTTATTTTCAAAAAACATGTGATGCATGAGGCGATCCAGTTCTGCCACGAAGTCAAAAAACTGGGCTACAAAGTGTTTGCACAGGCGGTTTCGATCACCAGCTACTCCGACCGTGAGCTTCTGGATCTGGTTGACCTTGTCAACGATCTGGAACCGTATGCGATGTCCCTTGTAGACACCTACGGTCTGCTGCATCAGGATAACCTGCTGCACTATTTCCAGCTCTTAAACTACAACTTAAAACCATCGATCGCGATCGGCTACCACTCCCACAATAACTTCCAGCTCGCATACTCAAACAGCATGGAAGTCTTACGCGAACCGGCAGACCGCACCGTTTTAGTTGATGCCACCCTGTACGGCATGGGAAAAAGCGCCGGAAATCTTCCGATCGAACTCATTTCCATGTACATGAACACCGTATTCGGACGCAATTTCAATGTCAGTCAGATGCTTGAGGCGATCGACATCAGCATCATGCCGTTCTTCCGCAAGAGCCCATGGGGATATAACCTGTTCTTCTATATTTCCGCCTCCAACAACTGCCATCCGAACTACGTCCGCTTCCTGATGGATAAGCACACCCTGTCGCTTAAATCCATCAATACGATTCTGGATGCGATTGAGCCGGAGAAAAAACTGCTCTACGACAAAGATTACATTGAAACACTGTACCGCAGGTATCAGAGCACAGAATGCAATGACGAAGCCGATATTCAGGCATTGAGTGCTTCCTGGAGCGATCGCCCGCTTCTGCTGCTCGGTCCGGGAAAGAATCTGGAACTGGAAAAGGAGGCAATTCTCTCCTATATTAAGGCGCACAATCCGATCACAATCTCCGTCAATTTTATCCCGGAGGGAATTCCAATCGATTATGCGTTCTTAAGCAATTCCAGGCGGTATGTCCAGCTCAACAACCGCCTGCTCGAGCACGCCGACGCCCAGGGACGCCCGGTGCGCGTCATCGCGACCTCGAACGTGACGAATGTCAAAGATACACATTTTGATTACACCTTAAACTATAATTCCCTGATCGACCAGAATGCAGAGATCATCGATAATTCCTTTGTCATGCTGCTGAACGTCCTGACCAAAACAAGCGTCCACCACGCCGCCTGCGCGGGATTCGACGGATATACGGTCGATGGAGACAACTACTATAATTCCGCGATGGACTACCGGATCGCGCGGGAAAAATCACAGAGTATTAACCAGTATGTGATAGATACGCTGGAGCGGCTGGCAGGAACGCTGACGCTGGAGTTCCTGACGGATTCGAAATACGTAAAATGAAAAAGAATGTGCCCTTTTTCCACATCTCTCCACCCTTTCCAGCAACGCACACTATCTTTTTACGCATAATCCCCGTATAATAAGCCCCGTAATGCAGCGATGGATTTTCGCATTTTCAAAAAGGAGAGATTATACCATGCGTAAGCAAACTAAAACTTTAGCTGTTTTATCCGCTGCGGCTTTGTTCGCGGCTGCTGCACCTATAATGACAAATACGGGAACTTACAGAGTTCTGGCGGCTCAGAGCGGCTGGACAGAGGAAGATGGTCGTCTTTATTACTACGATGAGGACGGCTATAAAGAGACAAACACATGGAAAAAGCGGAATGGTGACTGGTTTTATCTCGATGAGGAAGGCGAGATTGCTACCAATCAGAGAGTCGATGACTATTTCGTCAACGATGAGGGGCACATGGCAAAGAACCAATGGGTTTCGGCTGAAAATGAGATCGGCTACGACAGCCCGGATTCTCCGGACGGCGGCTCCTGGCTCTATTTTGGCAAAGACGGCAAGATTGTAACTGCCAAATGGATGAGCATTGACGGAAAAACCTACTATTTCGACGAGGACGGACTGATGCAGACCGGGCTTCTGGAGCTGGACGGACAGACCTACTACCTCGGCGAGGAGGATGACGGCGCCAGAAAAACCGGATGGATTCTGCTGGAAACCATCACGAAAGACACCGACGATGAAGATATCTGGTGCTATTTTGACACCGAAGGACGCTTGATCGTAAACCAGATGGACCGCAAAATCGACAATGGCTACTACACCTTCATCGACGGCCAGATGCAGACAGGCTGGATCAATGTCGCGGAAGCTGGCTTTGTAAGCTCCAGCACACCTTCAAACGAAGCAGCAACAGCGGACAACTCTGCCACAGACACTGTCAGCTTAAACGATTTCCGCTACTACGATCCGGAAAATGGCGGACGCCGGGCAAGCGGCTGGTACACCATTGAAGGGGCACCGGGCATCAGCGAAGAAGAAGAGCCATTTTCCTTCTTCTTTAAAAACGGAACCGCTTACTTTGCCGAGAAGGATCTTGCTATTTTCACCATCAATTCCGAGCGCTACTGCTTCAACGAGCGCGGTGAAATGCAGACCGGGCTTCAGAGCCTGAAACAGGCGGATGGAAGCTTCGCCTCCTACTACTTCGGCGACGACGGCGTGATGCGTACCGGCAAGCAGACTATTTACAATGATGATTTAGAAGAAAACCAGATCTGGTATTTCCAGACCAAAGGTTCCCTCAAAGGACAGGGCTACCATGGCGAGCGCGATAACCAGGTTTATGTAAACGGTCTTTTAAAGAAGGCGGATCCGGAACTCCGCTATGAGCCGGTTTCCATCAGTGAAAAACGCTACCTGGTAAACACCAGCGGCACCATCCAGAAAGCAACCTCTTCCTCCTCTTCCGCTTCCCGTCCGGAACTCGGAAAAGGGTTCAAGGATATCAAAGACAGCAATGATACTGTCTGGACAGTTGACACATCTGGAATCATCCAGTAAAATATAATATTGCATCCGTTCAAATACCGCAGGACACTTTTGTGACACCGCGGTATTTTTTCTAAAAGATGTCTTTTTTTATCGTTTTGAAATTTTTTTTGGAAATTTTTAAATTTTTTTCTAAAAACCAGTTATAATGTTCTCGATTAAAACGTATTATAATAAGGGGGATATTTTCATTTTTCTCCCAATGACTCAACTCTTACTTCTACGGAGGCAACTCTATGCGTGGTTTAAATGTTTATTGCTGTCCAAACTGTGGACATTATGGATTCTTTCAGCTCGTTGCCAATGCGGTGTGTCCGCATTGCTCAATCGCCATGACTCCTCTTCCCATTCCATATCAGGATTTCATGGACTTAGACTATCCACAGCGGCAGATCCTGATTTCCAGACACATGATTAATGCGGCGAGCCATTTGGATTCTAAAGCCAAACCGGCGAACAAAGCTAAGGCACTAGGGCAGACAAAGCCATCCGGCCAGAGCAAATCACTGGATGATGCAAAATCGTCGGATCAAAATGCAGCACCCGATAACACCAAATTGATGACAGATCCTTCTGCAGCACCGGGTAAAACAAAATCGTCTTCCACTTCCTCGAAGATCCATCCGGATATTTCAAAAGATTCCGACAAGGAAACGCTCTATCAGGAAGTATTGGCTCTAAGAGAGAAAAACGAGCAGCTGGAGCAGACCGTCTCCTGGATGCATGATTTAATCTGGGAATTGACGCGCCGACTACATATTACACAGAGTAGATAAAAAATGCCGCATGATTCATTCTGGTTTGATAACATACCTTCTGAATCATGCGGCTTTCATATTCGATCTACTATTTAATTTTTGATTTGATTTTTCACCTGCTCCATCTGGTATAAATGAGCCTCTTCTTTTCCATCTTATCCAGGCTCTCCGCTTATCCCGCCTTCTCCGTCTTACAGAGTATGTAGTGGTCAATCATCCGGTTTAAGCTTTGATTCATCTGATCCAGAGTTTTAAATAACTCCCTCAGCTCACGCTTTAATTCTTCATTTTCCTGCTCTAAAACGACCAATTTTTTAGCTTCATCCATAAACTCTCCTCCTTTTGACTGCCTGTTCTTCCATTCAGATGACCACACTGCATAACGCAGCTCTGCCAGGCGATCCTATCGTTTTTTCTTTTCATATTATTTATAAACCGATTTTAAGAAAAATAAAAGAGTCTATCGATCGCAAATTTCGACACAGGTTACTGTTCACACATTACTTTAAATTCTAAATCGACAAAGTTCGTCATTTCGGCTTTTCCGCCGAATCTGCTCGGATTTGCTGTCTATTTAATCCGTTCTGTCTATTTGAGCTATTCTGCCTGTTCTGCTTTCTCTCTTGTGAGTGCAAGCCCAATCGCCAGCATCGCCCACATAATCGGTGTCGCGATCGGGAGGTTGATATTAACAACTGCCTGTGCTCCATAGCAGAGCACCGCCAGAACAGGCGCCAGGATCCAGGCGCACTCTTTCCATTTTTTGCACATCTGCACGCAGGTGCCGCCCAGAAACGCAAGATAAGATACAAGCGCAAGCGGTCCCATTGTAACAAGGTACTGGAAATATTCGTTGTGGGCGCTCTCATAGAAAACTCCATACCGATCCAGCGCATCCTGTCTGAAATCCCAAGTCAGAATTCCATATGTGTCTGGTCCAAAACCAAACAACTGATGCAGGAACGGCAGTTCGCGATAGGACTGCCAGCCAATTCTCCAGCAATATCCCCGGTTCGTCCCCCAGTCATCATCAAAAACAAGATACTGGGACAACGCGCTGTACCGTTCCGCATGTCCTCCCAGATTTGCATCATAGAGGACAAATGCCACTGCCAGGCATCCAAGAATCAAAACGGCACACCAGCCACGCCAAATCCATCGTCCCGGTTTGCTCTCTGGATTCGTCTGTTCCATCTTCCGTTTCCAAACACAGAGAATCCCCGCCAGAATCCAGAATAAAACGACGACTCCCTCCAGATAACGATAGCGCACCAACACGCCAAACACACCGCCCAGACCGATGACCTGATCGGCATATACTTTATTGACCGTATCTACTACCTTGATCACGGTCATAAACGTAGCCGCCAGAATACCATAATCTGCGATGCCCCGCCATGTCGTAAATAAAAACAGCGGCATCACCGCAAACAGCATTCCAAGTGATAAATATGCATTATCACTCTGTCCGGTAATCAATGCAAAAAAGGCCAGCGCCGAAACCAGATAATACCAGATACGGCGTCCCACTTTTCTCTCACTTACAAAACAGCCGCATGCAACCGCCATCGTAAGCGCCACAAACGCCGTATATGTGTTAATATTTCCCAATGTAGATACAAACACGTTTCCCTGTTCATTGCTCACGCCCTTTTTCCATCCCAATAAATCCATCTGGAAATAATCTGTAATTCCAAACAGGCAGACCAGAACGGACGATGCCAAAAAAACATCCAGGTACCATTTTCTCATCCGACCATACTTGCTGATCACAATCGTTCCCAGCACATACAGCGTAATCAAAAAAAATCCGCTGAATCGTCCTTCATTGCCCCAGAACGACTCATACACATAATCCGACAGCACCGTCGATATCAGTGCCAGTCCCCAGAAAACTGCCAGTGCCTTATAGGCAAATGGCTGCTTTTTTAATTCAAACGGTCGAAACGCGCCGAAAAAGCGCCGCACATGCGCCCCGCCAAACCGCTTTAAGTCCATGCACGCAAATACTATCGCTGCAATCAGGCATGACGCCAGCATCGCAACCGTGCTGAGCCAGTAAAACTGATATTTCGATACCAGAATATCATAATAATAATTATGGAAATATAGCGGAAATGCCCCAAACACCACACACAGATACACCGACACAATCCATGAAAAAACCTTTCGGACTTTTCCTTCCCATGCCTGCTCTGCCAAAATGGATGCAGCCGGAGCTCCCTGCTCTCTTGCAATCTCTGTCTGTTCCATCACATTCTTCTCCTTTTCTTATTCGTAAAACCAGAGAAACGGCTTGTATCAGTATAGCATTTCGTTTTGTGGATAGCAAGGAAGGAAATCTTAAATTTCCCCTATTATCTCTCCTATTTTTGCAACTTGCGATACTTTTCCATATCCGAAGTATAATGACCTGGTAATGCAGTTAGGATTTCGAGAAAAATATTTCAAAAAGTAAAAAGGAGAGTGCATTAATTATGAGAAAGCAGACTAAATTAGTTGCAGTACTTTCTGCAGCAGCTTTACTCGCTATGGGTGCTTCCATGACTTCTTTCGCAGCTGGTTGGGAGAAAGATGACGCTGGAGTTTGGCACTACTATGACAGCGATGATGAGATGGTAACCGATGAGTGGAAGAAAGATGGCGGTAAATGGTTCCATCTTGACGAAGATGGTGAGATGGAGACAGATACATGGGTAGATGATGACTACTATGTAGCTGAAGATGGTCATATGCTGACCAACGAGTGGAAAAAGACCATGGCTGATGAGGATGAAGATGATCCGGAAGACGGCGGCGAGCATTGGTACTACTTCAACAACAAAGGTAAAAAAGTTACCGATACAGATAAGAAGATCAATGGCAAGACCTACTACTTCAACGAAGATGGTGAGATGCAGTATGGCTGGCACGAGGAAGACGGCAACGCATACTACTTAGGTACTGAGGACGAAGGTTGGAGAGCTGAGTCTCAGTGGCTGTGGCTTGAGAAATCCGGTAACAATGAGAACGATCTGGATGATGATGATGATCTGGAAGTAGTTCTTGATTGTTCTGAAGATGACAACTGTGATGATGAGGGTTGGTACTGGTTCCAGTCTTCTGGTAAAGCATATCATGACACAGGCAAGAAGAAAATCAACGGCAAATACTATATGTTCAACGAGCACGGTCAGATGCTGTACGAGTGGATTGATGGTAAGGCTGTTGAACAGGGTTCCAACGCACAGCTTGATGGTAACCTTGCTAAGGGCGAATTAGCTACAACCAGCGTAATGAGATACTACAACGAAGTTGAAGATGGTTCCAGAGGTAACGGCTGGTATCAGATCGACGGCGCTGAGGATCTGGATGCTGATGGTGATACAGACTGGTACTACATCGATGACGGTGAAGTTAAATACGCTGATGGCGGTTCCAAAGACTTCGCTACTTACGATGATGACGGAGCTGTATACGTTCAGAGAATCAAAATTGAAGGTAAATACTTCTCCTTCAACGAAAAAGGTCAGATGCAGGATGGCTTACAGTACTGCCAGGCTGACGGCGGATTCTACTACTTCGATGCCAACGGCTATCAGAAGACTGGCCGCGTAACATCTGTAGAGAACGACGATGATGATTACACATTCTACTTCAACACCAAGAATGGTAAGAATGGTCTTGGCTACAATGGTCTGAAAGATGATTATCTGTACTTCAACGGTAAGAGACTGGATGCAGATGATGACTACAGACTGTACTACTATGATGGAGATATCTATCTGACCAATACCAAGGGTAAAGTTCAGAAGACCTCCAAGAAGTATGACATCGAGAACAAGGGCATCGCTGAGGATGATGTAAAAGTAGAGATCAGCGGCAAGAAAGTTGTATCCGTTACTTTAGCTAGCGGTAAGACAATCGAAGCTGAGGCTCTGATTGCTGATGCAGAAGCTCAGTTTGGTAAAGATGTTGTTACAGAGGATCAGATCGTATCTGTACCGTTCATCCAGCTGTATGATGACGATATTTATACCTACACAGATCTGGTTGGTACTAAGGCTGTTGAAGGTTGGTTAGGATTAAACGACCCAAACAAATAATTAATTTGAATTTTATTCGATTAGCCATTTGACCTAGAATAATAGAGGCGGTATTTCAGGAAATTTCCTGGAATGCCGCTTCTTTTTTAGTAAAAAGAGCTCCGATACCTCGAAGTGTTTCGAGATACCACTATATTTGCCCTCTGTCAGTTAAAGAATAGAATATGCAAAACTCTCTGCAGTACTATCATTTTGAGTTTAAGCATATCTTCCAAGTCTTGTTTCACTGATTCTTTCATGATATGATAATAAAAACAACAAATTATCATGATGTGTGATAAACGTGCAGTTTTATTAAAAAGAGAGGGAGCCATATGGGTATATATTTAAATCCCGGAAACGCAGCTTTTTCAGAAGCGGTGCATTCTCAGATCTATGTAGATAAAACAGAGCTGATTTCTTATACCAACAGTGTGCTGGCAACAAACCAGAAAAATATCTGCGTCAGCCGCCCAAGGAGATTTGGAAAATCCATTACAGCCAATATGCTGGCTGCTTATTATAGTAAGGGATGTCAGTCTGATACTTTATTTAAAGACCGAAAAATCAGCTGTTCAAAAGATTATAAAAAATATTTAAACACTTACACAACTATATTTTTAAATATCCAGGAATTTTTAAGTCGAAGCTCTAATGTAGAAGAATTGATTCAGCGGATCCGGCGTTCACTCATGAGAGAAATTCGCCGTGAATATCCAACGATTGATTTTTATGATGAATTAGATCTGACGGAAAATATGAAGGAAATTTATGCTGAAACAAATGAGCCATTTATTATAATCATTGATGAATGGGATTGTATTTTTAGGGAATACGCAGAAGATAAAGCGGCTCAGGAACGATATCTGGATTTTCTTCGTGATTTTCTAAAGGATAAGGCACATATACATCTGGCATATATGACAGGAATATTGCCAATAAAAAAATACGGTACCCATTCTGCGCTCAATATGTTTGATGAATTCTCGATGGCAAATCCAGGTGTTCTGGCGCAATATGTCGGTTTCACAGAAAATGAGGTGCGCTGCCTCTGCTCAGATTATCAAATGGATTTGGCAGAAATCAAAGAATGGTATGATGGATATCGCTTTGAAAAAGCCTCTTCTATTTACAGTCCGCGTTCGGTTGTGGCTGCTATGACTTCTGGTATCTGCGATTCTTATTGGAACCAGACCGAAACATTTGAGGCACTGCGCGGATATATTGACATGAATTTTGATGGGCTGAAAGACGATGTTCTCAGCATGATGGCCGGAGAAATGGTACCGGTCAATACAGGCAGTTTCAGCAATGATATGACGACATTTCACAGCGAGGATGATGTCCTGACTTTGCTGATTCATCTGGGCTATCTGGGATACGATTTCAGCCATAAATCAGTTTTTATTCCTAATAATGAAATCCGTGGAGAGTTTGTAAATGCGGTTTCGGTTTCTCAATGGGGAGAGGTCTCGAAAGCATTAAAAAACTCAGCTGATTTACTTAATGCTATCTGGAAAAAAGACGAAGAAAAAGTAGCTGCTTATATGGAACAGGCTCATTTTGAAACATCCCATTTACAGTATAATGATGAAAATGCACTGAGTTATACTGTATCACTGGCACTCTACGCTGCCAGAAACTTTTATCAGGTTTATCGTGAATTTCCATCGGGATCTGGATTTGCAGATATAGTTTATTTACCGCGAAAAGGATTTCTGGATAAGCCGGCTTTGATTGTCGAACTAAAATGGAACAAATCGGCCGAAGGCGCAATTCACCAGATATTAAAAAAACAATATTTCCAGAATCTGGAAGATTATTCAGGAAATATGCTGCTGGTTGGAATCAATTATGATTTAAAGACGCGAAAACATGAATGTAAAATTTTAGAATTTAAAAAATGAAAAGCAAGTTATTTGTCACGGCGGCAGTAAAAAGAGATGTTGATTGAGAAATCCTCTTTTTGCGGCCGATGTGATTTGACATCCAATTCAAATCTGAATCATTAAGCTGATAGCTTGATATAAGAGGACTCCGTCACTTCAGAGAAGTCTGAGGTGGCGGAGTCCTCTTTTTGTCAAGGTCGAACGTTGTACCGTTTACTAATTCAATCTTTCAAATATACCAGGCAGCGTTTCTTAAAAAAAGCAATTCCATAACACAAAATTTTATCATAGGAATCCTCAAATTCTTTTGCATACATTTTTTCATCGATCTGGGCAAGTGCTTTTTGGCAGGATTGTTTCATCTGGTCAAGCGTGCTGGAATATTTCACTTCAAAAAGGGCCAATTGTCCATTTTCAGAGTCGTAGACAATCACATCGCTTCGTCCTTCTCCATGCTCTTTATTCGACTCCACCACATAACCGGCACCAGTAAAAATACCTGCCAGAAATGCATGGTAAAAGTCTTCTCCGTAATCATGGTAACTTATAGTTCTCCTTAATAACGCACTCACTTCTTTTGTTATTTTATCGCAATCTTCACTCCATACAGATGAAAACAATTCCGTTCTATTCCATTTTTTAGAACTATCCTCAAACCACTTAGAAACTTCTGTCTCGAAAATTTGCTTGATTTCCAAATTCGGAATTTTCAGTGCTACCATGTTGTCTTGCCAGTCATCATCAATTTTATAATCTCTAACCTGTGTTAAATATCCCGTCAAATACATTAAGCTCCACAGATTTTCCTCAGAAGAATGCAAATAGTCGTAAGTTAGATTCTCATCCACTCTCTGAATAATATATCCACCATTCATTAGTGTTTCAAGTTTCTTCGTAATGCTTGCACCCGCATAATCAATAAATGAACGAATAATTACATTATCACTTGTATCTTTCCAGTATTCATCTGGTTTTGCATTAGGATTCTTCTGCAGG
>ERZ773185.2902-NODE-2902-length-10489-cov-3.483324_pt1 | contig 10489 bp, 8 predicted proteins | sample MGYA00580531_ERZ773185 | MGnify/ENA primary metagenome ERZ773185 (study PRJEB29015, sample SAMEA2737799) | human gut metagenome | biome: human gut; feature: human-associated habitat; material: faeces | place: China | collected 2012 ...
AAATCAATATTAACTATATATCGCCAATATTAAAGATGGAAATGTAATTTACCACCAAACTTTGATAGTCCCCATTCCATCTTAAATACCGGTTTGGATTTCCATCTTAAATACTGGATTTCTGATTTTCACTTTTTCTCCGCTCTCATCCTTAATACGATATGCTAGTTTCGCTTTGTAATCACCTTCCGTATTGAATATTGAAATTCCATCTCCCATTCCAGTTACTTCCCATTTTAAATATTAAGTTTAGAATTCGTCTTTTATGTTACATCTCATCTTAAATACTGAACAATATTACATAAGTACTATATAATATGTAGAAACACCACAATCATTATTATAATTTACGGTTATAATACCCCCTTTTATATTGTTTCGTCTACACGTTTCATCTTTTTTCACTATTTTTATCACATATAATATATCAGAAAAGCGCCGACTCGTTGGCCGACGCTTGTTTATTTTATTTATTCTTCATTTTATTGATGATGATTGTGTCACCAGTACACTGAACATCAATCTTATCACCCACATGATATCCAAGAGCTTCGAGCCAATGACCCTGAAGCTGAATTCTTGGAATCTGCTGTTTACCATTTAAACCAAGTGGGGCCTCATACACTTTGAGGCTGCGTTTCGATTTATACATTGTTTCCTCCCTATGAGTCAATATTAAATATGACTGGTAATTTAGGATATTAGTTGCAAATTTGATATTAAAGTTATAAGGGTATTTTTAGACGCATTATGAAAAACTATATTAAAGATGGAGCGTAACAAACATAACCATTTGATATTTCATTATTAAGGTTGAATAGGAACATTAAGTCAGATTCTTGATTTCAGTATTAAAGATGGGTTGTAACAAAAATGCCCCTAATTTCTCTTTTCACGAACATTCCTGTTACATTTATATTTTTAATATTGAAAAAATAACACGCTGTTTGACATACATTCCAAATTTAATATTGAATTCGGAAACTGATTTTTTAGTTACATCCCATTCTTAATATTAAATTTTGTCACATCTGCAATATTCTGGAATCCGCCTGTTTTAAGCCATTTCTCCTATTCGATGTTAAAGATGACACGTAACAAAAAGAATCCCTTCTCATCAATATTAAGGATGGGAAGGAATTCTATTGCTTATTTGCAAAATCAATATTAACTATATATCGCCAATATTAAAGATGGAAATGTAATTTACCACAAACTATCTTTTTGGAAAAACAAACTTGGTACTCTTGTTGTCGTAGTCAATCGCAATCTTAGCTTCGAATGGCTTTCCTGTCTTGCTTTTCATCTTGATTACTTCCGTTTCTCCCTTAGTAAATAACAGGTTGAGATTTTTCTTGGTAATTGGTTTCTTGGATGCAATCGTCCATGCAGAAAAGCCGCATTCGCACGTTAGCTTGTATCCGTTTTTCATGAGCTTATGCTCTTTGCAGCAGGGACAGATATACGAAGACTCTTCTTTTGGTCCCTCAACGAATTTCATTTCTACTTTTTTCGTATCCCAGTTTAATTCCAGACGAGCACTAAAATGACTTCCATCTTTCTTAACAAAATCATTGATGTCTGGGGTTTTCCCCGCTGAAATCAGTGCAAGCACTTCGTGATCATCCAGAATATGACCAGCACTCAAGCGATAAAGCTCAAATCCACAGGTTTTCCCTGGTACATTTTCACAGTAGAAATGAGAACCATTTCTTTTGATCCTGCCTCCACAGAATGGGCATTCCATATCCGTATCGACCTCAGCATCTGTAATGAAGGCGGTTTCTCCACCCTTGATTTCATTTTTAGCTACTTTCTCAAGCATCTTTTCGATAGTTTCTTTTGGGAGGTCTTTTTTGTAAGCAGTGGCAAACATCCTAAAGTGGCAGGAATTATCGTCCTTTCCTGAGCAGACCAGCTGAGCTCCCACTTTCACCATAGGCTTATCGCAAACCGGGCATCTGTAACTCGTCGCTTTTTCGGCAAATCCGGGTCTCATTACAATCTTGCCGTCGCTGGCGCTATATTCCAGTGCGGCATCATAGCTCTTCTTTTTCTTTTCAGAATAGAATCCAGCGATAACGTCCGTCTTCCCTGTTGTAAAGAGTTTTGCAAACTGTTCAGAAGGGATTAGCTTGCCGCCGATGCTTTTTCCAACATAAATATCACAGCTTTTATCTTTTCTCCCTTCACAGGAATATCCTGTGGCTGTTTCGATGATCGCCTTGCCACACTTAGGGCATTTGAATTTAGTTGCCTTTGCACTCGATGGATACGTAAGTCTTCCTTCAGCATCGACTTTCACTTCCTGATTCCATGTAATGCCTTTATATGTCATGGATTTTGTAATCGATGTTCCGTTCATTAACATGTCCATGAACTCATTATTTTCAATTGTAGACTCGTAACGCTCTACAAATCCTCCAACTTTACAGCCTTCCTTATATCCTGTGCAGTAGAAACGAGATGGACCTCTCATAATCTTCTTCCCGCATTTTGGACATGTTCCAAGCTCTGTATATTTGCTTGCATGGCCATTATCGATAGGCTTCATTTCCATGCCTTTGATTTCCTCTACAAGAGCTCTTACATTTTCGCGCATCTGCATTTCGAAGTCATCTTTAGTAAGTTCTCCTCTTCTTACAGCTTCAAGCTGTTCTTCCCACTCACCAGTCATATCTACTTTGCAGATAGCTGTTCCGCTGAGATTCTTGATGATTGTAATTCCCGTGTCCGTTGGTACAAGCACTTCTCGCTTTCCTTCTTTCCTGATGACCAGGTATCCATTTCGTACCAGTTCTTCGATAATACCTGAACGCGTTGCTGGTGTACCAATCTTAAGCTTCTTTCCAAGCTTTTTAAGCGATTCATCTTCTAAGAATTTTGCTGGATTTTCCATTGCAGCAATAAGTTCTGGAGATGTATAACGTTTTGGGCAGGTAGAAGTTTTCTCTGTATTTTTAAAACTATTTACAGAAATATTATCTCCTTCTTGATGAACCGGAATCATCATATCAGAAAAGCTTCTGTTGAAGATTTTCGTATAGCCAGGATCAACAAGTGTTTTTCCTGAGCTACGGAATGTATTTCCTTTGACATCTGTGATGAGAGTCGCTTTGTCCTGAATAAGAGGTGGAAGAAAAATAGCAACAAACTGGCGGACGATTAACGTATAGATGTCTTTTTCTTCCTTATCAAGAGAATTCCAGTTTGGAGCTTCTGTTGTTGGAACCAAGGCAGTATGTCCTTCATCGTTTGCTGCTTTATCATTGACCCATCTCCCCGTCTTCTTTACTCTTGCAATATCTTCATCTGTAATCCCGGCTATAAATGGGGCAAGTTCAGGAACATTTGATGCAGATTTTAACATCGCTTTGAAATTTTCATCACTATGAATGTATTCACATCCGGTACGTGGGTAAGACATAATTTTCTTTTCATATAAGCCCTGGATAATACGCTGTGTATCCGCAGCGTTGTATCCAAGCTTACCAGCTTCTCTTTGTGCGGTTGCAAGCTTAAAAAGCTTAGGGGCATACGATTGTTCACGTTTTGCTGTATATTCAATAACCTTAGCTGTTTTGTCTAGCGTTGCGATTAAATCATCCGCTTCTTTTTTTGTCTCGAACCAGATAGTTCCTGCCGATTTATCTGTTTCTTCTTCCTCTTCGTCTGCGGTCTGCATATTGGCAGCTGCAAACAATGTTCCTTCGAATCCTTCGTCGTAAACTGCTTTTACTCCGTATACAGTTTTTGGTTTAAATTCTTTGATTTCAAGTTCTCTTTTTACGACCATTCCAAGAGTTGGGGTTTTTACACGTCCAGCAGCAACTCTTCCGTTCGCTTTCATCGATGCGGCTCTTGAGACATTCATTCCTACTCTATAGTCAGAATGCTGACGACAGTAAGCAGCATCAAGAAGACGCACCAGCATTGGGTCTTTTTCATCATCCTTCATTGTTTGAAGAGCTTTAAGAATATGAGCATCTGTAAGGTCATTGGTCCAGAATCTAAGAATTGGGAGCTTGTTATTCATTTGTGACAATACAATACGAATTAAAAGTTCTCCCTCCTGATCCGGGTCACCGGCATTGATGACATAATCATATTTACCAGAGTAGATTTTTTCTTTTATCTGATCAAAACGTTCCTGTGACGTCATGAAATTTCCCTGTTTCTTTTCTTTTATCACTTCATACTGGAATCCTCCGTAATCTTCCGGATTGATCGGAAGCGTATCCCAGGAATATGATTTGAGGCTTGGATCCAGCTTATCTGGGGGTTTCAATGTAAGCAGATGCCCTCTTTGTGATTCGAAGTCGATTTCATAAGGGACTTCGCTTTTATGTTTTTCATAGACTTCTTTGATTTTACGCATTAAGTCTGGTTTTTCTGCAATCAATAGCGCTTTTGGCATTTACTCTTCCTCCTTGCTTATTTTGCTATTAAGTATATGTCAGAAATTAACTAAAATACAAAAACTACATACAGGCAAAAAGCTGCTTTGTCTCAGCAGTTTCCACCAATGCCACAGGGCGAACAGATTCCGGAAAGAGTTAATCTTCTTTTGCGAAAGGTAGAATCTCTTTCTCATAGACTTTGAGAATTTGGGCTATCATCTTTTTATCCATAGCAAACCTAATTTCACCTGCGTTAATGACGATGACGTCGTCTGGGGCATGCAATAGATCCTTTGCTGTCCATACCCATCCGTCCCATTCTTTCTGAGAGTAGACTTTATTAAACTGGTTCCAGTCGGTGAATACTGGAGTTGCGTTATCTTTTCCATTGGACAACGAAGGGATAACGATTTTTCCTCCTTTGCTTAAATTAGACATCCCTTTTGCTGGGACCAGAAATCTTGCGTTAACAAATGTCCAGATCATATGGTCTTCGAAAAAACGGAGTCTGCTTGCTTTGCCCTCGTAAGTAACTTCCCAACATCTTTCTTGCTCTAACATAGTTAAGACTCTTAAGAAGTCCGGATTCACAACTGGGATATTTTCGGGGCGCGTATCAGAAAAATCCGGGGTTTCAATCAAATCTTCTGAAAGAATATGGATAGGGGTTTGCCCATTGTCTACAACGATTCCTAAAGCCCCATTCATGTAAAAATAGCAGCCTAATGTAGAAATAATATTTTCCTTTGAGATTTCCCTGATGTCCCAGGTTCTCATTTGCTGCGTAAAATAATCCAACGCCTCATTGGCAAATTCTTCTTCTGAGAAAACAAGTATGCTGGCGTCGTTGTCTAGATACGGCATTCTCGTTGCTTTATCAATTATTACATAAAGCTTATCTGCTTTTTTTACTTTATTCGCAATCATGGACTGAATCTGTTCTATCACTTCACCGAATTTTAAAGACTGATCCTCGTTCATGTGGAATATCTTTTTATCTAACGCGTATTTTGCGTCTTTCTGTATGACTATAAGGTCCTGTATAGATAATTTATCCAGTTTTCCTGATATTCCTGGCTCTAGCAGGCGAGGAATAAATCTATTTGAAATGTCATTATCATGTTTGCTTTTCTCTTCTTTTATCATCTCTTGCATACCCTTCCTTTAATTAAAATATCCCCGCTTATAAGGCGGGGACGAATATTATTCCTTTGTTGAATTCATTGCACTGCGTCTTGCGTTAGCAAGCAATTTATCCATCTCCAAAGCTCCTGCTGAAGCTTTCTTCTGATATATCGGCCTTTTTTCTTTATTCTCTGCCTTAGATTCTTCTCGCTTAATATTCTTTCTATTTTCCAGAAACTCCTTCCCTTTCTTTGTATCTTTAATGAAGGCTGGAGCTTGCGCAATACTGTTAAATTTTCCCTGCATTACGTATCTCATAGCGTCTTCTGGCAGTACGTGTTCAGCATCGTAAAGCAGATCATATCCTTTTGCATGAGAAGTTCCGAAGTCTTTTTCATAATATACCTCTTTCTCGGCTGTATCTTTAAATTTTTCGATAATTGCAATTGTTATGCCGGAAGCTGGAACATCCAGATAAGAATGTCTGTTATAGAGCACTCTTTTATTACTTAATGAACTAGTGAGTTCTTTTGCCATCAGCGCTTTATTAGATAGTTCCGATACGACTCTTGTACGAACTTTTCGTTCATCGTTTTCAATCAGAAGCTGGTTTACTTCCGTAGTTACATCTTTAGCACTAATAAACGAAACCATATCTGCGCGATTATTATGGACCATTCCTGTCATCCCTACTAGAATTGCTTCTTCATTAAGGGATTTTATTTCGCAGCCCGTCCATCTAACATTGGCCCCACATAATTCTACCTGCTTTATAAATTTTAAAGTGAGTACTGGAGCAATTCCTATAGCAGCTAGAAAGCTTTTATCTTCTTTAAGTGAGCTGATAAGGCCGTTGATTGGAAATACTTTACTCTTTGTATTAAGATTACTGAACTCTAAAACCAAAGACGTGTTATGCCTATGGTTCTTTTTTTGCAGCACATTGATTTCGTTTAACACTGTCTTGATAAACAATTTCTCTTCACCTGGAATTTGTGTTCTATCGTATATCACATGAATACCCTCCGTTTCTTTTAGGTCTCTCTTTTATATATGTCGGATTTTCTCAAATATTCGGCAAAAAATTGCAAAAAAAAATGACAGCAGGCTTGGGAGATCCTGCTGTCTTTAGAGGAAGAAGCATTAATTTTGGCAGGACACCCCACCTCTATAGGTGGTGGGGTGAATGCCTTCTTCTAAAGTATTTTGGCTTTCGCCTCCGACCATGAAACTGTCGGGTTCTTCCCTTGCGGGAGTGGTTCACATCGCCAATGTTAATAACAGGCTTTTCGATATACTCACTTCTCCTACCCATCAGAGATGTTTAATGCATATCTGTAGAGGCCAGAACCTGTGAAGCATCCTGACGTACCTGTCTATTCTGTCTTAACGTAGCACTCGAAGTGCTTAGGCTGTTCAACAGGGCTTTTGCAAGCCCCACTTCAAGGCGTCAGCCTAAGTGGTGGGCTGTTGACCTGATTAGAAGAGTTATTCAATCTCTTCACATCTTTAATATGTCAGAAAATATAAAAATATTTATTTTTACATACAGCCTTTTTTACTGCATTGCTTTTTGTATGTGAATTTGCAAAAAGTATAGAATCTGACATATATATTATAGTTTTTTAAGCTGTTTTTTATAGAACAAATTTTCCGACACATAATTGGTATAATATAGAGGAAAGGAGAGAATATAATTATGAAAAGTTTTGAAGAAAAAATTGTAGCGGCTCATCTTAACAAAATGAAGTTGAGTTCAACTAAAGATATAAACAATTGGTATTATCATTCCAGAGACGGTCTGTATAACATCGAAGGGCTTAAAGATGTAGTTAAAATCTTATCTAATTTTAGGGATAAATATGTATACATTTTTGGGGATTACGATGTAGACGGGACAATGGCTACGGCGATATTGTTTCTTACACTTAAGAGACTGGGGTTTAAAAATGTAAAGTTTAGAATCCCACACCGTTTTACAGAAGGTTTTGGTGTAAACCTAACGATGCTTAATGAAATTACAGAAGACCCAAAAGACGTGGTTATTATTACCGTCGACAACGGGGTTGCAGCAATTGACGTAGTTTCCGAAGCAAAATCAAGAGGCTATACTGTTATTATTACAGATCATCATCAACCAGTGGTTATCGATGATATGATAATCCTTCCCGAAGCAGATGTTGTTATTGATCCAAATGCAATCGATGGAAGCGCGGATTTTAACGGTTATTGCGGAGCCGGACTAGCATATAAGCTTGCGCAGGAACTTTTCCGCAGGGAAAATATAAAAAAGTTTCTGCCTTCCCTCAGTGAAGAAAAACAAGCGGTAGTTTCTGGATTCGTTCACAAGCTTCTGCCTTTAGCAGCTGCAGCAACAGTGTGTGACCAGATGGATCTCAGGGAAGAAAATTATGTCTTCGTAAGAGAGGGTCTTAGAATGCTGAACAAAGGTGCAGCGCTTCCAGGAATGCTTATTCTAGGAGAAGTCTTAGGGATCTCATACTGGACAGAAGACAAATTCGGTTTCAATGCTGGGCCTTGTATCAACGCATTGGAGCGTATGGAAAACGGGGCATCTCAATATGCCGTTGCTTTAATGGCTAACGGAAATAGAGAACGTTGTGTAACAATTGCTGAAATCATGCGCAAATACAACGAAAAACGTAAATTAGCTGTTGAATATGGATGGCAAAAAGCGATGAAAGTTATTCAGTCCAGAGGAAGTGACGCAGGTTATCCTATTATTGAATACATTCCAAGATTAGACGATATGGAACTTGATAAACTCGAAGGATATATCGGGAATATCGTTAGCAGAGTAACGGAACGAATGAACCGCCCATGTGGACTATTTACAGATTCGACAGAAGAAATTCTAAAAGGATCTTTCCGTTCTATAGAGGGCTATGACATTAAGGCTCATCTTGATAAATGCCAGGATGAATTTATAAAATACGGTGGGCATGCAATGGCAGCCGGGGCATCTGTAAGAAAGGATAATTTCGAACATATGCGCATGGCTATGCAGAATTGCTCAAAAAAGCCTGCAGAAGCTGATAACATCGGAACAGCTGGATATCAGTATGATGTCGCAATCAAAGATAGTGATATTAAAGAAGCGATTGAACTGGATCAACGTTTCGCACCGTTTGGAAACGCAAATGAACCTCTGATTTACAAAATCGAAGGATTCAATGTCGTTTACGATAAGGATGAGATAAAACGTCAAATCAAAGGCGGCGGCGTACGTTTAAAATCTATTTACAGTACAGCAGTTGGCTTTGGCATGTGGGACCTTGCAAAAGATATCACGCAACCGTGCGAATTAACACTATACGGAAAGATTTCGTACAACCATTTCAACGGAGCTGCTACACCACAGATAGAACTTGTTGGTCTTGAAGTCAATCAAACAGCGAGTTCGAAAGTATCTAAACTTCAACAGATGCTTGCAGAAGCATCAATAAGCCGCAACAATTAAAACAAAGAGCTGGGTATATTTCGCCCGGCTTTTTTGTTTCTACAAAAAGAACAAAACCTCAGCCTGTATTATGTCTATTGATTTATTCCTATTTTTATCCCTAAATTTATTCTTAATTTATCCCTAGAATTATTGACAAATATATCACTAAGTGTTATACTATGTATAACAGATATGAGGAGCCGCTCATACCGAAACAATCTGCTAATGTGCAGACATAATTCAACTAAAGGAGGAAACAAACTATGGCTATTAAAATCGCAGTGGCAAATCAAAAAGGTGGAGTTGGAAAGTCTACAACCGCAATTAACATCGCGGATGTACTCAGACTGGACGGGAATAAAGTATTATTCCTTGATCTTGATCCACAGAGAAACAGTACTACAACATATGGAGCTAAAATCGATGGTGAAAACACAATCGTTGATGTTTTAAAGAAAGACTGTACAGCAGCGGAAGCAATACAGCATCTTCCACTTGGGGATATCATTGCTGGTGATCCGCTTTTAGCACAGGAAAAGACATACTTCGATTCAAAACTTGCAAAGGAATTACTTCTTAAAAAGGCACTGAAAGATGTTGAAGGTGATTACGATTACGTAGTAATGGATACACCACCGGATTTAGGTGTATATATGGTCAACGCATTAGCGGCTGCTGATGGATGCGTCATTCCAATGAAGGCAGATAAATATTCGGCAGACGGTCTTGCGGGATTCATTGGCACAATCAATGACATTACAGATGCATTGAATGATAAACTTCGAATTTATGGAGTTTTATTATGTATGTATGATGTCCGCAACAAACTTGACCGAGATATCAAAGAAATACTCCCAGCTATTGGGGAAGAAAGTGGATTTCACGTATTCTCATCACCAGTTAGAATTTCTCAGGATATCAAGAATGTTCAGGCATTCCCTGATGAAATAAATGAGAACGGAGACGTTGAAGTTACAAATCGTTCATTAATTGAAAATTTTCCAAACTCAAACGGAGCATTGGATTACATTAAATTAGTGGATGAAATGAAAGGAGTAATCAATAATGGCTAGTAATACAAAAAAGAATGCATCTCTTTTCGGTAATGTGCCAAAGGTAAATGCAGACGCAAATATTCAATCAAATACAGATATTCAGCCGGAAGCAAAAGAAGCTGTTCAGCCAGCTAGTGATGAAAATAAAGATGCAATGGATTCATCGCTTGCAGCTCAGATTCAAAACAACCTTGCCGGGAAAAAGGCAGGCAAAGAAAAAATTTCTGGATATGTCCCCGTTGAACTCGCAGCTCAATTCAAAGCAACCTGTAAAGCAAATAAAAACAAACAAAGTGATGTTATTGAACAGTTACTTAGACTTTACGTTAATAGCGCTAACATGTAAATAGTCAACAAAACAGCCTCAGAGAGTGAAATCTCTGAGGCTTTTTCATGCTTGACAGCGTGAAAATTAGCTTTTTTCTGACATATTCTTATAAGGGATA
>ERZ773185.2910-NODE-2910-length-10456-cov-13.065090_pt1 | contig 10456 bp, 16 predicted proteins | sample MGYA00580531_ERZ773185 | MGnify/ENA primary metagenome ERZ773185 (study PRJEB29015, sample SAMEA2737799) | human gut metagenome | biome: human gut; feature: human-associated habitat; material: faeces | place: China | collected 2012 ...
GGTCATCGGCACCGCCGCCACCGTGCGCAGCGGCGCCTTTGAGCGGGCGGTGACGGGACACCGGCCCAGGGTGCATGTTCACTCCCGCCCCTGCCCCCTCTTTGTCCCCCTGGTGGAAAACGGCTATGTGGAGCCGGGCGACCCGGTCACCACCCTGGTGGCCAAGGACCGGGCCACCGGCAACAACCCCGTGGCCGCCATCTACTGCGCCGACAGCTACTTCAAGACCCGTCTGGACGCGGATCAGCCGTAACTCCATCCCTCAAAAAATCCCGCCTGCCATACCGTGGCAGACGGGATTTCAGCTTGTCGAAAAAGCCTTTTCGACCGTCTCATCTTTCTGCGCCTGGACTTCGGTTACCGCCTCTCCAGTGCGTCGGCCATCCGCTCCAGGGCGCGCAGCAGCTCCGCCAGGATCTGGTTCTGGTGGTCCTGGATCTGGTTCAGCTCCCCCAGGAGCGCCGCCAGGCAGCCCTCGGGACAGCAGGGCCGCCCCTCCGGCGGCATATGGACATAGCGCCGCATGGTCATCTCCTCCGCGGCGGCCTGCACCTTGGCCAGCATCTCCTCCGGGTCTGAACGCCGGCCGGCCTGGGTCTTCCGCCTCCCCGGTCCACAGTGATCGGTCATCTCCATCCCTCCCTGTATGATCTCCCCCCATCCTATGCCGCTCCCCAGAGCGCCGTGTCCCAGACCTGCCGGATTTTTTGATTGAACCCACCCCCATCCGATGATATAATGATCACGCTTGATGTTATGGCAAGCGGTGCGGTTTTAGCAAAAGATATTTTTTGGTGTTAGTTGCTTGCAGGCATTTAACTTGCACGAAAACGGAATGTCGAAAAATGTTCCTGTCACTTATAGCGCCGTTGACTACCATCCGATTAAACCGGGGCAAGCGGTCAAACCGCCTGCCCTACATTTTCGCCCAGGGCCAGGAGCGTTGACGCTCCACGTTTCTTTTCGTCCTCCTTCTCCGGCTCCAGGTAAATGCTCTGGAACTCGTCAAAGGCTACATTAAACTCAACATCTATCTCATAGTCCCGTTTGACGTGTACGGCCTTTACAAACTGTGCCGCAATCATTTTCTTTGCTTCAAAGGTGCATTTGTCGTACAACTCGGCCCAGTTCATCAGTTGCGCGTATTCCTCTTTCACCTGTTCGGCCCCGGACACCAATTCACGCAACTCCGCTTCTGCTTCTTTCACCTGCTGTCCCAATTCTTTGAGTTGCGTAATGGTCTCGTCCACAATGCTGTTTAGAAAGTCCACATTCAAGCGGCTGTCGCCTCGAATGACACGGAGCGTTTCAGCCCTCAAGTCCTGATAGTCCCTCTGCTTCTGCTGATACTGGCCGTTCAGCAGGTTCAGCTTTGCCTTGGCGATTTCTACCTCCCGGCTCTGCTGTTCCCGTATCAACGCTTGGGGCGGGGCCGTTTTAATGCGTTCAAACTGGATGCGGATGATTTGAAGCTCGGTCAATACATTTTCTGACCTACTCTCACCGTTGCAGAGGATACCGATATAGAGGGGATTTTTGATAATGCGGTTAATGCTGGTGGTGGGAATATTGCCCCCCTTGCGATTGCGGAAGCCCTGCTCGGCCAGATACCGGGAAATGCGCTGGGAGCCGTAGCCCTCATAGACATACTTCTGGAAAATCACTTTAACAACTTCGGCCTCGTCGAGGTCAATGGCAAGGTCGCAGACCTCTTTATTCCGTTTGTTTGTGCGGCCCCGATTTTCCAGGCGGTAGCCGTAGGGGACGATGCCGCCGGTATAATAGCCTTCCTCGGTCAACTGGCTAATGCGGGTCTTGACACGGACAGAGGTTTTAATGCTCTCCCCGGAGGCTTGCCAGTAGCGTATGTAGTTCAGCAGTTTATCAACGTGATTATCGAAACGCTGTTGTCCCTCCATCGCGCTCCAAACCTCGATGCCGTTCTTCACGAACCACTCCACCACAAAGGGAGTTTCATCGTCCTTTCGGCCCAGGCGGTCAAACATGAATACCAGCAGAATATCAAACTCGCCTTGCAGGGCCATCCGCTGTATCTCCTGTACTGCGTCCCTTTTCTTGGCCGAGACCTTGAAGCCGGAAACACCTTTCTCGGAAAACTCCTTGACGATCTCCCATCCCGGTTGACGCTGGACAAACTCACGGCAAAACTGCTTTTGCATGGGAATGTCGTCTTTTTCTACCTGTCCCACCGTGGAAACACGGTAAAGACATACCACTCGTTTTAAGACATTTTTCGCAAGTTGGATGATTTGTTCCGCCATATAGATTACCTCCTGTTCTGGCGGTGCTATATGGCGGCCAGTTCTATTTATTTTTCAAGGTGCCATCTACACCATTATTATCTCATATTTCACCAAAATATGCAAAAAATCAGTCTTTTTGAGTGGAAACGCTATTGATAAGCACGTCCTTGATGGCCTGGAGCGCCGGGGGATTTTTATCCCCGCTGTATCTGACCGTGACCTTATGACCATCGACAAAAAGCACCTGGGCCTGCGGGCCTTTATCGGGCAGGGCCGCAAGTGGAGCCGCTTTGTTCATAAGCATAACTTCCCTTCTGTAAAATGGCAGGGCCGCACCCTCATGCGGATGCAGCCCTGGTATAAATGCCGTTCTATCCAAACCCGTTCCTGCCCCTGCACATCATTCAGCGACGTATTGCTCCCCTTGGCGCGCAAATGCACACTTTCCCGGAAAGGCATATCCTGTTTGGCCGGTCATGCAATTTTCAAGGTACAAGGGGGTCTGCCTTATGTTGTAGCAGATAGAAGGGCTGTCGCCAGCCCGCACAGGCCCGCCGGGTGCGGTGGGCTTGGGCCGGATGGCGGCGGTGTCGAAATGTGTCTCAATTTGAGACGTATTTCTCCGGCCCGGCTGGACAGGCTGCCAGCCGGGCCAATGAAAAGGTCATGCTACCTTGAAGGTCAAGATTCCAGCGATCAGCTTGATTTCCAGACGCCGCCGCATGGTCTCGTCCACGCAGAGATAAACATTCCCCATCTCGTCAAACAAGCGGCGGGTGGACAGCTTGGCGATATAACCCTCATAGTGCCGCAAGACAGCGGCGATAGCGTCAGGATCGCCTTGGGTGGCCGCTTGGATGGTAGCATAGGGCAGGAGCTTATAGCGGGGGGTGCGGAGTTTCTGCTGCTTACTGTTTGTGGTATTCATATCCGTTTTCCTCCATGATCTTCCGTAGTTGTTCCAACGTGCTTGTACGGCGGTATTGCACCGTGGAGCGATTAAGACCGAGCCGTTTGGCAATTTCCACATCTGTCATTCCCAGCAGATAGGCCAGCAGAACAATATCACGCCGCTCTTTTGAAACAGCGTCCAGCGCCCGCCCCAGGTTGCCGTCCGAGATTTCCATATCCATTCCGAAAAGACGGAATACTCTCCGTTCCGGGGCATAGGTATCTATGTATTGAAGCTGCCGCCGTTCCTCCGGGGTGAGGTCAGAGAAAACAACCTCCTGTTGCTCCTGCCTGGAATACTCCAACTGGATATTTACTGCCTCGTTCTTGACCACCCGCTTACAAAAGGCGTCAAAGGCGTGTTCCTTGTTTTGCTCCATACTCATGGCAATACCTCCCGGCCGGAGAAGGGCTTTATTTGCCCCTCTATCCTTATTACAAGTGGAAGGGGGTGTTTTGCCAAACCGCGGCGAAAGTAGTGGGCTTTCGGCAAAAGGTTATCTATTGTGCTGCATTTCTCACCCCGCCCGTGAGAAATGGCCGGAAATGCCATTCTGTTTGGAAGTTGGTGGAACTGTGTCGAAATGGAAAAGGCCGCCGTCCCTTGCCTTGGGACGACGGCCTTCTCATGGTTTGCTATCATTCGTGGAGTTTTCATGTAAAATGCTCCTTTCCAGTAAATACCAGCATTTTACATTTCAATTCCTACAAAACCCCTACAGAGCGACTTCATCATCGCTATAATTATCGCAAATTTCGCTATGATACGCCGTAAAGCGATACCCGATTCGGGAGACGGTTTCGATGTAACGGGGGCAGGTAGGGTCTGTTTCGATTATTTTTCGCAGAATAGCAATAGGGCCAGACACACCTCGCTTATAGCTTCCCTCCATTCCCCAAGCGTGTTCACATATCTGTTCAGAGGTTAGTACAATGTTGATATTCCGCATGAAGTACAGCAGCAAAGAGAACTCACGGGGTCGCAGGTTTACGGACTGCCCCCGGACTTTTACCATACGACGGGGCGGATCAATAAAAATGTCTCCGGCTTGGAAAGAAGCTGCTTCTGCGTTTTCTGGATTGTTGAAATGATTGTACTCTGTGTAACGCCGCAACTGGGAAAGTATTATGTCCGCAATCAGGAATGGCGCTTGTTTGCTTGAAATACATATATCCACACCATGATGTATTAAAGAGTGCAAATCACGCTCCGGGGTATCAGACAGAACGACTATCGGAACGAATGTGACCCGCCGGACGCTGGGTAGCCAGTCAACTTGCAGGATGCTCCGCAGATACTCCAAATCCACAACCAGCAGGTGGAATACCTGTTGAATCAGCAGCCGGCTGGCATCTTGTACAGTCAGCGATGGAGTAAAGCGCAGATTGGATGTGAGCAAAGTCTGTATATTGGAAAACAATTCGTCTGTCAGTCCGATTGTTAGGGCGCTGTACTCCATTCAGATATTCCCCCTTTCTGAAATGTGTCTCAAGTTGAAACGCATTTTGACATAATTTGCAATCAAGTTTTAAGAAACGCGGAGGTCTAAAACGGCTTGTTAAAGACCTCCGCCCATATCCATCAGTGAGAACTATTTTGATGAAAAGATATTATTATTTATCTCCCAATTCGCTTTCGTGTTTCCAATGTCTTTAAGCTCAAAATTAGTGCATATTTATGGAGCCTCTGATTAAATAGTCATCCGCAGCAGCGCAAAATGAGATAAAATAGGGACAAGAAAGGCGCAGGTGGTGTACAGAATGAAACAGGAAACATTTACGGACGTGGAATACAGCTGCCGGAAGAAGAAAACAAAGCGGGAAGAATTTTTGGAAATCATGGATGAAATCATCCCGTGGGACGAGTGGGTAAGAGTCATTGAGCCATACTATCCATCCGGAAAACGCGGACGCCCACCGATGGGGATCGAGAAAATGCTGCGGATGTATTTGCTTCAAATCTGGTTCAACCTGTCTGACCCGGCGACGGAGGACGCGATTTACGATAGCTATGCCATGCGTAGATTCACAGGCATCGACTTCATGACGGGGGATGTGCCAGACGAGACAACACTGTGCAAATTCCGGCATTTGTTGGAGGAGAACGGGCTGAACAAGCTGTTTTTCGATGCAATCAACCGGGTAATGGTGAAGTCGGGCCACATGATGAGGGGCGGCACGATTGTGGACGCGACGATCATCAATGCGCCCAGTTCCACGAAAAATGCCCGGAGAGAGCGCGACCCGGAGATGCATCAGACAAAGAAAGGCAGCGAGTGGCGTTTTGGGATGAAATGCCACGTTGGTGTGGACGCTGGCACAGGGCTTGTTCATACCATGACGGTCACGGCGGCAAATGACCACGATATCACACAGGCGGCAAGTCTGATCCGTGAAGACGATGAAGTTGTCTACGGGGACTCAGGCTATCTCGGCGTTGAGAAAAGGGACGAAGTAAATAACGATCCGCACCTTTCAGGCATCGACTACCGCATCAACCGCCGCCCGAAGAGCCTGCCCAGGGTATCCGACAACGCCATTGATTGGGAAAGATTTATCGAACACCGGAAGTCCTCCGTGCGCTGCAAGGTGGAACACGTTTTTCGGATCATCAAGTGCCTGTTTGGTTACAGAAAAGTCGTGTACCGGGGCCTGCGAAAAAACGAGAACCGTCTGTACGCAATGTTTGCCTGCGCCAATCTGTATATGCTTGCGAGGGCTGGGCGAAAACTCGCCGCTTCCTGACGAGGGGGTATTGCGCCCTTTTTTGCCCCAAGAGAACGCAATGGAGAAGGTATATGGAGCAAAACGCTATGAAAATTGGCATATGCTACAAGTTTTCACCCGCAATTCCCTCCTTGAAGTTTTAAATGGTTGATTTGCTCAGAGTTTCCTTATAAATTTTGTCACTAAGATGATATATAGGCTTATTCTGCAAACGAGAATTTATCTTTTGCCGGGCCGCATTTGCTGTGCATCCGGATATTCATCCATACACATCATGTATAGAAACTCCAAGTCATCACTGTGTTCCTCATCGCGTTCCTTGTAGTCTAGCTTTTTTAGCAACGACCATTGAAAAGAGTCGGGGTTATCAGTAAAGGCTTTTTGCATCTCGCGATTTGGCCAAATTCCAAGCTGCAACTGAAACAGGGAACTGTTGTAATCAGACTTGGCATCTTTTGAGACTGCTATCCACATTTTTTCGCCATTCTGCCAGCAGACAATCCCCATGTCGGGCTTTCGTTGGTCATACTGCGCACGAAGCGCTTTCTTCTTTTCTTTGTCCATTACAATTCCAACCTCATATGAATAACTTCTTGAAACCCTGTCTTACGAGAATTAAAACCTTTCGGATTTCTGCCATATTCGATAAATCCAGCTTTTTCATACATGGAGAATGCCCTTACATTTTCAGCAACTACACTCAATTCAAGCTGGCTATATCCCGCAGTTTTAGCGCATTCAATACATGAAGTCATCAATGCTTGTCCAATTCCAAGTCCCCAGAACTTTTTCAGAACGCTAATACCAAATTCAGCACGATGCCGCACCTTGTATTTCGCCCCTACTGCCTCGATTCCAGCAGTCCCTATCACTGCGCCATCAATTATAGCAATAATCTCGATTTCATTTTCACTATTTTCCTTCTCTTTCAGAATCCGGCTTTCCTGTGCTGCATCAAAAGTGTTTTCATCGGGATATGTAAGTAAATAGTCGGTTTGGGTATGAGTTAAATTGAAGTTATCTAACACAAGCTGTCCATCACTTTCAGTTGCATTTCTCAAACAACATTCCATACCATTCTTTAATATTATTATTTTGTTATATCTCATAGCTGCTCCTTTACTGACAACTGCCTTCAAAGTCAGCTTCTTCATCTATACAATATTCTAAGCAAAAAAATGTTTTCTCATTTCATATTGTTTAACAAATACACTAAATTTCAACTTCTTCAAAAAAGCGTTCAATGCCTGATCTCGTTCATCCACATTTATTACTCTCATCTCTAAACTCTTTGTTTGTTTAAGTAAATCTAACAAAATCTCTGTGGCAACTCCCATTCTGCGATATTTGGGATGTACCGCTAACTGTACAATATCTCCTTTCATTTTGTCCACAATACCATATCCAATCAAGTTTCCATCAAATTTAACAATCGTATAGGAAAAGGATTTAGCGATTGCACAAACAGCATCTTTTGCGTTTTGCCATGAAGGTGGATAAGACCAAAAATCTTTGACTGCTGTCCATTGATCATCTTGTAATTTTTCTGGATGTTCCAGTTTCCACACTTTATATACGCCCGGTTCTTTTATCTTGCCCGTCAGTTGGTAACAATTCAATATTCTGTTAATTCGAAATCCCTGCTTTTTATATAAAGTAAGCGCCTTCTCATTATCCTGAATCACTTCCAGTTGATACACGCTGATTTTATTTTTTATACATATAGTTCTAACCAGATTCAATAACTCCCCCATAATTCCTGTTCTCCGAAAATCGGGGATAACTCCTGTTCCGAGGTCATATACTGTCTTTTCGTTATCCCAATCTCTCACTCCATTCAAGATAAAACCGACAAGCGTTCTATCTGCAAAGGCTCCAACTGAAACCGCAGGCATAAATCCATTTCTTTTCAGCATTGTTTCAAAAGATTTAAAAGGCATATCAACTGAAACCTGATAATCAGAAAACGCCTGTGTAAACGCTTCGTATATACAAACGGAATCTGTATTTTCTAATGTCCGATATTCCATATTTTCTCCTAGAATGTCATATTTACTCTATTGGAAGATTGTGCTGCTTCAAAAATGAGAGCTTATCCCAATAGCCTCGTTGGAATAGAATTTTCCCATTCACTACCTGAAAAAAACCACACCCCCGTAACCCCAATGGATCACGCCATTCAAGGATTGACCATTGCCCATCTTCAAAAATATTTTCCACAATACAAACCATTTTTGCAGTTGAAAACTCATTTGCAAACATTTCTCTAATAGCCACAACTCCTACAACAGGTTCATTTATAACTTGATGGTTTGTTGCATTATTATCATACAGACTAACAATCATGTCTACATCACCAGCATTAAAAGCGTCTACCCATTTTTTTACTACTTCTTTCGGACTTAACATATATTGTTATCCTCCTTTTTGATTAAAAATACCATTGGTTTATATTTGTCATTTTCTTGGAAAAGAGTTCAGCAATACTCCGGGCTGGTGCAACCTATTCATCTTGCTATTAACTATCACTGCTGACATTGCAAATTTAATTTATACTACTATTTTGAATTTACTTCATTTAAGACAATTACTGGTTCATTCATGGCAGATATTCCTCCTTGTAAAAATTGTATTTCAACATATTCAGGATTTCTTCAAATTCTTTCATAATACCATCATAATCTGCCCCGTTTTCCAACCGAACGGCCATCCCCTGCGCAAGCATCATAAGCATCTGAAACATCAGCTTTGCGTCCCCTGGACGTTTGAATTTCTTGTAATCTTCTTCGTGCAAGGCCAATGCTTCTACATATTTTGTATTTTCCGGAGAAAGCAGTACCCCCTTTAATTTCGGTGCGGGTTTTACCGCCGCACTTGCAATAAATGACCCAATATGCGGGTGCTGTTTCAAATTCTCCACTTTCATCACACTGGCCTCCCACACCCGATCAAAGAAATCAGTGTTTTCCTCCAATGTGTTTGCATCATAGGCTTGTTTCATTTGGGCTGTGCAGTAGTCAAGCAAATACTGATAGAGAGCCTGTTTACTACCAAAATACTGAAAAATGGACGCTTTTGAGATACCTGCCGCCACCGCAATATCATTGATTGACGCTTTTTCGTATCCATGTTTTGCGAAGCAAGCCAGAGCTGCATTACGTATAGTATTCTGTTTTTCGTTTGAAAGAGCAAAAAATTTTTCCATTATACTTGCCTCCAAAGTTAATATTTCTTTCAATTTTTTCTTTTACTATTGAAACACTTACCTCAGCAGATACCATCTTTGTAATTATTTTCTATTTTAGCATAAAATCTGCCCATTCGCCTTTATAGTCACTTAAATGCTCGTTCCAGTAAAATAGTCTGCTTATATACTTTTGCTTACGTTTTTCAACTGTTTCAATGCAACAGTCTATTCCAAGTCCAAATATCAGATGTGCCTTCATAAACAAGAAAATATTAGCTTTTGAGTTCATTTTCAATGAGATAATTCGCAATTTCAAATGCTTTTACTCGCCTTCTTGCCAATGTAATCTGCGACTTATATCTTCCTTGGTTTTCTTTGGATTCAAAAGTCTTTATTGTTTCTCTTAGTTTATGAAGCGTTGAGTCAATTTGCCTTTTAGCCTCGTTCAAATCATCTCTTGAAAACTCCATGTTGCTTTCCTCCTGAGATAACCGAATCGGTTTTTTCGGACAGTATATCATATATGACCGAATCGGTCAAGGCATTTTGCGCAACTACAATTTTACATTATTATAACTATCCTCAAGCTAGAGCAGGCTCTAACGCAAATAAAAATGCGTCTCAACTTGAGACGCATTTTTCAACATTCTCCGCAGCATATTAAAATCCGCTCCACACTGGTCTTTGACGATATAGAAATGCCTGTGTGTCTTGGCAATCCTCTACTGTCAGATCCCGCAGACGTTTTCGAGACTTTGATAGGAATAGTTTGCTTCTCAGCAGCGGGCGGGCCTGATGTGTTTCCACAAGATTATCTACAAGGAGCGCACAGGCGTAACATTCCGGCTCATGTTCTTGGACATGCCAGTAAAAGTAGTTGGTATGGAACGGGCAAAACAGGCAACAGCTTGCCTTGGTTGCCAATCCCCATACATCCTTATTGTAGGTGTAGCAGTCGGGCCGTGTCCAGCCCATATCCACCAGCGGATATTTGGGGAATCGGGTAAAATAATTTCTTGCTTTTTAGAGCGTACTATGATATACTGCTATTATCCTGATTTGAGGAGTCTATCAAATATGCGGCAAGGTATTCTTAAATAAAATTTGATAATGGGCGCAAAAATGATTGCCCCTTGCAGGGGCTTAGTTTTTGTACCCAATTTAAGAATACTTTTGCCTTTTTAGTAAATATCGTGACGGAGAGCGGCTCATGTAAGCCGTCATACTTCTGTGTATCCGAAGTCATGATCCCCAGCGGTAAAAGTATTAGCCGCTGGGGATTTTTATGCCCTTTGGGGCTGTAAAGGGAGGACAATCACATGAAAAT
>ERZ773185.2935-NODE-2935-length-10383-cov-3.496418_pt1 | contig 10383 bp, 9 predicted proteins | sample MGYA00580531_ERZ773185 | MGnify/ENA primary metagenome ERZ773185 (study PRJEB29015, sample SAMEA2737799) | human gut metagenome | biome: human gut; feature: human-associated habitat; material: faeces | place: China | collected 2012 ...
ACCGTGAGCCCATCCAGGTCAAGCTCGTACCGGTTGGCCACGCCGTCAATCTCCTCGCAGCGGCACGCCCACTCCCTTGCGAGCTCAAGGTGCTCCGTCATGTAGAAGGCGCGGCCGTAGTCGTTGCTCTCACGACAGAACGAGAGGTCGGGATGCCTGACGATCATCGTCGAGCCATGCCAAAGCTCCATGATGGCCTCCTGTCACTATCACTGTGGTGATAGTCTAGCATGTCTCGACAAAAAAGGGCCGGCACGTGGCCGGCCCCGAGGTGACGATCTTCTCGCTTGCTAGGCCTTCTTCTTGGCCGTGGTCTTCTTGGCAGCAGGCTTCTTGGTCGCAGTCTTCTTGGCGGCGGGCTTCTTGGCCGAGGCCGCCTTGGCGCCGGTCCCGCGGCCGCGGCCGGCGGCGGCCTTCTTCTCCCTGCCCGGGCAGTCCATGTTGGGGCAGAGCTTCCAAGGGCCGCGCGCCGTGGTCACGATGACCATGGGAGCGCCGCAGTCCGGGCACTCCTCGCCCGTGGCCTCGAGCTTGCCGCGCTGGGGCAGCGGGTAGCTGGTGCCGCAGTCGTCGTAGTTGGTGCAGCGGATGAAGCGCTTGCCCGTGCGCTCGGACTTGTGGGCGATGAGCTTGCCCGTGCGGCCCGCCTCGGCGCAGGCGTGGCAGACGCCAACCTCCACGTCAGGCTCGCGGTTGGTGGGGCAGGCGGGGTTGATGCAGGTCTCGTACGCCTTCTGGCGGAAGGGCTGGACCTTGATGCGCGGGGCGCCGCAGTCCGGGCAGACGGCGGCCTCGCCCTCCAGGGCCTCGATGCGGCCCTGCGGCAGCGGGTAGGTGACGTCGCAGTCGGGCCAGCCCATGCAGCCGGCAAAGCTGCCACGGGTCTTTGCGCTGGTCTTGACCACGAGGTCACGCCCGCACTTGGGGCACACGCCAATCTTGGCGTCAGCCGTGACGGCGTCTGCGATGGCCTCGGAGAGGTCCTCGGTGTGCTCGATCAGCCCGTCCATCATGCCGGCGAGAAGCGCACGCGAGTGGGTAACCACCTGGGTCTGGGTGTCGGTGCCCTCGGCGACCTTGGTCATGTCGTCCTCAAGCTCGCTGGTCATCTCGGGCGTGGTGATGCGCGGCGCGTAGGTGTTGAGCGCGTCGATGATGGCCATGCCCAGCTGGCTGGGCTCGCACGGGTCGTTCTTGAGGTACTTGCGCTGGTAGAGCGTGTCGATGATGCTCGCACGCGTGGACTTGGTGCCCAGACCGCGCTTCTCCATCTCCTGGATGAGCTTGCCCTGGCTGTAGCGCGCGGGCGGCTCGGTCTGCTTGGCCAGGAGGTCCATCTTCCGCACGTCGCAGACGTCGCCCTCGTGGAGCTCGGGCAGCTGGTCGTCCTTCTTGAGGCCATAGGGGTAGATGGAGCGGAAGCCAGGGTTGGCAAGCACGTTGCCGGAGGCCTGGAAGGGCTCGCCGTTGACGTCGAAGGTCACCTTGGTGCCCTCGATGGTGGCGGGCCCCATGAGCGTGGCCAGGAAGCGCCGGGCGATGAGGTTGTAGAGCTTCCACGCCGCGGGCTGGAGCTTCTCGGGGTCGGCCGCACCCGTGGGGTAGATGGGCGGGTGGTCGGTGGTCTCCTGCTTGCCGCGCGTTGCGGTGAGCTTGGGCTGGGAAAGAAGCGCCTTGCAGGTGGGCGCGTACTGCGGGACCTTGGAGATGGTGCGCACGCAGTCCTTGAGGTCCAGCGAGCTGGGGTAGACGGTGTTGTCCACGCGCGGGTAGGAGATGAGGCCGTCCATGTAGAGGCTCTCGGCCAGGCGCATGGTGCGGGCCGGCGAGATGCCCTCCGCGGCCGCGGCGGCCTGGAGGCTCGTGGTGTTGAAAGGCGCGGGCGGGCGCTGGGTGCGGCTCTTGCGCTCCACGGCGGTCACGCGCGCCTCCTTGGCGCCCGCCACGTTGGCGTACGCGGCGTCGGCGGCGTCCTTGTCCCAGAAGCGGGCCGTGGTGTGGCTGACCTTGAAGGGTTCCTCCTCGCCGTGGCTGGCCTCGCCAGAGATCACCCAGTAGTCCTCGGGCTTGAAGGCCATGCGCTCGCGCTCGCGCTCGACCACGAGGGCGAGCGTCGGCGTCTGCACGCGGCCGGCGGAGCGGGTGTTGCCAAAGCCCGAGAAGCGGGCCGTGGTGAGGTAGCGCGTGAGGACGGCGCCCCAGATGAGGTCGATGTACTGACGGCTCTCGCCGGCGTCGGCCAGGTCCTGGTCAAGCTCGACCAGGTTGTTGAAGGCGTGGTCGATCTCGGCCTTGGTGAAGGCGGAGTAGCGCGCGCGGGAGACGGGCACGTCGGGGGCCACCTCGCGAATCTGGCGCAGGGCGTCGGAGCCGATGAGCTCTCCCTCGCGGTCGAAGTCCGTGCCGATGACGACGGAGTCGGCCTTCTTGGCGAGGTTCTTGAGCGAGCGGATGATGCCCTTCTCGGCCGGGGTCTTCTCGATGGGGGCCCAGACCAGGTACGGGAGGCTGGCGATCTTCCAACCCTTGATGTCGATGCCGTCCTTGAGGTAGGGCTTGCGCTTGGTGTCGTAGGGCGGGCGGGCAAGGCCGTCGGGGACGTCGGCAGGAAGGACCTCGCCCTCGGCCGTCACGCCAAACCAGCCCTCCTCGTCGTTGAACTTGAGCTCGGGCGGGAAGTCGGGCTGCAGGATGTGGCCACGCAGACCGATGGTCACGCAGTCCTCTCCGCCCCTGCGGAAGCGGTAGACGGGGGTGTCGTAGACCTTGTCGGCCTTGGGCTTGCCGGAGTCGGAAAGCAGGCGTGCGATCTGGCCAGCAGCGTCGTTCTTCTCGGTGACGATGAGCTTCAAGGGTGGTCCTTACGTGGGTCTTAGTCGTTGTCCAGGGCGTGCTGCTCGTAGTCCGCGCGGGACCACTTGAGGGCGGCCTTGCCGTCACGGGCGATGATGATGTAGCGGGCCACGGCCAGGGCGACCTCGTAGAGGGCGATGAGCGCGGCAAACATCAGCAGCATGGTGATCGGGGAGGCGTCCGGGGTGACGACGGCGGAGAGGAGCATGAGGGCGACATAGACGTAGCGCCACTGGGAGCGGAACGTCTTGTACGGCACGACGTGCAGGATGGAGAGGTAGAAGATGACCAGCGGAAGCTGGAAGGCAATGCCAAAGCCGATCTCCAGCATCATGTAGATGTTCAGGTAGTCCTCGGCGTTGGCAAGGTTCTGGGCAAACTCGAAGCTCTGGTCGAGCAGCCAGCCGAAGGCGGCGGACTGGATGACAAAGTAGCAGAAGATCATGCCCAGGAAGAACAGGACGACCATGGCCGCCACGGTGGGCACGACCCACTTGCGCTCGCTGGGCTTGAGCGCTGGCAGGAAGAAGCCCATGACCTCCCAGATGATGATGGGGGCGCAGATGATGACCGAGAAGAACAGGGCCACCTGGAAGCGGATGGTGAAGCCGCCCAGCGCGGTGAAAACGTAGAGGTCGCCCCCGCGCATGGCCTCGCGGATCTGGTCCATCATGAGCTCGATGAGGGCCGGGGTGGCAAAGTACACCACGATGGCGCAGACGAGAAGCGACACCACGATGATTGTGAGGCGGCGGCGGAGCTCTCCGATGTGGTCGAAGAGCGGCATGCGTGCGGGTCCGATCGGCATGGCTTCTAGGCCTCCTTCTGGTTCTGGTCGTCAGCGGGGGCCTCGGTCTTGGCGGGGCGCTTCACGGCGTACAGGTCTGCGGCGGTGAGGGGCTTGCTCTCCTCGGGTTCCGCAGCGGACTCGGCGGGGGCAGTGGCAACGGGCGCCTCGGCGGCGGGGGCGTCGGCATCGGCGCTGGCGTCATCGGCCGCGGCATCGGTCTCGCTGGCGGCCGTGGCGGCCTCGACGGCCTTGGCCTCCTCGGCGGCGCGGCGCTCGGCCTCGAGGCGGGCCTTGCGCTCGGCAAAGGTCTCGGAGCGCTTGGCGGCGGGCTTGCCCTCGCCACCCTCGATATCGGCGTCCTCCTCGAACTCCTCAGAGCGCTTGCGGTTGGGCTTCTTGTCGCCCATGGCCTCTGCGGCCGGGTCGACGATCTCGGTCTGGACGACCTGGGTGAAGCCCTCCTGGGCGTTCCTGAACTGGCGCAGGGCGCGGCCGAGGGTCTTGCCCATTCCCGGAAGCTTGTCGGGGCCAAAGATCATGAACGCGAAGATCAGGATGAGCGCAAGCTCTGTCTCTCCGATTCCAAACACTGGTGAATCCTCCGTCTAACGTACGGCTTTGGCCCCGAGGGACCCTTGCTTTGGGCCGGTGCGCCCAGACGAGGCCTTACGCCTCGCGGATGTTGAGGTCCTTCTCCACGCCGAGCATGCCGAGGACGCGGGCGACGTTTCTCTGCGGACGGGCCACCACCAGCGTGGCGCCCTGCTCCTGCGCGCGGTGGGCGGCGCCCACCAGGACGCCGATGCCCGTGGAGTCAATGTAGGGGACGTCCGCCAGGTCAACGACGAGCTCACCGGTGGTCTCGGGCAGCTTGGCGTCGATGGCGCCCCTCAGCTCGGAGGCGTTGGAGACGTCCACCTCCCCCGCCACCTTGACGAGAACGGCGTCTGCTTCCTGGGAAACTGCGATGTTGAGTGCCATGGTGTTCCTCCTTGTGACGCTAGAGGCTGGTGCCGGAAAGGTTGGCCAGGGTGTCCGAGAGGCCCTTCACGCCGGTGGAGCCGGTGGTGGAGCTGCCGGACGCGGCGGCGCTGGTGGAGTCGGTGGCGCCGGCACTGCTCGACGCGGCCGAGTCCATCGCGGAGATGCGCCGGGTGGCGTAGGTCTTGGCGCCGTACTCGTCGTCGGCGTCTGCCTCCTGCGCCTTCTGGTAGGCCTCGCGTGCTTGGTCGGAGTTGCCTGCGGACTCGTAGAGCATGCCGAGGTTTGCCCAGGCGGGACCGTAGTCGGGCATGTCCTGGGTGAGCTGCTCCAGGGCCGCCGTGGCCTCGGAGGTCTCCTCCTCGTAGTACTGGCAGAGGGCGCGGTCCACGCGGACGGCGCCGGAGTCCTTGAGGGCCAGGTACTGGTCGTAGTACGAGATGGCCTTCTCAAGAAGCTCGTTGGCGTGGGAGGTGGAGGCGTCGGTGGAGCCGGAGTAGCGCACGGTCACGCCCCAGGCCATGTAGTCCTTGCCCAGGTTGAGCAGGGTGGCGAGGTTCTGGGAGTCCGAGGAGAGCTTGGTCTCCAGCGCGTTCACCAGGGGCTGGTACTTCTCGTCTGCCTGAGCGACGGCGTCGGTGGTGCCGTCGGAGGAGTCGGAGGAGCTGCCGGAGTCGGAGGAGTCCGCGCTTGAGCCGGAGTCTGCCGACTGGCTCTGCGAGGAGGAGTCCTGCGAGCTCGACGTGCCGACGATGGCGGCGATGGAGGGCAGCATCATGGAGAGGGCCATGAGAACGGCGAAGACCGTAAGCGCGACCTTGGCGCCAAGGGACATGCCGTCCTTGGGCTTGGCCGACTTGGCCTGTGCCTCGGCGGTGCCCTTGGCCCGCTTTGCCTTGGCGCCGACCTGCTTCTTGTTGGTCTTCTTGGACATGTAAGACGTGCCTTTCGTTGCTTTTGCCGCCTTGAGGCGGCACCCGTAACTATCTAGAGTACGTCACTTTGCCCCGAGCGCGCCAGTCTTGCCCGGTCGGCGGCAACAAACACAGAAAAGGGGCCTTCGGGCGAGAAACCCGAAGGCCCCGGAGGCTACCTGGCCTCGGCAGTCAGGCGTGCGGAGACGAGCTTGACCGCCACGACGAAGACGTCGAGCGCCTGGCCTAGCTCCTCAAGGGTGGGGAAGGTCGGCGCGATGCGGATGTTGGTGTCCTTGGGGTCCTTGCCGTAGGGCCAGGTGGCGCCGGCCGGGGTGAGCTTGACGCCCAGCTCTGCGGCGAGGCTCACGATGGCCTTGGCAGAGCCCTCGGGACCGTCGAAGGAGACGAAGTAGCCGCCGCAGGGGTGCGTCCAGGTTGCCACGCCCAGGTCGGCCAGGCCCTGGGTGAGCTTCTCCTCCACAAGGGCGAAGCGCGGTGCGACGATGGCCGCGTGCTTCTCCATGTGGGCATGCACGCCGGCGGCGTCCTTGAGGAAGCGCACGTGGGCAAGCTGCGAGATCTTCTCGGGAGAGACGCGCATGCTCGCGAAGGCAGCGCGGACCTCGGCCATGTCGGCGGGACTGGCCGTCATGTAGGCCATGCCGGAGCTGGGGAAGGTCACCTTGGCGGTGGAGCCGAACTCGTAGACGAGGTCGGCGGCGCCGGCCTCCTCCAGGGCATCGAAGATGTTGAGCAGGTGGTCGCCCTCGCCCTTGAAGGTGTGGACGCAGTAGGCGTTGTCCCAGAAGATGCGGAAGTCGGGGGCGGCGGGCTTCAGGTGGGCGAAGGCGCGCACGACCTCGTCGGAGTAGGTGATGCCGGTGGGGTTAGCGTACATGGGGACGCACCAGATGCCCTTGACGGAGGGGTCCTCCTCCACGTAGCGGCGAACGATGTCCATGTCGGGGCCCTCGGCCGTCATGGGAACGGGGACGTTCTCGATGCCGTAGCGGGCGGTCACGGTGAAGTGGCGGTCATAGCCCGGAGCGGGGCACAGGAACTTGACCTTGCCCTGCTGGCTCCAGGGCTTGTTGCCGCCGATGCCGTGCGTGTAGGCGTTGCAGACCACGTCATGCATGAGGTTCAGGCTGGAGGAGCCGTTGACGATGACGTTCTTCTCGTCGACGCCAAGCAGCTCCGCGGCGAGGCGGCGTGCGGAGGGAAGGCCCTCGGGGCAGCCGTAGTTGTCGGCGGCCACGCCCTCGTCGGAGAGGTCGGACTCGGAGCCAAGCAGGTCCAGCATGGGGCGGGAGAGCGCCGTCTGCTGGGGGCTTGGCTTGCCTCGGGCCATGTCGAGCTTGAGGTCGAGGGCCCTAAGGTCGTCCGCCTGCTTCTCAAGGTCTGCGATGGCGGCCTTGAGCTCTGCGTCGTTCATTGCCTCGTATGCGTTGGGCATGGTTCCTCCTAGGTCGGTGGCTGAGTGCGAGTATAAGGCCGGGGCCGCGTGGGAGCTGCTACCATGAGACGTCCCGACAACAATTGCTAACAGGCAGATTACAGGCAGGAGAGACCATGGGCATCTCGTTTGACTTTCGCTCGGAGGACTACGGCGAGCTCCAGCACCTGGTGGACGCCCTGTTTGCGCCCGGCGTCTCGCGCTACGCCACCGTCACCAAGCTGGACGTGCTCATGCGCGCCGAGGCCTTCGACCTCTGCGCAGACCTCGCCGAGGTCATTGACCTGTTGCCCTCCGCCACCTTTACGCGCACGCAGCTGTGCGACCAGATGAACTCCATCCTCTCTGGCCACGGCTGGGGCGGCGTCTACGGCACGGTGGAGTAGGGGGTCGAGAAGGACGTCCGGCAGCGGCGAGAAGGCCAGCAGACAAAAAAGGAGGGCGGCACCCATCGGATGCCGCCCTCCCGTCATGAGCTTGCGCCGTTGAGCGAGAACTACTCGTCCTCCTCCAGGGCGGCGGCAATCTCGTCGGTGACGTTCATGGTGTGGTAGACGTTCTGGACGTCCTCAAGCTCGTCGAGACGGTCGACAAGGCGCTGGACCTTCTTGGCATCCACGACGGAGACGTCGGTCGGGGTGGTGGGGACCATGGTGAGCTCGGAGCCCTTGACCTCGATGCCCTGCGCCTCCAGGCCCTTCTGGACGTCCTGCATCTTGTCGTAGGCGGTCCAGACGATCCACTGCTCGCCGGCGTCCTCGTAGTCCTCGCCGCCAGCCTCGGCCACGGCCATCATGAACTCGTCCTCGTCCACGGCGTTCTCGCGGTCGGCGACCTTCTTCTCGTCGGACTTGATGATCTTGTCGACGGCGATGGAGCCCTTGCGCTCGAACTGGAAGGCAACGGAGCCGGCGGTGCCGAGGGAGCCGCCCGCGTGGGTGAAGGCAGAGCGCACGTCAGCGGCGGTGCGGTTCTTGTTGTCGGTCAGGCAGTCGACGTAGACCGCGACGCCCGCGGGGCCGTAGCCCTCGTAGGTGATCTCGGTGTAGACGGCGGCATCGGCACCGGCGCCAAAGGCCTTGTCGATGGCGGCCTTGATCTTGGCGTTGGGCATGGAGACCATGCGGGCACGGGCCACGGCGGCAGCCAGGGAGGCGTTGTTGTCGGGGTTGGGGTCGCCGCCGAGCTTGGCCGCAACGGTGATGTTGCGGGAGAGCTTGGAGAACAGCGCGGAGCGCTTGGCGTCGATAGCGGCCTTCTTGTGCTTGGTGGTTGCCCACTTAGAGTGTCCGGACATGCACATCTCCTTCTCGCTGCCTCTTGGCGGGCGCCTTTACGCCCATGCCGGCGGGGCACTGAACTAACTTGGAAAACAAACTCACTCATGCTAATCAAAAGGCCCCTACCCTGTAAAGACCCCGGATGCAAGCCCCTCACATTAGCAACAAATCAAACCACGGCGAGAAGGGCTTCTCGCCGCACGCGCTAGAGTGGGCAAGGGGGGCGCCTTCCCGTCCCGCTCGTCCCGTCAGGCTTGGAGATACCTTGGTTGAGAACCTCTGCATGCTCGCGGTCATCATGGCCCTCGTCCTTGGGTGCTCGTTTCTGGCGAGCCTCATTCCCGGGCGGCCCGTGCCCGAGGTGGTGTTCTTCGTCTTTGCGGGCGCCATCGTGGGGCCCAACTGCCTGGGGCTGGTCCAGCCGCTGGACGGCCTTGCGCTCATAAGCCGCCTGGGCATGGGGTTTCTCTTCCTCATGGCGGGCTACGAGCTTGACCCGCGCGAGCTCGCCGGAAGGATGGGCAGGCACGCGGCCGTGTGCTGGGCCGCCTCAGCCGCGCTGGCCTTCCTGATCACGCCACGGCTGGGGCTGGGCCTCTCCCCCACCGGCACGGCGGCCTTCGCCATCGCGCTCACCACCACGGCCTACGGAACCCTCGTGCCCATCATGCGCGACCGCGGCCTGGGCGGCACGCGGGTGGGCCGGGTCGTTGTGGCCTACGGTGCCATGGGAGAAATCCTGCCCGTGCTTGCCATGTCGCTTTTGCTCTCTCCCCACCGATCGACGTCCATGAACCTGGCCGTGCTGGCGGGCTTCTTCGTACTGTGCCTGGTGGTGGCGGTTCGCGCCGAACGCGCCCGGGACGTGGGAAGCAGGCTCTCCGACTTCCTGCACCAGAACGCCGAGAACGCGGGCTCCCAGCCGACGCTGCGCGCGGCGGTCCTCTTGCTGGTGGCGCTTCTGGCGCTGGCCGAGATGCTTGACCTGGACGCCGTGCTGGCGGCGTTTGCCGCCGGCTTCATCCTGCGCCACGTGGTGGGCAGGGACGGCGACCACCGCGTCATGCAGAAGGTGGAGGTCGTGGGCAACGGCCTGTTTGTGCCGGCGTTCTTTGTGTACTCGGGCCTGGGCATAGACTTTGCGGCCGTGGGCGCCGACCCAGGACTTCTGCTGACGTTCATGGCGCTGCTGCTTGCGGTGCGCGCCATCCCGCTGGGCCTTTCTCTGTCCGCCTTCCCCGAGACCCGCGACATGCCGCTCGGCGAGAAGATCTCGGCCTCGCTCTACTGCACCATGGCACTGCCCCTTATCGTGGCGCTCACCGAAGCGGCTACCCGCGCGGGCGCCATGGACGAGCAGATGGCGAGCGTCCTCGTGACCTCGGGCGCGCTCTCGGTGCTGGCCATCCCCGTCATCACGTCCTTCTTCCGCGTGGCCATTGCGGCTCACCCGGTGGAGGCCGCGCGCGAGGTGGCCGAGCGTCCGGAGGAGCTGCGCCGCATCATCCACGAGCACCAGGAGCACGCCCACGAGGTGGCCGAGCGCTTCCACGAGGAGCGCCGCGAGCTGCGCCGTCGCGGCGTGAGGCTCTCCTCGGCAGACTTCCTGGCCCAGGAGAGCGAACCCAAAACGCGCGCCGGCGACGGTGAACAGACCCGCAGCTAGACGATTTGGGTTCGGGTTGCGGCCGTCCTCGCGCTCTCTGCGGCCATCGCCCTTTCACGAGCTGGGAATTTGCCGAGACGCACCTCGCCGGCGGCTACCCCTCGAACCCAAATCGGAATCCGATTTGGGTTCAGAGGTCGTACTTGCGGACAACACGGCGGATGGAGCGGCCCCACGGCAGCCAGATCACGGCAAGAAACCCGGCCGTCGCGATGCCGTGGACGATGTCGAGCGGGGCGCCCGCGGCGTAGGCAGCGGCCACGGCGGGCCAGGTGAGCGGCCGCACGAAGCCGAGCACGTAGTACCCGTTGAGGATCGCTCCGTACATGAGCGCGCTCACGAAGCCCCAGGCGTACAGTGCCCACCCGCGCTCAAGCGCGCCGCGATTGTAAAAGACGCCGCCGAGGTATCCGACAAGCCCCCACGCGTACATCTGCCAG
>ERZ773185.2946-NODE-2946-length-10330-cov-25.841460_pt1 | contig 10330 bp, 9 predicted proteins | sample MGYA00580531_ERZ773185 | MGnify/ENA primary metagenome ERZ773185 (study PRJEB29015, sample SAMEA2737799) | human gut metagenome | biome: human gut; feature: human-associated habitat; material: faeces | place: China | collected 2012 ...
GTGAGAGGTGGAAGCAAACCATGAAAGACCTGAAGCATCTGATCTATTTTGAGAATCTGCTGCAGGAGGCCAACAACGAGCTGGTACAGCAGGCCAAGGCGGAGGGGGAACACGCCCTGGGCTACACCTGCTATTTCGTGCCGGAGACGCTGCTGAACCTGCCCGGCTGCTTCTCGAGCCGCCTGCGTGCGCCGAACACCGGCAGCATCGACGTGGGCACGTACTACATGTCGAGCAAGATCTGCTCTTACACCCGCAGCATCCTCGAGCGCGGCATCGAGGGCGGTTATGACTATCTCGACGCGCTGCTCTCGTCCGAGACGTGCCAGATGATGCACCGCGGTCACGAGCATTTCGAGATTCTCGGCCTTGTGAAGGAGAAAAACCCGCAGTTTTTCATGAGCATGATGGACGTGCCGTTCTCGGACGAGGACTTCGCCGTCGATCACTATGAGGAGCAGCTGCGCGTGCACGTGCTCGAGCCGCTGCACGAGACCTACGGTATTGACATCTCCGATAAGGCGATCCGTGCGGCGATCCGCGACCACAACGAAATTTCCCGCGTCATGACCGAGATCGGCGACCTGCGCAAGGCGGCGAACCCCGTCATCACGGGCTATGAATTTCACGTGCTGCAGCTCGTGAGTCAGGTGTGCCCGCACAAGCGCATCCTGCCGTACCTCAAGCAGACGCTCACCGAGCTCAAGCGCCGCAAGCCGGACGCGCAGCCGTGGTTCCGTGTGCGTCTGGTCGTGACCGGCAGCGAGATCGACGACCCCGCGTTCACGAAGCTCATCGAGGACTGCGGCGCGATGGTCGTGGCTGACCGCTACTGCTACGGCAGTCTGCCCGGCCGCGAGCAGATCGAAATTCTCGACGGGGAGACGCCGCTGCGCGCCGTTGCCCGCCACTATCTGCGCACGAGCCAGTGCCCGCGCTTCATGGAGCGCGCGCGTTCCGACGGCCGCCGCACCTACATCCGCGACCTGTGCCGGGAATACGGCGCCGACGGCGTGCTCTACGAGCAGATGAAGTTCTGCGAGTTCTGGAGCTATGAGCGCGTGCTCGGCGTGCACATCCTGCAGGAGGAGCTGGGCATCCCGACCGTCGGCATCGAGAAGGAGTACACCCTCGCCGGCGTCGGTCAGCTGCGCACGCGTATTCAGGCGTTTGTGGAGAGTCTCGAGATCAAGCACATTCAGGGAGGGAAACTGTGATGGCGGACAAGAAGGTCAAAGGCGCCGGGGATCGTTTTCTGCCCGGCAGCAATATTGCAAAGCACCGCGAGTGGCGCGGTCTGAAGGATACCTGGTACGACTATGTCGAGTGGGTCAAGGTGCTCGGCATTATGGGCGGCTTTGTGGCCAAGAGCCCGGTGCGCATCGCGCGCGGTATGCTGACCTACCGCTGGATGGGCTCATACCTCGCGGCGCTGAACATGATCGATCGCTGCGTCGAGGGGCTGCGTGGCCCGGCGCTGCGCGTGGCGCGCCTGTACCTCAACACGATCATGAAGGGCTCGACGACCTCCATCGCCGAGATGATGATGGGCGACCGCCGCTTCGGTGACAATGCCTTCGGCCGCACGCAGGTCGTGCTCGAGCAGACCATGTGCCCGGAGATCCTCGCCGGCTTCAAGAACCTGCGCCCCGCGCAGCTTGAGCCGTTCCAGGGGCTGCTGCTGTGCTACATGGATCAGGGTGCAAACCCGTACTATATCGACGCCATGGAGAGTGTCGGCCTGCCGGCGGATTCCTGCCGCCTGTCGAACAATTCCGCCGGCGTCGCGCTGCTCGATGAGTTCCCGAAGATCGGCGCCTGCTGCATCTCGAATAACGCCCCGTGTGACTCCTCGACCATGAACAGCCAGCTCATCGAGCGCCACCTCGACGTGGACACGCTGCCGGCTGCCATCCCCATGCGCTGGGCCGATCCGCACACGCGCAAGTACGCCCGCGCATCCCTGCGCCGTGTTATCAGCTTTGTCGAGCAGCACACCGGCGAGACGTATGACTGGGACGCCTGCCGCGCCATGATGGAAAAGCACAATGATGAGGTGCGCAACGAGATGGAGAAGTGGAACTTCATGGCCACGCCCTACACCGCCGCCGCGCTCACCGTGCCGAACCTGTTCCACACTTACTACTACGCCTTTTCCGGCGGCCGCAACCCCAAGGTCATGAAGACCGAGAAAAAGGTCATGCGCATCCTCGAGCAGGCGTACGAGAGCAAGACCAACTGCTTCCCCAAGACGCGCTACCGCGCCATCACCTGGGGCGGCCCGCCGTGCTACTGGCTGCAGTTCCCGAACTGGCTGTATAACTGCTGGGGTATCCTTGTAATCGCCGGCATGGATCTGTTCTCCGGCAACGTGCTCATCGACACGACGGACGAGGACACCATGCTCGACGGCATTGCCCGCAACTACGAGACCGGTGTCATGCGCCGCCACCTGACCGGCGGCTGGCAGCACCTCGTGGAGTTCTGGGACGAGGCGGAGAAGTTCCACTGCGACATGGTCATCCTGCACGATGACATCACCTGCAAGGGCGCGCTCGGCCTCACGGGCGTCATCCTCGACCAGGCGAAGGAGAAGCAGACGAAGCTCATGATGGTCTCCAACGACATGTTCGACCACCGCACCATCTCCCGCGCCGACATCCGCCAGCAGGTCAACGACTACATGTACTCCGTCATGCAGGCCGAGCCGCTCGATGCGTCCCTGCTGCAGTATGACGACTACGAAGGCTGGTAAACAGGAGGAAATGACGATGAAAAAACTGCTGCCAAAGCTGCTCCTCGGCGCGGCCGGCGTCTGGGTGGGGAGCATGCTTATCTACTGGTTTAATCTCGATAACAAGGCGATCTATTTCCTGGTGCGCCCGCTGCTGGATAAGCTCTACGACCACCGCAAGGTCGACGAGAAGGTCTGATGGGATTTCAGCAGATTCAGGCCCCGACGCTCCGGGAACTGTTCGTCGATCAGGTCATCGGCATGATCTTTTCCGGTGAGCTCCGGGTCGGCGACCGGCTGCCGTCGGAGCGCGAACTGTCCGAGCAGATGCACATCAGCCGCTCGATGGTACACACCGGGCTCGAGGATCTCGAGCGCATGGGCTTCGTGCGCATGGAGCCGCGCCGCGGCAACTACATCGAGGACTACGCCCGCCACGGCAATTTTGAGACGCTCATGGCCCTCGGGAAATACGGCGGCCAGTTCGACCATGCCATCGAGAGCTCCCTCGTCGAGGCGCGCGACGCGATCGAGGGCGGCGCCATGATCCTGCTCGGCGAGCGCGGCACGCCGGCCGATATCGACCAGCTGCGCGCCATCACCGACGGGCTGCGCGCGTCCCTCGCCGCGGGGGAGGGCATCGCTGCCTACGCGCGGTGGATGCGCAAGTTTGACACGACCATCACCGAGCTGAGCGGCAACCTCATCTTCCCGCTGCTCATGAACAGCCTCGCGGACGTGAGCGGCGTGCTCTGGGAGCGGTGCGTGACCTTCTGGGGGCCGGAGACGGTCATCGAGCAGGAGACGCGCATCACTGCCATGCTCGCCGAGGGCCGCGGCCGCGACGCTGCGCTGTATATCGAGAATATCTATCATCACTACTGTGATGCACACCCAAACGAGTAATACCTTTTCACATCCTTCCCCCCCTATGCAAATCCGCCTGACGGCTGCTGCCGTCAGGCGGATGACTTTTTCGGTGTCAGGAGCGGTTCAGGTTGCCGAGATAGCCGAGAATGTTGTCATTGATCTCGCCGGTGAGCGCCTGATTGTAGTTGCAGATGAACGTGCCGGCGATGAGGATCATCATCGCCTCGGCCTCGTGCATACCGACCTCCTCGCCGTAGATGCGGATGAGGCACTGCTCCATGAGCGTGCGCCACGCGCGGAACTCCTCCTGCACGAGCCGGCCGATCTCGGGGTCGTAGCGCGCGAGGACATAGGTCTGCGTCGTGGCGTTCGGGCGCTGCTCGTGCGCCGGGGCATTGGCCACATAGTCCATAAAAGCGTTCATGTACGCGAGGTTGGAGGCATAGTCCGCGCGGTCGTGCCCGGCGAACCACTGGCTGCACTTCTCGCTCATATATTCGCGCGTATAGCGCACATACGCGAGGATGAGATCGTTTTTGCTCTCGAAATAGTTGAGCAGCTTGGCGTGGCTCATGCCCGCCTCGGCTGCAATGTCGCGCAGGGACACGTTCATCATGGGCTTGCGCTCGATGCAGCGCTGAAACGCCATGAGAATGTCCATGCGGATCTGGTCACGGTCGACAATGATCGGCATCTTGGTCGCCTCCGGGCTACTGGGATGTCTCGATTATACTGCGATTTTCGACGTCCGTCAAATGGCCGGGAAAATCCACGCCGCGCCTTGACAAAATTGTGGCAGCGTGCTATCTTTTTTACTGACCAGTTGGTAAATTACGAAAGGCGGCGGCAAAAATGACGGACGTGATCCTGCGCATCTCGGGCATGGACTGCGGCGCCTGCGCGGTGCGCATCGTGTGCGCGCTGCGGGGGCTGCCGGGGGTGCATGCGGTGTTCGTGAGCGACACGGCCGGCTGCGCACGCCTGACGTATGACGAGGCGGCCGTCGGCCTCGGTGAGATCGCGCGCTGCGTACAGCGCGCGGGCTTTGATGTGCCGGTCGAGACGGCGGAGCTGACGGCGCAGCGCGGCGGCGAGGAGGCCCAGCAGGGCCGGACGCGCCAGCGGCTGGCGCGCCGGTTGGGATTTGGCGTGCTGCTCACGGCGCTGATGCTGTGGCGGCTGCCGGAGCTCGTGCAGCTTGCGCTGGCGGCAGCGGTGCTCTTCGGCGCGGGCGCAGCGCTCTGGCGCGGCACGTGGCGCGTGCTGCGCGGCGGCAGTCTCGGGCCGGACGCACCCGGTCTGCTCGCAGCGCTTATCCTGTTTGCGTACAGTGCCTATGCGGCCTTCACGGGCCTGCGGCCGTGCTTTCCCGCGCCGTGCGGCATCGTCTGCGCGCTGCTGGCGGGGAAGTACGCGGCGCAGCTGGTGCGCGGGGCGCTTCACGTACCGGTGCGGCGGCTGCGGCATCTGCGCCCGCGCACGGCGACGGTCGTGCGGGACGGCGTGGGGACGCAGGTGGACGCCGACGCGCTCACGCCGCGCAACGTGGTGCGCGTTCTGCCGGGCGAGCGTGTCCCGGTCGACGGCGTCGTGTGCTCCGGCACCTGCACAGTCGATGCATCCGCCCTCACGGGCGCAGCCCGGCCGGCGGAAAAGGCGGTGGGGGACGCAGTTCTGGCCGGCACGCTCAACCGCGCGGGCAGCGCATTCATCACGCCCACGGCGATCGGCGACGCGACGGCGCTGCAGCGGACGATCGCAGCCCTGCAGCGCGCACAGACCGTGCGCACACCGGAGCAGGTGCGGCTCGAGCGGGCGGCATCACGCCTCACCGCGCTGCTCGTCCTTTTGGCGATCGGCGTTGGCGCCGTATGGCTTTTCTGGCGGCAGCCGGGCGATCTGGCCCGCGCGCTGACCTGTACGTGCGCTGTGCTGGCCGCCACGTGTCCCGGCGCGGCCGGGCAGGCCGCGGGTGTCGCCGCGCCGGCAGAGATCGGCCGAGCGGCCGAGCGGGGCGAGCTGCTCACGCACGGCGCGGCGGCGGTGCTTGCGTGCGGTGCATCCGGCGGCGTGCTGCTGTGTGCGCTGCGCGGGAAAGAAACGAAGAGGGAGCGGCCATGACGACCACGGTTCTGGAGCTGAATGTGTCCGGCATGATCTGCCGGGCGTGCGAGGACGCCATCGCGGATGCGCTGCTGCACACGCGCGGCGTCGTCTCCGCACAGGCGCACTACTGGCGCGGCCGCGTGACGATCACGTATGATCCGAACATCGTCACGGAGGACACGCTGCGGCAGGTGCTCACGAATGCCGGCTATCCGCCGGGCACGCACGGCATGGGCGGCGTGGTGGTCGATGGGATCTGTCTTGCGCTCGTGGGCGTGCTCTACTGGGGGCTGCCGAAGCTGCTCGCGCTCGTGAAAGTCCCGGCGCTCGCGAACAATGCCTCGCTCGGTCTCGTGTTTCTCGTCGGCCTGCTCACGAGCACGCACTGCATCGGCATGTGCGGCGGCATTCTGCTCGCGCAGACGACGGATGCGCGCGGCGTGACCGGCCGCAGCAAGCGCGGGCTCATCGCCTCGGCTGCGTACAATAGCGGGCGCGTCGTGTCGTACACGGCGGTCGGCGCGCTCTGCGGCGCGCTCGGCGCGGTCATCACCTACACGCCAAACATTAAGAGCATGGTCTTTACCGTTGCGGGCGCGCTCGTGCTGCTCATTGGCCTGCGCATGGCGGGCATCCTGCCGGGCCTGCGCAGTACGGAGACGGAGCTGCCCGGTGCGTGCAGCCTCAATGCGCGCACGCGCCGCCGCTTTGCCGGCCGGCCGCTCATCATCGGCCTGCTCACGGGCGTCATGCCGTGCGGCGCACTCAGCGCCATGTGGCTCTGCGCCATGAGCAGCGGCAGCGCCGCGCGCGGCGCGCTCGTGATGCTGGTGTTCTCGCTCGGCACGGTGCCGCTGCTGTTTCTGTTCGGCGCGCTGCAGTCGTTTCTGCCGCGCGGCTGGATGAAATACATCGTCAAGGGCAGCGCCGTGCTGGTCGTGACGCTGGGGCTGTCGATGCTCGTCAAGGGCATTCGGCTCTTTGGGATGTAAAGAAAACCCCGCACGGGACACCGTCCTGTGCGGGGTTTTGTATGTACGGGGATTTAGTCCAGCTTCAGGTCACCCTCGCGGATCCAGCCGAGGCGGCGGCACAGCAGACCGATCGCCCAGCAGATCACGGCCGGGAGCACAAAGCAGACCATCACGAGCCCGATCCAGTCCATCGCTCCGGGCTGGATGGCCACGGCGCCGTTGGCGACGGCGGCCTCGCTCGGTGCGACCCAGCCGGTCCACACACCGATCGGGCCGCACAGGCCGCACGTGCCCATGCCGGAGTTGACGGCCGCGCCGTTCATCTGTAGCTTGAAGACGCACGTGGCGATCGGGCCCGTGATGGCCGACGTCACGATGGCGGGGATCCAGATCTTCGGGTTGCGCACGATGTTGCCCATCTGCAGCATGCTCGTGCCGAGACCCTGACTGACCAGACCGCCCCAGCCGTTTTCGCGGAAGCTCAGCACGGCGAAGCCCACCATGTTCGCGCAGCAGCCGGCCACGGCCGCGCCGCCCGCGAGCCCCGTGAGCGAGAGCGCCGCGCAGATGGCGGCCGACGAGATCGGCAGCGTGAGCGCGATGCCCACGATGACCGACACGAGGATGCCCATGACGAACGGCTGCTGCTCGGTCGCCCACATGATGAGCGCGCCGACCCAGTTGGCCGCCTTACCGATGGGCGCGGCCACGAGCATGGCCAGCCCGATGCCGACAAGGATCGTGACGATGGGCGTGACGAGGATATCCACCTTCGTCTCCTTGCTCACGGCCTTGCCGAACTCGGCCGCGATGATCGCCGTCACGAGCACGGCCAGCGGGCCGCCGGCGCCGCCCATGGCGTTGGTCGCATAGCCGACCGGGACGAGCGAGAACAGCACCATCGCCGGCGCGTGCAGCGCATAGCCGATGGCCACCGCCATCGCCGGGCCGACCATGAGCGATGCGCACCCGCCGATCGTGTAGCCGACCGCGGCGTCGCCCTTGCCGAGGGTGAAGATGATCGCGTTGAGAAAACCGATGTGGAACTGCTGACCGAGCGTGTTGAGGATCGTGCCGATCAGCAGTGAGCAGAACAGGCCCTGCGCCATCGCGCCGAGCGCGTCGATACCGTAGCGCCGCAGAGAGATCTCAATATCCTTTCGCTTCAGAAAGTCCCGGAACCGCTGCATAGTGCATTCCTCCAGAAAATAAGTATGCTTTACAGGTGTCATGACACCTGTAAAGCATACTATAAAGTCTTCCTGTGCACTTGTCAACTAAATTAAACTTCTGTCAATCGTCCAGCAGCAGGCCGGCCGCTTTCAGCGCGGCGCAGGCGCGCTCGCAGGCGGCCGCGTCCGGGCAGCGCAGCGTGTGCAGATGGATGCCGCCGGTGAGCATGCTCAGCGGGGCGGCGTCGTGCGCCTGCACGCGCGCGAGAAACTGCTCCACATCGTAGCGGCTGCTGATCTGCAGTTGGCCGGTGAGCTGGCCGTAGACCGGGTGCTCGACGATGACATCGAGCACGGTGCAGCCGTTGTCGACGAGGATGTCGAGCTCGGTCCCGGTCTGCTCGAGCGTGTGGCGGCAGGCGATCGTGCGCGTGATGCCGTCCGTTGCCCGCGGCAGCACGTAGCCGCGCGGGGTGGCGGAGATCTCGGCACCGCCGGCGCGCAGGAGTGCAATGTCGCCCACGATGATCTGGCGGCTGACATTCAGCTCGGCGGCAAGGCTCGACGCGCTCACGGGCCGGTCGGCCGTCCGGAGCCGGTCGAGAATGGCCTGACGGCGGGCAGCAGCTTCCACGGCTCAGCCCTGCGACTTTCCGCCGGCGTTGAGCAGCTCGAGCTTGATCTTCAGCAGCTTTTCCGACAGGTCAACATAGTAGTTGTGCGGGTAGTCGAAGCGCAGCACCTCCGGCCAGAGCGTGGTAAGCTGCTGCGCGCAGTAGGCGCGGATGTCATCGAGCGCGGGCTTCTGATACACGAGCCTGCCGTCGCGGAAGATGGGCACGAGCAGCTCGCGCGCCGTGAAGTCGGTGAGCACTTTTTTCTTCCACGTCACGTCGGGATCGCAGATCTCGAGCGGCTGCGTGTCGTCCACGACCTCGTCGTGCAGGCAGATGTAGTCCGCCTCGGCCATGCCGGAGTCCTTGCTGTAAAAGCGGTAGACCTTTTTAAAGTGGGGGTTGGTGATCTTGCCGACGTTCTCGCTGATCTTGATCTTCGGGATGATGTTGCCGTTCTTGTCCTCGATGGCCGCGAGCTTGTACACGCCGCCGAACACCGGCTCGCTGCGCGCGGTGATGAGCCGCTCGCCCACGCCGAAGCTGTCGATCTGCGCGCCCTGGCGCAGCAGCCCCGCGATCAGGCGCTCATCGAGCGCGTTGGACACGGTGATCTTGCAGTCGGGCCAGCCGGCGTCGTCGAGCATTTTGCGCGCCTTCTTCGTCAGGTAGGCGATGTCGCCGGAGTCGAAGCGGATGCCGCAGTGCGTGATGCCCTTCGGCCGCAGCACCTCGTTGAACGCGCGGATGGCGTTCGGCACGCCGGACTGCAGGCTGTTGTAGGTGTCCACGAGCAGGGTGGCGTTGTCGGGGTACGTCTGGCAGTAGGCGCGGAAGGCGTCGAGCTCGGAGTCGAACATCTGCACCCAGGAGTGCGCCATCGTGCCGCCGGCGTACACGCCGTATACCTCGTCCGAGATCGTGCAGGCGGTGCCGGCGCAGCCGCCGATGTAGGCAGCGCGCGCGCCGAGGATCGCACCGTCCGCGCCCTGTGCGCGGCGGGAGCCGAACTCGAGCACCGTGCGGCCCTGTGCCGCGCGGCAGATGCGGCTGGCCTTCGTGGCGATCAGGCTCTGGTGGTTGATCTGCAGCAGCAGATACGTCTCCACGAGCTGCGCCTGGATGGCGGGCGCGCGCACCGTGATGAGCGGCTCGCGCGGGAACACGGGCGTGCCCTCCGGCACGGCCCAGATGTCGCCGGTGAAGCGGAAGTTTTTCAGATAGTCCAGAAATGCCTCGCTGAACAGCTTCCGGCTGCGCAGATAGGCAATGTCCTCGTCGGTGAAGTGCAGGTTCTCGATGTAGTCGATGATCTGCTCGAGACCGGCGGCGATGGCGTAGCCGCCGTCGTCCGGCACGCTGCGGAAGAACACATCAAAATACGTGATGCGGTCCTGCATGCCGTGCTCAAGATAACCGTTGCCCATCGTCAGCTCATAGAAATCGCAGAGCATGGTCATGTTGAGCGCTTTGTTGGGGTCCATTGACCTCGCCTCCTGAATGGTCTGCGGGGATGCAGACAATAAATATAGTCCCTTTGATTATAACGATTGTCGCCCGGTAAAGCAACGATTATAAAATTAACAAGGGAAAACGCGCGAAAAATCGGCTCGCGCCGTTGACATCAAAAAACGTGCGTTGTATCTTTATTAAGTAACATCAAACAGGAGGACAAACCACCATGTCTTTGACCCCGGAACGCACGGCCGAGCTCCAGGAGCTTTGCCGGCAGTATCGGATCGACGTACTCACCGCCATCCACGGCGCGCAGTCCGGCCACCCGGGCGGCAGCCTGTCCGTTTGTGAGATCCTCACGCTGCTGTATCAGCAGCGCATGCATGTGGACGCCGCGCACCCCGA
>ERZ773185.2954-NODE-2954-length-10305-cov-4.572488_pt1 | contig 10305 bp, 10 predicted proteins | sample MGYA00580531_ERZ773185 | MGnify/ENA primary metagenome ERZ773185 (study PRJEB29015, sample SAMEA2737799) | human gut metagenome | biome: human gut; feature: human-associated habitat; material: faeces | place: China | collected 2012 ...
AAAAAAGAGGGGGTACGCTTAATATAACATTAAGCTTTATCGATTGGCTTTTTTCGCTCTCGCCTTTCGATGATTCCATTTTATCTTTTTTCTGAGATTTGTCAACATGCCCCAAACCCGCATAAAATCAAGGGTTTTTGTCACTTTTTCAATTTGCTTTCGCTTCTTTTTATCCGATTTTATAAAAAATATCCATGAATTGTGAACACTTTTTTCCATAAGGGATCGTTCTCACATTCTTTTGCACAAAAACTTTTTTCTATTTTCTAAAACTTTGTAATAATTTATTTTTGAGATGCCAGAGTCAAAAGTTCTAAGCCTCCATGGGCTCACGGATGGGATTCTCCCATCCGCACCCGTTAAATCCTGCTTTACCTCATCATAAAAAACCAGCTGCCATTGGGGGATGGCAGCTGGTCAAAAAAGGGGGGTGTATAAAAAAGAGGGGAAATAAGCAATTTTTACGCTACTGCGAATTTCTGAATCGCATCTACGAATTCAGCGTTTTCACCATGGCAGTTTACGGTAAGAATCTTGGCAAGACCAAGACTGATAATTCCAAGAATGGATTTTGCATCCACAATGGTGGAATCATACTGAATATCTACATCAAAGTCGCATTTTTCTGCTGCCCTTACGAACTCCCGGACATCAGCCGTCGCATTCAAACGGATTTTCATTTTATTCATGTTATCCATGCCGATATCTCCTTTCGAACAGTTTCCAAATTCTTTTCAGCAGCTTTCACTGTTGTTGGTTTTATTTTATGCAGTTTTGGCAATTTGTCAACACGTCCGCTTTTCTCCTGTTCTGAGCCATTTTTGTGAAAAAAGAAATGTTTTTGTCCTGTTTTTTCCTATCTTTTGTCTCTTTTTCTCTATCATGATCCGAAATATGAGAATTTTATGAAATCGTTCTCATATTTCTTTTTGCAATTTGTCCCCTTTTCTGCAAAAATTTTGTCAAATATTCTTTTCTCCTTCTCCCTTTTTTCTTTTTTTCCCTTGTGCTACACTAACTACAGACCAAAACTGCTCTCAGAAAGGACTTGAAACTATGGTAAAAATAATTTCCGACAGTACCTGTGACCTCACCCCGGATCTGCTTTCCAAATATGATATCGATATTCTGCCGCTTCATATCCTGCTTGGAGAGAAGGAATATAAAGACGGAAAAGATATTACTCCGGATCAAATCTATTCCTGGTCAGATGCTAATAAAACAACACCCAAAACCTCTGCACCCGCTCTTTCTGAAACCATCGATCTATTCCGCCCTTATGTGGAGGAAGGACGCAATATTGTCTGTTTCTCGATCTCTAACAGTATGTCCTCTTCCGGCAATGTTATGCAGCTTGCGGCAGAAGAACTGGACGCGCAGGATCTGATCACGGTGATCGACTCTGCAAATCTATCCACCGGCATCGGTCTTCTGGTCATAGAAGCCGCTATTCTGGCACAAAACAACAAAACAGCGGCAGAAATCTCTGTCGCTGTAGAAAGTTTAAAACCGTATGTCCGTGCCAGCTTTGTCGTTGACACACTCACTTATCTGCATCGCGGAGGACGCTGCAGCGCCATCGCCGCCATGGCAGGAGGTCTTTTAAAGCTCCACCCCCAGATCATCGTAGAGCACGGTGCCATGAAACCGACAAAAAAATACCGGGGCAAAATGGATTCCGTTATCCTTTCCTATGTTAAGGATATGGAGCCTGCTTTAAAGCACGCGCGCCCGGATCGCGTGTTTATCACACATTCCGGCTGTGAATCAACCATTATAAATGCGGTCCGCTCTTATCTCGAAGGTCTCGGAATCTTCCGTGAAATCCTCGAAACCCGGGCAGGCGGCGTAATTTCCAGCCACTGCGGTCCCGGAACCCTGGGCGTTTTATTCATCGAATCCTGATCTGCCTGTCCTTTTTGTCAGCCGAGGTTACATACCTCCCGACAAAGAGGGCAGGCATTTTCCTGCCAGAAATCAGATCAGGCAATACGCAACTGCCGCCAGCACTGTCTGAAGAATCAGGAAGCGCACAACAACCTGGGTATCCGACCAGCCAAGATTCTTACGCACATGATCATGCAGCGGTGTTCTCGTCTTTTTCAGAATGGAAATCTTCAAAAAGCGCTTGAGCGCTATCTTCACAAGCCCGATTCCGCCGTCCACAATCATTACCGCAGCCAGCAGAATATAGATAAACGGATGCGTGGATTTCAGTGCGATAACCGCGATATAAAACCCAAGGGCCCTGGAACCTGCATCACCCATCAGCATGCTGCTGGGTGAGCTGTTAAAGTACAGATAAGCAAACAAAACCGAAAGGAACAAAAAGTTTGCCATCGCGTATTTCTGCAGAACGGACGCAAACAGCACGCCAAACGCCAGAAGTGTCACACTGCAAAGACTCGCACACAGACCATCCACACCGTCCGTACAGTTCGTCACGTTGACCGAAACCCAGATCAGAATCACGCCGAGAATCAGAAACAGCGCCTTCGGAATCACGATTTCATCCGCGCCGAAACAGATCGTCGTGGAGTTAAAATTCATATAAGTTAAAACCGCTACGACAGAAATGACGAGGTCGATCAGTCCTTTCTTGTATTCGTTCCATGGCGTCTTCGAAGCGTCATCCAGATATCCGCTGATCATCATTGCAAACAGTAAAATCCCATAGATCACATACTCCACGTCAAGCGGAAGAAATAACACGCTGCTGATTAAAAAACACAGCACAAAAATGAAACCAACCCCCCGCAGCTTTCCTTTCGACAGACTTCCATTTACGGCAAACGCCCGCCCCTGATCACTGGGCAAAAAGGAAAACGGATGCTCCAGTAAAAAAAAGGTCAGAATAAACGTCACGATCATTCCGATCATCAGGATATGATTCGTGCTCAGATAATGTTCCAGAATCGAATACATAACTTCTTTCTCCCATCGACTTATTTGCAGGCATCCGCCCTCATCAGAATCCCTACTCCGATAGTATACGGCGATCCCATCAGGATTTCAATCTTTATTCCAGTGCTTCCAGACTTCCTGATCCTCCGCATCTAAAACCGCTTCGTTGAGCGCTTCCTCCCGTTCCAGATTTCTTTTATATTGTTCAAAAAATTCTACGATGTTGGATCTGGTTATCATCCACATTCCTTTCCAAAACTGTTTTCTTCTTTCTTCCCATTCTCTTCCCTGACTTCTTCCTTAATCTCCCAGTGAATCAGGAAGGTCAATGCGGCGCGCAGACCGATAATACCGGCAACTGTCAGGATTTCTTTCCATTCCCGAACAATAACCGTCTTTAAAATTTCGCTGCAGAGCTTAAATTCCAGCCCGACCGCCAGCCCCTGCGCCAGCGTAATTTTCATTTCCGGCTTTCTGCGCACATAATTCCAGAACCCTTTTGCCCCGGAAATAATAATGACAACAACTCCGATAAATTCAAAGCACAGAATCGCAATCTCTACAATGTGCTGCATCACAAGCTCCATCATTTCTATCATACTGTCCCACATAACATCCTCCGTTCTGCAATCGCTATTGCGACATTGCGTCTCTCCTTTTGTGATAGTTCCATGATAACCCGATCCACCTGTTTTCACAAGAAAAAAACTGCAGCGCCTGACCGGAACCTCGCTCGTCTCCGTCTACGCTGCAGTATCTCTTTTGGCACGCTGTTCTATTGTTCGATAAAGCGTCCAATTTCGTCCAGATCTGCGGATACCAGAACCCGCTTGAAGTCTTCTTTTTCCGAAAATCCGACTTCCACCATCTCCTCAAAAATCTTCTTCAATGCCTGATAATAGCCGTCGGTATCAAACAGCACGCACGCCTTGTTTTCGATTCCAAGCCGCGCCAGGCAGATGACCTCTGAGATCTCATCCAGCGTTCCCGGTCCTCCCGGCAGCGCCACATAAGCGTCCGCAAGCTCGATCATTTTCTGCTTGCGCTCCGCCATATCCTTTGTCTCGATGCACTCTGTCAGCCCCGGATGGCGCCGTTCCTGAATCAGCTTCACATCGGGAATCACGCCAATGACCTTGCCGCCGCCTGCTAAAACCGCGTCCGCTGTCGCGCCCATCAGTCCCGTGCGGGAGCCGCCGTAAACAAGGGTATGCCCGTTTTGGGCGATCCAGCTGCCGAGTGCTTTTGCACCTTCCGTAAAGGAAGGGCGGTTGCCCGACGCTGAGCCGCAATATACTGCAATATTCATATCTGTCTCCATTTCTGCCGCGCTGCCCGGCTGCGCATTCCGTCATAATCTGACAGCACTGCCTGTTTTCAATCGCTCCGTGCATCCCGTCATGCCGGCACTATTTTTCTTCTGTAATCTCTTTATAAAATGCCACTGCACCGGCAATATCCGCCTCATCCGGGTGTCCCTTTGCAAGACCGCCCATCAGTTTAAACGGCCCGAACGTATCGTAGCCCTTACAGCCATATTTTCCCAGAAGGACGCTGTTTTTGGCTGTCAGCGCTTTTTCGATCGAAGTATAATCCGCTTTGCCGCCGTAGGTGCTGATAAAAAAGGTCTGCTTATTCTGGGGCATATTGACTGCCGCAAAATTCAATACCGCCTGATGAAATTTCGAATAGTAAATACCGGATGCAAATCCGATCCTGTCGTATCGGTTCAAATCCTTTTCCGGAACCTTTACCGCGTCAATCAGATCCACCTCATATGCCGCCGCGATTGCGTCCAGCAGCTTCTTCGTATTCCCATGATGAGTGGATGCGTACACAATTGCTGTTTTCATGATCTGTCTCCTGCCTTTTTGCTTACGCTCTGTTTTTTATTATACTTCCCGACAGACCGGAAATCAACGGACGATTTTGTTAACATCTTTACTGGAAAACATCTTGCTATTTCCAATATAGAGTGTTAGAATGCCCGTATAAGCAGATTGTATGCTTTTCTTCGACAAATTATCGTACAATCTGCCGTAACAAAACACGATAGAGGCGCGGACTTCATCAGTACCGTGCAGGAGAACGCTCAGGACAGCTGCCTGCATAAGAAAGGGGATTCCGCCGAAGGGATTTATCCGTCCGGGATGCTTCCCTGGGCTGCATCAGAATATGCTGCAGACTGTCACAATTATGTGGAGCGCTATCTGATATTGCCAGAAAGAGGAAAAAGACCGTGGATGTGGCAAGATTAGCGCCGCATCTACGTTTTTTTTGTAAAGGAGAAAGATTATGAAACCATTCAAACTGCCTGCAAGGCTCTGGCAAACTCTTCTGCTCGTTCTGACCGCAGCTGCATTCAGCCCGCTGTCTGTTTTCGCAGCAGAAGCAGGGGAAGAAGCTTACACTCCGTCCGTTTATGCAACCGCATGGGCGCTGCTGCCTCCCATCATCGCGATTGGTCTTGCGCTGATCACAAAAGAAGTTTATAGTTCCTTATTTTTAGGAATTGTAATGGGAGGTTTGTTATACTCCGGTTTTTCCTTTGAAGGAACGACCATGCATGTTCTCGAAGACGGATTTATCAGTGTGCTGTCCGACAGCTATAACGTCGGCATCCTGATCTTTTTGGTTATCCTCGGCACAATGGTCAGCCTGATGAACCGTGCCGGCGGCTCCGCTGCGTTCGGCCGCTGGGCCCAGAAAAAAATCAAAACAAGAGTCGGTGCACAGCTTTCTGCCATTGCCCTCGGCATTTTAATTTTTATTGATGACTATTTCAACTGCCTGACTGTCGGCAGCGTTATGCGCCCCGTCACAGACAGCCATAAGGTATCCCGCGCAAAGCTGTCTTACCTGATCGACGCAACCGCAGCACCGATCTGCATCATCGCGCCGATTTCTTCCTGGGCCGCTGCAGTCAGCGGCTTTGTAGAAGGCGAAGACGGTTTCTCCATCTTTGTCCGCGCAATTCCTTATAACTATTATGCACTGTTCACCATCGCCATGATGATTCTGATTACCGTATGGAACTTTGATTACGGCCCGATGGCAAAATATGAGACAAATGCTTTAAAGGGCGATCTGTTCTCCGACAGCAAGGAAGAAAAAGACACCCAGCGGACCTTTGAGAACCCCAATGGCCGTGTGCTCGACCTCATTCTACCGGTTCTCGTGCTGATCGTCTGCTGTGTCCTCGGTATGCTGTATTCCGGCGGCTTCTTCTCCGGCGTCGATTTCGTTTCCGCATTCGCTGGCAGCGATGCTTCCGTTGGACTTGCCCTCGGCAGTATTTTTGCCCTGCTGCTCACGATTCTTTACTACTGCCTGCGCCGGATTATGAGCTTCCGGGAATGCTGCGACTGTCTGCCTTACGGTTTCAAGGCAATGGTTCCCGCAATCCTGATCCTGACCTTTGCCTGGACCTTAAAGGCCATGACCGACAGCCTCGGCGCTGCAGATTTTGTTGCCGGTACCATCAGCCAGGCAGCTGGAAACCTGATGGCGCTCCTGCCTGCCATCATCTTCCTGATCGGTGCGTTCCTCGCCTTTGCCACCGGAACCAGCTGGGGAACCTTTGGTATCCTGATCCCGATCGTTGTTGCAGTGTTCCAGAACACCGACCCGCAGCTGATGATTATCTCCATCTCCGCCTGCATGGCCGGCGCTGTCTGCGGCGACCACTGCTCCCCTATCTCCGATACGACGATCATGGCTTCCGCCGGTGCACAGTGTGAGCATGTCACCCATGTCACCACGCAGCTGCCCTACGTCATCACCGTTGCAGCTGTTTCCTTCGTCACCTACCTGATCGCCGGATTCGTCCGCAATGTCTTGATTATGCTCGTGATCGGCTTTGCACTGATGGTTGCAACGCTGTATGTGATCAAGCAGATCGCGGGAAATAAGCAAACCGCGTAAGTTAAGAAAAGCATGCAGCGGAGGATTTTAGATCCGCCGCTGTGCGGGCGCGAAAGTTGTTCGCATCAAAAAACTGGCGCGCTGTCAGTGGATTCCAATGGTTTCCACCGGCAGCACGCCAGTTTTATTTTTTATCTTTTCTTATCCAGGATGTGGACACACTGTCCGCATGTCTCAGCGCCGTGCCATTCTCTGGCGCATCACCCGCGTACCCAGAGCACCGCTCACCAGCGGGCGCAGACCCGTGCATTCCATCAGATATTCAGCAGGTCGCTATATACCTTCAGCGCACCGTCTGTCTCATGGGCCAGTACGCGTTTTGCCAGAACCTTACCCAGCTGTACGCCTTCCTGATCGAAGCTGTTTACATTCCATGCAAAGCCCTGGAACATAACCTTATTTTCAAAATGTGCAAGCAGTGCCCCCAGAGTCTTAGGGGTCAGCTGGTCGCCGATGATAATGCTGGAAGGACGTCCGCCTTCGAAATTCTTATTGCGGTTATCATCTGCTTTACCGCAGGCAAATGCAACAATCTGTGCAGCCACGTTTGCACACAGCTTCTGCTGGCTGGTGCTGCCCTGAATGACAACGTCCGTGCCGATCTGGCTGTCCTTAAATCCGATAAACTGCAGCGGAACGATATCGGTTCCCTGATGCAGCAGCTGATAGAAGGAATGCTGTCCGTTGGTTCCGGGCTCACCAAAGATCAGCGGGCCTGTCACATAATTCACAGGCTCACCAAAGCGGTTAACGGATTTACCATTGGATTCCATATCCATCTGCTGTAAATGTGCAGGGAAACGGCTCAGCGCCTGGGAATAGGGCAATACAGCTGTTGCGGGATAGCCCAGCACGTTACGCTCATATACACCGATCAGTGCATCCAGCATTTCCGGGTTCTCCAGCAGGTTCTTGTTGGTCGCTCTGCGGTCAACCTCTGCTGCGCCCTCCAGAAACTGTGCGAATACTTCCGGTCCGAATGCCAGAGATAATACTGCACCGCCAACTGCAGAGGTGGAAGAATACCGTCCGCCGATAAAATCATCCATGAAAAATGCTGCCAGATAATCGTCGCTCTTTGCCAGAGGAGATGTCTCACTGGTAACTGCAATCATATGCTTCGATGCATCAAGTCCTGCCTTTGCCAGCGCATCCTTTACAAAGGATTCGTTGGTCAGAGTTTCCAGTGTCGTACCGGATTTGGAAACCAGCACGAACAGGGAGTGCTCTACATCGATGGAATTTAAAACTGCAGCCGCATCATCCGGGTCTTCATCTGCGAGCGGTAATAAACCAGCAGCGCCGCAAAGATCAGGCCGATCCCCCCGACGCATACGCTCAGCATCATCAGCGGATTTGAATACAGCAGCGATTTGATCGTCACTGCGCTCTTTCGAATCTGAAGCAGGTTCTGCGACACCAGACATTCTTTTTCCATTTGTGAGAAATTATGAATAGCCTTGCTGAAGATCGAGTAAAGCAGCACATCGGCAGGCTGCGGCATCGCCAGCGTCACTTCCTCATGATCGTTGTTGAGCGTGATCAGGTTGATATTGGCATAATAATCACGGGAGTAAAAATCCTCCGCAAAGGCAGCCGGCATCCGCACATAATCTGCCCGGCCTTCATTGACCGCCCGAATGCAGTCCAGATAAGTCTTATAAAAGCGAATCTTATCCTCCGGCTGAGTCGGCTTCATCGTGATGCCTTCCGGCACAGCCATCGTCATACTGGCCGAAGCTGAGGTGCGCTTATTCATCAGCACGACCAGATCCAGTCGGGCATAGCTCGGAGTCCGCGTCCAGCCGGACTGATCGGCAGCCTGGTCGTCGTTGAGATACATGCCGATCAAATCCGCCTTTCCTTCACGGACCAGCGTTTCCAGTTCTGTCATCGTTTCGCCGTATACATATTCGAAATTCAAATTTGTCCGCTGCGTGATCAGCTGAAGACAGGAGGGCAGAATGCCCTTGAGCTGACCGCCCTCCTGATACAACAGCGGATAGTTTTCTTTCAGCGCCGCGACCCGCAGGGTTGGCGACTGGGCAAGGTAAGCTTTTTCCTCCGCTGTAAAATCAATCCTGTTCACGTAATCCTGCGGAAAATATTTTTGATACAATTCGTCCGCAAAGTTGGGATTCGCTGAATAAATCGCATTCATGGCCGCGGAGAGCTGCTCGCACAAATCCGGCCGGTTAAGCGAAGTCACCAGATAATAAGGATCGGCTTCAAATTTTGCGGCAACATTATAATCTTCTTCCAGATAAACGTCGTTGCCCAGCATCAGATCCACTTCCTGATTGTCCAGACAATTAACATAAGCCTGCGCGTCGGAATAATAGACCAGTTCACAATCCAGTTTGTTGAACGACAGAAATTTGTTCAGCCGCTCGATTTTAGCCGTCGCCCTGCTGAAAACGCCGATCTTCTTGCCGTTGAGCGTGGAATAATCAAAGCTCTTGATCGTCGAATCGCTTTGCGGATAAATCAGTAAATTATAGTTGGAGCCCATCACGTATTCAGGATAGTTAAACATTTTTTCATAGCCGTCATAGTAATACATGCCGCCCATGATATCATTTTCCCCGGCGATGAACGAGCTGAGCAGCGTATCAGGATCGCCCGTAATGAATTCATATTGCCAACCGGTATATTTAGCGATTTCATGCAGCCAGTCATAAACCAGACCGCCATAAGTGCCGTCTTCATAAACCTCGTTTAATCCCGGACTGATCGGAAATGATACTTTCAATACTTCGCCTTCTGGATTTTCGCCGGCCTGACTGCCCTCCGCAGCCTCCGCCTGAATGCTCAGCGGCGTCCAGCTTAAGCCGCTTAACGTCAGAGCGAGGATTCCCAAAACAAATAATTTCCGCCAATTTCGCATAATTTTCTCCTCTTGCATCCTCTGCCTTCAATCAAACGGTTTTCCGCATGGTCCTATTTAACCCTTATTTTATGCCATTCCCGATCAATTTGAAATAGCAAAAGCGACTTTCAATTCGATTTCATGAGTAAAATTACCAAAGACGCTGCCTTTTCTGTCCCGCCGCTGGCGAAGATGCGAAAAAGCAAACATACTTTGCGAAGCGCTGCCGCTGCGCAAAGTTCAGTATTTTTTCTCTTTGTTCGCTGTTAAACCAATTTCCGTATTCCGAATAATCTTGATTATTTCTGAGAAAAGCGTTCTTTTATGGCATCGGCGTCTTATTTCCTCACGATCTGCGAGGAAAGTCCATCCTGAAAATGGATTTGCATTCTCCATTCCTTAAGCAAGAATGGGAAATAAAAAAACAGCGGACTGCCGGCGCTGTTTGTTGAGCTTTGGGCAATCCGCTTCCGGTTATTTAAATTTCCTTGAAACGGCGTAAGAGGTCCTTCGTGGCTCATCTTTTCCGCAAGGTGCTGCGCAGAGCGTTATAAAGTTGATCCACTTCAAAAGGTTTCGGCAGGAAATCATCCATGCCCGCCTGCACC
>ERZ773185.2961-NODE-2961-length-10265-cov-3.489912_pt1 | contig 10265 bp, 8 predicted proteins | sample MGYA00580531_ERZ773185 | MGnify/ENA primary metagenome ERZ773185 (study PRJEB29015, sample SAMEA2737799) | human gut metagenome | biome: human gut; feature: human-associated habitat; material: faeces | place: China | collected 2012 ...
TTTCCATAATCTCTGTTGCACCACCCGGCGTGCTCTGTTTTCCGGAAACTGCAGTACGGATTGGCCACATTACATATCCTACTTTCACGCCCTTCTCATCAACATACTTTTTAAGAAGTGCAAATAATGCATCATTGCTGTAATCTTCCTGAGCTTCCAGCAGCGGCAGAACTTCTTTTAATACTTCCAGTGAATTTTCTTCATTCGTTTTCATCTTTTTATGGCAGTACATAGCTGTATCATATTCCGGTACTGCTTCAAAGAAATCAATCTGTTCCTCGATATCCGGGAAAATCTCAATTCTTGATTTTACCAGTGCTGCAATCTTCTTCAGATCATAATCTTTTGTAATAACATCGCGGACATACTTCTCGGCTCTTTCATAAAACTTATCGAAGTCCATAGCCTTGATATATTCCCCATTCATCCACTTCAGTTTTCCAAGATCGAATACAGCCGGTGACTTGTTCATTCGATGGAAATCAAATGCTTTTACCAGTTCTTCCAGTGAGAAGATCTCCTGATTTCCTTCCGGTGACCATCCAAGAAGTGCTACGTAGTTTACAACTGCCTCTGTCACAAATCCCTGCTCGATCAGATCTTCGTAAGAAGAGTGTCCGCAACGTTTACTCAGTTTCTTATGGTTCTCATCTGTAATAAGCGGACAATGAACATATACCGGTACATCCCATCCAAAAGCTTCATAAATCTTATTATACTTCGGTGCAGATGACAGATATTCATTACCGCGCACTACATGTGTAATTCCCATCAGGTGATCATCGACAACATTGGCAAAATTATATGTCGGATATCCGTCTGACTTGATCAGGATCAGATCGTCCAGTTCCTCATTCGGCACTGTAATATCTCCGTAAATCTCATCATGGAATGTTGTTGTGCCTTCTGTAGGCATGTTAAAACGGATAACATGTGGTTTTCCCGCTGCGAGATTCGCCTCAACCTCTTCTTTACTTAAATGCAGGCAGTGCTTGTCATATACAACAATCTCTGTTCCGCCATCTTCATCTGAAACTTTACTCTTCAGCGATTCCAGACGCTCTTTATCGCAGAAACAATAATAAGCATCCCCCTGTTCAATCAGCTGTTTTGCATATTTCAGATAAATTCCCTGTGCATTACGTTCACTCTGTACATATGGACCTACTCCTCCATCTTTATCCGGACCTTCGTCGTGAACCAGTCCTGTTTCTTTCAGAGTATGATAAATAATATCCAGTGCTCCTTCCACAAAACGTTCCTGATCTGTATCCTCAATTCGGAGAATAAAATCTCCGCCTTCATGCTTTGCGATCAAATAAGTATACAACGCTGTTCTTAAGTTTCCTACATGCATTCTTCCTGTAGGACTTGGTGCAAATCTTGTTCTTACCTTACTCATAACTATCATTATCTCCTGTTTCTTATTGTTTTTAAATGTATGAAATCTATGTATTACTACATACATTAGAACACTATTCGTCCTTTCATTGTAGCACAAGTCTGTAACTGACAGCAACCTTTTCTATCATATCTTTCCTTTTTGCTGTTTTTTGAGTTTTCTCTCGATCCAATATTCTTTCTGGAAAACTTCTCTCGGAATAGACACGATACACACAATTCCAAGCACGATTGCAAAAGCCACTTTTACCGCTCCCAATCCTTTTACCGCTGCCATAGCAAGCTGATTGGTCACCAGATAATATGCCGTAAAATATATTCCGGCACCCGGTACTAACGTGATAATTCCCGAAATCAGGAAAATTGTAATAGGACACTTAAGCCGTACCGTCAACATTCTTGCCACCAGCACAGTACACACTGTTCCAATAAATGATGCTACCGCAACAGAACAATATACAGAAGCGAGCTTATATATCATCCAGCCCACCGATCCCGTAATTCCACATCCTATATAAAATCTTCTGGGCACCTGGAACATGACCGCATATGCTATCGTCCCGATAAACGAACACGCCAGATTTGCTACAATTTTTATGACCATCACAAAACGCCTCCCAACACATGATGATAAACCGTCAGAGCTGCCCCGACTCCGATTGCAATATATACAAATACCATGACCGCATCAATCATCTTCACTGTACCCGCCAGATAATCACTGTCCGCCAGATCACGGATTGCATTTACAAAAGCAAGTCCCGGTACCAATGGCATGATTCCGCCTGTTACAATTCCTTCCATCCGCAGATTTCCAAATGCCGGTATCTGCATTGCTGCCAACGCCATCGAAGCAATAATAATTCCTCCTACAATGTGAACCAGGATTTTGGAAATTCCGTGTTTTCCTGCAAACAATGACCACGCAAACACGACACAGCCGACAAAAATCGCCACAAACGCCTCCATCGGTGTTCCTCCCAACAGATATCCCAGTCCCCCAGCACTCAAACCTGCGGCTGCAATCTGATAGGATATCCTTTTTGTCGGCATTTTATTTATCTGTTTTAATTTTTTCCAGGCCTCTTCTATCCCTACATGCCCTGCTGCAATTTCTCTGGAAAGATCGTTTACTTCCGCTACGATCCCCAGATGTGTAGAAGAAAGCGGTACTTGTTTAACTTTTGTATATAATTTTTCTTTATCAGTTCCTGCACAAATAAAGAGTCCGTGACTCAATGTGAATAAATCTACATATTTCACTCCAAATCTATGACAGATCCGCATCATCGTCTCTTCCACACGAAAAATTTCTCCTCCGTTTTTCAGAAGCATCCGTCCTGCTTCCATCGCGAGATTGATCACACGTTTTGTATCAATCTCAGACATCAGTTCTTTTTTCAGATATTTCTCATCTTCATCGGAAAATCCGCATTTTTCGCAAAATTCCATGATGTCCAGGCAACGTTCCTTCTTCATATATACCCAGTCATACTGCGCACAGTAATGTTCACATATATAATGTATCATATATCTGCCGTAACCTTTTCCCTGATCCTTTTTTATGGTTACGATATTCTTAATCTCACATTTCTTTTCTTCTGAAAATATCACTATACAAAGTGTGCGGAGCTTTCCGTGTTCTTCCAGTAAGAACAGTTCTCCTTTTTCCAGCAATTTTCGAATTCTGGATTCATCCGGGTCACCAGCTCGAAGTAATTCTATATAATCTTCTTTCCCGTCTGTCACCTGTCGAATATTCATTTTTCGTTCTGCTCCTTTTTTGATTCTTGACCCTGCCTATTATAACACCTGTCATTCTAAAATCCTAGAGCATTTTTTCGCAAAAAAGATGTGCTTTTCGCACACCCTTTTTACCCCAATTATATCATCTTCCATTCGGCCGGCTTATAAGTTCTCCTCCCTTGTTGTAAAGCATCCCATCCCGGCTTTCATACACCGGATTATCCGGTGCAACTTCAATATACATAAGTCCGCCTATCTTCTCCAATACTCCTGGTGCAACAAAAGTAATATTCGCCGGAATATAGACTTCTACCGCATCCGAAATTCCATCCAGTGCATGTTCTCCTATTCCGCTGCATCTTTCATCTGCCGGAAAGATGATCATCCCATCACACAGAATCAGATCCAGATTCTCATATCCTTCTATCACGCCTTCTGAATTCACCTTAAAGCCTTCCAGGTTCAACAAGTCTTCTGTCATTGGTTCTCCTGCAGGTTCTTCTGTTATTTTTCCTGTTATAGATTCCGGAACACTCTTATCCGTAACTGTTTCCTGCGTTATGGTCTCTGTTTTCGCGGAGTCCATATTTGCCCATGCAGCTTTCCCGTCTTTTGCTTCCGGAACACCTTTTACTTCCGGAATTATTTCTTCTGTTTCCGTCGGTCTTATTACATCCTGCATCGTTTTCTTTATCGTCACAGACTTACATACACTTTTCGCAGTTTTCTTTACATCCAAAACCTTCTGAGTTCCTAATTCAAAACAATCTTTTACCATATCCACGCCATGACTTTCCGATACTGCTTTGCAGAATCCTTCACCGGATCCTGTATAAGCATCCATCTTCTCCACATTCATTATTCCTGCGACAAGACGGGTACAAATTGCCAATATAATCAACATAGCCACATCCATTCGGATCCATCTGTCCATGTTATTACGTTTTAATATAAATGTATCTGCTTTTACACCGGCACTCTTTTGTATATTCATTCCCATCTATCCACCTTCTTCCCTGACATTTCACTTATAGTTTATATATATGATTATAAAGCACGTACTTAAGGAAAGAAAGTGGCATCTCGCCACACTCGAGATACCACTTTCTTTTTAGCAGTTTCTTTATATCCTTTTATACGTTGATTTCCGCTGTTACGCCAAGGATTTCCTTATTTGCTTCCAGCATCGGATTTACCACATTATTCAGATATGCCTCCACCTGTACCGGTGCACGTCCTACATATTTGGCAGGATCCATTGTCTTCTGCAATTCTTCCAGTGAAAGGTTGAATGCCGGATCTGCTGCGATCAGTTCAAGCAGGTTATTATCCAGTCCTTTTTCTTTTACATTACGTCCTGCTTCCATAGATAATTCACGGATTCTCTCATGAAGTTCCTGTCTGTCTCCACCGGCTTTTACAGCGTCCATCATGATGTTCTCTGTAGCCATGAACGGAAGTTCTGACATAAGTCTCTTTTCAATAACTTTCGGATATACAACCAGTCCGTCTACTACATTCAGACACAAGTCCAGAATACCGTCAATTGCAAGGAATCCTTCTGGTACGCTGAGACGTTTGTTTGCTGAATCATCCAGCGTTCTTTCAAACCACTGTGTCGCAGAAGTGATTGCCGGGTTCATGGCATCCACCATCACATATCTGGAAAGTGAAGCAATTCTTTCACTTCTCATTGGGTTTCTCTTATATGCCATTGCAGAAGATCCAATCTGTGTCTTCTCAAACGGTTCTTCAATCTCTTTCAGATGCTGAAGGAGACGGATATCATTGGACATCTTATGGGCACTTGCTGCGATACCTGCAAGTACATTCACAACCCTGGTATCCACCTTACGTGAATAAGTCTGTCCTGATACCGGATAGCAGGTCTCAAATCCCATCTTCTTGGCGATCATCGGATCAATCTTATCGATCGTCTCCTGATCTCCGTCAAAGAGTTCCAGGAAACTTGCCTGTGTTCCTGTCGTTCCCTTAGATCCAAGAAGTTTTAAGCTTCCCTTCACATATTCCAGATCTTCAAGATCCATCATAAATTCCTGCATCCAAAGCGTTGCTCTCTTACCTACTGTAGTAGGCTGTGCAGGCTGGAAATGTGTGAATGCCAGTGTCGGAAGATTCTTGTGTTCATCTGCGAACTTTGCAAGTTCGGCGATCACATTGATCAGTTTCTTTCTGACGATTTCCAGTGCTTCTGACATCAGGATGATATCTGTATTATCACCTACATAGCAGGAAGTTGCTCCAAGATGGATGATTCCTTTTGCCTTCGGACACTGTTTTCCATATGCGTATACATGAGACATTACATCATGGCGGACTACTTTTTCTCTTTCTTTTGCCACATCATAATTGATGTCATCTGCATGTGCTTTTAATTCCTCAATCTGTTCATCTGTAATATCAAGTCCCAGTTCTTTTTCCGTCTCCGCAAGAGCGATCCAGAGTTTTCTCCATGTGCGGAACTTCTTATCCGGCGAAAAAATGTACTGCATCTCTTTACTTGCATATCTTTCTGAAAGTGGACTTGTATATCTGTCGTTACTCATACTCATAATCTCCTTCATCAATTCTTCTACCTGACTATTTTAACCTGTTTTTTATTCAAACGCCAGTGAAATATCTCTTCCCGGTACTTCCATCGGGTAATTTCCCGTGAAGCATGCATCACAGAATGCCAGATCTCCAACCATATCTTTCAGCTTTTCAACTTCCATATATCCAAGCGAATCTGCCCCGATCATCTCACGGATCTGTTCCGTTGTATGAGAATGTGCGATCAACTGTTCATTTGAAGGCACATCTGTTCCGAAATAACATGGATGTAAGAACGGTGGGGAACTGATTCTTACATGCACTTCCTTTGCTCCGGCCTTCTTGAGCATCTTAATGATATTCGCACAGGTTGTTCCACGTACAATAGAATCATCCACCATAACAATACGTTTTCCTTTTACAACCTCTTCAATTACATTCAGCTTAATCTTTACACTGCTTTCTCTCTGGCTTTGTTTTGGCTTAATAAATGTTCTTCCGACGTAACTGTTCTTATGGAATGCCATTCCATACGGGATACCAGACTGTTCCGAATATCCTTTTGCCGCAACCAGTCCGGAATCTGGCACGCCAACAACCAGATCAGCATCTACCGGATACGACTCTGCCAGTGCCTTTCCCGCAACAATTCTTGCATGATAGACATTAACATTATCAATCACACTGTCCATTCTTGCGAAATATATATATTCAAAAATACATCTTGCCTGCTTCTTCGGATCGATTGCCATGGATTTATCCGATTTCATTCCATGTTTTGTGAAGCTTACAATTTCTCCAGGCTCTACATCTCTTACGAATTCTCCGCCAACGGCAGCAATCGCACAGCTTTCGGAAGCAAGGAAATATGTATTATCTCTCTTTCCGATACAGAGCGGTTTCAGTCCGAACGGATCTCTTGCTCCGATCAATTTTCTCGGCGAGGTAACAACCAGCGCATATGCACCTTTGATCTTCTTCATCGCATTTTTCACCGCGTCTTCTGCCTTCTTTACATTCAGACGTTCTCTGGCAATATGATATGCAATCACTTCAGAATCAATCGTTGTCTGGAAAATTGCGCCTGTGTACTCCAGTTCATGGCGAAGCTCGATTGCATTGGTCAGGTTACCATTATGTGCGATCGCAAGAATTCCTTTCACATAATTAATAACCAGTGGCATCGCATTTTCTGCTCTGGAACCACCCGCCGTCGAATATCTGACATGTCCGACACCAAGATTTCCCTTCAGTTTCTGAAGCGACTCTTCATCGAATACTTCATTTACCAGTCCAAGGCCTTTCTTGGAATGTACTTTTCTCTCTCCATATGTATCCGTCACCGCAATACCACAGCTTTCCTGTCCTCTGTGCTGCAATGCAAAAAGTCCATAATAAACGGATGGTGCAACATCTCCGCCATCCATATCATAGGCTCCAAACACACCGCATTCTTCACCCAGTCCTGTTGTTACTTTTTCAAATTCACTCATAAATGCAGACTCCATTCTTTTCAAATTTTTCATTTGTCAAAACTGTCTTTAAAAAGCATTTTGCTATATTAGTATAATACAAGGCAGAAGGAAAAGCAATATTTCCACCTGCCTTGTATTCGTACCGATACATTATTTATAGCGCACCTTTTAATAAGTTTTACTTATAATTGTGTTTTATTCATTAGAATTTTAACATACAATCTCTTTTGAACGCATGACGATTAATCATTGAATTTCCCCAGAAATTCTTTCATTCTTTCATTCGATGAATCAAATACTTCCTCCGGAGTTCCTTCCACTGCGATCACTCCCCCGTCCATAAAAATCACATGATCAGATACATTTCTCGCAAAATTCATCTCATGGGTGACAATTACCATCGTCATATGTTCCATTGCAAGTTCACGAATGACCTTCGGAATCTCTGCAGTAAGTTCCGGATCTAATGCCGACGTCGGCTCATCAAAGAACAGAATGTCCGGATTCAGCGCAAGTGCTCTCGCAATCGATACACGCTGCTGTTGTCCGCCCGATAACTGACATGGATATGCATTTTCCTTATCGGAAAGTCCCATCTTCTTTAAAAGCTCTCTTGCTTCTTTATAAACCTCTTCTTTCTTACGCTTCTGCACTTTGATCGGCGCATCTGTAATATTCTTCATCACCGAATAATGTGGGAACAGATTAAAGTTCTGAAATACGAGTCCGAATGTTCCTTCGTAATGAATCTCTCCCGCATCCGCAGTCTCAAGTCCTGTCGCACACCGAAGAAGTGTCGATTTACCGGAACCCGACGGGCCGATAATACCCAGAACTTCTCCCTTTTCTACCTTTAGAGAAATGTCTTTCAGAACTTCTACTCCATTAAAGCTTTTTTTAATATTTTTCATTTCAAGCAGACTCATGGTCTATTCCTCCTAATGGTAATAATTCAATTTTTCTTCAATCTTCTCCATGATCATCGCAACCAGCAGGTTGAACACATAATAGAAGATACCGGCCGCGATATATGGAACCATAGAGGTCTGTGCCGCTGCGATTTGCTTTGCCATAGTAAACATCTCAGTTACCGCCAATACAAATGCAAGTGAAGTATCTTTTACCAATGTAATGATCTCATTCGTCACGGCAGGCAGAATATGTTTACACACCTGTGGAAATACAATACGGAAAAATGTCTGACCTTTCGAATACCCAAGCACCTTTGCCGCTTCATACTGTCCCACCGGAATTGCTTCAATTCCGCCTCTGTAAATTTCTGCAAAATATGCCGCATAATTAATTGCAAAACCAATCAGTACTGCTGTCATACGATATCCTGTGGAAATTCGCATTCCAAACAGATAATAAGGTCCGAAATACACCACCATAAGCTGCAACATCAGCGGTGTTCCTCTCATAATTGATATGTATAATTTTGAAATCCATCTGACCGGTGCGATCTTCGACATTCTGCCAAATGCAACTACTAGTCCAAGAGGCAGCGAAAAGAGTAATGTCAGGATAAATATCTCTGCCGAAATCCACATTCCCCCACCAAGCTCTCTTATCAGTGTTCCTATCTCCATCTGTTACATCCTCCAGTTCTTTCAAGCGAGTAAAAAAGAGCCAATCCCCTCCGGGGTTGGCCCCTTCATTTTACTTACCGTTCTTTCCTATACAAAGAGCTCCCGGAACTCCGTAATCTGCATATTTTTCTGCAATCTTATCCACTGTTCCGTCTTCTGCCATTTCATCCAGTGTCTTCTGGACTTTATCTTTCAGCTCTGTATTTCCTTTTTTGAATCCAACCGCATACTGTTCAGATGAAATTTCTTTATCCAGGATCTTATAATCATCCGGATTTTTTCTTGAATTCACCTGATAGTTCGCAACTCCGATATCCATTGCAATTGCATCGCATGCACCAGATTCCAGATCCATGAATGCTGTATTATATTCAGCAACCTGATTCAGATCTGCAAATGTTGCCGCCAGATCTTTCTGATCCCCTTCCAGTGCCGCAAGTGCGGAAGAATCCGTCTGTACTTCCACATGCTTTCCCTTCAGCCCGGCAAAATCATCAATACCGGAATCACTTCTGACTACTACAACCTGCTTGTTATCAATATATGGATCTGACCACGTGTAATCATCTTCACGACCGTTCATAGTAAATCCATTCCAGATACAGTCTATCGTCCCGGAATTCAGTTCCGCGTCCTTGGAATCCCAGTCAATTGGCTGTTTTACCAGTTTCCAGTTGTTTCTGTCACATACCTCCTGTGCAAGATCGAGGTCGAATCCAACATATTCTCCACTGTCGTCTTTATATCCATATGGCGGGAAAGAAGCATCAAATCCAACGATCAATGTATCATCATCATTCTCTACCTTTGCTTCTTTTGACGATTTCTTCCCATTATCAGATGAACCGGAATCTTTACTTCCACATCCTGCCAATACCGTTGTAGCTGCCATTGCCGTAACAAGGAGCAGTACTAATCTCTTTTTCATTACATATATCCTCCTGTATTCCTTTTACGTGTGCCAAACAGCCACTACACTCTTTTATCAGTTTAGCAGTTGATTACTTTATCACACTAAAATCTTTGGATATATTATCATATTCTGCGGTGTTTGTCAATCCTGCGGTATTCCTTTTTCCATTCTTCCAGCTTTTCTTCCGGAATATCCAACGCTTCCGCTACATTTTGGTAGACCCTGCGGATATCAATCGATTTATCATCGGTCTCCAAGAAAAGGAAATCAGGCCATGCGGCACGCAAAGCCGATGGATTAAAACGATCTCCAAAGGAGAGATAAAACCCCAAGCGAACCAATTGGGAGGCAAGTTCACCATTACCTCGAAAGCCATGGATAATCCAAGGCATCTCCGGTTTCACGGCCTTTTTACAGGCAATGAGATCCGCCCACGCTTTTACGCAATGGATGATTAATGGCTTATGTGTTTCCTCCGCTAAATTGGCTTGTGCCAGAAACACCTCTTTTTGCAAATCCATTGGAGATTCGGCCAGCGTATCAAGTCCAGCCTCTCCGATCGCCACGACTTCCGGACCGGAGGCCAAG
>ERZ773185.2967-NODE-2967-length-10242-cov-2.325218_pt1 | contig 10242 bp, 8 predicted proteins | sample MGYA00580531_ERZ773185 | MGnify/ENA primary metagenome ERZ773185 (study PRJEB29015, sample SAMEA2737799) | human gut metagenome | biome: human gut; feature: human-associated habitat; material: faeces | place: China | collected 2012 ...
GATTTTGGTGCGGGAAGAGCAATGGGACAAGAAGTTGCGTTGAAAGCACTGAAGCGGAATGGTGGAAGACCTGAAGATTGCAAGATTGCATATATTGGTGTTACTCGTGAAGATAAGGCGGCAGGTGCTGCCAGAGAAGACGGGTTCCGCAAGGGACTTCAGGAAGCCGGGATTACTTTCGATGACCATCGGTACAGACGCGAATCAGAATTTACAATGAGAGGCGGATATGAAGCAGTAGCGGATTTGTTGAGTAAAGAAAATGAAATCGATATCATATCATGCGCAACAGATACGATTGCAGCGGGAGCAATCGAGGCATTGATCGCACAGAGTAAAAAGGCGGTTCCGGAGTCGGTTCAGAATTCTGGTGCAAGGATGCTACACATTTTGGAACAGTCTGGTATCTGTGTCACAGGATTTGGTGATAATCAGATGTTAAGGGCTGTGACAGGCGGTATTCCAACGGTTCATTTTGGGTATAAAACGAGTGGAATCAAGGGGGCAGAGCTCTTACTTGAACAGATTGAAGAGAAAAATCCGGTGCCGGTGCATATGAAGCTGGGATTCCAGATCGTGAATAGGTTTGAATGAATGTAACTAAGAGTATAGTGCAAGTTGAACAAAAAGGAAGGATCAGAATCAGTAAAAATGCCATCTTTACAAATGGCATTTTTTTATTTAATATAAAATCACAAAATGTGAAAACGATTACACATAAAATAGAGAAGGAAGGGAGCGTAATCATGGATTACAGGAAAACAGCCCAGGAGATTCTGGGATATGTAGGTGGAAGTAAGAATATTGTATCCGCAGCGCACTGCGCAACGCGTCTTCGTCTTGTTATCGCAGATAATAGTAAGGCTGATAAAGAGGCAATAGAGAATGTGGACGGAGTAAAGGGAGTATTTGAGGCATCTGGACAGCTTCAGATTATTCTTGGAACAGGAACAGTGAATAAAGTGTTTGATGAATTTATCGCGATCGCAGGTATTACAGCAAGCACAAAAGCTGAGGCAAAGGAAGCAGCGGCAGAGAAGCAGAATTGGTTTATGAAGGCCATCAAGCTGTTAGGTGATATTTTCGTACCGATCATTCCGGCCATTGTAGCAAGTGGTTTCCTGATGGGAATCATGAATGCACTGGATTTTATGAATGCAAATGGATTTTTAACAATCAATACAAATAGTTCTATTTATGTATTTGCGAATCTGTTCAGTAATATCGCTTATACATTTCTGCAGATTCTGATTGCATTTTCAGCTGCGAAAGCATTTGGTGCAAACCAGTATCTTGGAGCCGTTATCGGTATGATTATGATTCATCCGTCATTGCAGAACGCTTATACGGTTGCAACGGAAGGTGTACAGCAGACACAGAGCGTATTCTTCGGACTGTATCACATCGATATGGTTGGATATCAGGGACATGTAATCCCGATCATTATTGCAGTATGGATCCTTTCTGTATTAGAAAAGAAGCTGCACAAGGTAGTTCCGGCAGCACTTGACCTGTTTGTAACACCACTTGTCAGCGTATTCGTGACAGGATATCTTACACTTTCCATTGTAGGACCAATCTTTGTATGGGGTGAGAATGCGATCCTTGGAGCAATCCAGTGGATGCTGACACTTCCACTCGGACTTGGAAGTCTGATCATGGGTAGTTTATATGCACCGACCGTTGTTACCGGTATCCATCAGATGTACACAGCCATCGATATCGGACAGCTTGCAAAATACGGTGTAACCTACTGGCTGCCACTCGCAAGTGCAGCAAACGTGGCACAGGGTGCGGCAGCACTTGCCGTTGCTGTAAAATCAAAAGATCAGAAGATCAAATCCCTTGCACTTCCATCATCACTCAGTGCATTTATGGGAATTACAGAACCTGCAATCTTTGGTGTAAACTTAAGATTCTTTAAACCATTTATCGCCGGATGCATCGGTGGAGGATGCGGAGCCCTTTATGCTTCCCTTGTTCACCTCGGTGCAAAAGGAACAGGTGTAACCGGTATCTTCGGAATCCTGCTCTGCCTGAACCAGCCACTTCAGTACGTCATTGAGATGGCAATCGCAGTCGGTGTTGCATTTGCAGTATCCTTCGCACTTTACAAAGACAAGAAGAAAGAACCAGTCGCAGAAGCTCCTGTTACTGTTGCAGCTTCCGTAGAGGAAACAGACAGCGAAGAATCTGCTGCTTCCGAAACCAAAACAGCTTCAGACAATACAAAAACCACTTCTTCCGAAGAAGTGTTAAATGCTCCAGTAAATGGAAAGATCATTCCAAATGATCAGATCGCAGACGATACATTTGCAGCAGAAGTCCTTGGAAAAACCGTAGCGATCGAACCTGCTGACGGCATCATCACCGCACCTTGTGATGGCGAAATCGTAAGCATTTTTGATACCGGTCACGCAGTATGCATCCTGACTGACGGCGGCGCAGAGCTTCTGATCCATGTCGGAATCGACACTGTAAAAATGGATGGAACTGGATTTACAAAGAAAGTATCTGACGGTGCAAAAGTACACGCCGGAGACGTGCTGATCGAAGCAGATTTAAATGCAATAAAAGAAGCCGGACATCCGGCAACAACCATGATGATTCTTACCAATACAGATCTGTATGATTCTGTAGAATGTGCCGCACCCGGCACTGTAACCGGTAAATCATCTGTTATGAAACTTACGAAATAAAATAACTCATGACAAATAATCAGATTTGTCTCCCGCAGCAGGTGTCGGATATCCGTATCAATACGTTTTCCGAACCGTTGCCTGCGGAACTATTTCCAGGAGTGAATCAATATGAACGCATTAACCAGAGATTTTGTAAACTTAGTAAATACAGCAGAAGAGAACCAGACAGCAAAAGAACAGACATCCGGCACACAGTTCCGCGAGAAACTGCACCTGATGCCTCCGGTTGGCTGGCTCAACGATCCGAACGGTCTTTGTCAGATGGATGGTGTGTTCCACGCATTTTTCCAGTACTCCCCATTTAACGCCGAAGGCGGTGTGAAAATGTGGGGTCATTACACCAGCACCAATCTGATCGACTGGGAATACAAAGGTGTATCCCTCTACCCGGATCAGCCATTTGACTGCCACGGTGTATATTCCGGATCTGCCTTCCTCGAAGACGGTACAATGTATCTTTACTACACCGGAAATGTCAAACTGCAAGATGGAGATTTTGATTATATCAACACCGGCCGTGAGGCAAATACCGTACTCGTCACAACCAAAGACGGAATCCATTTTGGCAGCAAAAAAGAGCTGCTCCGCAACAGCGATTATCCTTCTGACCTGACCTGCCATGTGCGCGATCCGAAGGTCTGGAAAAAGGACGATACCTACTACATGATCCAGGGCGCACGTACTAAAAATGATGTCGGTCAGGCACTGATTTTTGAATCCTCCGATAAAATAAACTGGCACTTCCGCAGCCGTGTAGAATCCGAAAAGCCTTTCGGTTATATGTGGGAATGCCCGGATTATTTTGAAACGGACGGCATCAAAATCCTTTCCTCCTCCGTCCAGGGCCTGGAAGGCAAAGAGTGGGCTGACCGAAATGTATACCAGTCCGGTTACTTCCTTGTGGCCGGCGACATTTTAGATTCCTACAAATTATCCCCTTATCATCTGTGGGATTATGGTTTTGACTATTACGCTCCGCAGAGCTTCGAAGCAGAAGATGGAAGACGCATCCATATCAGCTGGATGGGAATGCCGGATTGCGAAGAATATACCAATCCGACCATCAAAGACGGATGGCAGCACTGCTTTACATTTCCAAGAGAAGTCTTCATAAAAGATGGCAAAGTCTGCCAGAAACCGGTTCGCGAGCTGGATGCAAAAAAACAACAGCTTCAGGATGTTCAGAATGAACTTACCCAGAGTGGCTGCCCGGTATATGAAGTAAATGTAGATGGAATTAAGGAGAATCATTTCCAGGCTGTCCTTTCAGATGAACTGATCCTTGACTATGAGAATGGACGGTTCCAGATGCATTTCACAACCAAAAGTAAAACTTCCGTATCCGCAGGCAGAAGCCTTCGCTACGCCGAAGTCGGCACTCTGGAAAATGTAAAAATCCTTGCAGATACTTCTTCCGTTGAAGTATTTGTAAATGACGGAGAATTCGTATTCTCTACAAGATATTATCCAAATGATTATAAGATTGTGGTGCATTCCCCAAGTGCTCACATTACATTCGATAAAATTCAGTAAATCGTATATGGGCAATTCCCCAAAGCTTCCCGTATACGAAAACGCCAGACGGGGTACAGCAATCCCTTTTCCTCCTTTGCATGCTGTATCCTGCCTGGCATTTTTTAATTCTGATTGTTACACAATCGCTTTTCCTGTAAATAAAAGCGAATAGAGCATACTGTTCAGTTCCGGATAGCTTTTCAGTTTTTCACGCAACGACTCAAACAGCATATTTTTTTCTGAAAGCAAAATCCTTACCGCTTCCAGAAATCCCTTCTTCTCCACCTTTTCTTTTTTTATTTCAAATGTTATACTTCATATACAACAAAAAACAGATAAAGGTAACGAAACACTATGTTAATCAGAAAAACACTTCCAGAAGATGTAGACACGATTTTAAATATTTTTGACACCGCACGCCAGTTCATGCACGCAACCGGAAACCCGACACAATGGAATGCAAATTATCCGGCTCTCGAAGATCTCGAACCGGATATCCAGAATGGTAACAGTTATGTCTGCGTAGAAAATGATAAGGTCGTTGCCACTTTTACACTTATCATCGGAGACGAGCCGAACTATCAACTCATTGAAAATGGAAGCTGGCGTTCCGAGGCTCCATACGGAACCGTTCACCGCCTTGCATCTGACGGAACAACCAAAGGGATTGCACGGGCTTGCTTTGATTTTTGCAAGACACAGATCTCACATCTGCGTGTAGATCCAGATGCCCAATTCTGGCCTCTCCCGAACGATTAAATTTACTTTTATCGATCAACAATAAAGATTGCGATGCGCGCTTAAGCAGAATGGATTTGAAGAATGTGGGATTATTTACGTCAGTGACGGGACTCCGCGGATTGCTTATGAATTTATTAGGATATCTGAATAGAGGGGTATTTTTATGACAATCAATAGTATTTTAGAAGAAATTATAAATCTGGCAAAAAAATATTCTGCGACTTCAAATGATATCAACACAATTGAAAAATGTTGTCCGGGAAATGCTGGCAAATCCTCACGTTGACCTCACCAGAAAAATTCGAATCCTCTGGCGACCAGAATTGTATTCAATCCAGCAAAAATATCATCTGCCAGAATATAAGCAGGTGTCCGGCGCAGGAGAAAGTAACTTACACTTTCTCCTGACATCTGACACGGGATTCTTATTTTACTCTATTCCATATTCTTTCAGGAGTTTTTCCTGATACTCGGTATCTTTCGTTGAGCGTTCTAAATCACTGTATCTTTTATCTGCTAACAGATATCCGTTCAGTCGATTGATATTTTGTATCCCCTCATCACGCCCTTCTCTTCTCAACGTCTTCTCATGCAATTTTTTATTATATGTTGTCAAAATCATTTCCAACACCTCCGCTCGATGTTTCTTGAGAAAATCTGCCAACACGTCCTGGTGAATACAGGTATCAATTGCTTTTTCTAATGCATCTTCTACAGAAGGTTCCGACTGTATATATTCCCTGACACATTGGACGAATATGGAATATTCTTTAAGCCTTCTGCAGTGCTTCATCAGTTCCTGATTGTGACCATAGTTGATATTCAACATGGTTGCGGTGCATTCCAGGCAAGGTGCTTCGTTATCTGTATTTTCAAAGCAGTCTGAAAGCCTTAACTCCATGGAATCTGGCTGATTTTTTGTACCATTGTAAAAGACAATATATTTCGGTTTTGGAAGCCGTACTCTTTTTTCATGGTAGATCATCAGATTATTATCTGCAACATACTAAAGATCATTCTCCATAACCGGTCCTTATACTGCCGGTTGTGAGTTTGTTTGCTATGGCGAGATTTCTTCTTTTGTTTTCTCATTGCTTACCTCCATTATAATAGAAAGCAGTTCATAAGTAAATTCGCCATATCTCATGTTTCATGTAGATATAAGATTTTTTCTACAATCAAAGAATTCATATATCATATATGATTCGATTTTCTACATACGCCTATTCAAATGGTACTGGAGTTTTTTGTGAAAAGCAATTAAGAAAGAATAAAATTTTAAGATAATTAAAAGGCACCCTCCGATCATATTCCGTGATCAGACAATGCCTGTATAATTCTTATTCATTCATGTAATGATATCTCTCGCAATGCCATTCCTTTAAACGAATGCATTGCTGAGAATTTTAAGCAGTTCAAGTACGCTTACAAACTGTTGTGTAGAGTTACCTTCAATCCAGCGGACGATGCCCTGCCAGGATGAATTCTGGCGGTATCTGACATTGAGAAAAAAAGTCCCTTTTTGTCCACGATTCTCGATGAAATCTTCCGGTGACCGTACTTTATCAAGCCGGTCAACACCTGAAAACTGGGTTGAAGTGAAAGAACGTGCGCTGGTGGATGCCTGTGGGAATTCGAGTCTGTCGAAGAAATCATCAGCTAATTCGATCAGCTGAAGGATATTGGTGAATTTCCAGGGTTCTTTGCTGTAGCAGTGATAAATCCGACCGGACAGCTCTCCATCATTAATATTATCAATACACATGTTAATAAAGTTTGGTGCATACCAACTGATTTGATAGCTTTGTTCCATAAATTATCTCCATTTCTGCCCTGCTGCGAAGATAACATGATTGCAGCTTACCAGGTTTTATTCTCAGTATTGAACTGAATCGGTGAATCTTGCCGGTCTACTTCGGCTACAGAGGACACGAAGTAGTCCAGGTACTGCTTCCAGCTTTTATGCTCTCTGGAGAAGTATCTCTGGATTCTGTCGAAAATCATGCTGCAGTTCTCTTTATTCGTACCAACGAGAAGTATCAAAAACTGTGATGGGCTGTATTTGGTAAAGGAGTCTCCTTTACGCAGACACTGCTGGATCGTATTCTGAAGCTCACCTGAAAGAACTTCAAGCTTGTCCGGCTTGTCCATCGGCATTCCTTTTCCGTTAGTGATGCTACATAACATTAAGTATACGGACTGTCCGTTCCTCTCAATGATTCGGGAAACGAGACGGTAACTGTCACGGAAACTTGGCAGGCTGCAGTAAAAAGCACCGCCGCGTATATCGTCCTCTTTCAGACGTTCCTTGATGTCGCCGAGTTCCTGTGGTTTGTAGTTAAGGCGGCTGCTCATCTGCTCGAACTGCTGCATCATATGTTCAGAAGGGCGGATTCCAAGCTCTTCGAAAAATAATTTGGCAGTGTTCTCATATTCCTGCACAGCATCCTTATAGCGGTTCAATGCCATATAGCAGTCGATGCGGACGGATTGCCATTCATCGAACGGATATAACTGGCATGCCGGCTCACAGAAACGAAGTGTCTCTTCATAATCTCCGCGTTCGATCAGAAGCTTACAGAGCTCCTGAAGGGATTCGGAATAAATATTCTTATATTGGACGCTTTCAACAAGAACCCATTCATCTCCCGAAAGCTCCGGAAGAAATTCCCCACGGTACATCAGACAGATCTTCTTAAGAAGTGCCAGCTTTTTTACCTTATCGGTACACGTCTGCACGTCTTTTGACAGAACCTTAAACTGATGTGCATCAACTTCGGTCGGCATCGGAGCATCCCATCGATAAATACCTTTTTTGATGTTGATATAATCATGACTCGGAAGTCCGGCATCTACGATGATCTTTTTAAGACGGTGTGCGGTTACCCGAAGGTTGTTGGCAGCATCGGCAAGTTCTTCTCTTCCGTACAGTTCATCAAGAAGCTTATCTCTGGAGATACCGGTATCGCCATGGTAGAGTAATATCTGCAACAATTTCATTGCTTTTGTCGTTGTGTTGCGTCCGAATGATACGGGAATCTCTCCGTAGCTTGCTGAGAATCCTCCGAATAAACGAACCTTTAAGACAGGTAAATGATCACTCATAAATTAACCCCCAATTTTACTATTGTGATGGTTTATAACTGATTTCTATTGTAATGGTCTTTGATTTCTTTGTCAAATAAATTAAAGCATATTAGACCAAATAACTTCTTTTAATGTTTTGATTATGCTATACTTTTTCTAGTTGAGTTTTTGGGACTGTTTCACTGTGGAAAAGAAAGGAGGAATTCTGTGCGGCAGAACGGTTTATATGAACAAAAAAGACGCTGGCAGAGGATTTTTCTTTTCTTTTTTCTGCTATTTCTGACAGGTGTACTGATACCTGGCGGATGTGCATCGGGGGGAAAAAAAAGCCAGTCCGGGGAAAAGGGGGATCCGAGAGATCCATCGGTGCAGGTGCTTCAGACGGAGGCTTCCGGTGAAGTGACATATGGAAATGACCTGGTTGTACTGGATGCATCACATACGGCAGATGGCTATGTGATGATCTGTTATAATGGAAGTAATGAAAAAGTCAAGCTCCAGGTGACATCCCCGGATGGCACAGAGTATACCTATCCGGTTACGGTTGTTGGTGATTATGCGGTTTATCCGCTTCCGGGCGGGAATGGTTCTTATAAGGTAACACTTCTGGAGAGTGTGTCTGTAGAGGACAATCTGTATGCGGTAAGCTTTACCCAGGATCTGGACGTACAGATCGCAGATGAATTTGCCCCGTTTCTGCATCCGAATTATTATGTGAATTTCACGGCAGATTCCAAGTGTGTAAAAAAGGGTGAGAGTCTTGCAGGAAAGGACTGCTATTCGGATCTGGATGTGGTAACGCAGATTTATAATTTTGTAATTAAAAATATTTCCTATGATAAAAAGAAAGCGGAGAATGTTCCGTATGGGTACACACCGGATCCGGATGAGACACTGGATACCGGGAAAGGAATCTGTTTTGATTATGCGGCGTTGATGTCGGCAATGCTCCGGTCGCAGCGGATTCCGACGAAGCTGGAGGTTGGCTATTCCGGTGATGTGTATCATGCATGGATCAGCTGTTATGTTGATGAGATCGGCTGGGTGGATAACATCATTGAATTTGACGGAAAGAACTGGTCGATCATGGATCCGACACTTGCTGCAAACAACAGTGCTTCGGATGTGAAGAAGTATGTGGGGAATGGAAAGAATTATGTCACAAAGTATACCTATTAGATAAAAGAAAGCCGGATAAGAAGAATGTGGCAGGAATGTGAAAAGGAGGATGGCATATATGGAAAAGCGGACACAGCAGGGGAAGCTTACGAATCTGGAAATTGCTTCGTTCTGCAGTGAAATGGCAATGATCCTGAAGTCTGGGATTTCTGCCCTGGAGGGAGTTGATCTTCTCCGGGAGGATGCGCAGACGAAGGCAGAAAAAGAGCTGTTGGATGAGATTTATCAGTCAGTGATGGATACGGGCAGGCTGGATCAGGCGCTGGAAGAGACGAAAGTATTTCCGGAGTATCTGATCCGTATGACGCAGATCGGAGAAGAGACAGGAACTTTAGATGAAGTAATGGAATCTCTGGCGGAGCATTATGACCGAGAGGAAGCGATCAGGAGAAGTGTCCGGAGTGCCATCTCCTACCCTCTTCTGATGATCGGGATGATGCTGGTGATCATTATCATTTTGATGACAAAGGTTATGCCGGTATTTGATCAGGTGTTCCGCCAGTTTGGTCAGGAAATGACCGGATTTTCAAGAGGGATCCTGCTTGCAGGCAATGCTCTTTCCAGATATTCGGCGGTGTTTGCGGTACTTTTGGCGGTGATCGTCTGTGCGGGTATTTATTTTACAAAGACAGAGAGTGGCAGAAAGAAAATGTATCACATCGGATCCGGGTTTGCATTTTCAAGGGAGCTGAAGGATAAGCTGTCGGCATGCCGGTTTGCCGGAGGAATGTCACTGGCGCTGAAAAGTGGACTGACGCCGGAACAGGGAATGGAATTTTCAGAGAACCTGATCGAGGATGATGATTTCCGGAAGAAAGTAGCAGAATGCAAAGCGGATATGGAAAATGGAACGGATATCGCAGAGGCACTGGTGAAAGCCGGAATCTTCACAGGTGTTTATGCGCGGATGACATCCATTGCAGGGAAAGCCGGAATGATGGATGAGATGATGGGAAGGATTGCCGATGAGTGTGAGGAGGAAGTGGATGAAAAGCTTTCTTCTATGATCGCAGTTTTG
>ERZ773185.2969-NODE-2969-length-10239-cov-5.926846_pt1 | contig 10239 bp, 9 predicted proteins | sample MGYA00580531_ERZ773185 | MGnify/ENA primary metagenome ERZ773185 (study PRJEB29015, sample SAMEA2737799) | human gut metagenome | biome: human gut; feature: human-associated habitat; material: faeces | place: China | collected 2012 ...
TTCCTTCTTTGTAAAACCATAATAATAGGCAGCGATTTCACTCGCTGCCTAAATTCCCGTTAAACCGATATCCTACACCTCGTACTGTTTGTATATATAATGGTTGTCCAGGATCATCTTCTATTTTTTCTCTGATATTGCAGATATGTCGCATGACCACATTATAATCACCGGAATAAGGTTCATTCCATACCAGATCATAAACCATTTCTTTTCCAAATATTCTACCTGGACTTTTCGCTAAAAGAAGTAAAATATCATATTCATATTTTGAAAGATGAACATCACTATCATTCTTTTTAACAATTCGTTCCTGTAGATATATTTTTAATTCTCCAAACCTTATAATTTCCGGTATGAATTGGTTTTTATGTTCCCAGCTAGTCAATATGTTTTCACTTATGCTTCCATTAGCATCTGTGATTCTCTCAATAATTTCTATCTTTTTCACCTTTATTGCCTCTACATTATTAATTTTATATTCTATATATCATCTGCCATTTGACTTTTTTCTTCTACAAGTAATATAATATATTTATTACATATGTAGGATTTAGCAGGAGGATTTTATTATGTCACTACCCCAAATTTCAGAAGCCGAATTTGAAGTTATGAAAATTGTATGGAAATATGCTCCCATCAATACAAATGAAATTACAGAAAAACTTACTCTAACTACCAGCTGGAGTCCAAAAACAATTCAAACTCTTATCAAGAGACTTGTTTCCAAAAAAGCTCTTTCCTACGAAAAACAAAGCCGGGTATTTGTCTATACTCCATTAGTCCAAGAAGATGAATATATACGCCAGGAAAGCAATTCTTTTTTAAAGCGATATTATAATGGAAATCTTTCTTCTATGCTGGCTTCTTACCTTGAAGACGATAAGCTCTCTTCAACAGAAATTGATAACTTACGCCATTTATTATCAAAACATCAGAAATAGGAGGTTTTGAATGAGCAACTGGATCATCCACTTTTTAATCAGTAATATCTTCATATGTATTTTTACACTTGTAATAATCGGAACAAAAAAACTTCTGAAAAAATATTTATCTGCGACTACACAGTACCATCTCTGTTTTCTTTTATTTTTATTACTTGCCGTGCCATTTTTTCCTGTACAGATTCATGGCTCACAACTTTTTTCATGGTTACATTTTTTTCAAACTGACTCAGGACTTAACTCTGGTACCGACACGCTATCCGAACTTACCAGTAATACACAAAATATTTTGTTAAACCAGGTGAATGATTTTTCAGTTTCCATCAGTAGTCAATTTTCTGGAGGCTTGAATACCATACTCTTTCTAATATGGATAACGGGTGTTATGATTATGTCAGTCCTCACCCTTCATTCATTAAACTATGTACGTTCCATAAAAAGATCTGCTCTCCCGCTTCAAAATCAGCAGGTAAAAACTATTTATTACAATTGTTTAAAGGAACTTAAAATCTCTCACCCAGTATCAGTCTACAGTACTGCATTTTTAAAATCACCAGTTTTAATCGGAATAATACATCCCAGAATTTACATTCCCATCCATTTAATTTCCGAACTGAATCCTGATGATATGCGTTTTATGCTGCTACACGAATTACAGCATTACCGTCACAAAGATACATTTATTGGCTTCCTCATGGTCATAAGTAATATACTCTACTGGTTTAACCCTTTTGTTTGGTACACTTTAAAAGAAATTCTCTGTGACCGTGAAATAGCCTGTGATTCTGCTGTATTGCAGATGATTTCTGCTGATGAATACCAAGCTTATGGAACTACACTGATTAATTTTGCAGAAAAAATATCCTCTTTTTCCTCTCCACTGGCAGTTGGAATGTCCGGAAATTTCAGGCAGATGAAACGACGTATTCTCAACATCGCCGTTTTTAGGAAAGAAACTCTTTATCAAAAAATGAGAGCATTGATAATTTATCTGGTCATTAGTGCTGTTTTTATTGGATGTACACCCATTTTATCCATTGATGCCTCTACTCAAAGCGTATATCATTTTAGTGATACAGACAAAAATATCTCCCTGTTAGATATATCCGAAACATTTGGAACATATGATGGATCATTTGTTTTGTATGACAATAATTTGGATTCCTGGAAAATATACGATCTTGAAGAAGCCACCAAACGTATTCCGCCAGAGTCTACCTACAAAATATACGATGCATTATTAGGGTTGGAATCCGGAATCATCACACCAGAACACTCTTCCATGACATGGAATGGTGATGCCTTTCCTTTTCCATCCTGGGAAGCTGATCAGGATTTAAACTCTGCTATGCAAAATTCCGTTAACTGGTATTTCCAGGCAATTGATTCGCAGCTCGGAATTAACAGAGTCCAGGAATTTTTGAATAAAATAGAATATGGAAACCAAACAACCAGTTCAAATCTGGATTTATACTGGTCCGATTTTTCATTAAAAATCTCGCCTTTAGAGCAAGTAACATTATTAAAAAAATTTAACACAAATGAATTCCATCTAAATTTCCAAAATGTATTTTCTGTTAAAAATGCTATAAAAATTGCCAGTACACCTAATGGTAATTTCTACGGAAAAACTGGAACCGGTCGTGTCAACGGACAGGATATCAACGGCTGGTTTATCGGATATGTAGAAACTTCCGATAACAGCTATTATTTTGCAACCAATATCCAAAGTGATTCTAATGCAACTGGCAAAAAAGCATTGGAAATTACTTCTTCTATTTTAAAAAAGCTGCACATATGGAATTAAGTAGCTGGAAAGAACTGGTATTGCTATCAGTTCTTTCTTTTTATTCTATATTGATATTCTGGTATTTTTTTCATCCCATTATTCAGTATTTTATTTCCCATATACTTAAAAGTACTATCTTCATTAAATTTAACAGTCAGTTCACTTGTAATAACAGCATCGTCACATATAAATCGATCACATACTGCATTGATTACCAGAGTCATGCACCCATCTTCATCTTCTTTTATTTCAACAGCCTCCGGTAATGATTCTGTAAAATTAGTAGGTGTAAAATTTGATCCCCCTACCAACTGTTCCCAGGCATAAATCTGGTGTTCCGAATCAAATACTGCCCATTTTTTAATTTGATCTGCTGTTATCGGCAAAAACTCCATTATCAGATTTTCAAACTCTTCTGCCGGAATTCCACTTGAGTTACCTGAAAACTCATATCTCTCCCCGTATTTCATTCGATATAAATATTCATATAAACCATTATAATCTAACCCTTCCATATCAGATCTATCCCAATCAGAACATAAAAGATTATTCCCCTGATATCCAAGCAAATACACACACCTCTTTGAAACTTCCCTGCATTCATCACTTAAAGGTTTAATTCTTATCATAGAACTGCCATCAACCGCTTCTGATACTTCCGGATACTTTGGAACGCATAGCGTATAACCAAACCAGCCTTTTTCTGTATATTTCCATTCTTCTATCCTTGTATACGAAACATATACAATAGATGGATTGTCGTTCATACCCCAAACAGCTTTCACAGCCAGCAAATACATATCTGTCCCATCATAATTGAATTTGAGTCTTTCTATCCCACCATCCCTGTTAATCCTATATAAGACGATATCTCCTGGCAGATCCTGTTCTGCCTTGAAAAGAAATTCTTCCATTTTAGAATAATTAGCCATATTTGAATACGGCGCTGATGTAATAACAGGGACATTTTTTTCCTTTAATACTTCCTGCATTTCTTCCATTACTGTCTCAGAAACTACTACATTCGATGAAGTTCCTTTATCCGCCTTTTGATAAATGGCTTTCATCTGATTCATAACATTCTTACAATCTTCAATAGCTTCTTCTTTCACGACTTCATCTACTGGCAAATCATATCCTCTTTCTTGTACAGCATAATTCGCAGTTTCCTGTGAAATATATTCTAAATCAGCCCCTTTACATTTTGTATTTCCTATGAAAAAGCATCCCAAAATAAATAAAACACTCACCATCTTTTTCAGTTTTCTTTTTGTACTCATATCAATTATCTCCATAACATTCCTCCCACTTTTCGTCTGATAATCTTTCCGTATACCAGGTAACCTCTATTTCTGACCTTGATACATAATTGGATACATATTGAAATCTATCTTTATCTAACAGCCGAATGGTTACGCTATGACAAAACGCCTGATCTAATTCTTTTTGTGGCCATACCGCATTTACTTCCAGTGTTATTGTTCCATCTTGATTTTCTATGTAGGAAACAACTTCCGGATATGGAATATATGGTGTGGGAGCAAAATCATATACGATTCCTCTGGTTCGATACCGATATGTCTGTGTTTCCGTGTGAAATACCGTTCCTGTCTGCAGTATCTCTGCGCTTATATTAAAATATTTTTGAAATATCGCTTCAAATGATTCTTTTGGGATTTCATAAGTCTTTCCTTCCTTAAATTCATCAGCTTTTTCTTCCATTGAAAGTAAACGGTCAAAAACATCATAAAAATTTATTCCATCATAATTTTTTTCACTCCAATTAGAAGTAAACAATTTATTAAGTGTATATCCAAAAGGAAGTATATATTTTCGATTCAGCTCCCTGCATTTTTTATTTAACGGCACTACCCGAAAGGCCCGATATCCAGACGGTCCATCATATCCAGCCGGATGATATTCTTCCATAAAGAAATACCCGTTTTCTGTATATTTCCATGAATTAGCTCTAAACTCATGATAATATGTTTCCTGCCAAGTATCCTCTTTCCATTTAAAAGAGCTTACTTCAACGTCTATTTTCCCCTGTTTGGTTTTCAGATCATACCGAATAAAATGATCCCCTGCTATAACTTGAAATATAGTAGTTTTTCCATTTTTCTCTTTTTCTGCTTTTTTCAAAAAATCATCTACTTTAATACTTTGAACCATATCCAGCTGATTGTAGGAATCAATTACTGCATATCCATATTTTCCAAAATAATCCATACTTTTTTGTATTGTACTCAGCTCATATAGTGCATTTTCTTTCACAGCATTCTCATATATGCTCTGATAGCCTTCTGCTAGCATTTCACACTCTCTGTAAATTTTTTCTTTCGTATCTTCAATTGTCTTTTTCTGCTCTTTCTTTATGCCACATCCACTACAGACAGCAAGAAAAATAACTCCCACAAATATTTTCCAAATTTTTTTCATATCATTTTCCTCTTACATTTGTAATATTTAAAGGTAAAAATTATTCATTACCAAGATATTCATCCAGTATCGCCTTATCCTTTTCCACCACATAACCGCTTCCTCCAATATCTTTCACATTCTCTACCATACTGATGAGCAAAATAGGATTCTCTGTATCTCTATCTGTAGTAAAAACTGTAAACCAGCCAATTTCTGTTCCAGATGTATCTTCTTTTGTAGCTTTCAGTTCCGCTGTTCCGGTTTTTCCTGCTAATCTAATGTCTTCCCTGCATGCTCCATAACCAGTTCCTTCCGGGTTATTCACTACACCCTCTAACCCCTCCATAACCTCCGAAACAATTTGTGGTGAAAAAGCATCTTTTATCCAGATTTCACTGGAAGTGCTTCCACCATCCGCGTGAAGATATGGCTTTATCATATTTCCATCATTTAGAAAAGCCGTATAAATGCTTGCAAGATGCAAAGGATTTACCAGAATCTGTCCCTGTCCATACCCACTGTCAGCAAGCTGGATTTCTGTTTCTATCTTGTCCATATTAGAATATTTGGACTCTGACATTTTAATATCAAATGGAAGTTCCTGATTAAATCCTATTTGATTTAGAGACTGCATCAGTTGATCCGCACCAATTTTTAATGCTGCTTTTGCAAAATAAATATTATCTGAATAAATAAGCGCATTTTTCAAAATCACAGGTTCATAATCATGAAGTGTAGTCACTGTATAATCTCCCCACGAGGAATCTTTCTGCCACGCCAGACCCTCATTTCCAAAATCGTCATTTGCAGTAAATGCCCCCACTTTTAATCCAATTGCAGCAATTACAGGTTTAAAAGTTGAGCCAGGACACCATGTCTGGCGAAAGCGGTTGTATAAAGGCCTGTCTTCATTTTCATTTAATGCACTCCACTGGCTGTTGTCCATTCCACGTACAAAATCATTATCATCATAAGATGGCGTACTTACCAACGCCAATACTTCCCCTGTGTAAGGATTCAAAGCCACAGAACATCCTCTGTCTTCTTTAAATTGTTCATAAAGAGTACTTTGAAGATCACCATCAATCGTAGTATGGATATCTTCTCCATCTTTTCTAGGCTCATATGCAATAACACTTTTTTTATTTCCATTTGCATCTACAATACAGATTTCACACCCATCTGTTCCTTTTAGTTCTTTTTCATAAAGCGTTTCCAGTCCAGTCTTTCCAATCACACTGTTTGTACGATACCCTTCCCCTTTATGTTCCTGCAAATCTTCGGCTGTAACCGCCTGTACATACCCTACCAGATGAGAGGCAGCTTCTTTTAGATAATAAGTTCGTACTTTTACATCAGATAACATAATACCTGGAATCTTCAATAATGTGTCCTGCTTTTCTTTTTCTTCCAGAACAGTTTTATCCGGATTCACTGTCAGAAGATCGACCTCTTGTATTTTAGGAATTGTTGCTACTGGTACAAAAGAATCTGCTTTTACCCAACCGGCTTTTAACTTATCCTCAATTTCGTCTGCTCCAATTCCAAGATACTCTGCCAGTTTTTTTATTGTATCTTCTCTGTTCTCCATCCTGCCCGGAACAATTCCTACCGAAGATGCAGTTCCCTCTCCAGCCAACTGACGACCATTTCTGTCTAAAATATCTCCTCTCTTTGCCTCTTCTGACGTTACCTGAACTTTATCCGTTGCAGATAACTCTGGAAAAATCAACTGATCCTGCCAGATTAAATGATATCCTGTCCAATCATGTGAAAATACCGCATCGTTGGTAAATTCTACATTTCCTGCAGCAGTCTGCATATTTGTTGTATAGGAAACTGCCGCATTTCCGTTTTCTTGTCTTTTTACTGTAATATCGGTTATGGACAGATCAGACATCTCAATGCCTTCATATATTTTAGAATTTCGTTCTATAAATTCTTCCTTACTGTTCATGCTGCTTTTTTTCTGATCCAGCATGGCATACATTTGCTCATATTCCCCTTTTTCAATATATTTCATATATTCCATTAGTCTTTTTTCAGGAACATTACAATTCATTATTGTTACAATACCGATTCCACCACCAATCAATATACCGCTAAATAAAACTATTTTTGTGATAGTCTTCGTGTGTTTTTTTCTTTTCTTTTTTCTCATATAGTTTTATTTCTCCTTTTTTCGTATTTTCTTAAATATTACACTTGTAATATTTAAACGTCAAGCTTTTTCTTAGGTTTATATATGTAAACAAGAGGAAAGATTTGGATAAAAAAAGAAAGGGCATCTCAAAGCCCTCTTTGATAAAGAACTTTACCGACACCCTGAGGTAATGGTTTCTCCGGATGTTTCCCAAACGCTATAATCACTCTCCAGAAGAACCAAAAACGATTTTTAATTTTCTCTCAGAAAAAAAAGAACTACTCTAAATCTGCTGATCTTTGAAATAACCCTGCTCGTTTCTTATAATCACAAACATATTCAGGCAACACATTCTTTGCTGGCAGATTATTATAGCGGAAAACGCAACAAATCCCTTTATTAACTTTTGTTCCATATATTTCCTGTACCAATCCTATTGTTTCATCATCTGAACAAAAGCTCTTCGGAATCTCCCTACAATCCCTGATAATAACGCAAATCTGTTTACTATGTCCTCTCTGTCAGTATACAAGCCAGCTAATCTCTTTATTATAGTATCTAAATACTTCTTCCCAATTCCACTACTCAAAATTTCTTCAGTCACTGTTTCTGCAGATGTGTTTTTATATCAGCCAGAGTTTCCCTGGCTGAATTCTTCCAATATATACCTGTTAACACTTCTCAATGCTGACACTTTTTCCTTCGCTTCTCATCTTTCACCTGCTATACTGCACTCTGGCTTGAATTCATTCCCCCTCTTCCAGTTCCGATTTATAATCTTCCAAGTCCATAAGAAAAGTCTCATAGCCTTCATCACTCATGCAGAACAGCTTTCTTATGGTATTGCAGACAAGCCCGATCATATCCGCATCCCCTTTTAGAAATGGAATGATATGGTCGATTGCTTCCATTGTGTCATTTCTGTTTCCTTTATCAAACATTGCCGTTACTAAACATTCGTCTGTATCAAAGTTCATTGCCAGATCCATCATAATTCTACATCCCCCTTCTTATGTGCTTTGGATTTTTCTACTTCTTTATTTTCCTGCTCCTGTGCTTTTGCCCTTGCCTGAAACTCTTTCAACGACTGCAGTACAGATTTTTTCAGTTCTCCTTTCATTATACAAGAATGATAGGCGTTTGCGAAACGCCAAAAGCCGCATAAATACGGCATTTTTTTGTTGTTAAAATAAAATATCTCCTCAAGGTTTATGGTAAAATAGAATTGCCTAGAAACTAATTAACCAATCCACCTAAAGGAGATATACCTACATGATAACATATAAACAGCTCACTTTGGCAGAAATTTTTGAAGATTGTCAAAATAAATTCGACAACGACAAATATCAGTTCCTTTCGCTTCTTGATGAAGCCATTAACCTTGATGAAATTGTTCCTGTTTCTTTTATTTCTCATTTTTACGCCAGTACCGGAAGACCTCGCAAACATCAGCTTTATCCAATGCTTAAGGCACTTCTTATCCAGCGTATTTTCTCAATCCCGACGGACACACTCCTGATCGTATTTTTGAAATTTTCCCAGGAACTGCGTGATTTCTGCGGTTTTGATGTTGTTCCGGATGGTTCCAAATTTACACGTTTCAAACAGGATTTTTTATCGGACTTACAATCTATGTTCGATCATCTTGTTGATCTGACCGAACCGATCTGCCAAAGTCTTGATCCTGCCCTTGCTTCCATGACAATCTTTGATACCTCTGGCATTGAAGCATGGGTTACAGAAAATAACCCAAAATATGCCAACCGTATTATCAAGCAGCTAAAGGCCTTCAAAAAGTCCCATAACCTTGATGATTCCTATGATCCTTATAAAGCTGCTTATGGCTCTATGCCAACTCATGCGGCTTCCAATCAGGCAATCCAGCAGATGTACATCAATGGACATTTCTGTTACGCCTATAAATTTGGCATTATTACGAACGGGCTTGGTATTGTTCGTGACATCACTTTCTACAACAAGGACTTTCTAAAAAACCATCCTGATATCGTTGTAGGGAAGAAATCAGATTCACCGGATGAGGATAAATCCCTTGCCGATTCGAAAGCACTTCTTCCAGTTTTAATTGACTTTTTCCAGAAACATCCTTTAATAAATTCAAAGACGTTTCTTGGAGATGCTGCGTTTGATGCCATTAACATTTACAAATCCCTCTTTGAAGAAATTGGCTTTCAAAAAGCTTTTATCCCTTTAAAAACAAAGCTTTCTGTGGAAGGAACCGACTATACTGTCAATGAAAACGGTATTCCCTGCTGTCCTCACAATCCATCACTTCCGATGCGGCGTGAAGGAAGCAGATCCCATTTGCGGAGTAAACTTCCTACCATGAAGTTTGTATGTCCAAAAATGAAATGGGAATACAATCCTGCCGACAAGTCAAAACATCGCGTATGTCATTGTGACAATCCATGTACATCTTCTTCCTGCGGACGAATGATCTACATTTATCCTGAAAAGAACCTTCGTGCCTATCCTGGTGTAGAACGCGGCTCACAGGAATGGGAGGATACTTACAAGATCCGTGTAAATGTTGAAAAGTCAATCAACCATTTCAAAGATAGTTTCTGCATTGCAGATCGTAAAACACAGAATGAGAAAACACTTCATGCTGATTTACTGCTTGCAGGAATTACCCAGCTTGTTACTGTGCTTGTCGCTGATAAGATTCATCAATACCAATACATCCGGAGTTTGAAGCCTTTGATTGCCTGATTATTAATATGCATACAATCTTTTCTTCGCAGTTTATCTGGGAAGTCTTTTAGTCATGTTCAAATTTAGAAGTACCTATTTTTCATCTTAAGAATCCTGCGTTGCAGGATTCTTACCGCTTTTTAGTCAGGATTGCGAACTTGTTTCGCAATTACCTAATATACTAAAAACAATTTTAATCAAATTCTCCTATCTCGCCATATATTTTGATT
>ERZ773185.2971-NODE-2971-length-10234-cov-3.478043_pt1 | contig 10234 bp, 8 predicted proteins | sample MGYA00580531_ERZ773185 | MGnify/ENA primary metagenome ERZ773185 (study PRJEB29015, sample SAMEA2737799) | human gut metagenome | biome: human gut; feature: human-associated habitat; material: faeces | place: China | collected 2012 ...
TACGACGAATCAGGAATCCGTCACGGTTCTTATCACCATTTCCCTGGGTCGGTGTGTCGATGACAAGGTCAATCTTATGTCCTAAGATTAAGTCCATAACGTTTGGTGACTCCTGTGAGATCTTATTGACACGCAGAGCATTGACACCACGCTCCTGCAGATATTTTGCCGTACTTCTAGTTGCATAGATTTTATAACCAAGTGCTTCAAACCGTCTTGCGACTGCGACACCTTCTTCTTTATCTGCGTCTTTTAAGGTCATGATCATCTGCTTATATTTCGGAAGAACGATTCCTGCACCTAAAAATGCTTTGTACAGTGCTTCGTTAAATGTCTTTGCAATACCCAGACATTCTCCGGTTGATTTCATTTCAGGTCCTAAGCTGATCTCTGCACCACGCAGTTTTTCAAAGGAAAATACCGGCATCTTAATTGCGATATAATCTGCCTCCGGTGCTAAACCTGTCGGATAACCCATTCCTTTTAAGGTATTACCGATGATTACTTTTGTTGCAAGGTCTACAATCGGAATTCCTGTTACCTTACTGATATATGGTACGGTTCTGGATGAACGCGGATTTACCTCGATCACATATACCTGTCCGTCCATAACAATGAACTGGATATTAATTAATCCGATGACATGAAGTGCTTTTGCTAAACGTTTTGTATATTCTACGATGGTTGCTTTGATATCCTCTCCGATCGTCGGCGCCGGATATACGGAAATACTGTCTCCGGAATGTACTCCGGTTCTCTCAATATGCTCCATGATTCCCGGGATCAGGATGTCTGTTCCATCGCATACCGCATCGACTTCGATTTCTTTTCCCTGTAAATATTTATCTACTAAGATCGGGTGATCCTGTGCATAGCGGTTGATGACTGCCATGAATTCTTCGATCTCTTCATCGTTCAATGCAATCTGCATGCCCTGTCCGCCAAGTACATAAGAAGGACGTACCAATACCGGATATCCGAGGCGGTTTGCTACCTCTTTTGCCTCTTCTGCCGTAAAGACGGTTCCACCGGCTGCTCTTGGAATCTCTGTTTCTTCTAATATTTTGTCAAATAATTCACGATCCTCTGCGGCATCTACGTCCTCTGCCTTGGTTCCAAGGATCGGAACTCCCATTTTCATAAGGCTCTCGGTTAATTTGATCGCAGTCTGACCGCCGAACTGTACCACTGCTCCGTCCGGTTTCTCTAAACGTACAATGTTCTCGACATCTTCCGGTGTCAACGGCTCAAAATAGAGCTTGTCTGCAATATCAAAGTCTGTGGATACGGTCTCCGGGTTATTGTTTACAATAATGGTCTCATAGCCTTCTTTTGCAAACGCCCAGGTACTGTGTACGGAACAATAGTCAAACTCGATACCCTGACCGATGCGGATCGGTCCGGAACCAAGTACCAGTACTTTTTTCTCCGGATGTGTCTCTTCTGCCTCGTTGATACTTCCAAAGCAGGAGTAATAATACGGTGTGCTGGCTTCAAATTCTGCCGCACAGGTATCTACCATTTTAAATGCTGCCACGATTCCGTTCTCATAACGCAGATCGCGAATTTCTTCTTCTGTCTTTCCGGTCAGTTCTGCAATGACGTTGTCCGGGAACTCTATCCGTTTTGCTTCTTTTAAGAGGTCTGTGGTCAGTTCTTCGTTTCTTAAACGCTCCTCCATTTCCACAAGGATTGCAATTTTGTCGATAAACCAGTGGTCTATCATTGTAATCTCATGGATCGTATCATAGGAGATTCCTTTTCTGATCGCTTCTGCGATCACCCAGATCCTGCGGTCATCTACCACTTCTAACTGTTTTAAAAGCTCTTCTTTGGAAAGCTCTGTAAAATCATAGGACATCATGGAATCCACATGCTGCTCTAAGGAACGGATGGCTTTCATCAGCGCTCCCTCGAAGTTCGTGCAGATACTCATAACCTCTCCGGTTGCTTTCATCTGTGTTGTCAGTGTTCTCTTTGCCGTGATAAATTTATCAAACGGAAGTCTTGGGATCTTTACGACACAATAATCTAACATCGGCTCAAAACTTGCATAGGTTTTGCCGGTGATGGCATTCTTGATCTCATCTAAGGTATATCCGAGTGCGATCTTCGCTGCTACTTTGGCAATCGGATATCCGGTTGCTTTTGATGCTAATGCGGAAGAACGGCTGACACGAGGGTTTACCTCGATGACACAATATTCAAATGTTGTCGGATGCAAAGCATACTGTACGTTACATCCTCCTGTAATGTTTAATTCTGATATAATATTTAAGGCAGATGTACGGAGCATCTGATATTCCTTATCGCCTAAGGTCTGGGATGGTGCTACTACGATCGAGTCTCCGGTATGCACACCGACCGGGTCGATATTTTCCATATTACATACAGTAATGCAGTTGCCGTTTGCATCACGCATTACTTCGTATTCTACTTCCTTCCATCCTGCGATACAGCGCTCTACTAATACTTCTCCTACACGGCTTAAACGCAGTCCGTTAGAAAGGATGTCGATCAGCTCTGTCTCATTATGGGCGATACCACCGCCACTTCCACCTAAGGTATATGCCGGACGTAATACGACCGGATAACCGATGGTATTTGTAAATGCGATACCGTCTTCTACGTTGTGTACGACTAAAGATGGCGCACAAGGCTCACCGATTTTTTCCATTGTGTCCTTGAATGCCTGACGGTCCTCTGCTTTGAAAATCGTTTCCGCAGTTGTTCCGATCAGTTTCACACCATGTTCTTCTAAAAATCCGGATTCTGCAAGCTCCATTCCCAAGTTCAGTCCTGCCTGTCCTCCTAAGGTCGGAAGTACGCTGTCCGGTTTTTCTTTTAAAATGATCTGCTCTAAGACTTTTGCGGTCAGTGGCTCAATATACACCTCGTCTGCAATCTCTTTATCGGTCATGATCGTTGCAGGGTTGGAGTTGACAAGCACTACCTCGATGCCTTCTTCTTTTAAAGAACGGCATGCCTGTGTTCCCGCATAATCGAATTCGGCTGCCTGTCCGATGACAATAGGACCGGAACCGATAACTAATACTTTTTTGATATCCTGATTCTTTGGCATTACTGGTTCCCTCCCATCATTGTGATAAAACGGTCAAACAAATACGAACTGTCCTGTGGTCCCGGACATGCTTCCGGGTGGAATTGTACCGTAAAAATGTTCTTTCCGATATATTTTAAGCCTTCATTGGTTCCATCATTGACATTTACAAATGCCGGAACTGCAATGTTTTCATCTAATGCTTTATCATCCACTGCATAGCCATGGTTCTGGGATGAGATATAGACTCTTCCGGTCTCTAAATCTTTGACCGGATGATTGCCACCGCGATGTCCGTATTTTAATTTATAGGTATCTGCCCCGGTTGCTAATGCCATGAGCTGATGTCCTAAGCAGATTGCAAAGATTGGCACATCGGATTCATATAATTTACGGATTTCTTCTATGATTGCCTGACATTCCTTCGGATCTCCAGGTCCGTTACTCAGCATGATACCGTCCGGTTTGGCTGCTAAAATCTCTTCTGCTGTTGTGTGGGCAGGGTAAATCGTTACTTCGCATTCTCTGTCATGTAAGGAGTCTGCAATATTTTTTTTCGCTCCTAAATCTAATAGGGCTACTTTTTTTCCTTTTCCATTTAATACGCTTTTCTCATCACAGGTTACTTTATCTACTACGTTTCCTGTCTGATATTCTTTTAACCTCGGAAGAACCTTCTCTAACTCATAGTGTTCATCGGTGGTGATCATACCGTTCATGGTTCCCTTGTCACGAAGGATCTTTGTCAATGCTCTTGTATCAATTCCTGCGATCCCAGGTATGTCATTTTCTTTCAAAAAGTCCTGTATCGTTCCTTCGCAGCGGAAATTGCTTGGCATTCTGGATAACTCCCTGACAATATATCCATCCACCCATGGACGTTTTGACTCTGCATCCGGTGTGATTCCATAATTTCCAATCAGTGGATAGGTCATGACAACTGCCTGTCCTGCATAGGATGGATCGGTCATTACCTCTAAATATCCTGTCATGGATGTATTAAATACAATTTCACTGATAACCTCTTTTTGTGAACCGATACTGGTTCCCTCAAAGACAGTTCCGTCTTCTAAGATCAGAAAAGCTTTCATTCTTTACCCTGTCCTTTCTAAATTTTCTCAAAAAAAAAGAGGGAGATTCTCTTTTTTTCTTATTCTGTGCTATGCCTAAATTGTAAAAAGTTTATCATATTGTGTAAGATTTTTCAACCTTATTTTTTGTCTTATGCAATCTCTCCATGTTTTTCATAGCTGGTAATCCGCTCTATCGCATTATTTTCATCGACAAATACGACTGCCGGTAAGAACTGCTCTGCTTCCTGCGGGGTCATCTGTGCATACGCCATGATAATGACATGATCTCCGGTCTGCACCTGTCTTGCCGCCGCACCGTTTAAGCAGATCATCCCGCTTCCCGGCTCTCCGGCTATCGTATAGGTCTCAAAACGATTTCCGTTTTCAATATCTACGATCTGGACATTTTCATATTCTAAAATCCCAGCCGCCTGCATCAGCACCGGGTCCACCGTGATACTGCCAACATAGTTTAATTCCGCCTGTTTTACAATCGCACGATGGATCTTTCCTTTTAACATTTTTAAATACATCTTCGCTCTCCCTCTATCTGATAAAATTGTCTATCAATCTGGTCTTACCGATATAAACTGCCATTGCGGCTAAGATCTCTCCCTGAATCTCTGACACAGGTTCTAAACTCTGTGCATCCACGATCTCCACATAATCTATTTTTGCAAGCGGCTCCGCTTCGATATGGGCGATCATTTTTTCTTTGATCACTGCTGCATTTTTTTCTCCTGCTTCTACCAGTTCTTCTCCTAAACGGACTGCCTGGCTTAACACTAATGCTGCCTTTCTCTCTTCTTCACTCAGATAGGTGTTTCTCGAACTCATTGCAAGTCCGTCTGCCTCACGCACGATCGGGCATCCTACGATCTCAATGTCAAAATTCAGATCTCTGACCATCCGGCGGATCACTGCTAACTGCTGTGCATCCTTTTGTCCAAAATAGGCACGGTCCGGTGTTACAATATGAAATAGCTTGGTCACTACGCTGCATACTCCGGAAAAATGGATCGGTCTTGTCTTTCCACAAAGCACATCCGTCAAACGGTTCATATCCACAAAAGTACAGTTGTCTTTATAGTACATTTCCTCCGGTGTGGGATTAAATAAAAGTTCCACGCCTGCCGCATCACAAAGTGCCGCATCTCTCTTTATATCTCTTGGGTAACTTCCTAAATCTTCATTTTCTCCAAACTGTGTCGGATTCACAAAATCACTGACCACTACGCGGTCATTTTCTTTCACGGCACGCTCGATCAGACTTTTATGGCCATCGTGAAGATATCCCATGGTCGGAACCAGTCCGACACTCAGCCCTTCCCGTTTCCATGCTTTTACCTGTGCTCTTACTTCGTCTATTGTATGGACTAACTGCATGTTTTTTCCTCCTCTGATAAGATACTTTTCTTAATATAATTTCTCTAACATTTCGTCGCTAATCCCATAGGTATGCTGTTCCGCCGGAAATACGCCGTTTTGTACTTCTTTGATGTACTGTGAAAAAGCTGCTTTCATCTGTTCGCCAATCTGTCCGAACTGCTTTACGAATTTCGGTTTAAAATCGCCAAACATTGCTAACATATCCTGATATACCAGCACCTGTCCGTCACATCCTGCACCTGCGCCAATGCCGATCGTTGGTATGTTGATCTGTTTTGAGATCAATTCTGCTAATTTTGCCGGAACACACTCTAAAACAACGGCTACCGCTCCTGCCGCTTCTGCTCCTTTGGCATCCTCGATTAATTTTTTAGCTGCCTCTTCTGATTTTCCCTGCACCTTGAATCCGCCGAACACATTTAAGGACTGCGGGGTCAGTCCCAAATGAGCCACAACCGGTATGGACGCTTTGGTGATTGCTTCTATCTGTGGAAGCACTTCTTTGCCGCCTTCTAACTTGACTGCCTGCGCCCGTCCCTCTTTCATCAGACGGCCTGCATTGCAGACTGCATCATAGACAGATGCCTGATAGGACATAAACGGCATATCCGCAACTATCAATGCATTTTTTGCTCCTCTTGTAACTGCTTTTGTATGATGTATCATATCCTCCATTGTTACGGATAAGGTGTCTTCATATCCTAACATGACCATTCCTAAGGAATCTCCCACCAAGATCATGTTGATGCCTGATTCATCGATCAGTTTTGCCATAGAATAATCATAGGCTGTCAGCATGGTGATTTTTTCGCCGCGTTTCTTTGCTTCCTGTATTGTTACTACTGTGTTCTTCATTTTTGCTCTCCAATCATTTACTTTCTTTCCTTAACAGTTCTTTCATCTGCCGGTAATTTCGTTCGGTATGCTTTTTCTCTGAGATTCTGACCAGTTCTGTGCCGATCGCATCATACACCGCCTTTTGTTCTTCTGACAGCACTTCTAAATGATGTCTTACCGTACCAAGATCGTTCCGTTCTATCGGGCCGGTCAGCGCCTGTTCGCATCCGTACTTCAATGCCGCTTCTACGTTATTTTTTACCAACGGTGTCAGCATTTCATAAGCCGCTGTACTCTCTATGCCGGCTTCTTCTAACATTTTTACTGCCATGGACAAAAGCCCGATGACATGGTTACTCGCCATACTGACTGCCGCATGATAACGCATTTTTGCCTCTGTATGGATCAGTACTAACCTGTTCGGTAGTTTTTCAAACATCCGATAGATATCCGCAACTGCCTGTTCGTCGCCCTCTACGGTAAAAATTGCCTCTGTTAAATTTTGATAAGCTGTGAATTTGTTACTGAACGCGTAAATTGGATGAAGTGAACAAACAGATACTCCTGCCTGCTCTGCATTTGAAAATATATCACTTGATAATGAGCCACTAAAGTGGCAGACTGATTTTCCCTTCACATCTTTTGCTGCAATGCAATCCCATACTTCCTTTATTGCCCCGTCTGTCACGGTTATAAACAGAGTATCGCTTACCTCAATGAGTGAATCTAACTCGCTAAAATATTTTGTGTTACAGAATTTTGCCGCTTCTTTGGCACTGTTTACGGTTCTGCTGTAGAATCCGCTGACTTCTTCGCCATGGGTAACAAAATATTTTCCCATGGTTGTACCTACCTTCCCGGCACCTATAATTCCTATTCCTATCGCTATGCACCTCCATTTCTGTCTGCTGCATGCTGTACAAAATGGAAAGGATGCATTATCAAAATGATACAGTTTTCATCCGAAATACTGTTCGTTAAGATTTTAACATATGGAATTGGGGATGGCAAGGGGATTTCTTGGAAACTTTGTTTATACAGGCGGCTATCCCCGGATATTCCCACGGACATGCTGCGTTTCCTGTTCGTTGCCCACGCCTTTTTGCTCATGTTTTGTGCAACTCGCCCTACGGACTCAAACAGGCACAAAACATGAACGGCAGTGTGCTCCTCACGACGGAAGCCTCGCAACTGTCTGTGGGAACAACCGGGGAAGCAGCTTTGTGTAGAAAGTTCTAAAATAAAAAATGCCACTCATTGTTGAGTAACATCTGCTATTTGAATCTTGTTATTTTCTCTGTAAATTGTCTTTATGAATCTTTCTCGAATTGTATAGAAAGCATATATCCCAGCGAGCTCCAGACAATGATGGAACGTTTCTTTTGTGCTATGGAGATGAAACTCCCGGAAGTGTGAAGCCCTCTGGCGAACACACTTCCTGCTCTTAGGGAGGTTCATCGGAATGGTTAGCACAAGGAAACTTGGAAGCATTGTTGGGAGCTCGCTGAACATTCTAACACACCCCTTTCTAACACATTTTCTTCACTTACATTTTTGACACAAACTCATCTATAGACTCTGCTTTAGCAGCCAATTTTAACCAGCTATTCAAGACTTTGATATCTTTTTCATTGTGGATTCTTTCACGAACTTTATCTGGTATTGTACTGATATCTTCCAATAATTCCAAAATAGATTCTACTTTTCCTTCAATAATTCCCTCCTGATGTCCTTTCTCATATTCATCTTTTCGGACAATCTCAAAGACTGCTTCTTCATCATATTCAAAGATACTCATTTCCACCGCCTCTTTCCTGTTCTGAAGCAGAAACTCCTGCAGGATTCCTTCGTTGATACACTCTGTCACTGCACGCTCTACTGCTTCTTCTACATTCTTCATGCTCTTTGCATAGGTACGTACTTTCTTCACATAGATTGCATATTCCTTTAAAGTCCGGCACTGCTCTAATAATTTTTTGTTTTTCCCAAGATTGATATTTAGCATTGTTACCACTAATTCCAAATCCGGGTCATCCATCGATTTTTGAAAGGCATCTGATAACCTTAAGTATTTCTTTTCTGCCTGTTCTTCCGAACCATTGTAGAATACTAAAAATCTCGGTGTCGGGATCTTAATCAGGGTATTACGATACAGATCCCTATGATCAACCTGCCCCTGCAATTCCTTTGCAATATAAAACAAATCCCGCAATGGCATATTGGGAGAATAAGTGGACTGGTGTTCATAAAGATTCAAGTATGAATCCATGATAAATGCCAGATCATTTTTCATATTCATATAGATGGCATTTTCTAAGGTTACAATCTCTAGTTCTTCTGTGTTTGTGTAAGATGTTCCGTTGACTGCATTATAAAGGCTTAACAGCTCTTTCTTTTCACGGAATATCATGCGGAACAGTCTGTCCTTGTGGTTTCTTGCAACATGGATTTCATTTTGGGTTTCTGTCATAGTATTACCTCCTGTGTGAAATTGTCTTGCAGGAGTTCTTATCCTTATTTTCTCGAAAACTCCTGCTGTTCATAATGTTGGAAAAGCATGAATTTTCTGATCTGAATAAGATTTGTAATAGACTACGGCAGAAATGCCGCCTTATATAAGAAAATATGCTTTGAGGGTATTATAGCATGGGGGCGAATGGGTTACAACCGATTTTGAATGCGATTATGAGTATTTTTTCCTTTATAGGATGCCGCTGTCTTCGGCTATCCCCACTGACATGCTGCGTTTCCTGTTCGTCGCCACTGCCTTTTTGTCTCCATATACTTTTGTCAGATTTTTAATCTTTAACATGATATGCCCTCCACCTTGTTATTTATCTGTATTGTACCTTTCGGAGCATTTTTCTCATAGGCATATTTTGTAGCAGAATGTGTCTTTTTTATAGAAAATCCTTTATCAAAAAAGCAGGATGGCAGAACATCCCTTCCGCAAAGTACAGCCCTTACCATAACCATACCTGCGGATTTCTGACATTCTGCCACTTATTTCCTGTTTATTTATATGAAGTTTCTATATCACATGTTTACGCTGCCCTGATGTTGTAGCAGTTTTTATGCCTCTAATAATTTTTCTACCGAAGCTAATTTAACGCAGAGGACAAAGACTTCTGCTGCCTGACGAAGTTCCTCTAAAGTCGGATAAGACGGTGCAATCCTGATCACAAAATCTCTTGGATCGGTTCCATATGGGAATGGTGCTCCGGCTCCGGTCAGGACTACGCCTGCCTCTTTTGCTTTTTTTACCACAGAAGTTGCACAGCCTTCTAAAGTTTCAAAGGTAATGAAATATCCGCCAAGAGGTTTTGTCCAGGTTCCGATACCAAGACCTTCTAATTCTTTGGTTAAGATCTCATCCACCAGTTCAAATTTCGGACGTAAGATGTCTGCATGCTGTTTCATCTTTGCTTTGATGCCATCTAAATCCTTGAAATATTTTACATGACGGTACTGGTTGATTTTGTCATAACCGATCGTCTGAATGGTCATACTCTTTCTGATAAAATCCAGATTCTTTTTTGAAGATGCCATGGCTGCAATTCCTGCTCCCGCAAAGGTCACTTTAGAAGTAGATGCAAACTCATAGACAATATCCGGATTTCCTGCTTTTTCACACTCTGAAATAATGTCTAAAAGCTCTGCCTGTCTGTCCTCATATAAATGATGTACTACATAGGAATTATCCCAGAAAATCCTGAAATCTTCTGCTGCCGGTTTTAACGCCGCGAAACGTTTTACCGTCTCATCGGAATAGACATAACCCTGTGGATTGGAATATTTCGGCACACACCAGATTCCTTTTACGGAAGGATCATTATTGACATACTGTTCTACCATATCCATATCCGGTCCGTCT
>ERZ773185.2972-NODE-2972-length-10233-cov-7.321183_pt1 | contig 10233 bp, 8 predicted proteins | sample MGYA00580531_ERZ773185 | MGnify/ENA primary metagenome ERZ773185 (study PRJEB29015, sample SAMEA2737799) | human gut metagenome | biome: human gut; feature: human-associated habitat; material: faeces | place: China | collected 2012 ...
CCCGCCATGATGACCACGGGCGCGCATGCTTTTTTATGTGTGTCGATGTCCAGCCCGCCCGCGAACACCACGTCCTGCACCCTGCCCCGCTTGTCCAGCAGCGGCAGCGCGCCGATGCCGTGTTCCAGCAGCGCGGTCTTGGCCCGCGCCCGCGCCTCCATGGGCAGCGCGTATGGGCTGTAATTCGCCGCCTCCCGCACCGGCCCTTCCAGCGGCAGGCTCTTCAGGATGTAGCGGCGGATATCGCCGTCCGTAACAACGGCGCGCAGCACGCCCTCCGGCGCGACGAACAGCACGCCCAGGCCCGTTTCGTCCAGCTTGCGCATTGCATCCAGCACCGAAATGTCCTCGGTGATGAAAAGGTCGTCCACGCGCATCTTTTTTCCCCCTTCCGCCATGCTTTTACAGCGCCAGCAGCGCGTCCACCACGCGCTGAGCATCCTCCCGCGTCAGGTTCGTGGAGCACGGCAGGTTGACGATCTTCGCGCGGAAATCCTCGGCCATTGCAAGGCCGTAGGTCTCGTTGCGGCCGTAGTCCGCCTGCTCGTGGATGAGCGCCCACACCGGGCGGGTCTGGATGTGCTGCGCCTGCAGCTTCTCGATCACAGTGTCGCGGTCCAGCCCGGAATCCTTCAGATACAGGCTGAAGAACCAGTGGTTGGAGCGGCACTCCCCCTCGCGGAAGGGCAGGATGCGCAGCCCCTTCACGCCGTCCAGCGCGGCCGCATAGCGGTCATACAGCGCCTTTTTGTGGGCGATGAAGCCCTCGAGCCGCTCGAGCTGGGCAAGCCCTAAGGACGCCTGCACGTTCGTCATGCGGTAGTTGTAGCCGACCTCATCGTGCAAAAATTGCAGCAGATCGGTCTTGGCCTGGGTGGACAGATGCTTAGCGTGCTCGGCCCAGTCAGCGTGGTTGGACACGACCATGCCGCCTGCGCCGGTGGTGATGATCTTGTTGCCGTTAAAGCTGTAGCAGCCGATGTCGCCGATGGTGCCCGCAAACTTACCGGCAAACGGGCCGTCGGTGCAGCGGGTGCCGAGTGCCTCGGTGGCATCCTCAATGACGATGAGGCTGTAGCGCTTGGCTATCGCCATCAGGCGGGGCATGTCGGCCATGTTGCCGAACACATGCACGACCTCCAGTGCCTTGATGTGTGCGCCGGTGGCTTTGTTGTACAGCCTGCCGTCCCGCAGCTCGCAGCGGTTCGCACAGAAATCCTCGACGGCGTCGGGGTCAATGCACAGGGAGTCGTCGCAGCCGATGAAGACCGGCTCCGCGCCGACATAGCGGGTCAGCGGGTTGACGGCGGCGATGAAGGTCAGCGTCGGGACGATGACCTCATCCCCGCGGGTGATGCCGGCGGCCATAGCGGCCAGATGCAGCGCGCTGGTACCGGCGTTGCAGGCCACGGCGCGGGGCATGCCCACGTAAGCGGCCAGCGCTTCCTCGAACTCCGTGACCTTGCCGCCGCTGGTGGACACCCACCCCGACGTGATGGCCTGCCCGGCCAGCTCGGCCTCGCGCGCGCCGAAATTCGGAACCGAAAGAGGAATAAATTCAGACATGGTACTGCCTCCAAACTCTATCCTGGTGCCCGCCGTGCAGCGGCGGACGGAATTTTACAAATATTCTATTTTATTATACCGCGTTTGCAGGATAAGGGCAAGAAAAAGATGCGATGGACTTTCTGTATCTTTCCCCCGGGGAAAGCCTGTTTTTCCCGTTGACAAACCTACTCCCTTGCACTACTATAAATACTGCATATAAAGTATAAAATAGGGGGTTTACCATGAAATACGGTTTTATCGGCTGCGGCAACATGGGCGGGGCTGTGGCGCGCGCGGTCTGCAAGGGTGCCGGGTCCGGCGATGTGCTGCTGGCCAACCGCACGCCTGCCAAGGCACAGGCGCTGGCGGACGAGCTCGGCTGCGCCTGCGGCACGAATGAGGAGGTCGCCGGCATCTGCGACTTCATCTTTCTGGGCGTAAAGCCCCAGATGATGGCCGATATGCTCGACGAGCTGACCCCAACGCTGGAGGCCCGCGCCGAGAGCCGCCCCTTTGTGCTGGTCACGATGGCGGCGGGCCTGTCGATGCAGCAGATCCGCCAGATGGCGGGCAGCGGCTATCCCATCATCCGTATGATGCCCAACACCCCCGTGGCGCTGGGCGACGGCATGATCCAGTACTGCTCTGACGATGTGGAGCCGGAAAAAATGGCCGAGTGGCTCACCGCCATGGCCCCTGCAGGCCGTCTGGACGCCGTGCCGGAGAGCCTGATCGACGCCGCAAGCGCGGTGTCCGGCTGCGGACCGGCCTGGGCGTACCAGTTCATCGAGGCACTGGCCGACGGCGGTGTCGCCGCAGGTCTGCCCCGCGCCAAGGCGCAGAAGTACGCCGCCCAGATGCTTTTGGGCAGCGCGCGGATGGTGCTGGAAACCGGCAAGCACCCGGGCGAATTGAAGGACGCCGTCTGCAGCCCCGGCGGCTCGACCATTCAGGGCGTGCGCCTGCTGGAGGAGCGCGCTTTCCGCGGTGCCGTGACCGACGCCGTGCTGGCCGCGTTTGAAAAGACAAAGGATTTGGGGAAGAAGTGACTCCTTCCGAGAATGTAGGGGCGAGCATTGCTCGCCCGCAGACCTGACGGAAAAAAGTGCTTTTCCAGGAAAATACCCCGCGCGGCAGACGCCTGACGGGCGAGCAATGCTCGCCCCTACAAAGCGGTTGCCAAACAGGAATAGAAAGAGAAATTTTATGCGTATCGTCGTTAAAGTAGGCACCAGCACGCTGGCACATCCCGGCGGGCTGCTCAACATCCGCCACACCGAGGATCTGGTCAGGGTGTGGAGCGATATTCAGAACGCCGGACATCAGCTCATCGTCGTATCGTCGGCGGCCACGGGCCTCGGTGCAGGTAAGCTGCAAATTGAAAAGCCCGGCGACCTTGTCACCAAGCAGGCTGCCGCCGCGGTGGGCCAGTGCGAGCTGATGTATACCTATGACCGACTGTTCGGCCAATACAACCATACCGTGGCCCAGATGCTGCTGACGTGGGAGGATTTTGACCACGAAAACCGTCTGCACAACCTGCAAAACACGCTGGAGCGTCTTTTGCAGCTGCATGCCATCCCCATCATCAACGAGAATGACCCCGTCGCCTGCGAGGAATACTCTTTGGGCGACAACGACACGCTGGCCGCGCTGGTGGCCAAGTGCATCCACGCCGATCTGGTCGTGCTGATGTCCGACATCGACGGCCTGTACACCGCCGACCCGCACACTCACCCGGACGCAAAGCTCATCCCGGTGGTCGAGGAGATCACGCCGGAAATTGAGCTGCTGGCGGGCGGCACGGGCTCGGCCCTGGGCACCGGCGGCATGCTGACGAAGGTCACCGCCGCCAAGCGTGCCACCGAGGCCGGTGTGGACATGATCATTACCAACGGTGCCCACGCCGAGGTGCTGTACGACATTGTCGAGGGTAAGCCCGTCGGCACCCGGTTTGTGGGCCGCAAGGCATAAGGGAGGTCTGACCCCATGACTACGCAGGAAATTTTGCGGGCCGCGCAGGGCGCAAAGCTGCCGCTGGCGCTGGCCGACGCCGACACGAAGAACGCCGCGCTGGAGGCAATGGCCGTTGCGCTCATCGCCGCGCAGGATAAAATTCTGGACGCCAATAAGCAGGACGTCGAGAACGCCCGCGGGCGGGTCAGCGACGTGATGCTGGACCGTCTGGCGCTGACGCCGGGCCGCCTGACCGACATGGCCAAGGGTATGCGCGAGGTCGCGGCCCTGCCAGACCCGGTGGGCGCAGTGCTGCGCAAAATTGTGCGCCCGAACGGCCTTTTAATCGAAAAAACCGCCGTGCCGATGGGTGTCATCGCCATCATCTATGAGAGCCGCCCCAACGTCACGAGCGACGCCGCCGCGCTGGCCATCAAGGCGGGCAGTGCGTGCATCCTGCGCTGCGGGCGCGACGCCTGGGCCAGCTGCCACGCCATCGTGGAAGCCCTGCGCGCCGGTCTGCGCAAGGTGCGCCTGCCGGAGTGCGCGGTGAGCCTCATCGAGGACACCTCCCACGCCAGCGCCAACGAGCTGATGACCGCGGACGGGCTGGTCGATCTGCTGATCCCCCGCGGCGGGGCCGGGCTGATCCGCGCCTGCGTCGAGAACGCAACCGTGCCCTGCATCCAGACCGGCACCGGCATCTGCCATGTCTATGTGGACAAGGCCGCCGATTTGGAGATGGCTGTGGATATTGTGGAAAACGCCAAGACGAGCCGCCCCAGCGTCTGCAACGCCGAGGAGGCGCTGTTGGTCCACAGGGACGTGGCAGCGCAGTTTTTGCCGATGCTGAAGGCTCGCCTTGTCGATGCCCGCGCCGCTGCCGGCATCACCCCGGTGGAGCTGCATCTGGATGCGCGCGCCGCGGCCATCATCGACGGTGTGCCCGCCGCGCCGCAGGACTTTGACACCGAGTATCTGGATTATAAGCTGAGCGTGGCCGTTGTGGATGACGTCGATGCGGCCATCGCCCACATTGCGAAGCATTCGACCCACCACAGCGAGGCCATCGTCACGGCGGACGCCGCGGCGGCACAGCGGTTCACGACCTGCGTGGACAGCGCGGCGGTCTACGTGAACGCCAGCACCCGCTTTACTGACGGCGGCGAGTTCGGCCTTGGCTGCGAGATGGGCATCAGCACCCAGAAGCTCCACGCCCGCGGCCCCATGGGGCTGGCCGAGCTGTGTACGTATAAATATATTGTGCACGGCAATGGGCAGGTCAGGGGCGGAAGCAGCGCGAAGATGAGCTGCTACACAAACAAATAAGGTTTCCCCCTTGGGGGAAAGCTGTCAGCGGCCCCGTCCGCTGACTGATGTGGGCAGACCTTGCCGCTGCAGCCTGTTCACCGGCCACTATGGCGGGCTTTGCCCTCATCCGGCCTCGGTCGGAGCCTCGGCCACCTTCTCCCGAGGGAGAAGGCTTCCATAACGCAAAAACACCTGCGTCCGAAAACGCAGGTGCTTTTATTTTACCCAATATTCATATCCACCGGCTTCGAGATCCCCTTGACGCTGCCGGAGCCTGTGTACTGCCATATATTGTGCTTGTAGCTGAAGCTCAGCGTGTCGCGGTACTGGGCGATCCAGATGTTGTACTTGCTGATGTTCGCAAAGTTCAGCGCGTTATAGAACCAGCTGGCATAGGAGTAAACGCCCGCGCTGTACCCCGCGCTGCGGATCGTCTCGCAGAAGGCGACGGCGCAGGCCGTGCGCTCGGCGGCGCTCAGGGCATTGGCGCGCCCGCCGCCGACACTCTCGGTGTCGTAGTAGACGCCCAGCGGCAGGCTGTAGCCGCTGACCAGGCTCAGTACCATGCTGGCCTCCTCGACGGCCTCGGCCTCGTTGATGGCCTGGCTGTAGAAGTAAACGCCGACGCGCAGGCCCGCGTTGATCGCGCCCTGAATGTTCCGGCGATAGGTAGAATCCTCGACCAGCGCACCGCTGCCGTAGCCGCGGTAGCCGCAGCGGATGATGGCAAACGTGATGCCGTCCGACTTGACGGCGTTCCAGTCAATGCTGCCCTGGAACTTCGAGACATCAATGCCGCGGGCCGTGCGGTTCAGTGCGCCGTCCGCCGCAAAGGTGTAGACATTGCCTTGAATGACCTGCTGGCCCGTGACGGGCTGGTGGGTGGACGGGTCGTAATAATACGTTGCGCCGTCAATATCCTGCCAGCCGGTGTACTCGTATATCGTGGTGGTCGCGCTGGTCACGGCAAAGCCGTAGTTGGCCAGCTCCTGCACCGCAATGTTATCCGGCCAGCCCGCCGTCGGGTCGGGCACCTGGGTGGGTGCTTGCGTCGGAGCCGCTGTCGGGGCTTCCGTAGGGGCTGCTGTCGGGGCAGGCGTTTGCGTTTCGGCGGGTGTCTCCGTCGGGGCCTCGGTGGGGGCGGGCGTCGCCTCCGGGGTCGGCTCGGGCGTGCTCTCGGGGGTCGGTTCCGGCGTGGGGTCCGCCGGGACAGGGGTCTCCTCGGCAGCCGGGGCGGCCCCGCCGGTGTCCTCCTGTACGGTCACCGGCTCGTCCGCGCGGTGTACCCACGCCATACGGGTGTTGGCCGCACCCAGCAGCGTGACGGAATCCGCCGCGCCGGGCAGCCAGGCCGCCGTGGCCGTGTTGGCGGCGTAGTTTGTATCGCGCACTGCGCCGATCAGGTCCTTCGTGCCGTCCTGATAAACGGGCAGGTAGGGCGTCTCGGTGCCGTCGGCCAGCAGCAGATGTCCGCTGCTGCTCAGCTTGGCTGTGTAGCTCGTCTTGCTGCCGGTCTCGGTCCTGGCGCTGTCGGCGTAGGTCACGGTGTCGGTGACCTCGTTGACGATGGGGGCCGAGCCCGCGTTGCTGACGCCGGAGTCCTCGGCACTCTCGTTGACCTGGCTGGCCTGAACGATCTTCTCTTTAACGGCCTTGACGTCCGCCTTGTAGACGACCTTTTCTTTGACCGTCACGGTCTGGGCCTCGGGCTGCGTGTAGCCCTCGATGGGCTGGACCGCCAGCGTGTAGTCGCCGGGGGTCACGTCCTCGGCCAGCGCGGTGCCGGTCTCGGTATCCAGCTCGTAATCCGTGGCATTGCCCTTGGCGTCGGTCAGTGTGATGGTTGCCGCCACGCCCAGCAGCGGGGTCTTTTCGTTCTCGGCGTCATCCTCCTTCGCGCTTTTGGACGGCGTCGGGGACGGCGAGGCGGACGCATCGGGCGTGGGGCTGGGCTCGGGGGCGTTCTCGACGTAGAGCGTCACACCGACGTCCTGCTGGATGACGCTGGCCTCCATCGTCAGCGGCTTGTCCGGCTCCGGCGTGGGGCTCGGTGTCGGGGAAGGGGTCGGCGTGGCCGCCGTCTCGGGGGTGGCCGTCACGATGGGCGTGGGGCTGGGCTCGGGCGCGGAGAGCGGACCGACGCTGGCCGCAAACGCGCCCAGGCCGATGCTGGCGGTCAGCACCACCGCCGTGCCGCCCGCGGCCAGCTTATACAGCGGCAGCCGCGCAAAGGTGCTGCCGGAGAAATACCGCATAGGGTTCTTTTTATTAAACATTCCTGTTCCTCACAGTTAAAAGGCGATAAACTATTACAAGATGAATCATACCACGAAAAAAGCCCCCGCCGCAAGTGGGCAGGGGTGGAAAAGTGCACAGAAAAACGCCGAAATTTTCAACATCCATAGGGTCTGTTTGTGGATAATTGTGACACCGCGGACACAACTTTCCGGGCATCTAGTGGTCGCGGCTGCCGTCAGGTGCCAGCAGTTGTGTTGGGCAAAAATTCCTCCACCAATAAATCGACACACGCACCGTAGCGGCGCTCCGGCCCCGCAAGAAACGGCCAGTGCCCGGTCAGCGGGTCGTAGAGGTGGCTGTACCCCGCAAAAATTTCGTTTTTGTACTGTTTATTATAGAAGAATAGCACCATGCTTGCAAGCCGGTTGCCTTCCCACGCGGGGGAGGGCTTAGGGGGACTGGATTTTTACGTTGGATTTGCTATAATAAGCGTAAAGGATGCTGGGGCGGATGCAGGCATCGACCCCTGCAGCAAACGGAGAGCAATATAGGAGAGCAATATAAGAGGTAAACACCATGCAATACGTCAATTTCGGCACCACAGGCTTACAAATCTCCCGCCTTGGGTTTGGCGGTATTCCCATTCAGCGCATCGACCAGCCCGGCACGCGGGAGCTGCTGATCGCCGCGCATAAGGCGGGCATCAATTACATCGACACTGCCCGCGCCTACACGGTCAGCGAGGCATGGATCGGCCAGTCGCTGGAGGAGGCCGGGCTGCGGGATGACTTCATTCTGGCGACCAAATGCCGCGCGCTGACCAAAGCCGACATGGAGGCCGAGATCGCTACGAGCCTGAAAAACCTGCGCACCGACCACATCGAGCTGTTCCAGTTCCACAACCCGAGCCTCGACGGCCTGAAAACCATTCTGGCACCCGGCGGCGCAATGGAGGCGCTGCTCGAGGCAAAGGCCAAGGGCATCGTCGGGCATGTCGGCATCACGGCGCACCTGGCCGCTGTGTTTGAGGCAGCGCTGGACATCCCCGAGATCGAGACGATCATGTTCCCGTACAACATCGTGGAGCAGCAGGGCAGGGAGCTGATCGACCGCTGCGCCGCGGCGGGCAAGGGCTTTATAGACATGAAGCCGCTGGCGGGCGGTGCCATTGAGGATGGCCGCCTGGCACTGCGGTACGTGCTGTCCAACCCGGCAGTCACGGTGTCCATCCCCGGCATGGCGACGGTGGAGGAACTGAACGCCAACGTGGCGGGCGCGGCCAACACCGCCCCGCTCACGCCCGAGGAGGAGGCCGCCTGCCAGAAGGTGCGCGACGCGCTGGGCACCCAGTTCTGCCGCCGCTGCAACTACTGTGCGCCCTGCACGGTGGGTATTTCCATCCCCAGTGTGTTCCTGTTCCAGGGGTATCTGAACCGCTACGGTCTGCAGCAGTGGGGCCGCGAGCGCTATGCGACGCTGCAGACCAAGGCCGGTGCCTGCATCCGGTGCGGTGCCTGTGAGCCGCGCTGCCCGTACAACCTGCCGATCCGGCAGATGATGCAGAAGGCCGCGGAGGATTTTGGGGAGTAAGGGTAGATAAAACAAGGCGTAGGGGCGGATTCCATATCCGCCCGTGGGGGCTTTCGCAGCCGCAAGCTGCCCGGGCGCATATAGAATGCGCCCCTACAAGGTCAACAGAATAAAGCGGCCTTCCCAGAATCGCACATTTGCCGGTAAGCCGCGGGCCGGGCATGTCCGGCCCCTACCGAGTTACAGCCCGTAAATGGGCAATCAGGATGAACTCTGCCCTCATCAGTCCGCTTCGCGGCCAGCTTCCCCCACGGGGGAAGCCTTTTTTTGTTTCTGAATATTGTTTTTTGCTGGGCGAACGTGTATAATTTAATCTGTATAATTTTGTGCAATAATGTGAGGAATGAGTGCTATGCTTTCCGACCCCCAGCTGCATTATCTTGATAACGCCGCCACGTCCCGGGTAGACCCGGCGGTGGCGCAGGCCGTCAGCGAGGCGCTGACTGAGCTTTGGGCCAACCCCAGCAGCCTGTATGACCCCGCCGTTGCCGCGCAGGATGCCATTGCCGCGGCCCGCGCCCGCGTGGCCAAAACGCTGCACTGCCGCAGCGATGAAATCTACTTCACGGCCTGCGGCAGTGAGGGCAACAACATGGCCGTGACCGGCGCAGCCCGCCCGCGTAAGCACTGGGGCAATAAGATCGTCGTCACGGGCTTTGAACACCCCAGCGTGCAGCGCCCCATCCGCGCATTGAAGGACGAGGGCTTCACCGTCGTCGAGGTCATGCCCGGGGCGGACGGACGCATTGACACGCAGAAATTCCTGGCCGAGATCGACAAAAACACGGTGCTGGCCGCCTGCATGGCCGTCAACAACGAGACCGGCGCTGTGCAGGACATCGCGGCGCTGGGCAAGGGCATCAAGGCGCGCAACAGCCGCACCCACTTCCATGTGGACGCCGTTCAGGCGTGGCTGCGCATGCCCATCGACCTGCAGAAATGGCGCGAGGTCGATACGCTCTCCGTCTCCGGCCACAAGGTCCACGCGCCCAAGGGCGTCGGCGCACTGTTCATCCGGGACAGCCAGCGCCAGACGCTCAAACCGCCCTATCTCGGCGGCCATCAGGAGCGCGGCCTGCGCCCCGGCACCGAGAACACGCCCTACATTGTGGGTCTCGGCGTGGCCGCCGCGCAGGGCCAGCAGAAGCTGCGCCCCCGCATTGCACACATTGCCGCGCTGAATCGGCAGCTGCGCGCAGGGCTTGAAGAATTGGACGGCATCACGCTCAATTCGCCCGATGACGCGGTGGGGGAGATCGTGAATTTCTCCACCGGCTGCGTCAACAGCCAGACCTTCATCAACTACCTGAACACCCGCGCGGTCTATGTCTCGGGCGGCTCTGCCTGCGACAAGGGCGAGCCGAGCCACACCCTGCTGGCCATGGGCTGCGCCGACCTGACCGTCCGCACCGCCCTGCGCGTGAGCTTCTGCGCCGATAACACCGCCGAGGACGTGGACGCGCTGCTGGCGGGGCTGCGGGACGGATTACAGGAATTGCAGCATATTTGAACGGCTGCCGACGGCGGCCTGAGGGCAGGCCGCCCTACGTACCCCTTTTCGAGCAAATCGTAGGGCGGGGTGCCCTCACC
>ERZ773185.2978-NODE-2978-length-10220-cov-4.686375_pt1 | contig 10220 bp, 10 predicted proteins | sample MGYA00580531_ERZ773185 | MGnify/ENA primary metagenome ERZ773185 (study PRJEB29015, sample SAMEA2737799) | human gut metagenome | biome: human gut; feature: human-associated habitat; material: faeces | place: China | collected 2012 ...
TATAAACAAATATTATTTTCTTCGTGAGCTATGAAGATGGGATTCTAAAAATATTGGAAAGCCTCTTGCTTTCCAATATTTTTGCTTAGAAGCCCATCGTAATGTTCAGCGAACAGAAATATAATATTTCGTTTATACCGTTTTTCTTTTTCATTACATATAAATTTGCCTTGTGAGAGGACGCTGATATCTGCCCTTCACAACCTATAAAAGCACCACAAAATCTGCGACACTACGTCACCTAAACTCTGGTTTACATTAATTTACGGAACAATGCTTTTAAGTCCTCTACACTTGCATCTTTTGGATTACCTGGTGCGCATGCATCTGCATGTGCAGACTCAGCAAGGAAATCTAAATCTTCTTCTTTCAAAGCTTCCAGTTTTGTTGGAATACCAACATCGATGGATAATTTCTGTACGGCATCTACTGCTGCTTTGCGGTACTCTTCCACAGACATATCATCCACACCTTTTACTCCCATTGCACGGGCGATCTCACGATATTTTTCACCTGTGCATTCTGCATTATACTCCATAACGATTGGAAGCATCATCGCACATGCAACTCCGTGTGGTGTATCATAAACTGCACCCAAAGTATGCGCCATAGAATGAGCAATTCCAAGTCCTACATTTGAGAATCCCATTCCTGCAATATACTGTCCAAGTGCCATGCCTTCACGACCTTCTTTTTCATTAGCAACTGCACTTCTTAAAGATCTGGAAATGATTTCAATAGCTTTTAAGTGGAACATATCTGTCATTTCCCATGCAGCTTTTGTTGTGTATCCTTCAATGGCATGTGTCAAAGCGTCCATACCGGTAGAAGCCGTTAATCCCTTTGGCATGGAAGACATCATATCTGGATCTACGATTGCGATGATCGGCATATCATGTGGATCTACGCAGACAAATTTTCTCTTTCTCTCAACATCTGTGATAACATAGTTGATGGTAACCTCTGCTGCTGTACCTGCGGTTGTTGGAACTGCAATGATCGGTACACAAGGTTTCTTTGTAGGAGCAACTCCCTCAAGACTTCTTACATCTTCAAACTCAGGGTTTGCAATGATAATTCCGATTGCTTTGGAAGTATCCATGGAAGATCCACCGCCAATTGCGATAAGATAATCTGCACCAGATTTTTTGAATGCCTCTACACCATGCTGTACGTTTTCAATGGTTGGGTTTGCTTTGATGTCAGAATAAATTTCATAAGCAAGACCATTTTTATCAAGAACATCTGTCACTTTCTTTGTCACACCAAATTTGATCAGATCTGGATCGGAACATACAAAAGCTTTTTTGAAATCATGTGCCTTTGCTTCATTTGCAATCTCTTCAATCGCACCTGCTCCGTGATAAGATGTTTCGTTTAACATAATTCTGTTTGCCATAATAATTCTTCTCCTTTTTTCAATCTGTTGTTAATAAGTTTTCGAAAACTGAAATCCATTGACATACATCCCCTTTTCCCCGTGTATGTTAATTTTTTCACATTTTCTACATACTATTGTAACAAAAGAATTCAGAAAAGATAAGTTACAAACATCTAAAAATGTAACAACTATTCATCAAACCTGTACCATCAGCACGCCTTCTTTCCCTGCCGGAAGTTCTTTTTTTATCTGCCCATCCAAAAAACAGACGGCACCGCCTTTTGCCAATTCTTCTTCATTTCCACTGAAACAAACTGAATTTACAAGTAAAACCTGCCCGCCAATTTTCTTGCTTTGTGCGGCATACTCATACTTCATTTCCGTATTCCATTCTTTCGCCGGAAAATCTGTGTATACAGGCCAGAGCACCACATCCGCTCGAAGTTTCTTTATCTGCATGACATTTTTCTCATCCCACAGATCGCCGCAAAGGCCAATTGAAAATGTTTTTCCCAGATATTCAAATTTTGTAAACATATCTCCTTCTGCGTAATGTTCATCCGCAAAAGATTCCCTCCAGCCTTTTGACACCCTGCGAAACAGATTTAAAATATTTCCATCTGCACCGATGGTAAGCTGACTACTGTAAATTTTATCCTCCGCTTTCTCTAGGAATCCAAAAGACACTGCCAGTGCATTCTCTTCTGCTGCCTTCCGTATCATCTGAATATTACTGTCAGAGACAGATAATGCCATATGCTGATCTGTTTCATACTTCCAGTCCAAGACCTCAAAGCCCTGTAAATAGGTTTCACCAAATAAAATCAGCTCCGCTTTTCCACTGTTTTCTTTTAGACATTTTAAAATTTTATTTCTATTATATTCTATATCCCGCTCATAAAATCCAACTGCTGCCAGTGCTATTTTCATTTACATATTTCCTTTTTTTCCTCAAACGAAAACTCCGTCACGCTGCAATTTTGCACTCCGAATGCCGCATACTCCTCATTTGTCATGTCCTTAAAATACGACTGCACCACCCGTGCAATCCCATTGTGCGCCACCAGTATGTAGGTTTTATCCTGCTGCTCCTTTAGCTCATCCAGCAGATTATAAATGCGCTGTGCCAGTTCAAACATGGATTCTCCATTGCCATAGCGGTTCAAAAAATCTTTCTTTGCCTTTAAAAATTCCGGCGCATTGCGCGGTGAAGTCCCCTCCCACACGCCAAAATTCTGCTCGATCAGTCTCGGTTCCATATGTGCCGGGATTCCTGTCATTTCGCTGATATGTTTTGCAGTGTCTGCCGCCCGAAGCAGTGGAGAATATAAAATTTCATCTGCCTTGATCCCCTCTGCCACGATCTTTTTCCCGGTTTCCACCGCCTGTTCATGACCTCTCTTCGTGAGCGGAATATCTGTTCTTCCGCAAATTTTGTCTGCTACATTCCATTCGCTTTCGCCATGTCGTACAAAATACAATTTACTCATTTTTCTGCTCCTGATATTATTCCATACTCTTAACCCAGCTCTGCAAACTGCGCCATATAAAGCTTATAATAAGCTCCTTTTTTCTCCATCAGTTCCGCCGGGCTTCCCTGCTCTAAAATGCCGCCCTTGTCAATCACAAAAATACGATCTGCATTCTGGATGGTCGACAGACGGTGTGCAATGACAAAACTCGTTCTTCCGGCAAGCAGCGCCTCGATCCCTCTCTGCACTAAAATCTCGGTGTGCGTGTCAATGCTTGAAGTTGCCTCATCTAAGATCAGGATTTTTGGCATGGAAACCATTGTTCTTGCAAATGCGATCAGCTGACGCTGTCCGATGGAAAGTCCTGCTCCGTGCTCTTTCAGCTCGGTATCATAGCCTTTTTCCATTTTCATGATAAAATCATGTGCGTTGACAGCCTTCGCTGCTGCGATCACCTCTTCGTCGGTGACATCCAGTTTTCCATATAAAATGTTGTCTCTCACTGTTCCGTGGAAAATGAAATTATCCTGTGTCATGACGCCCATCTGTCTGCGCAGACTGTTCATGGATACTTTCGTCAGGTCATATCCGTCGATCAGGATTTTTCCCTGCTCAATATCATAAAAACGGCTGATCAGATTGACGATCGTTGTTTTTCCTGCGCCCGTCGGTCCGACAAGTGCGATCGTCTCACCCGGTTTCACGACAAAATTGACATCCTCTAACACCTTCGTCTCCGCCGGTGTTCCCCTATCATAGGTGAATCCAACATGTGAAAATGTGACTTCACCTTTCACTTCCGGCAGTTCTTCTACATCATCTGCATCCGTGATGTCCGGTTCGGTATCCAGAATATCAAAAATCCTCTCTGCCGCTGTCAGGTTTGTGACCAGATTGTTGTAAAAGTTACTCAGATTCATGATCGGGTTCCAGAACATATTAATATAGCTTCCGAACGCCACCAGAAGTCCGACGGATACTTTTTCAAACCCAAGGAAACGGATGCCGACCAGATATAGCATCATCGCTCCGATTCCCCAGCAGAAGTCAATGACCGGTCCGAACATATCTGCAAAAATGACTGCATCCACAAACGCATTGCGGTGTTCATCCGTCAGGTTCTCAAAAATTTCTTTTGTCTCGTCCTCCGCACCAAAACTCTGCACTACATTCATCCCTGCAATGTCCTCATGCACGTAGGCATTTAGGTTGGATGATTTTTTACGGTAAATCTGCCATCTCTTATGAGATATTTTCTGCACCAGAAAAATACCGGCGATCATGATTGGGATCGTGCTTAAGGATGCCAGTGCCAGACGCCAGTCTTTTACCATCATGATCACGACAACACCGATGACGGTGATAAATTCCGGGATCAGAGTCGTGACCATATTCGTCAGGACATCTTTCAGTGAATTGACATCTCCGATGATTCTTGCAAGAATTTTTCCGGTCGGTCTGCTGTCAAAAAACGAGAAAGATAACGTCTGGATATGCTCATATAAATCCTGTCGGATCTTTAATAATATTTTATTGGAAATCACGGACATACTGTACATTCTTACTTTTACGAGAATGATAAAAAGAACGTTCAGTGCGAGCGCAAAAATTCCAAGTGCGATCAGTCCTTTAAAATCTGACTGCGCTATGTAATGATCGATCGCCTCTTCGATCAGCAATGGGTTTACCAGTGAGATTCCTACGGTAATCCCCATACAGACCAAAACGCCGGCAATCGCTAATTTATAATCGAACAAATAGGAAAGCAGCCGGCTTAAAATCTTCTTTTTGTCGGTGTTTTCCATATATTCGTCTTCACGAAATGAATTGACTGCCATGGTAGCCTCCTTCTGTGTTATATTTAAATCAGGTCAAAATTCCAGCGAAGCCCTGCCTTCGCTATATGTGTCATTTTATATTTTTATTTCCAGCTTCTGCATGGCACACTTTTTAAGATGCCAGATATCCGCCGTACTGTGCCATATAAGTGTCATAATACAGTCCCTTCTTTGCAAGAAGCTCCTCATGTGTGCCGCGCTCTGCGATCCTGCCATCCTGCAGATAAATGATCTCATCTGCGTGGCAGACTGCTGAAATGCGGTGTGCAATGATGATCTTCGTTGTGTCTTTCAGACTGTTTAATGTCTTCTGGATTTCATGCTCGGTTTCCATATCAAGAGCCGAAGTGGAATCGTCCATGACAAGAATCGGGCTGTGTTTTGACAATGCGCGTGCGATACTGATCCGCTGTTTCTGTCCACCGGAAAGTCCTACACCGCGCTCACCGATAACGGTCTCATACTGTTCATCCATTTTTTCAATAAAACTGCTTGCCTGCGCACTCGCTGCGGCACTCTTTATCTCGTCCATCTGCATCGTGCTGCGGTTACCCATTTTAATATTTTCTTCAATGGTATCCGAGAACAGGAACACATCCTGTAAAACAACGGCAACGCTTCTTCTAAGCTGTCTTAAAGATATTTTTCTGATATCCACACCGTCGAGTCTGACGGAGCCTTCCGTTGTGTCATAAAAACGATGCAGCATGTTGATGATCGATGATTTTCCGGAACCTGTCGCCCCCATAATTCCGAGCGTCTTTCCCTCTTTTACCGAAAAACTGATGTCTGATAAAATCTGTTTTCCATCCAGCTTGAAGGAAACATGATCAAACTCAACATTTCCGCTGACATGATCTAACGTTACAACATTCCGGCTATCCTCAATTTCCGGTTTTACCTCATATATCTTTTTGATTTTTTTATATGATGCGACTGCGGAAGACAGGTCGTTTGTCAGCCATCCCATCATTTCCATTGGCCAGGTACAGTTTCTGCTGTATTCCACATATGCGACCAGCGCACCTAATGACATATTTCCATTCATCACAGAAATTCCTCCAAGAATGGTAATTGCCACCGGAAGCACTTTTCCGACAAACTGAAACAGCGGATAATACCGCACCAGCACTTTGGATTGTGTGATGTTCAGATTGTAATAGCGTTCGTTGTGGGACAAAAATTTTTTGATCTCATAATCTTCCCTTGCAAACGCTTTTACCGTGCGCACACCTGCCAGATTTTCCTCTGCAACAGTGGTCAGCACCGCGTTTTCCTCGCTGATATCCTCATAAACTTTATCCAATTTACGCTCCATGATAATTGCCACCACAGCGCAGCAGAGCATGACTGTAACCGGCAGAAATGCCATTTTCCAATTCAGGGAAAACATGCAGTATAAAACAAATACCACATGAATCGTCACCTCGATCAGCAACATTCCCACATAACCTAATGCATTCTGGATTTTATCCACATCATCTTTGACTCTCGCCATCAGTTCTCCTGTATTGGTATCGTCAAAATACCGCATGGACAAGGTCTGAATGTGGTTAAATAAATCTTTCCGCATCTCTGCCCCGATTTTCGAGGACAGAAAATCAAACGTAAACTCCTTACAATAACCAAAAATGCTTCGTCCGATTCCAACGAGCACGATTCCGGTCAACAGCTTCGTCAGAATCTCCATCTGCCCGCCTAAAATAACGTCATCCACAATCTTCTGTGTGATCTTCGGATATAACATATCTAACGCAATGGCAGTGACCATGCTTGCAACGGCAAACACATAACCATACCAGTAACGCCCGATATAACTGCTTAACTTTCTCATAAATCCTCCTTGTTTTGCGAAGCAAAATCCGAACCCCATGGTGAGGAGAGGATTTTACCTCCCTTGTTTTTTCGAAGAAAAAATGCGACTGCCCATGCAGGAGCAATGCCCAGCAAGCTGTGCCGTATTTATCCTCCCTTGTTTTGCGAATCCCCGGTAAACAAAAAGCGCTCCGCAGTATCTTCACCACGAAGCGCATTTATCCGCTGATCTGTCTTAAAACATAAAAAGTCCGTGGCGAATTACACCACGGACATATCTCTTATTCCCACAACAGTGAACTGCTGCTTAAAAAAGTTTACCGAGGTAATTCTTACTATGATTTTGTAATGTTGTGTTATTTGTTGTAAACTGAATCATATCCTTACCTCTCTTTCTTCTTATTTTGCATCTGTAAACGCCACCAAATGTGCCGCTATGATTCTCATGCAATTTAGCTTACTAACAAAGTAAAACATAAAGTTTTTAAATTGTCAACACAATTAATGCAAAATCTCCAGATATTTCCAACATATTTTTTCAGATGCTGTCAATAATAGAATTAGGACAAACAACAGCGGCTTGCTTCTGATTTATCAGAAAAATTGACGTTGCTGCACTCCTAAAATAACACAAGGGAAAAATATGGAGGTGAAACCATGAGCGGATCTAATTCAGGTTCTAACACCAGTAAAATGGCTGTACCACAGGCAAAAGAGGCCATGAATCGTTTCAAACAGGAAGTTGCAAGTGAAATTGGAGTACCTTTAAAAGAAGGTTACAATGGTGACTTAACTTCTGCACAGGCTGGAAGCATTGGTGGTGAAATGGTCAAAAAAATGATCATGAAGCAGGAAGAACAGATGAAAAACTAGCCATTAGGAAAAAGCCACTGCACATCTTAGGTATCTTCCCAAGATCTGCGGTGGCTTTTTTGTGCATCATTATGTAAATCTGAAAACAATAGAATGCACGCTCTACGAACATTCTATTGTCATGAATTATTTATTGCAAAACCCTTTTTGCATATTCTGTATCAGGATTATACTTCTTCAAAATTGCGATAGACAATTCCTTTTTTCACATGCTCTACGACTTCCTCATCAAAATCTGTCAGGCAATCCACGATTGCTAATCCAAAATCGATTGCGGTTCCCATTCCACGGCTTGTGATAATGTTTCCGTCCACAACAACTGCATCCTCACTCGTGATCGCACCGGTCAGTTTTTCCTCAAATCCCGGATGGCAGGTCGCATGTCTTCCTTCCAACAATCCTGCTGCCCCTAAAACACTCGGTGCTGCACAGATTGCTGCAACAATTTTTCCCTCTCCTGCAAACTTTTTAATCACTTTATTGACCATGTCGCTTGCTCCAAGATTCAATGTTCCAGGCATTCCTCCCGGAAGAACAATTGCATCAAATCCGTCAAAATCAACTTCTGATGCAAGTGCGTCTGTCAAAAATGTGACATTATGGGAACTGGTCACTTCTTTTTTATCTGTGATAGAAATGGTTGTCATCTCTAACTTTGCCCTGCGCACAATATCAACAACTGTCAGTCCCTCAATCTCTTCACATCCGTCTGCCATAAAAATACCAACTTTTTTCATGCCGTTTATCCTCCATTTTGTCTGTGTCAAAACTATCTTTTTCGCAGAAAATAGTCTTCTGCTGCCAAACAACAGAACGTTATTTCTGCGATTTCTAAACATAATCTGTCCTCATTTATTATAAAAGGATGCTCTCTCCACGTCAATATCACTTACGCATTGCAAAATGCAGACAATTAGCCTATGATAACTACAGTATCACTGAAACTTATGATAACGAAAGGAACTCTTCATGGAAATCGAACGCAAATACTTAATTGACCGGCTCCCGGAAAATTTGGAACAATACGAATGTAAACACATTGAACAGGGTTATCTGAATACAGATCCCGTTGTCCGCATCCGAAAATCAAATGACAAATATACATTGACTTACAAAGGTGCAGGACTGATGTGCCGCGAGGAATATAATCTTCCGTTAAACGCAGAAGCGTTTGCCCACTTAAAAGAAAAAATTGATGGAATCCTCATCCAAAAGCGTAGATACCTGATTCCACTTACCGATAAACTGACCATTGAACTTGATGTCTTTGAAGGGGAACTTGCGCCTTTGCAGCTTGCCGAAGTAGAATTCGAGACAAAAGAAGAGGCAGAACATTTCGTCCCGCCTGCATGGTTTGGGGAGGATGTCACATTTTCCTCCAGATATCATAACAGTACGCTCAGCAAACGCTAAGCGCACTGTTTTTCTAAATGCTTTTTTCATGACATTGTAACGACACCGTGCTGCCTCTTTTATCTCAGACGGTTACTCTCGTACCGCTGTCTCGTTCGAAGGCACATCTTCAGCTGATCATAGCGATCGTCAATGTCACCTTCCGGGATCACAACATCCAATGCAACCGCCAGCGTATTGATTATCTGGTCATCGATCTCATCCCGCAGTGCAACCAGAATATTATAGCGCTCGTCAAAGTCTTCGGAATCCAGAAATTCCAGAACCTTTGGATTGATACCGCCCTCGTATTCACTCTGCACACTTGTTTCCTTTTGCGCTTCTACCGGCACATCCGAGGATAACTCAACCCGCTCAAACCGGTATTTCTGTGTCACATCCGGGTACTTTTCGTGGTCGACTTCACTCATAAACATTTCCAATGGTCTTGCATACACACCAAAATCTCCGTAAAGTGCCTGATAAATGACAAGCTGCTCGCCAGTCTCAGAATGCTTTGCTACTGTAATGATCTGATATAATTTATTTTTAAAATGCCGGTAGAATTCTCCGTTTTTTGGTAATTGCCGCACGCTGTTTTCCCCTTTTCTGTCACAAATTATGTAAACTGCTTTTTCCAATGAACTGCACTGTCAGAAATCTATAAATTGTTTCCAAATTCCTGATAGCTGTTCAACATATCCACGCCTTCTGCAATAAAATCCCTGTCAAATTCCAGATTACCACTATAGCCCATGATCATGAGATCGTTCAATTTCTGCATGATATCACAGTCCTCATCAAAACCTGCTCCAATCTGCTGTCCGACAGGCTGTACTCTCTGCATTGCAACTTTTCCACTCGGTGTCAGAACTGGTGTGTCTGCTGCTCCTCTTGCAGCCTCATGCTGCATTCTGTCTGCCTCTTTTAATAGATCCTCATCATTTTCCTGCACATTCTGTTTTGCACGGCTTAGAATATCCTGATTTTTCTGTGGACGTGACTGCGCCGTTCCTCTATTCGTCTGTGACCAAGGATTTTGCACCGGACGTCCGGACGGCTGTGGTCTGTATGGCTGTGCCTGTCGATTTGACTGTGCCCCTCTGTACGGCTGTGCCTGGCGGCTTGACTGTCCTGCACTATAGTTCTGTGGCTGACGGTTCATCTGCCCGGCTCCATAAACTTGTTGGCGGTTATTCTTTACCGGTTTTCCATTTATATAGGTAGTATTGTTTCGATTTGCTCCCTGATTCTGTGCCTTTACCTTTGACACGATCACTGCGATCACAATAATAATAAATATCAGTTCAAACATATTTCACCCTTCTCCCTCTGCGCTGCAATATTTTGTTGCTCCTATCAAATATTATAATAGTTTCTGTTTTCTTTCACAAGTCTTGATTTTATATGTAATGAAAAAGAAAAACGGTACAGACGAAATATGATGTT
>ERZ773185.2986-NODE-2986-length-10208-cov-3.253423_pt1 | contig 10208 bp, 7 predicted proteins | sample MGYA00580531_ERZ773185 | MGnify/ENA primary metagenome ERZ773185 (study PRJEB29015, sample SAMEA2737799) | human gut metagenome | biome: human gut; feature: human-associated habitat; material: faeces | place: China | collected 2012 ...
GGTGTTGGTTTTGATGACATCGCGACCGTCCAGTACGGTGTCATTCATTACCACCAGCACGCCACGATTAGCGGAGGCTTTATCAGCTGCGGTCACTACCGCGTTATACAGGTTGAATGGACCGTCTGCGCTCATGGACGTGGACGGGCGCATTGCGCCGACCATCACCACCGGTTTGTCGCATTTCACCGTCAGGTCGAGGAAGTAAGCAGTTTCTTCCATCGTGTCGGTACCGTGGGTAATGACGAAGCCGTCGGTTTTATCGCAGTCGGTGTTAATTTTTTTCGCCAGTGTCAGCCAGACATTATCGTTCATGTCCTGGGAGCCGATATTCACTACCTGCTCGCCTTTAACGTTCGCAATGTCCTTCAGTTGCGGCACCGCATTAACCAGATTTTCTACGCCAACTTTACCCGCTGTGTAGTTAGATTTGGTTGCGGAGTCACCACCACCGGCAATGGTCCCGCCGGTTGCTAAAATGGTGATATTGGGTAATGCCAATGCTGCACCACTAAAACCCATAACCAGTGCGGCAAGTGCCGTCTTTTTGAAAAACTCCATTTCATTCCTCCAGTTACGTGAACGCTACGCATTATCCCTTAGCTTTGTATGGGAAATTTGACGTTAAACAATTTACAACGTGAATATATTTTGGAGATCTACAAAGTTAGAGGCAGGTAACAAAACGAAGAATTAAACGGCATAAAAAAGTATTATGCCGTCTTAAAATAGAGGATTATTTTAAATTCCCGACCAGGGCTTTGCGGCTATCTTCCAGAGTCACAACGCGGCTACAAACATCTTTGCCAAACTGCTGGAAATCTTTTTCCTGCTTTTTCCACTCGGTTTGGATTGAGGATTGCAGACCGCCCAGGCTTCCCAGCACATTCTGTAATGGGTTACCGCCGCTTTTCAGCACCGCTTTCGCGCCCATTTCATTAATGCTGTCCTGTAAAATTCCGCCCATTGCCTGATTCACTAATTGCTGGCCTTCGGCGCGAACCTGATCAATGGCTTTATAGTGAAACGTCAGGCCATCGCTGCGCGTTTCGATAATGCGGTTCATCTGCTCTTTCAGCTGCGCATCAAGTTTGGTCAGACGGCTGCGCATTTTGCTGCTTTCGCCCATCTCCTGAACGATAATTTTATCCAGAGCAATACGGGCTTTCTCGACGCGGCTTTTCGCGCCTTCATCAATCCACGGCAGCGTGCTACGTAGTTCAGCCTGATAATCCTTCGCCTGCTCGCGCTGGGCGGCATTCAGGGAATATTGCTTACCGTTATACATCACGTTGCCGTCTGGCGTGATCACCAGATTGCCGTTTTCGCCCTTCACCTGCACGGTTTGCGGGCTGACAATCACATCGTCACGCGGCGTGACGCTGCACTGGTAGTCGGCGTGAGCGGTCATTGCCGTCACTGAAAGTGCTGCCGCCAGCAGCATTTTGCGCATCATAGTCTTCCCTCAAGAAAAAATCAGGCCAGCATTTGCTGGCCCCAGATTGATAACAAACTGGCTTAAAAGTCAAAAGGGGCACGGTTTTCCCCCTCGCCCTTTTAGGGAGAGGGGACTATCCGAGCGCTTTTTTTAACTTTGTCATCGCCCGTATGCTTTCTTAGTCCCACCAAACGTCGAAAAGTTCGCTGGTGCGTACCTCATCCAGTTTGCGCTCTTCCAGCCACTTACGCACAATCGCCTGATGTTCTTCGGTGCATTTGCCGATTTCCTGCATGCAGATCAGACCTTCCCAGGCCAGATAACCGCTGCCGTCAAAGGCCAGTTTGTTCGGTTCGATAACCTCGTTAATAAAGTCATCAACGGTTTTATCAATCTGTTCTTCCGATGTACCTTCCGGGAATCGCCATGCCACCGAAAATCCTAATTCCTGGAATTCGTCGATGTGCATTTTTTTACGCAGACGACGGCTACGGTTCTTTGCCATTATTTCACCCTCTCGAACATTAAGTCCCATACTCCGTGACCAAGACGATGACCACGTTGTTCAAATTTCGTCACCGGACGTGATGCCGGACGCGGTACGTAATCATTGCTCTCTGACAGGTTTTTATAACCGTCAATAGAAGACATCACTTCAAGCATATGTTCCGCATAAGGTTCCCAGTCGGTCGCCATATGGAATACGCCCCCCAGCTGCAGTTTGCTTTTTACCAGTTCGGCAAACGGCACCTGAACGATACGGCGTTTATTATGGCGCGCTTTGTGCCACGGGTCAGGGAAAAAGAGCTGCACCATGCGCAATGAATTGTCAGGAATCATTTTATGCAGCACTTCAACCGCATCGTGACACATCACGCGCAGGTTGCTTAAACCTTCTTCATGCGCAGAAGCCAGGCACGCACCAACGCCCGGTGAATGCACTTCAATGCCGAGGAAGTCCTGCTCAGGGCGATCTTTAGCCATTGCCACCAGCGACGCCCCCATGCCAAAACCAATCTCAAGCGTCACCGGCGCTTCACGGCCAAAAAGCGCGGGGAAATCCAGCATATCTTCGCTGAACTCAACGCCCATCACCGGCCAGTAGTTTTCCAGCGCATGTTCCTGGCCTTTGGTCAGTCGCCCCTGGCGGCGCACAAAACTACGGATACGGCGCAGTGGGCGGCCGTTTTCATCAAATTCCGGTGAGATGACGTCGTTTTTCATAAAGATTTAGTCGCTTGTGAAAGTGTTCTGAAAACGGGCATTATCCAAAGTTAGTTGCCGGATGCAAGCATGATAAGGCCGTGGCTGCGGAAAGTTCCGGTTTACACCCTGCCGTCGCTGTGCTGCAATCTTGCCCCCAACAACAGTGAATTCGGTGACCATGCAAGCGTCGCAATTTTCAGCCCAGGTTCTGGACTGGTACGATAAATACGGGCGAAAAACTCTGCCCTGGCAAATTGACAAGACGCCCTACAAAGTATGGCTCTCAGAAGTGATGTTGCAACAAACTCAGGTTGCGACCGTTATCCCCTATTTTGAACGCTTTATGGCGCGCTTCCCGACGGTGACCGATCTCGCCAATGCGCCGCTCGACGAAGTTCTCCACTTGTGGACCGGGCTTGGCTATTACGCCCGCGCGCGCAATCTGCATAAGACGGCACAACAAGTGGCGACCTTACACGGCGGTAAATTCCCGGAAACCTTTGAGGAAGTTGCAGCACTGCCGGGCGTCGGGCGTTCCACCGCAGGCGCAATTCTCTCGCTTTCTCTGGGTAAGCACTTTCCGATTCTCGACGGTAACGTCAAACGGGTGCTGGCGCGCTGCTATGCTGTAAGCGGCTGGCCTGGGAAAAAAGAGGTCGAGAATAAACTGTGGAGTTTGAGCGAGCAGGTGACGCCCGCGGTCGGCGTGGAGCGGTTTAATCAGGCGATGATGGATTTGGGTGCGATGATTTGTACGCGCTCGAAACCGAAATGTTCGCTCTGTCCGCTACAAAACGGGTGTATTGCCGCCGCCAACAATAGCTGGGCGCTTTATCCGGGCAAAAAACCGAAACAGACGCTGCCGGAGCGCACCGGCTACTTTTTGCTATTACAGCACGAAGATGAAGTATTGCTGGCGCAGCGTCCGCCGAGCGGATTGTGGGGCGGTTTATACTGTTTCCCGCAGTTTGCCGACGAAGAAAGTTTGCGGCAGTGGCTGGCGCAACGGCAGATTGCTGCCGATAACCTGACGCAACTGACCGCGTTTCGGCATACCTTCAGCCATTTCCACTTAGATATTGTGCCTATGTGGCTTCCCGTGTCGTCATTCACCGGCTGCATGGATGAAGGCAATGCGCTCTGGTATAACTTAGCGCAACCGCCGTCAGTTGGCCTGGCGGCTCCCGTGGAGCGTTTGTTACAGCAGTTACGCACTGGCGCGCCGGTTTAGCGCGTGAGTCGATAAAGAGGATGATTTATGAGCAGAACGATTTTTTGTACTTTCCTGCAACGTGAAGCAGAAGGTCAGGATTTTCAGCTGTACCCCGGCGAGCTGGGAAAACGCATCTATAACGAGATCTCCAAAGAAGCCTGGGCGCAGTGGCAGCACAAGCAAACCATGCTGATTAATGAAAAGAAACTCAACATGATGAATGCCGAGCACCGCAAGCTGCTTGAGCAGGAGATGGTCAACTTCCTGTTCGAGGGTAAAGAGGTGCATATCGAGGGCTATACGCCGGAAGATAAAAAATAAAAACAGTGCCGGAGCACGCCTCCGGCAACTTGCATAAAAACAAACACAACACGCACCCGGAATGATGAAAAAATATCTCGCGCTGGCTTTGATTGCGCCGTTGCTCATCTCCTGTTCGACGACCAAAAAAGGCGATACCTATAACGAAGCCTGGGTCAAAGACACCAACGGTTTCGATATTCTAATGGGGCAATTTGCCCACAATATTGAGAACATCTGGGGCTTCAAAGAGGTGGTGATCGCCGGTCCTAAGGACTACGTGAAATACACCGATCAATATCAGACCCGCAGCCACATCAACTTCGATGACGGTACGATTACTATCGAAACCATCGCCGGGACAGAACCTGCCGCGCATCTGCGCCGGGCAATTATCAAAACGTTGCTGATGGGGGACGATCCGAGTTCGGTCGATCTCTATTCCGACGTTGATGATATTACGATTTCGAAAGAACCTTTCCTTTACGGTCAGGTGGTGGACAACACCGGGCAGCCGATTCGCTGGGAAGGTCGCGCAAGCAACTTCGCGGATTATCTGCTGAAAAACCGTCTGAAGAGCCGCAGCAACGGGCTGCGTATCATCTACAGCGTCACCATTAACATGGTGCCGAACCACCTTGATAAACGTGCGCACAAATATCTCGGCATGGTCCGCCAGGCGTCACGGAAATATGGCGTTGATGAGTCGCTGATTCTGGCAATTATGCAGACCGAATCTTCCTTTAACCCGTATGCGGTCAGCCGTTCCGATGCGCTGGGATTAATGCAGGTGGTACAACATACTGCCGGGAAAGATGTGTTCCGCTCGCAGGGGAAATCCGGCACGCCGAGCCGCAGTTTCTTGTTTGATCCTGCCAGCAATATTGATACCGGCACCGCGTATCTCGCGATGCTGAACAACGTTTATCTCGGCGGAATTGATAACCCAACATCGCGGCGTTATGCCGTCATCACCGCCTATAACGGCGGCGCAGGCAGCGTGCTGCGAGTCTTTTCGAATGATAAGATTCAGGCTGCCAATATTATTAACACCATGACGCCGGGCGATGTTTATCAGACGCTGACGACCCGCCATCCCTCTGCGGAATCTCGCCGTTATCTTTATAAAGTGAATACCGCGCAAAAATCCTACCGCCGCCGATAATTCCATTAACCGCCCCTGACGATGCTCAGGGGCAAAAATGTTATCCACATCACAATTTCGTTTTGCAAATTGGGAATGTTTGCAATTATTTGCCACAGGTAACAAAAAACCAGTCCGCGAAGTTGATAGAATCCCATCATCTCGCACGGTCAAATGTGCTTTTTCAAACACTCATCCGCATCACGATGTGAGGAAATTAACATGAATCTTAAGCTGCAGCTGAAAATCCTCTCTTTTCTGCAGTTCTGTCTGTGGGGAAGTTGGCTGACGACCCTCGGCTCCTATATGTTTGTTACCCTGAAGTTTGACGGTGCTTCTATTGGCGCAGTTTATAGCTCACTGGGTATCGCCGCGGTATTTATGCCTGCGCTGCTGGGGATTGTGGCCGACAAATGGTTAAGTGCGAAATGGGTATATGCCATTTGCCACACCATTGGCGCTATCACGCTGTTCATGGCGGCACAGGTCACGACACCGGAGGCGATGTTCCTTGTGATATTGATTAACTCGTTTGCTTATATGCCAACGCTTGGGTTAATCAACACCATCTCTTACTATCGCCTGCAAAATGCCGGGATGGATATCGTTACTGACTTCCCGCCAATCCGTATCTGGGGCACCATCGGCTTTATCATGGCAATGTGGGTGGTGAGCCTGTCTGGCTTCGAATTAAGCCACATGCAGCTGTATATTGGCGCAGCACTTTCCGCCATTCTGGTTCTGTTTACCCTGACTCTGCCGCACATTCCGGTTGCTAAACAGCAAGCGAATCAGAGCTGGACAACCCTGCTGGGCCTCGATGCATTCGCGCTGTTTAAAAACAAGCGTATGGCAATCTTCTTTATCTTCTCAATGCTGCTGGGCGCGGAACTGCAGATTACCAACATGTTCGGTAATACCTTCCTGCACAGCTTCGACAAAGATCCGATGTTTGCCAGCAGCTTCATCGTGCAGCATGCGTCAATCATCATGTCGATTTCGCAGATCTCTGAAACCCTGTTCATTCTGACTATCCCGTTCTTCTTAAGCCGCTACGGTATTAAGAACGTAATGATGATCAGTATTGTGGCGTGGATCCTGCGTTTTGCGCTGTTTGCTTACGGCGACCCGACTCCGTTCGGTACCGTGCTGCTGGTACTGTCGATGATCGTTTACGGTTGCGCATTCGACTTCTTCAACATCTCTGGTTCGGTGTTTGTCGAAAAAGAAGTTAGCCCGGCAATTCGCGCCAGTGCGCAGGGGATGTTCCTGATGATGACTAACGGCTTCGGCTGTATCCTTGGCGGCATCGTGAGCGGTAAAGTTGTTGAGATGTACACCCAAAACGGCATTACCGACTGGCAGACCGTATGGTTGATTTTCGCTGGTTACTCCGTGGTTCTGGCCTTCGCGTTCATGGCGATGTTCAAATATAAACACGTTCGTGTCCCGACAGGCACACAGACGGTTAGCCACTAATTACGCAAAGAAAAACGGGTCGCCAGAAGGTGACCCGTTTTTTTCTTACTTCAACACATAACCGTACAATCGTTTCATGCCATCCGCATCGGTTTCGCTATAAACACCTTGCAGCTCCGGCGAAAATCCCGGCAACAAATTCACCCCTTCTTCCAGTGCAAGGAAATAACGTTGAACCGCCCCACCCCAGACTTCCCCGGGTACCACGCAAAGCACGCCAGGTGGATAAGGCAACGCCCCTTCTGCCGCAATTCGCCCTTCGGCATCACGAATCCGCACCAACTCCACTTCACCGCGAATATAAGCACTATGCGCATCCTGGGGGTTCATCACCACTGACGGGAAACTCTGCTGGCGGAACATCGCTTTTTGTAGGTCTTTGACGTCGAAACTGACATACAGATCGTGCATCTCCTGACACAACTGGCGCAGGGTGTAGTCGCGATAGCGCACCGGATATTTGTTATAAACGCTCGGCAACACCTCAGCCAGCGGTGAGTCATCCTCAATATGCTGTTCAAATTGCGCCAGCATCGCCACCAGTTGTGCCAGCTTCTCGTGGCTTTCCGCCGGCGTTAATAAGAACAGAATGGAATTGAGATCGCACTTCTCCGGCACAATGCCGTTCTCACGCAGATAGTGCGCCAGAATCGTCGCCGGAACGCCAAAGTCGCTATATTCGCCGGTTTCGGCATCGATACCTGGTGTAGTGAGTAACAGCTTGCACGGATCAACAAAATACTGATCCGCGGCATATCCTTCAAAGCCGTGCCACTTCGCCCCCGGCTCAAAACTGAAAAAACGGCGGTCGCTGGCTAACACTGATGTCGGATAATCCTGCCACAATTTGCCATCAACAACGGGCGGGATAAACGGGCGGAACAGCTTACAGCGCGCAAGAATAGCCTTGCGCGCTTCAATCCCTATCTCAACACACTCAGCCCACAGCCGACGCCCACTCTCCCCTTCATGAATTTTGGCGTTAACATCCAGTGCAGCAAACAGCGGATAGAAAGGGCTGGTAGAAGCATGGAGCATAAAGGCGTTATTCAACCGCTTATGCGGGCAAAAACGCGCCTGTCCGCGGATATGGTTATCTTTTTTATGGATCTGCGACGTCTGTGAGAATCCCGCCTGCTGTTTGTGCACCGACTGAGTCACAAAGATCCCCGGATCGTTTTCGTTAAGTTCTAACAGCAGCGGCGAGCTATCCGCCATCATCGGGATAAATTGTTCATAACCGACCCACGCGGAATCAAACAGAATGTAATCACACAGATGCCCAACGGTATCGATCACCTGACGGGCGTTATAGACAGTGCCGTCATAGGTTCCCAGCTGAATAATCGCCAGGCGATACGGGCGCGGCAGGTCGGCTTTTTCTGGCGCAACGTCGCGAATTTGCTGGCGCAGATACTCTTCATTAAAACAGTGCGCATCAATACCGCCAATGAAACCAAACGGGTTGCGTGAAGCTTCCAGATAGACCGGCGTCGCCCCCGCCTGAATCAGCGCGCCGTGATGATTCGACTTATGGTTGTTACGGTCGAAGAGCACCAGATCGCCACGCGTTAACAGCGCATTCGTCACCACTTTATTCGCTGCCGATGTGCCGTTCAGCACAAAATAGGTTTTATCGGCATGAAAGACTTTGGCTGCGAATTTCTGCGCATCTTTCGCCGATCCTTCATGAATAAGCAGATCGCCCAATTTTACGTCAGCGTTACACATATCGGCGCGAAAGACGTTCTCACCAAAGAAATCGTAAAAATGGCGTCCGGCAGGATGCTTTTTAAAGAACGCACCATGTTGATGCCCAGGGCAAGCAAAAGTGCTGTTGCCCATCTCAACGTACTGCGTCAGCGTGTCATAAAACGGTGGCAGCAAATTCTCTTCATACTGACAGGCTGCGGATTCCAGCTCCAGCCACTGCTGCTCGTTGCCGTTGATTACCGCCGTAACGCCCGCAGGTAATTCAACAACATGTTCGGAATACAAAAACACCGGTAGATGAAAACCGGTGCGCTTAAGCAACGTAAGAATGCCACTGCGACTATCCGCAGCGGTAATGACGACTGCCGCGACGTCCGTAAAATCAGTATCTCCCAACGCCACCACGCGACGATGAGAAGAAAGTCGGGATACCAGTTCACTACTGGCGGCAATATTCATTGATTTCATAAGCGCAAACCCGTTTCGGGGAAGTAAGAATACCGGACAAGGTGGAAAACCCTGCCCCATGAGATATGGGTCAAACTGGTCACCAGCTCCGACCGCCAGACATCAGTAAAAGCAGAAACGCTCTGATTTTACTGTTGTCCTGCAGTGAGCGTGCGTTAACTTCACCGCATGAGCAGTAACATAGAAAGGGAAACGTTTCGCGCGAAACGGCGATAAGCGAGAGAATGTAAGGAGATGGCGTGCATCGGGCAAACTCCGTACAGAGAGGAGAAAATTCGCGCAATCATGGCACCTTTCGCTAAAGCGTGCAAGCCAGGACTTTGCGAACAAACAAGCCATCGACGGCGGCAAAAGTTCATAATAAGAAAATCAGACAATGCAGCTAACAGGAACTCTTGTGGTCATCGGCCCTTTTATCAACGCTAGTGCAGTATTACTGGGTGGCGTTCTCGGCGCACTGCTCAGCCAACGCTTACCGGAACGTATCCGCGTCGCCATGACATCTATTTTTGGTCTGGCATCGCTGGGGATTGGTATTTTACTAGTGGTGAAATGTGCCAACCTTCCAGCGATGGTTTTAGCTACGCTACTTGGCGCTCTAATTGGCGAAATTTGTTTGCTGGAGAAAGGTGTCAATACAGCAGTCGCCAAAGCACAAAATCTGTTTCGTCACTCACGTAAGAAGCCAGCGCATGAATCTTTTATTCAGAATTATGTCGCGATTATTGTCCTGTTTTGCGCCAGCGGCACCGGGATCTTCGGGGCGATGAACGAAGGGATGACCGGCGATCCGAGTATTTTAATCGCCAAGTCATTTCTTGATTTCTTTACGGCGATGATCTTCGCCTGCTCGCTGGGTATTGCGGTATCGGTGATTAGTATCCCATTACTGATCATCCAGTTAACGCTGGCGTGGGCTGCCGCGCTGATATTACCGCTGACCACACCGTCGATGATGGCAGACTTCAGCGCCGTAGGCGGTTTATTGCTGCTGGCAACCGGATTACGCATCTGTGGCATTAAAATGTTCCCGGTGGTCAACATGCTTCCAGCACTCCTTCTGGCAATGCCGCTTTCCGCCGCCTGGACCGCCTGGTTTGCCTGACAATGCGTGCAATAGCGGCAAAGTGATGATAGATTGTGCAGTCTGCAGTAAATTGAAGAAATTTGATTGACGAGACGAGGCGAATCAGGTTTAATGCGCCCCGTTGCCCGGATAGCTCAGTCGGTAGAGCAGGGGATTGAAA
>ERZ773185.2988-NODE-2988-length-10197-cov-4.535693_pt1 | contig 10197 bp, 6 predicted proteins | sample MGYA00580531_ERZ773185 | MGnify/ENA primary metagenome ERZ773185 (study PRJEB29015, sample SAMEA2737799) | human gut metagenome | biome: human gut; feature: human-associated habitat; material: faeces | place: China | collected 2012 ...
AGAGCATCTGCCTTACAAGCAGAGGGTCATAGGTTCGAGCCCTATAGGTCCCATTACATCAGAAGTTCTGATGACAATTTAATATGGCGGAATAGCTCAGTTGGCTAGAGCATACGGTTCATACCCGTAGTGTCGAGAGTTCGAATCTCCCTTCCGCTACTTCAAGACCTCAGAGATTCTGAGGTCTTTTGTTGTATACCGGCAAAATTTTTTATATAATAAGTTTATGATACGAATCCTATACAGGCAGAATTCAATTTTACTTTTAAAGATGCAGGAGAGGAGAACTATGAAACAAAAATATAAGAAGCTGGCATTTTTCATATTATTACTAAGTATGCTTACCGGCTGTATGTTATTGAGTGGCTGTACGGAAAATACAGAAAATGGATCACAGAGCAGCTATATTGTAGATTCGGATGAGCTGCAGGATACAGAAAATCAGATGGAATTCGTACCGGGTTCTATGAAAGGTTCAAAACAGGAGGAAACGTCGGAAAACGAAGAACAGGGTCAGACAGAGCAAAGTCGTCAGACTGTCGCGGAAGAAAATGATGCGGAGCAGGCAAAGACGGCAGGTAATCTGGAAGTACATTTTATAGATGTGGGACAGGGGGATGCGACTCTGATCAAATGTGATGGTCATTCTATGCTGATCGATGCGGGAAATAATGATAAAGGTACACTTGTACAGAATTATCTGCAGCATCAGGGAGTGGAGACTCTTGACTATGTGATCGGCACGCACCCGGATGCAGACCACATCGGAGGAATGGATGTCGTTCTTTATAAATTTGACTGTAAGACGATCATCATGCCGGATGTTGCAAATAACACGCGCACTTATGATGATGTTGTGCAGACGATGAAAAATAAGGGATATAAGACCACTTATCCGGTTGTCGGGGAGACATACACGATCGGTGGAGCAGCATTTACGATCATTGCCCCAAACAAAGAGTATGGAAATGATATGAATTCCTGGTCGGTCGGCGTCCTTTTACAGAATGGAAACCACCGGTTTTTGTTTACCGGGGATGCAGAAGAGGGAGCAGAACAGGATATCCTGCAGAATGGCATCGATATCTCGGCGGATGTCTATAAGGTTGCACACCATGGAAGCAATACGGCAACATCCCAGGCATTTCTTGATGCAGTACATCCGACGTATGCGGTAATCAGTGCTGGGGAAGGCAATTCTTATGGACATCCGCATGCGGAAGTATTAAACAGACTCCGTGCAGCCGGAGTATCTGTTTTCCGCACGGATGAGCAGGGAACGATCGTTGCCTCGTCAGATGGGACAACGCTGACCTGGAATATGTCTCCGTCGGAGAGCTGGCAGGCAGGGGAAGCGGAAAAGAGCCAGAACACAGAAAAAAGTGAAAAAGCAGCTGACAGCCAGAATAATGCAGAAACAGATGCAGCCGTAAGTAATCCGACGGACCAGACGGATGGAAATTCGGATGTGATCGTTCACATCACGAAAACGGGAGAAAAATATCACTCTGCCGGATGTCAGTATTTAAGACAAAGTGATATTGAAGTGACATTATCAGAGGCAAAAGCAAGAGGACTTACACCGTGTTCAAAGTGTAATCCACCACAGTAAAAATATTAATAGAAGGGAAAAGAAAAATATGCGCGTAGGAATGGGATATGATGTTCATAAATTAGTGGAGGGCAGGGACCTGATCATTGGAGGGGTAAAGATCCCACATACATTAGGACTTTTGGGACACTCGGATGCAGATGTACTGCTTCATGCCATTATGGATGCACTGCTTGGGGCAGCAGCACTTGGAGATATCGGAAAGCATTTTCCGGATACGGATCCGAAATATAAAGGGATTTCAAGCATGAAACTGTTGGAACATGTGGCGGGACTGATCGCCGAAAAAGGTTATATTGTGGAAAATATCGATGCGACGATCATCGCACAGAAACCAAAGATGCGTCCGCATATCGAACAGATGGAGAAGAATATTGCAGCAGCACTTAAAATATCAGAAGATCAGATCAATGTGAAAGCGACCACAGAAGAGGGACTGGGATTTACCGGAAGGGAACAGGGAATTTCTGCACAGGCAATCTGTGCGTTGACAACGATCTATGAGAGCAGTGTCAGCGTGGCGGATTCTGCAGGAGGCTGTGCGGGCTGTCCCGGACGTGCCTGTGGAAGATAAAAGTATAAATAAAATATAAAATGTATTGACACGATCATAAAAATAAGATATGATAAACCATATTTTGGTGAATTGAAATGAGACTCAGATATATTTTTTGTAAGGACATCAGGGGATATTCAAAACAAGGATATATACTGGGTCTTTTTATGTACAAAAGAAGGGAAAATGAGTATATGAAAAAAAGGACGATACGTTTCTGTTGTGGAGTTATGGCTGCGGGCCTGCTGCTTTCCGGCATACCGGTTCCGGCAATGAGCGGGAATATGCAAAAGGTAGCAGTGTCGGTGCTGGCAGAAGATGCGGTGATCGTGACAGATTACGATGAATTTGCGAATGCTTTAAGCAGTGGAAAGAAGAATATTGTAGTAGAAGGCAGTTTTACGATCCGCGATGATAAATTGACGGAGACAGATGGTTCCATTAAGGGACAGATGAAACCTGTTCAAATACCGGGGGGGACAACCATTACAGGAAATGGAACGGGGAGTATCACCTGTAGTCATCCAATTCAGATCATGGGGGATGATGTAGAGATACGGGATATACAATTGGTGTTTAATTCTAGTAATGGACTTGGCAGTGTTCCGCACCGTGAGATCTTTTTAGCAGGACATAGTCTTGTACTGAATAATGTAAGTACATATCTGGCAGGACCTGATAAGCCGAATCCGATTGTAGGCACAGAAAAAGAACTTCTTCCAACTGTGTATGCAGGAGGATATCACAGCAATACTGCAGTGGGAACAAACGCTTCACTTACTGTCACAAATGAGAACAATAAGACTATGTTTCAGGATATCTATCTGGGACATGAAGCATCAGCCGGACAAAGGACTGCTTATACGGGCAGTGCAAAATTAGAGCTGGATGCTGATGCAAAGATACGTGGGACTGTTTCAGCAGAAAACACATCTTTAGCGTCTTTAGATTTTTTGGGTGATCAGAAGGGATATGATGAAATCACTCTTTCAGAAATTAAAGGAAATGATAAAACTGTGATGACGGTAAAAAATTGTGCTGTTCTGGGTGTGGTGACAACGGGTGTCAAAGATATCCTATTGGATGCAGGAGGAAGACTGCAGCCGAAAGATGGGACGGCACAGTTAAATAATATTACACTGAAAAATGGGGGATGTCTGGATCTCACACAGGTGCTGGATGCTTTGGTAAAGGGCAGTTTTACAGGTAGTGATGATAATGCAGCAAGAGGAAAACTTGTTCTCAATAAAGATGGATATGTTCAGATTGATGGGCAGATAAGTGGGGTTACGCAGTTTCAGACGGTGAGTCATGTCATACCGGGAACGATTTTAAGTGGACATGCATATATTGCATCGGAAAACGGAACAGCAGGAAGTTTTGTCTTATCAGACACAGCTATAAAAAATAATTACAGTCTGATCCGTAAAAATGGAACATGGACGCCGTATATTAATTATGTACCGGTGGAGCGTGAACTTGGAAGTATCGAGGTAAAATCTTATCCGAAAAATGTTGTTATTAACCATATACCGACAAACATGGAGGATAAAACAGGTGATAGTCCGTATTTGAATGTAATATGGAAGGATCAGGATGGAGAAGCCTATACATTTGATGATGTGGTAAATTATGAATCATTTTATGATAATATGGTATTAATCCGTTCGGATTACTGGAATAGTGACGACGAAGAGATACAGCAGAAAACAGACTGGATAAATCCGATTCGCTTAGATGTAGATGAAAATGAACCGGATCATTATTATCTGATTGCATATGGTAAGGTGCAAACAGGAAAATATACACTTTTATTCTGTTTAGAACCGATAGAAAGACATCCTGATACTGTGGCAGATGTAAAAGCACTGAAAGATACCGTGTTGGCAGAAAAGGAAATAATATTCACAGATGAACCAGGTGTATCACATCAGCATGTGGCGGGCGAGCCGGTAAAAGAAAACGAGATAGCTGCGACCTGTACCCAAAAAGGAAGCTACGATAAGGTAGTTTATTGTAAGGATAAAGGCTGCGGGGAAGAACTTTCACGTGAGAATATAACGGTTCCGGCATCAGGACACAAAAAAGGAGAGCCGGTCACTGAAAATCGTGTGGAAGCGAAAGTGGGTGTGGACGGAAGTTATGATAAAGTAGTATACTGCACCAGATGTAAAGAAGAACTCAGCCGTGAAAAAGTGGTGATCCCAGCTCTGAAGGAGCCTGATAAGGAGGAGCCGACAGAGAAGCCGACGGAGAAACCAATAGAGAAACCGACAGAGAAGCCGACGGAGAAACCAACAGAGAAGCCGACGGAGAAGCCGACAGAAACACCGACAGAGAAACCAACAGAGAAACCGACAGAAACACCGACGGAAACGCCAACGGAGAAACCGGTGCACAAACACAGTTATGTGTTGAAAAAAACGACAGAGGCAACCTGCATGAAAGAGGGAGAAAAAATTTATTCCTGTGCATGTGGGGACAGTTATACAGAAAAAATTGCAAAGAAGTCCCATACACCGGAGAAAAAACTGACACCTGCAAAACCGGGCAGCAATGGAAAGAATGTGACCATGTGCAGCTTGTGCAAAACAGTATTGAAACAGGTGAAAATCAATGCACCAAAGACGGTAAAATTGTCGAAAGATCATTATAGTTATGATGGAAAAGCGAAAAAACCTGCCATCAAAGTGACGGATAATAAGGGAAAAGTGATTTCAGGCAGCTTTTATAAAGTCTCGTATCAGAATAATAAAAAAGTCGGAAAAGCAACAGTGACCGTGAAGTTTCAGGGAAATTATTCGGGAATACTGAAAAAGACATTTGAAATCTGTCCAAAGGGAACTTCTATTTCAAGTGTAAAATCCGGGAAAAAATCCATGACTGTGAAATGGAAGAAACAGGCATCACAGACGAGCGGCTATGAGATAGTATATACAGCAGATGCATCGTTTGGCAAAAAAATACGAAGACGGCTGTGATCAAAAGTAATAAGACGACAGTTAAAGAAATCAAAGGATTAAAACCGGGAAAGAAATATTATGTAAAAGTACGTACATATAAAGAAGTAAAGTCCGGTACAAAAAAAGTGAGGATCTACTCAGACTGGTCAAAGAAAAAAGCAGTTCAGATAAAAAAATAGTTCAGATAAAGAAACCGGATGAAAGAAAAACAATGGTCAGATGAATGATAAGTAACATCTGACCGTTGTTTTTTTACAGGGTTTGATGTTTTTTGATACGTCTTTTTATGCTTTCCATATCAATCGGTTCAAAAATGAGATCATTGATCAGATCAGATAATATGGCATTTCGAATCTGAGTCAGATTACCCTCTTTGCAGATTGCGATAATGGGAGTTGACGAAGCCCAGGACTCATGACTTAATTCATCCCACAATTGCCTGCCATCATCTCCGGTTTCGGATACATCTATGAAAACGGCAGGAACATGGCTCTTTTTATCCATAATGGCATAGCGTATTTCCGTAACGGAAGATACTTTTATGAGTCTGTCCGGGTAAGAATATGCAAATTTTAAAGTGGAAGCAACATTTCTGGAATGTGTATATAATAAAATATTTTTCATGGCAGTGTCTGGTTTCTGTGCAGAAACACCATACTCGGAAAAACATTGTTTCCCGGATTTTTTTGAATTCCCAAGTGCAGTGTCTGCTTTCTGAAAAAGTGTTGTGTAGGAAGTTTCATAAGGCTCTGTGAATGCAATACCGATACTGATCGTAACGTTTTCAGGAATGGATAAAGCTTCTTTATCTAAAATTGCATCTAAAAGTTCCTGTGCTTTTTCATAGACAGCCTGTCTGGAGGCTATATCCCGCATAAAAGCAACAAATTCGTCTCCGCCGATGCGTCCGATAATGTCGGAACCGGAAAAATGAGATGCAAGAATACCGGCTACGACAGAGATTGTATGATCGCCCATTTTATGCCCAAAGATGTCATTGACAGCTTTGAAATTGTCGATATCTATGGCAAACAATGCATGTAATTCTTCCGGAGTGGATAAAAGTATGTGGGAAATGGCGTGCTCTGCTGTGGCCTTATTCAGCAGATGCGTCATCTCATCCACTTCTGATTTAATCCGCAGAGCTTCCTGTTTTTGCAAAATATGATTCAGTCTGCGGTTCGTCTTTAAAATATTGTCAATACGATGACGTGCAATGGCAGGTTCAGTGGGTTTACTGATAAAGTCGCTTGCGCCTAATTCGAAAGCTTTCGTCTGTACTTCTGGAGTGTCGGTGGTTGTCAGAACCACGACTGGAATTTGTTTAAACTCCGGCATTTCCTGGCGGTGTTTTAAAACATCGAAACCATCCATTCCCTGCATGACAAGATCTAAAAGGACAAGGTCAATCATATTTTTTTTATCTTTGATCATCTGCAGACATTCCTCACCGGAAGATACTTCAAGAATATTGAAGGCCGGAGAGAATATTTCATTTAAAACGGCACGCTGTAAGCGTGAATCATCTACGATTAGCAAAGTTTCTTTTGACTGTTCCATATAAAAAAATCCTTCGTATCAGTTATAAATTATCCCCCTGAAAACCACAGGATACTATCTATAATGTAACATGGAAAATGGTTGTGTGCAATGAGAAAAAGACTGAGAAAAAATAAAACCGTTGACAAATCGGGGGTAAGTGCATAAACTAGAGTAAGCGAATCAACTTACCAGTAAAAATATGATAAGGGCGTTGAGCGGGAAGAGTAAGAAACCAGAGTGCTGACAGAGAGAAACTGCCATCGGCTGCAAGCAGTTTTCAGAAAGAGATTTCCGAAGTGCCTCCGTGAGCCTGTCCGGGGAAACGGTTTGTCTGCCAGTACAGTATCCGGATACGAGTAACATGCGTTAAGTGTATTGAGTGAGGATCAAAAGATCCTTAAGTTAGAGTGGAACCACGGATCATTTCGTCTCTTAGAGATGAAATGATCCGTTTTTCATGATAATGGAATGTTCGCGGAGCGTGCATTCTATTATTTGGTTAAGGAAAGGGGATGCCAGTTTTGGGAATCATCAGTCATATTAAGGAAGAATTTACAGTGATAAAGGAGCGGGACCCGGCGATCAAATCGCCGATGGAGGTATTGCTTTATCCGAGTTTTCGGGTTATGTTGAGCTACAGACGTGCGCATAAGCTGTATTTAAAAGGACATTTCTTCTGGGCGAGATTTATTTCACAGCGGGCAGCGAGAAAAACAGGAATTGAGATACATCCGGGAGCAACGATCGGGAAAGGATTTTTTATTGATCACGGAAGTGGTGTGATCATTGGAGAGACGGCGATCGTTGGGGACAATGTTACTCTGTATCAGGGTGTGACACTAGGCGGTACCGGAAAAGAGACCGGAAAACGTCATCCGACGATCGGGGATAACGTTATGATCAGTGCGGGTGCAAAGATCATCGGTTCCTTCACCGTTGGAGAAAATTCCAAGATCGGAGCGGGAAGTGTGGTCATAGAGGAAGTGCCGCCAAACTGTACCGTAGTCGGTGTTCCGGGAAGAATTGTAAAGATGGATAATAAAAAAGTTCCGAGATCCGATATGGATCAAATTCATCTCCCGGATCCGGTATTGTCGGATATTAAGAGGCTTCAGGAAGAAAATTTAAGATTGCATAAGGAATTGAAACGTCTTGTGAAAGAGATAAGATGTGTGGAAAAGAAAGGAGATTATGATGAAGATTTATAATACATTATCAAAAAGAAAAGAAGAATTTGTGCCATTGGAAGAAGGCAAAGTAAAAATGTATGTGTGCGGTCCTACGGTTTATAATTTTATCCATATCGGAAATGCAAGACCGATGATCGCATTTGATACAGTACGCCGTTATTTTGAATATAAAGGATTTGAAGTGAATTTTGTATCAAACTTTACAGACGTAGATGATAAAATTATTAAAAAAGCGATTGAAGAAGGCGTTTCTGCTGATGAGATATCGAAAAGATATATTGCGGAATGTAAAAAAGACATGGAAGCAATGAATGTAAAACCGGCCACGAAAAATCCGCTTGCAACAGAAGAAATCTGCGGCATGGTGGAAATGATTTCCACATTGATTGAAAAAGGATACGCCTATGAAAAAAACGGAACGGTTTATTACCGTACAAGAAAGTTTGAAGGTTACGGAAAGCTTTCGCATAAGAATCTGGATGATTTGAGGTCGGGAGGAAGATCGCTTCTCGTTACAGGAGAAGACGAAAAAGAAGATCCGCTTGATTTTGTGCTTTGGAAACCGAAAAAGGAGGGAGAACCTGCCTGGGAATCTCCGTGGAGTGAGGGCCGTCCGGGATGGCATATTGAATGCTCGGAGATGTCTAAAAAATACCTCGGAGAACAAATTGATATTCATGCCGGCGGAGAGGATCTGATCTTCCCTCATCATGAAAATGAGATCGCACAGTCCGAGGCAGCCAATGACAAGCCTTTTGCAAAATACTGGATGCACAATGCTTTCCTGAACATCGACAACCGCAAGATGTCCAAATCCCTGGGTAATTTCTTCACCGTACGTGAGATCTCCGAAAAATACGATCTGCAGGTACTGCGTTTCTTCATGCTGTCCGCGCATTACAGAAGCCCGCTGAATTTCAGCGCTGACTTAATGGAAGCTGCGAAGAACGGCTATGAGAGAATCGTCACCAGCGTGGACAATCTGAAGTTCTTACTGGACAAGGCAGCAGATACCGAAATGACCGGGGAAGAGAAGAACTTACTCACCGAGGCACAGGGCTTTGAGACCAAGTTCGACGAAGCTATGGATGATGATTTTAACACCGCAGATGCACTGGCAGCTATTTTTGAACTGGTAAAATTCGTGAATTCCAATGCCAAGGCTGAGAGCAGCAAGGCATTCCTGGAAGCATTAAAGCAGGAGATCGTGACCCTGTCCGATATCTGCGGACTGATCGTGGACAAAAAAGCAGAGATGTTAGACAGCGACATCGAGGCACTGATCGAGGAGCGTCAGGCAGCCAGAAAGGCGAAGAACTTCGCAAGAGCCGACGAGATCCGTGATGAACTGTTAGCTAAGGGCATTGTACTGGAAGATACCAGAGAGGGTGTAAAATGGAAGAGAGCATAACCCTTCTTACTAAGATCAAGCAGGTTTTCGACTGTGAAGGGCAGGATGTCCGGGCATATTCTCCGCTGACATTAGCCTACATCGGAGACGGGATCTATGAACTGGTGATCCGAAGCATTGTGGTGGAACGTGCCAACCGCTCCGCCAATGACCTGCATAAAAAGACAACACGCTATGTAAAAGCACCGGCGCAGTCCGCCATGATCGAGGCACTGCTTCCGGAGCTGACAGAGGATGAGGAAGCGGTGTACCGCAGAGGACGCAACGCCAAATCCTACACCACGGCGAAAAATGCTTCTGTGGCAGACTACCGCCGAGCTACCGGATTTGAAGCACTGATGGGGTATCTGTACCTGACAGGACAGACAGACCGGATGCTTGAGCTGATCAAAAACGGTATCCGCCTGGCAGGTCTGGAGATCTGAGTGTAATGTAACGCATGTGACAGAGAAGTAATACGTAATGAGAAAGTAATGCATAATGAGAAAGTAATACGTAATAAGAAAGGACAAGCATGGGATATCAGGAATTTACCATAGAGGGCAGAAATGCCGTGATCGAGGCGTATCGTTCGGGCAAACCCATTGACAAGCTGTTCATTTTGGATGGCTGTCAGGACGGTCCGATGATGACCATTAAAAGAGAAGCAAAAAAACATGACACGTTAGTAAAGTATGTGACCAAGGAGCGTCTGGATCAGTTATCCGAGACCGGAAAACATCAGGGCGTCATCGCTTATGCGGCGGCTTATGAGTACGCGGAGGTGGATGACATTCTGGAAGCAGCGAAGAAAAAGGGTGAACCGCCCTTTATTTTCCTGCTGGATAATATTGAAGATCCTCATAATCTGGGAGCTATCATCCGTACTGCCAATCTGGCAGGTGCCCATGGTGTCATCATTCCGAAGAACCGTGCAGCGGGAC
>ERZ773185.2990-NODE-2990-length-10187-cov-114.435649_pt1 | contig 10187 bp, 10 predicted proteins | sample MGYA00580531_ERZ773185 | MGnify/ENA primary metagenome ERZ773185 (study PRJEB29015, sample SAMEA2737799) | human gut metagenome | biome: human gut; feature: human-associated habitat; material: faeces | place: China | collected 2012 ...
AGTGCAGTAGATAGGAGCGACCTATCTGACTACACTTATATGGTACTAGGTGGCGGCGGAGCCGACGGATACAGTAGTTCCTCAGTCGAAGACTGGTTTAAGGCTCCTATATAGAAACCGTACAACCGCCAAGTATGGCGAATGGGAAAACATGCCAACCTCGCTTTGCTCGTTGGAACCTTTTATAAAAACCGATGAATACTGCACCCCTTTCCCGGCAACAGTTAAATGATAAGCCGGTACTCCTTCCCCGCTGGGGCAGGTCAAAACCTTCCGCATCGTCGTGAACGGTTATTATCAACTGCGATGTACAGAGTTCTGATTTTCAGGGCCGTAGGCCGGTCTTGACCTTGCCCTGGAAGGGAAGGTGGCGGCGGAGCCGACGGATGAGTTGCATTTCCTCGAGCGCAGCGAGGTTTTATGGTTTTTCTCAAGGCGTCAGCCTTGGTTGTCCGGTTTTCCTTTGCTTTCTAAGGTTTTAATCTTTTTCCCTTGCTTTTGAGGTTTTAATCCCTCACCACTCCCCACCCTCCAACACTTCTTCATAGAACATCTCATGGATTCTTTCATCCGTTCCTACTTCCGGATGGAAGGCGAGGGCGGTTTGGTGTTTGTAGCGGACGGCTACGATATTCCCATCAGCCCTTGCTAGGATCTCTGTTTCCGGAGAGGCGGAGACGACGTAGGGGGCGCGGATGAAGTTCATCCTGATCTTTCCAAGTCCCTTGAACTCTTCCTCCGTAATGAAACTTCCGAGCTGCCTGCCGTAGGCGTTTCTTCTCACCGTGACGGGAAGGGTGCCGAAGCAGACCGGGTCTCCTCCTTCGATTTCCTTGGCGAGGAGGATGAGGCCGGCGCAGGTGGCGAGGACCGGCATTCCCCTTTGGATTTTTTCCTTCAGCGGCTGAAGAAGTCCTTCTTCGATGAGGAGTTTTCTCTGGACGGTGCTTTCTCCGCCGGGGAGGACGAGCCCGGAGATAGGCTCTGCGAGCTGTTTCTTATTTCTGATCTCGATGCATTCGGCGCCCATTTCGCGCAGCATTCTTTCATGCTCGATGAAGGCGCCCTGCAGAGCGAGGATTCCTATTCTTGCCATATCTCCTCCTTACTGGCCGCGTTCAGCCATGATGAGTTTGATTTCATTTTCATTGATGCCGACCATGGCTTCTCCCAGGTCTTCGGAGAGTTTCGCGAGGATTTCAGGATCGTTGTAATTCGTGACAGCCTTGACGATGGCAGCGGCTCTCTTGGCAGGATTGCCGGATTTGAAAATGCCGGATCCTACGAAGACGCCTTCTGCGCCGAGCTGCATCATGAGAGCCGCATCGGCCGGAGTGGCCACGCCGCCGGCAGCAAAGTTGACGACGGGGAGTTTCTTATGGTCATGGACGTAGAGGACAAGATCATAGGGGACCTGGAGTTCCTTGGCCGTTTCATACAGCTCATCCGGACGTCTGGCTGCCGTGTCAGCGATCTGCTTCTGAATTTTTCTCATGTGGCGGACAGCCTGGATGATGTCGCCCGTGCCCGGTTCGCCCTTGGTGCGGATCATGGAAGCGCCTTCACTGATTCTCCGGAGCGCTTCGCCCAGGTCCTTGGCGCCGCAGACGAAGGGCACCTTGAACTTCGTCTTGTCGATATGGTACACATCGTCTGCCGGGGAGAGGACTTCGCTTTCGTCGATGTAGTCGATTTCAATCGCTTCCAGAATCTGCGCCTCGACGAAGTGTCCGATACGGCACTTGGCCATGACAGGGATGGAGACGGCCTCCTGGATGCCGCGAATCATCTTCGGATCGCTCATGCGCGAGACCCCGCCGGCCGCACGGATATCTGCCGGGATGCGTTCGAGCGCCATGACGGCAGCCGCGCCAGCGTCCTCTGCAATCTTTGCCTGCTCCGGGGTTGTGACGTCCATGATGACGCCGCCCTTCAGCATCTGCGCGAGTTCCTTGTTCAGTTCATATCTTTCGTTTGCCATGAGAATGCTCCTTTCAAAATAGGAAATGGTACAGGAAATGGGAAATTTCCTGAAAAAAGGGTAATTTAAAAGAAGGCAAGAAAAGTGATGCCTTCTTTGTGAACTTAATAATCTCCGTCGATCATACGGCGGGCGAGGTCGTCCAGTTTCCATTTCCAGACGAGGAAGGGACCGCAGATGACGCCGAAGAGAGCCTGCAGGATTTCATAAGGAAGCTTGATCCATGCATAGGCAGGCGTGCTGTAGACATACGCGCGGCCAAGCGAGTAGCCCACGACCATGATGACGGCGCCGACAAGGACCGCGAAGATCACCCGGCGCATTTTGTGCTCGCCTTGGTAATTGTGGACGAGGTAGGAAATCGCCATGGCCTGGATGCCGTGCGTCGCAAGCGATACGAACATCGGGAGAGGGTAGAAGAAGAAATCTCCCAGAAACGCGCCGACGCCTCCGACGAGGAAAGCACCGAGGGGATCGAGGATCAATGCCGCTGCCACGATGACGATATCATTCAGATAGAGATGACCGCCCGGTACAGGAAGGCCGAACGAGGACAGTCCTATGTTTATAGCCATGAATAAGCCGCAGAGGGTGAGCCAGCGCGTATTGTGCTTCGTCTCAATGCGCGGCGCCCTTCTTGCTGCTGTCAGTCCGTTATTCATGAGAATCACTCCTTTTTGCACTTCTTTATTCTTTGGATTATAATAAAAATCTGAGTATATGAAAATCACCAGAAATGATTTTAAAAATAAGACCAGATAGAGGATAAAAAGAAGGAAAATGAACGCTTACATGAAGCTGTATGTGAACCTGCGCGATGCGATCACAAGGGGTGTCTATGACTACGGGACGAAGATACCCTCCAAGAGGCGCATTGCAGACCAGAAAGGGACGAGCATCATCACCGTCGAGCATGCGCTCTCGCTCCTGACCGAGGAAGGCTACATCGAGCCGAGGGAAAGAAGCGGATGCTACGTGACGTACCGCGAGGACTCTTCCTATGCCGCGCCCCGTCCGCATGAAAGGAAAGCGGCGCCGCCCGTCAAGGCAGAGCTCCGGGACGAAGGGGAACGGGATCTCTTTCCCTTCTCCGCCTTTGCCAGGACGATGCGCTCCGTCCTTTCCAACTACGGCCGAAAAATCCTCAACCCGTCGCCGAGCCGCGGCTGCGAAGAACTGAGGGGCGCGCTTTCCAGATACCTGGCGAGGAGCCGCGGGATGGACGTCTCCCCTGAGCAGATCCTGATTGGTTCCGGCGCCGAATACATTTACGGCCTCAACGTGCAGGTCCTTGGAAGAGACCGCCTCTACGCTCTGGAGAATCCATCCTACGATAAGATCCGCAAAGTCTACGAAGCGAATGGCGCAAGGACGGACCTCCTCACCATGGGAGAGGACGGCATCGAATCCGGAGAGCTCTCCCGCACGAAAGCCTCCGTCCTTCACGTGACGCCCTTCAATTCCTTTCCATCCGGCATCACCGCCTCTGCCTCCAAGCGCGCCGAGTACATCCGCTGGGCCAAGGCGAGGGGAGGATACATCATCGAAGACGACTTCGACTCCGAATTCACGCTCCTCTCCAAGCCGGAAGACACGCTCTTTTCACTCGCGCCCGACGGCCTTGTCATTTACATGAACACATTCTCCAAGACGATCGCGCCGTCCATCCGCGCCGGCTACCTCGTCCTTCCCAGGTCCTGCATGGCCCTTTACGAAAAGAAGGCAGGCTTCTACTCCTGCACCGTCCCCGTCTATGACCAGCTCGTTCTGGCGGAATTCATCGACAATGGCGCCTTCGAGCGCCATATCAACCGCGTCAGGAGAAGAAGAAGAAAGAAATCCGGAAATTATTTCTAAGGCTCTTGAAACATGACGGATTCTGTCCTGCCTAAGAGTATAATAAAGAAAAGGGACATTCCCGGAAGGAGGACATCATGAAAAAAATCTTAGCCATCATCGCCGCGCTTTTGCTGATCCTTGCCGCATTTCCGATGGCCGCATCCGCCTCGAACCCCGTCAGCCGGGACGGGTACTACAAGGGCATCAAGCTGGCCGGCAAAGTGAAAATCGTCAGGAACTTCGGAGACATCAAGATCAAGGTCGTCAATTCATTCCCCGACATCCGCGTCAAGCTCGTCGATGCCTTCCCGCGCGACATAGGCGAGTGGGAGATCGTCGACTATGGCGAAGATTTCACCGTCGAGATTGTCAATTCCTTCCCGGATGTCAGAGTCGAATTCGTCGACAGCTTCCCCGGCGTCGAATAAGCTCGCACGATTAATGCGAATCTTTGTCATCGAAAAAATTCGTAGTTAGTGGTATGATAGGGGCAAAGAAATCCATCCGGAATTGAAAGACTGTGGAGGAAATGTGGACAATCAGAAAATACTCTATGTGGTAACAGCCGGGACGGACTCTTCCTTTTCCAACCGCATGCTGCGGATGATTCGAAATGAAGAGGAGGAGCACCCGGAAGAAACGCTGCCCGGCGGCATCCGCCTCATCATATTGAGCGAAGACCAGTGGATCATACAGAACTGGCTCTTCCCGAAGGACGCCCATTTCCTTTTCGTGGGAAATGTAGCCCTGATGCGCGCCCTTCCGGGGAAGATAGAAACAAAATTCGAGAAATACGGCATCCGCTACGGCTGGTGCGGTCATAATGCCTGCCTTGTCGCAAACGAAAAGGCACTCTCCGAGCGTGAGAACTACGAGAAATTCCTGGAAGATCTCCGGCATGAATGCCGTCTGGCGGAAATCGTCAAAAGCCCGAAGCGCATGGACATCCTCCAGTTCATCATCATGCTCTGCGTCGCCCTGATCGTTCCCTTCGGAAGCGTCCTCGTCGGAGGAAAGCTCGTGAAGGACTGGTTCGAAAACACAGGCTACGTCAAAAAGCAGCAGTACTTCTATGGCATCCTGCATCTCTACAAGCACAACCTGAAAGATTTCATGGAAACCAGGGAAGAATAAATTCTGAAAATAATATTTGCAACGCTCCTCATCTTGTGCTAAAGTACAAGGCATAAGATAAAGACATTGACGGGAAATAGTAAACATCCCCGCCGCTCACAGGGAGCCGTTGTATAGTGGAAAACGGCAGCGGCCGATCGTTGAACTCGTCCCCGAGTCGCAGGCTGAAAATAGTAGGCCGTGCCGGTCATCCGCCGTTACAGGTTTTGAGTGCATGACCCTTGGGTCATGAATGAGAGTGGTACCGCGAATTCTTCGTCTCTTTGGAGATGGAGGATTTTTTTATTGGGAAAAGAATTGCAGGAGGTAAGCTTATGGGAATGACAATGACACAAAAAATTCTGGCGGCGCACGCCGGCGTGGATTCCGTGAAAGCAGGAGATCTGATCACCTGCTCGCTCGACCTCGTCATGGCCAATGACATCACCGCTCCGCCATCGATCGCTGAATTCAAGCGCATCGGACGCCCCGTTTTTGATAAGGACAAGATCGTCCTTGTTCCCGACCATTTCCAGCCGGCCAAAGACATCAAGTCAGCAGGCCTGGCCAAGATCGTCAGAGACTTCGCCCGCGAGCACCACATCACGCACTACTTCGAACAGGGCCGGGTCGGCATCGAGCATGCCCTCCTTCCTGAAAAAGGCCTCGTAGGCCCGGGCATGGTCACCATCGGTGCGGACTCCCACACCTGCACCTACGGCGCCCTCGGCGGATTCTCTACCGGCGTCGGCTCCACCGACCTTGGCGTCGCTATGGCGATAGGACGCGCATGGTTCAAAGTCCCCGATGGTATCAAAGTGACACTGACTGGCGCCAAGCCCTCCGACATCACAGGCAAGGACGTCATCCTGAAACTCATCGGCATGATCGGCGTCGATGGCGCCCTCTACCAGTCCCTTGAATTCGAAGGCCCGGGCGTGAAGACACTCTCCATGACCGACCGCTTCACCATTGCGAACATGGCCATCGAAGCCGGCGCAAAAAACGGCATTTTCCCCGTCGACGAAAGAACAGAAGCCTACATTGAAAGCAGATACCACGGTCCAAAAGTCGTCGTCACTCCGGATCCCGATGCCCGCTATGCAAGAGAAGTCACCATCGACCTCTCCTCCATGAAACCCGTCGTTTCCTTCCCGCATCTCCCTGAGAATGCGAAAGAAGTAGGGACATTCGGAGAAATCAAGATCGACCAGGTCGTCATCGGCTCCTGCACGAACGGCCGCCTTGAAGACCTCGCCATCGCCGCATCCATCATCAAAGGACACAAGATCCATCCCGACGTCCGCTGCATCGTCATCCCGGCCACCCCGCAGATTTACAAAGACGCCATGCATGCAGGATACATCGATACATTCATCGATGCAGGCTGCGCCGTATCCACACCGACCTGCGGGCCGTGCCTTGGCGGATACATGGGCATCCTCGCATCCGGAGAAAAATGCGTCTCCACAACGAACAGAAACTTCATCGGACGCATGGGTCCGACCGATTCCGAAATTTACCTGGCAGGACCGCAGACAGCGGCAGCCAGCGCAGTACTGGGCCGCATCGCGGCGCCGAAGGAGGTCAAGTAATATGGCAGTCTTAGAAGGAAAAATCTGGCGCTACGGCGACAACATCGATACCGATGTCATCATCCCCGCAAGATACCTGAACACATTCGATCCAAAAGAACTCGCATCCCACTGCATGGTCGACATCGACCCTACATTTGCCAAAGAAGTCAAAGCAGGCGACATCATGGTCGGCGGAAGAAACTTCGGCTGCGGCTCCTCCAGAGAACACGCACCCGTCGCTATCAAAGCATCCGGCATACCCGTCATCATCGCAGAATCCTTTGCCCGCATCTTCTACAGAAACGGCATCAACGTAGGCCTCCCGCTCCTTGAAATCGGGAAAGACGTCAAAAAGATCCACGCCGGCGACATCCTCAAAGTCGACCTCTCCAAAGGCACCATCGAAGACGTCACCACCGGCGATACCTTCCAGGCCCCGCCGCTTCCCGGATTCATTGAAGAAATCGCCAAAGCAGGCGGACTCATCAATTACGTAAAGGAGAAAAAATGATGGCAAAGAAAATCACAGTCATCCCGGGCGACGGGATAGGGCAGGAAATCACGGAAGAAACCGTCCGCGTCCTCGAGAAAATCGATGAAATCTATAAAATCGGCTTCCAGTTCGAATGGAAAGAAGCAGGCGGCACCGCCTACGACCACACAGGATCCCCGCTTCCCGAAGAAACCATCGAATCCTGCCGCAAAGCCGACGCCGTCCTCTTCGGCGCCGTAGGAGGAGACCAGTGGGACCACCTCACACCCGACCTCCGTCCCGAAAAAGCCATCCTGGGCCTTCGGAAACAACTCGGACTCTACGTCAACCTCCGTCCCGTCCGCATCTCCGACTCCATGATCGACTACTCTCCGCTGAAACCCGAAATCGCCAAAGGCACCGACATCATGATCGTCAGAGAACTCGTCGGCGGCATCTACTTCGGCGACCGCTGCGAATCCGAAATCCATAACGGCGCCGAAAGAGCATGGGACCTCGAAAACTACTCCGTCCCCGAAGTCGAACGCATCGCAAGATTTGCCTTCGAAGCAGCCAGAAAAAGAAAGAACCACGTCACCAGCGTAGACAAATCCAACGTCCTCGCCACATCCCGCCTCTGGCGCCGCACCGTCATCCGCGTCCATGACGAAGAATACCCCGACGTCAAACTCGACCACATGTACGTAGACAACTGCGCCCAGCAATTCGCCATCCACCCGTCCTTCTTCGACGTAGTAGTCACAGGCAACATGTTCGGTGACATCCTCTCCGACGAAGCCGCCGTACTCTCCGGATCCGTAGGTATGCTCCCCTCTGCCAGCATAGGCCAGGAAACCAGCCTCTACGAACCCATCCACGGCTCCGCCCCGGACATCGCAGGAAAAGGCATAGCCAACCCGATAGCCGCCATCCTCTCCGCCGCCATGCTCCTCCGCTACTCCCTGAACGAAGACAAAGCCGCCGACGCCATAGAAAAAGCTGTCTCCGACACCCTGGACGAAGGCTACAGAACCGGCGACATCTACAAAGAAGGCATGAAAAAAGTAAACGGCATAGAAATGACCGAAGCCATCCTCGCACACATTAAATAAGGGAATATTATATAAAGTATATATAGTAGAAAAGAAAAAGCCCGGGATCCTGAAAAATCCCGGGCTTTTGAGTGGGGAGGAGGAGAGCGGTAGAGGAGGCGGAAGAACCGCTAACACTTGCCTTCCCAGACGGGGAAGGTGCCGGCCTCAAATACTGATGCCGGCGGATAGGGTTGATTACCACGCAGCATTGCTGCGGTTGTATGGTTTTCCTCAGCCGAAGGCTGGTTTAAGGGTGTTGACCTTGCTCCGAAAGGAGAAGGTGGGCGGCGTTAGCCGGGGATACAGTAGTTCCCAGGCCATGGGCCGGCTGTATGGTTTTTCATGTTTTCTCGTCGCTGACGCAGCATTGCTAAAGTGCCAAGGTACGCTTTCAAATCAATAAGCTATTTCTTATCAAACCTTCACAACCGCCAAGTGTGGCGAAACGGAAAACATGCCAACCGAAAGGCTTCCCCACGGGGGAGCTGGCGCCGAAGGCGACTGAGGAGGTGAAGTTATCGAGCGCAGCGAGGTTGTTTGGTTTTATCATCTTTTTCTTATTCCATGTTTTACATCCCCCCTTGCACTCTAAACGTATAATTAAGGAAATCGAAGCTTTTCCATCAGCCGTAAGGCTGGTTGTAAAGGTTTTATCTCCTTTCACAGCCGAAAGGCTGGGTGAAGGTTTTATTACTTTTACAGCCTTCAGGCTGGTTGTTAAGGTTTTAGTTTTCTCTCCCTCAATTCAAGGTTTTATTTCATTTAATACATCCCGGATGCTTGCTGTATGACGGCTATACAGGCGTATGATAAGCACGAATCCGGAAGGGGATGGCTGCAAAGCTCCCGAAGAAAGGACGTTCCATGAAATTCTCACTGAAAAAGACCGCATGGGCGCTAGCGGCTGCCGGCCTGATCTTACTCCCATGGCAGGCGAAGGCATGCACGCTTTTTGCCGCTCAGGGCAGCGCCGTCGAAGGCGGGGGAGCCATCATCGTGAAGAACCGCGATGAGCACCCCATGTACCAGGAAATGCGGTACCATCAGGGCCACGTATACCGTTACTACGGCATTTACGGCGGCAACGAAGATCATATGTCGCTGACAGGCGGAGTGAACGAAGCAGGATTCGCCGTTTTCTCCGCCGTCGCTGAACCGATTCCCAAAGACGTACGGCTCGCCTACGGCAAGCGCGGCACTCTCGCAGCACTCCTTGGCAATTGCTCCTCGGTCAAAGAAGCGCTCGAAATGAAAGATTACTTCAAGAGCCCGGGCTTCTTTCTCATGGCAGACGCCCATGAAATCGCGTACGTTGAAATCGGCGAAGACGGCATCTGGGACGTAAAGACAGAAGAGAACGGGACACTGGCTCACACAAACCATTTCCTCCTGCCGGATTTGACACAATTCAATCACAAAATAGGAAGATCGAGCAGCACCAGACTTCACCGTATCGACGAACTCCTCTCCGAGCCCCATGCGCCATATACCTTGGACGACATGATTGCTTTCTCCGAAGATGAGCATGACGGACCAAACGACAGCATCTGGAGAACCGGCAGCAGAAAAGACGGCGTCCAGACCCTTGCCACCATCGGCGTATGGCTCCATGATGACGCAAAACCAGACATCTACGTCAAGATCCGTTACTCCCCGGACGACCAGGGAAAAGAAGACATTTACCAGCTCGACGGCGCCCATTTATTTCCTTCCAGATAGTCCATCAAGACCATTTGGAAAGATGCAAAAATATGCTAAAATAGAGGGAACCAAACAGAGGGATTCCTGATCCCCAAGTCAGATTTTTTCCGAAATAAGGAGGAAAAGATGGAAGCTATTAGTTGTTTGATTTCCAGAAGAAGCGTCCGCGAATACACCAGAGAACCGCTCTCACAGCAGGAAATCGAAAATGTCGTGGAAACCTCGCAGATGGCATCCTGCTGGGAAAACACCCAGCCCATCCGCTACATTGCCGTTCTTGACGAAGACCTGAAGAACCGCATCGCCGACGAATGCACAAAGAAATTCCCGTGGAACACAGAAAACATCCACGAAGCGCCGGCCCTCATCATCCTCTGCGCCATCAAAGGCCTCTCCGGCTACGAACCAGA
>ERZ773185.2994-NODE-2994-length-10176-cov-5.735797_pt1 | contig 10176 bp, 5 predicted proteins | sample MGYA00580531_ERZ773185 | MGnify/ENA primary metagenome ERZ773185 (study PRJEB29015, sample SAMEA2737799) | human gut metagenome | biome: human gut; feature: human-associated habitat; material: faeces | place: China | collected 2012 ...
GGGGTAGGTGTAGGCGTTGGTTCCGGCTTCGGTTCTGGAGTTGGTTCTGGGACTTTCTCAATCGTCTCAGTAGCAAGAAGCAAATTACAAGTCATGCCGTCATCACTGATCTTCATGTCTTTTGCATTTACTGTCTGTCCATTTACAAGAATAGACAATCCATCATTTTCAGAAGCAAAAAAATTCTCATTGCATGTTTCCAGCTTGATGCTATGCCTGTAAGTTTTCCCGCCTTCAAAGGCAGTTATCTTCTTATCCTCTGCAAGCTTTGCATTTTCACGCTCATCGGAATACCAGAATCTCACCGGTTTAAAACTACCATCCCTTTGCTCCTGCATTTCCTCCCAATACTCATATGCAATCCTATAATCATCCGCACTCTCACCAGACAATGCTGCAGTTACCTTCGGTGTTTCTCCCGCCTCATGCTGAAGCGTTACATCAGCTATTTCAACCTGCTTAATTTCTTTTGGTATTGTGATACTTTTCACATTCACAGCATCAATGGCTCCATAATCCTCTCCAATCTTTTTATTTGTAATCAGAAAGGATTCTCCGTTAATAATGACCGGTGTTTGTTCCGTAAAACTAACGTTCCAACTCTTACAAAAAATCGTTACCGAATAAAAATATGTCTTTCCGGCTTCAAATTTTTTTAACAACTGACTCTCATCCTCCGGATTCTCAGAATTATAGGAGGAACACCACTTCACCTTATTCCCGTTCTCATCCAGCTCACTCCATTGTTCACTTTTAATATTATATTTTTCAGAATCCTCCTCTGAAACCTTCGCCGTGAATGCCGGGACATCTCCGTCATGAAACTTCAAGGTTGCTCCGGTAATCTTCGCTTTATCGTACATCAGTGTGCCGTTCTTATATTCCCTATATTTTATCCGGCTCATATCTCCAAGGTTAAATATGCCGTTTTCCGTGATGTATTCTGTTGCATCGCTGCCGTCCATATTCGGACTGATACTAACAGATGCTTTTGTACTTTGACAAGTAAAATCCCCACCACCTTTTATTGTGGTCATGGTATCACTCCGCAGGATTACTGAAAAATCTGTATGCCCATACCCCCGGTAAATATAATTCGACCCTCCCGAATACAAGGAAATTGCTTTTTGAACATCCACACCTTCAGGAGCAAGCTTACTATCTGCTGTAATCGTAAGTCTGGCCTCCTCATCACACGGTGTAACATAAATTGTTGCATAAATTCCATACATAGAACCGGTAACGCTACAATCTCCGTTAATCCGTAGATACATCATGGTTTCCTGTTCCGGATAGTAAATACCTGCATTGGAGGAATCCTCCGCACCGCCTTTTGCTTTAATATTTACATTTACCAGATTCACGTATATTGACGATGCAGGAGCTCCATATTTTCCCACCGTATTGATCAACACATTTGCTTCCTGCTCCGCACAGTCTGTGATGGTACCATCCACCTCATTATAGTTCCAGTAAGACGCTCCCTCTATGGGAACCGTCAATTTATTTCCTCCGATATATATAGTCTGAGTCTCTTCGTCTGCTGCAAATGCAGTCATTGATTTCATTGAAAATATCATACCAAGGACAAATATAGCGCTTAAAATCCATCTGGTAATATGTTTTCTTTGCATCAATTTCATATTATATAACCCCCTCTATTTCTTGATATACGTCTGCTTATTCGTCGTTACAACACCACCGTAATTGTTCGCCGGTGCAGCACCGCCCTTCGGTACGAGCACGATCTGGATACCTTCGAGACGCTTGCTGAGTCCTGCGGTTCCGGCAGCTTCGCCGTTCTTCGCCCAGGCAAGCCAGCCGTAAGTCTGTGCATGGACGCGGTAGTATACGTCGTAATGTTCTGCCATCTCGCCGGTCAGTGCGATACGGATTGCTTCAAGACGCTTCGCACGTCCACTCGTTCCAGCCATCTGACCATCACGGAACCATGTATTCACATTGTTCTCATTGCCCTGCCATCCGATGGATTGTACATGTGTCGTATAGACAATGCTTCCGCTGTATGGCTTGTTCGTAAGCTTGATGTTGATGCCTTCGAGTCTCTTTGCCTTACCGCTTGTTCCGCTCATCATGCCATTGTACTTCCAGCCCTGCCAGCCAAAGGACTGTACGTGTGTACGATATTCTACGTTCACATTGTTCTCACCTGTGACAACCGGATTCGCATTTGCTGTGGATGATGCGATATATGCTTCTCCACGGGCAGACTGGATATTTCCGATTGCATGATCGAAGCTTTCACCCTTCTTCACAATCACGATCTGGATTGCCTCGAGTCTCTTCGCAAGACCTGCTGTCCCTGCCGGTGCGCCATTGGCTGCCCACGCAAGCCAGCCGTAAGATTGTGCGTGTACACGATAGTATACATCATACTTCTCTTTATCTACGCCTGTGAGCTGAATCTTAATTGCTTCGAGTCTCTTTGCCTCGCCCTCGGTTCCGTTCATCTCGCCATTTGCCGACCAAGGTAACCAGCCGTAGCTCTGGCAATGAGTTGTGTACTGGATGCCAAGGTTTACGTTTCCGCTGACGGAAATCTTGATACCCTCCAGACGCTTTGCCTGCCCGGAAGTACCAGCCATTCTACCATTCGTAAACCACTTGCTTGTGTTGTTCTCGTCACCCTGCCAGCCGTAGGTCTGTACGTGGGTTGTATAACGGGTTGTAACATCTGGCGTCGGTGTCGGATCTGGATCTGGGTCTGGGGTTGGATCTGGATCTGGGGTTGGATCTGGATCTGGAGTTGGATCTGGATCTGGAGTTGGATCTGGATCTGGGGTCGGAGTTGCCTTTGTAACTGTTACATAAAAACGTTGTGTACGTTTTCCATCATTCGAACGGGCTAATACAAAAGTTTTTCCTACTCCAACTGCCTTTGCTTCACCAGTTCTCGAATCTATTGTAACAATATCTTGATTTGCACTAAGATAGTTAACACCTTTGTTTGTTGCATTTTCCGGAAGTACCGTTCCTGTTACTTTAAAGGTGTCTCCAACCTTCAATTTTGTCTCATCTACATCTGCAATTACTTTTATATCATCTGCATAAATCGTTTCGTCATCATCACTGATTAAATTGAAATGATAACCGTTTTCCTGTGCATATTTATGAGCAGCACTATTTTCTACACAGTTAATGGTTAAAAATTCACTTACTGACGTTACAGAATGTCCTAAGTCAGAATTCCATCTTGTTTGGCAACATAAATTTTTGCCAATATTTTTTACCGTCTTTGGAATCGTCAAATTCGCTAAGCTACCACATTCGTCAAATGCATAGTCTTCAATGGTTGTCACACCAACAGGGATTTCAAGTGTACTCAGCTCATGACTACTTTCAAACGCATGACTTCCAATCGTTCTTATCGTTTCTGGGATTTTTGTTCCATAGATTCCTATTATCAGCTTATCCGTATCTGTCTCGATGACTGCATTACAATTATCACGACTATCATATACAGGGTTTTCAGGTGAAACCGTAAGCGTTGTAATTCCACTGCTCATAAATGCATTTCCGCTAAGCTTCGTCACATTCTTTGGTACTTCAAACGACTTCAATCCCTTACAGCTCTGAAATGCCTTTGCATCAATCTCAGTCACAGAGTCCGGAATTGTTAATGATGTCAAATTTTTACAAAATCCAAATGCACCTTCACCAATCTTTGTGATATTGTCTGGAATGTCAAGTGATGTAATATTAGCCCATTCAAATGCATATGCCGGGATTTCTGTAATTCCCTTCGGAATATTGAACGATGTTAATTCATCGCAATCGCCAAATGAGCGTGGTTCTAAATCTGTTACACTATCTGGAATGTGTACGTTTTTCAAATTTTTACATTCGTAAAACGCACTTTTCCCTATTTTCTTAACAGTATCTGGAATCGTGACACTCGTCATTGTTTTTTGATAAAACGAATATTGATCAATCGATGTAACTGGCTTTCCATTAATCTCTGCGGGAATCTCCACGGCATCTTCATTCAGCAAATAATCATAAATCATATATCCACCATTTTCCGTGTCTTCCACATATTCGAATCTTCCATCTTCTGTTTTCATAGCAGATTCTTCCGCTTTCACGTCTACTTTGAACACCGACATACTAGAGATCACGCACAAAAGTGCGAGTAACACAGCCAATACCGATGCTCTTCTTTTTCTTTTTTGCATCTTTTTCCTCCCTTTCTTTTATCCCTTCCACCCAAAAAATTGCACGCAAAAAACACCACGCACACATCGACTGCTCCTGCATCCCTGTTCTGCCTGATCTCGTACTATGTCTCTATGAAGTTTTTTCCGTTTGCTGATATTTTGAAATGGAAATAATGATGCTGTATCCTGATTTCTCAGTGACTGCAAAGAAACTGCATTCTGCAGTAAATTATCGTCTAAGCAGTACCCCCCCGAAGAACATTTGCTCTTATCGGGTGAACGGTTGTGCATACATCTGCTTTTATGAATTTAAGAACGTTATATTCATGCTGCATCTTTTGCACCCCCATCTTTTGAATCAACATACAAGTTTCATTATATATTTATTATTTGCATTCTGCAATAAGTGAGTGAAAATTTACTATCTGAAAAAGGGAGAGCTGCATGACGTTCACACATCATGCAGCTCTAAAATGAGAAAGCGTATTAAATTATCGTACCCAATACTTAAACTCTTCATCACCCATACGGATATAGTCATCATTTTTCAGCATGACATCAAATCCCGGCTGGATCATCTTTCCATTCACATAAGTATGGTTTGTTGAGTTCTCATCACGGATATAACATTCTCCATTGCTGATACGGAAACTGCAATGCTTCCGGCTTACCTTCCGGTTATCTGGAATCTGATAATCACATTCCGAAGACTTTCCTACTAAGAACTCTGTCTTCTCAATCGGAATCAGCGCGTTCGTTCTGGAACGAACGAGATATGGAGTGATATTGTTGTAACTCATCTGCTGTAAGACAGTTGTCTCGCCCTCGCCAAGATCAATATCATCCTTCAAAATATCTTCTTTCTGCAATTCAATAATGAATGTATAGAACTCACGCAAAGAGAACATTAACCGGCTATCCAAATAATGCAGGATCTGGTCAACACAATTGACACACTGCATATCTGCAAACCGGATCTTGCTGATGAAATTCTGTACAAACTCACAGACATTGCAGTCTGTAAATTCCTTCTCAATCGGCATGTAGATCAACTGTACATGCAGATTGGACAGTTCAATATACATATACTTCGTGTTCAGAAGTACTTTCTTGATTGGCATATTGCGGTCTTCAAAATACAACAACTGATTCAATATATTCGACAAGATCGAAAGAAACTCGCCCTTGTACAACTGCTTCTTCAAGAACTGACCGAGCGGCAACGTTGCCGGAATCTTGTAAGACAGAACACGCACGCCCTCCACAACACTCTGCTGACAGGTGGACTGGTTTCCAAGGAAAAATGCATTAAATCCTTCCATCTCTGTCTGATTTACGATCACGGTATCTTCTATTCTGAAATTCAAATTAAATTCGTCATAACTTTCCTGTACTTGATCCACGGTTTTTCCCCCTGTTACATTTTATTGCAGGTGAAACTCTGATATCGCACCTTCAATCGTCTTATCAGCAGCTTCCTTACCATATTTTTCAACATCCATACGACTCTTCGCCATATGCGTCAGATTTCCGTTTCCGTTGACACAGCCACCCTGACATGCCATGCCCTCCATGAAGTTTCCATCCAACATATTTCTGCGCAGCTTCAACAACGCAATCTTACATTCTTCAATACCATCGCAGACAACCGGCTTCAATTCGAAGTCCTCTGCACCCTGTTCTTTCATTCCCTGCTTCACAGCACTGCTCAGACCGCCTGTGTGAGCAAAGATACGTCCAAAGTAAGAAGCATTCTCCAGACTTTCCTCTTCCAGTGTCGTGATGTCGATCTCCCGGCTGTCAAGCACTGCCTGCAGCTCTTCAAAAGTCAGTGCACTGTCGATATACGGTGCAACCGTCTCCTTGCGGATCTCCATCTTCTTTGCGGTACACGGTCCGATAAATACGACCTTCGCCGTCGGATCCTGCTCCTTAATATGTTTACCGATCATCGCCATCGGTGACAAAGTAGAAGATACATATGGCAACATATCCGGGAAGTTCTTCTCCACATAGGATACAAATGCCGGACAGCATGAACTCGTCAGCATACCCTTCTCCCGCAGCTCCTGTGATTCATGCCAGGTTGTCATATCTGCACCAAGCGCAACCTCCACAACTTCATCAAAGCCAAGCGCCTTGATTCCGCTGATGACCTGTCCACGCTTCGCGTAAATAAACTGTCCCGCGATTGCAGGTGCAACCGCCGCGTAGACCTTATAATTCTTGCCATGGTCACTGTCCTTGATCATGTTGATGACCTGTAATATGTATGATTTCTCATTGATGGCACCAAACGGACACTGATATACGCATGCGCCACACGCGATACATTTATCGTTATCAATCTTCGCTTCCTGATCCTCGTTCATCGTGATCGCGCCAATCTTACATGCCTGCTGGCATGGACGCTTAAAATCTGAAATGGCACTGTACGGACATGCCTTTGCACAGGCACCACACTCTTTACATTTCGACTTGTCGATATGGGCTTTCTGATGCTCATCAATCGTGATCGCACCAAACTTACACGCATCCGCACAGCGGTGTGCCAGACAGCCACGACAATGCTGTCCGACTTCATATCCGCCAACCGGACACTCATCGCAGGCGATCTCCATGACTTCAATGACATTGTCATTGTCCGGATTGCCGCCCATTGCCATCTTGACCTGTTCACTCACGATCGCGCGTTCCTTGAATACGCAGCAACGCATCGTTGGCTTCTTGCCCGGAATAATCTTCATTGGAATATCCAGGATTCCTTCGAGCAATGTGCCATCCCATGCCATACGCGCAACCTCGCGCAACACTTCATAACGAAAATATTGGGTTCTGGTGTCAAATTTTCTCATATTCTTTGTAGAGAGTATTCTCTCCTTCTCCTAATTCTATGTCATAGCCTAAAACATATATAATTATCTTAATATTTCTGATAATTTCTGTCAACGGATACCGCACATTTTTACATAATTTTTAATGATTCTCCCCTTGTCCCTGTGCAAGCATCTCTTCTTTTATCTGATATAATTTCTTCGACAGATCCACGTAATGGATATGCGGATTCGTAAATCGCTGTTCCTCCTCCCATATCTGATGGTCAAGCTGTTCCGTCACATATGCTTTGATTGCATCAAGCTCCGGCTTGTCATAAACCAGCTTTCCATCGCGGAAGATCGGCACCTGCAGCTCCTTCACATCCACATTTTCAAACTTCATCTTCTTCCAAGGCTTCACCGGATCCACGTAGGCAAATGGTTCATCTCCGTTTACTTCCTCGTCGTACATCGTGATCAAATCGGCAAGCGCATATCCGGTCTCACGGCTGTAAATACGCCACAGCTTCTTTCTGCCCGGATTCGTGATCTTTTCGACGTTCTCAGAGATCTTGATCTTCGGCACAAATTCCCCGGCATCATTCTGCACAGCAGCAAGCTTGTAGACACCACCAAAGACCGGATCGGATTTCGACGTGATCATACGTTCTCCTACGCCGTAGGAATCAATGCTTGCGTTCTGCTTTTTCAGTGACTGCATCAGAAATTCATCGACACTGTTCGACACGACGATCTTGCAGTCCTGCATATCATGTGCATCGAGTGTCTTACGGATCTTCTTCGAGAAATATGCCAGATCACCGCTGTCAATGCGGACACCCTTCAGGCGTTTCCCGGCAGGCTCTAACACTTCCTTTGCGACACGGATGGCATTGACCAGACCGCTGTTTAAGATATCATAGGTATCGATCAGCAATGTACAGTTGTCCGGATAGACCTCAGCATATGCCTTAAACGCTTCGTATTCATTGTCAAAAAACTGAATCCAGCTATGTGCCATCGTACCGATTGCAGGTACGCCAAACCGTTCATCTGCCATGACCGTTGCTGTCGCAGCCGCGCCACCGATATAGGCTGCTCTTGCACCGAGAATCGCTGCATCACCACCATGTGCACGTCTCGCGCCAAACTCCATAACAACCGCACCACTCTCAGCCGCTGTCCGGCAGATGCGGGAGGCTTTTGTGGCAATCAGCGACTGGAAATTCATCGTAAGCAGCAGCATCGTCTCAATTAACTGTGCCTCGATCACCGGTGCCGTCACCGTGACAATCGGAGTATTTGGATAACAGATCGTGCCTTCCGGCAACGCATCAATATTTCCTGTAAACTTAAAATCAGCAAGATACTGCAGGAATCCTTCTGAGAACTCGCCCTTGCTCCGCAGGAATTCGATATCCTCCTTAGAAAAATGCATGTTCTCAATGTATTCGATCAACTGTTCCAATCCGGCAGACACAACAAATCCACCATTATCTGGATTCTTCCGGTAGAACATATCGAATACAACCATCTTATCTTTGAACCCTTTTTCAAAATATCCGTTGGACATTGTCAGCTCGTAATAATCCATCAGCATTGTCAGATTTCTCATAGAATAAACCTCTCTATTAAAAAACTGCTGCACCAAAGCGTTTGGTGCAACAGCCTTTGTTTTATTATTTCGTCTTAGTTATTAAATCCACGATAGATGATATCAGATCTCTTTGGTCCGTTGGAAACCATCGTGATCGGGAATCCGATCTGCTCTTCGATAAACTCGATATACTTACGACAGTTCTCTGGAAGATCCTCATACTTCTTAATTCCGCGGATATCCTGCTTCCATCCCGGAAGTACCTTATATACAGGTTTTGCTTTCTTTAACTTTGCAGTTGTAGGGAAGTCCGTTGTTACCTCTCCGTCAATGTCATAGCCGACACAAACCGGAATCTCATCGAGATAACCAAGTACATCCAATACGGTAAATGCAACATCAGTTGTTCCCTGAATCCGACAACCATACTTAGATGCGACACAGTCAAACCAACCCATACGTCTTGGACGTCCGGTTGTTGCACCAAACTCGCCTCCATCACCACCACGGCGGCGAAGCTCATCCGCTTCTTCTCCGAATATCTCACTGACAAATTCACCTGCTCCAACAGCGGATGAATATGCCTTACATACTGTTACGATCTGCTTGATCTCATATGGAGGAATACCTGCTCCAATCGCGCCATAAGCAGCCAGTGTGGAAGAAGATGTTACCATCGGATAGATACCGTGATCCGGATCCTTCATGGAACCAAGCTGTCCCTCTAAGAGGATATGCTTTCCTTCCTTGATTGCATTATACAAATAAGCAGATACATCACATACGAACGGAGCTACCATCTCCTTGTACTCCATCAATGTGTTGTACACTTCATCCACGGTCAGAAGCGGCTTCTTGTACAGATACTCTAACAATACGTTCTTCGATGCGATCACACGCTCGATCTTGTCGCGCAAGGCTGCCTCATCGTCAAACAGCTCACTTACCTGAAAACCAATCTTTGCATATTTATCTGAATAAAACGGTGCAATACCGGACTTTGTAGAGCCGAAAGACTTTCCTGCCAGTCTCTCTTCTTCATATGCATCAAATAATACATGATATGGCATTACCATCTGTGCACGATCAGACACCAGAATCTTGGGCATGGGAACATTTCTGTCTGTGATAGACTTGATCTCCTTCATAAGGATGGGAATGTTCAATGCCACACCGTTACCGATCACGCTGGTGGTATGATTGTAAAATACTCCGGAAGGAAGAGTGTGCAGAGCAAATTTACCATAATTGTTCACGATAGTATGTCCTGCATTTGCGCCGCCCTGAAAACGTACGATAATGTCCGCTTTCTCTGCCAGCATATCTGTGATCTTTCCTTTTCCTTCGTCGCCCCAGTTGGCTCCTACAACTGCCTTTACCATGTTTTCCTCCATTCTTCATCACGATTCGTGATAAATCTAACTCAACTCTCTTACTCTTTTGAGAGAACAATGTTTCTCTCACACTATCTCTTAGTATACAACACTTTGTGATATAAGTAAAATCAATATTTATTATATTTTATATAATCTGTGATTATTGTGCTCCATCCCAGCAATAGGTACAGAGTTTATCTCTTCCGATC
>ERZ773185.3004-NODE-3004-length-10153-cov-3.934343_pt1 | contig 10153 bp, 8 predicted proteins | sample MGYA00580531_ERZ773185 | MGnify/ENA primary metagenome ERZ773185 (study PRJEB29015, sample SAMEA2737799) | human gut metagenome | biome: human gut; feature: human-associated habitat; material: faeces | place: China | collected 2012 ...
GAAGACAGAAAATGAAATGGCAGCAGATGCAGAACTTAAAACGCTTCGGGAGCGGATTAAGGCGTGCGAATTTCTGCTGATTGGGCTTGGAAGCGAATGGGAAAAGGCGGGAGGCGCGGAGGTACAGGAGGCATACCGGGCGCTGGCATCGATGACAGAGGGGAAGGATTATTTTATCGTGACAACCGCAAAGGATGCGCGCATCTTTGAAAGCTCGTTGGATGAAGCGAAAATCACGGCGCCGTGCGGTAATGTGAACTGGCTTCAGTGTTCGAAAGGCTGTACGAAGGATATCTGGGAGCGCGGCGAGGTGGCGGATGGTATCTGCCCGCACTGTGGGGCACCGCTGACAGAAAACACAGTTCTGGCGAATCCGTATATCGAGGAAGGTTATTTGAAAAGCTGGAATCTCTACCGGGAATGGCTGGCTGGAACCTTAAACCATGCGCTTCTGATTCTCGAGCTGGGAGTGGATTTCAAGACGCCGACCGTCATCCGCTGGCCCTTTGAAAAGACGGTCTTTTTTAACCGCAAATCGCATATGTATCGGATAAACCAGAAGTTTTACCAGATTGTCGGAGATATTCAGGAGAGGACCGTATCGATTCCGCAGAATTCGGTCGGCTTTATCCGCAATTTTTCTTCCTGTGATTGAGAGCCCACTTAGTTACTGGGCACGTATGCGTGAACAGTAACGTCCACTTATCTGCGGAGGGGACATTTGGGAAGCAAAACTTGAGAAACCGCTTCGATTGTGCTAAAATGGAACCATCGTTTGACAGAAAACGACAGAAAATGACATGGACGAGAGGATAGGGCAATGGGAGCAATCAGTAATGACTGGCTGGCTCCGCTCAGCGGAGAGTTTAAAAAGCCATATTACAGAAAGTTATACGATACTGTGAAACGGGAATATGAGACGCATGTTGTATATCCGGATGCGAATGATATTTTCAATGCATTTGATTTTACCCCTCTTTCCGAGGTAAAGGTGGTTATTTTAGGTCAGGATCCCTACCATGGTCCGGGACAGGCGCATGGGCTTTGCTTTTCGGTAAAGTCGGATGTGGAAATCCCGCCGTCCCTGGTGAATATTTATCAGGAATTGCACGATGATCTCGGCTGCTACATCCCGAACAATGGCTATCTGACGAAATGGGCGAAGCAGGGAGTCATGCTGCTGAACACAGTTCTGACCGTCCGCGCGCATCAGGCAAATTCCCACCGTGGAATCGGCTGGGAGGAGTTTACGGACGCTGCGATCAAGATCTTAAATGAGCAGGACCGTCCGATGGTATTTATTCTGTGGGGACGTCCGGCACAAGCGAAGAAATCGATGCTTAATAATCCGAAGCATCTGATTCTCGAAGCACCGCATCCGAGCCCGCTGTCTGCGTACCGCGGATTTTTCGGCAGCCGCCCATTCAGCAAGACCAATGAATTTTTAAAAGAACATGGTGTTGCCCCGATCGACTGGCAGATAGAAAATGTGTAGGAAGGAGCAGACATGAGTTTTGTTGAGATTTTAAAGGTAATTGTACTGGGAATCGTGGAAGGTTTCACGGAATGGCTTCCGATCAGCAGTACCGGGCATATGATTCTGGTGGATGAGATCATCCATCTGGATGTCAGCGAGGCGTACCGGGAAGTGTTTATGGTTGTCATCCAGCTGGGTGCGATTCTGGCGGTTATGGTGCTGTATTTCAATAAATTGAATCCGTTTTCACCGCACAAATCGATGGCGCAGAAGCGCGGTACAATCCGTTTGTGGATCAAAATTATTATAGCCTGCATTCCGGCAGCGGTGATTGGGCTTCCGCTTGACCATTTCATGGATAAGCTGATGAATGGCTATGTCGTAGCAGCGATGCTGATTCTCTACGGCGTTTTGTTTATCGTACTGGAAAATCGAAACGTGCACCGTCATTTTCCGATTGAGCGCGTGACGCAGATTTCGTTCCAGACAGCGGCACTGATCGGCTGTTTCCAGGTGCTGGCGATGATTCCGGGTACTTCCCGTTCGGGCGCGACGATTCTGGGCGCGATGCTGATCGGCTGTTCACGTCCGGCGGCGGCAGAATTTTCATTCTTCCTTGGGATTCCGGTTATGTTCGGTGCGAGTTTTTTAAAGATTGTGAAATTTTTCATTCAGGGCGGCGGATTTTCTTTCGCGGAGTTCATTTATCTGGTTCTTGGTATGGTGGTCGCATTTGGCGTGTCCGTGTACTCGATCAAGTTCCTGATGGGATATGTCCGCAAGCATGATTTCAAGTTTTTCGGATATTATCGGATTGTGCTTGGTATCGTGGTGCTGTCCTACTTTGGTATTTCGGCGCTAGTAGGTTAAAATGTACGCTCGGAGTCTTTCCTGCACTTGCTTTTGCGGCTGGCGGAAAGATTCCGAGAGCACATTAAATAGAAAAAGAGGATTCAGACCTGACAGAAATGCGGAGGTCTGGATCCTTTTTTGCGTTCATATAATACATGGAAGCGGAAACGCAAATATAAAGGGGATGCCCTGTCACAGTTCAGGGCTGACACGTCTAAAATGGTAAATCGGATCATTCAAAATAAGGGTTCCATGAGGAAAAAACTGCTCTGCCTGTGCACGGCAGTGCTGCTGGATCTGTGTTTCTTAGGAATCGTGTGCAGGCTGGCAGTAGGGATGCAGTGGGAAGATTTGGCGGAAGTGGAGCAGGCGGACCAGACGAACCAAACGGTTTCCTCCCCGGAATGCTTTTCCGGCGGGGAGCTGGCGCTGACCTTCGACGACGGACCGCACAGGGTGTACACGAAAAAGCTGCTGGACGGCTTGCGCGAGAGGGGCGTGAAAGCCTCTTTTTTTCTGGTCGGGGAAAATATTCCGGGTAATGAGGAACTGGTGCGACAGATGGCTAAAGACGGTCATCTCATCGGGGTTCACTGCATGGCACATGTGGATCTGGCGCGCCAGCCGATTGAAAAGAGCGTGGAGGAGATTCGGGAGACGGCCGATTGGATCGAGGCGGTCACGGGAAAACGTCCGGAATACATACGTCCGCCGTATGGTTCATGGAGTACGGAGCTTCAGGAGAGAGTGTCGATGACGCCGGTGTTCTGGGACGTCGATACGCTGGATTGGAAAAGCCGGAATACGGCGCGGATTGTGAAGCATATCTGTAAAAATGCGGCGGTTCACACGGTGGTGCTGATGCATGATGCATATCAGACTTCGGTCGATGCAGCGCTTGAAACGATTGACACATTGACGGCGGAGGGATATACTTTTGTTACAATAGAAGAATGTCTGATTGATTGAGAGGATACGATGGATTTATTTGATTATATGCGGAAAAATACGATCGAGCAGGAGGCACCGCTGGCATCCAGGCTGCGCCCGTCCACGCTTGACGAGGTGGTGGGACAGAAGCATATCATAGGAAAGGATAAGCTTTTGTACCGGGCGATCAAGGCGGATAAGCTCGGATCGCTGATTTTTTACGGACCGCCCGGAACGGGCAAAACGACGCTGGCGCGCGTGATTGCCAACACGACGAGCGCGCGTTTTGAGCAGCTCAACGCGACGGTGGCGGGGAAAAAAGATATGGAACAGGTCGTGCAGGATGCCAAGGATGCGCTGGGGATGTACGGAAAACGCACGATCCTGTTTATCGACGAGATTCACCGCTTTAATAAGGGGCAGCAGGACTATCTTCTGCCGTTTGTTGAGGATGGTACGATTCTGCTCATTGGCGCGACGACGGAGAATCCGTATTTTGAGGTCAACGGGGCGCTGATTTCCCGATCCCGTATTTTTGAGCTGAAACCGTTGGAAAATGCGGATATCCGCGAGCTTTTAGAGCGGGCGCTCCATGACAAGGAAAAGGGTATGGGAAGCTATCGCGCGGAGGCGACGGACGAGGCGCTCGATTTTCTGGCCGATATGGCAGGCGGAGACGCGCGCGCGGCGCTCAATGCGATCGAGCTTGGTATTCTCACAACGGAACGGAGTGGAGATGGGCTGATTCACATTACACTCGATGTGGCGCAGGAGTGCATCCAGCGCCGTGCCGTGAAGTATGACAAGACGGGGGACAACCATTACGATACGATTTCAGCGTTTATCAAGAGTATGCGCGGTACCGATCCGGATGCGGCAGTTTATTATCTAGCGAAGATGCTGGATGCAGGCGAGGATATCAAATTTATTGCGCGGCGTATCATGATCTGTGCATCGGAGGATGTCGGCAATGCGGATCCGCAGGCGATTCAGGTTGCGGTCAGCGCGGCGCTGGCAGTGGAGCGGATTGGTCTGCCGGAGGCGCGGATTATCCTGTCGCAGGCGGCTACCTATGTGGCGAGCGCGCCTAAGAGCAACGCGGCATATGTGGCGGTCGATGAGGCACAGGAGGCGGTCAGGTTAAAGGGCAACTTTACGGTGCCGTCCCATCTGCGCGACTGCCATTACAGCGGGGCGGAGAAGCTGGGGCATGGCGACGGGTACAAGTATGCACATGATTATCCGAACCATTATGTGAAGCAGCAGTACCTGCCGGATGGACTGGAGGGCAGCACATTTTACCGCCCGTCAGAAAATGGGTATGAGAAGAAGATTGGGGAGTGGCTGCGCTTCCTGAAGGGCTCTGAATGAGAAAAGCTTCTTTTCAGATGGATTTTGCCGATGCTACGCATTCCAAATCGGCAAAATCTGCTGCCGGAACTGTATCGTACGGAATTTTCAGTTCAGAAAATTCCTACCTGTGAACAGTTACCCTCTGTCCTTTATACCGTCTGCCCGCCAAAATGTCAATGAGATATTCCTGGTAAAAATTACCCTTTTTTTGTACAGTAAAAAGCGCCGGCACTGCAAGCAGGTCCGGCGCTTTTTACCCAATATCGGTTGCTGGTTGTCAACCGATACCGAAAAGATCCCAGCAGAAAATCTTGGACAGTTCGTAACGGAGTGTAATGCATCAAGGAATTTCGAGTAACTTGATTTGTTTTTGTTCGTCTCCGTCCACGTTCTTCCGCGCGGGAATGATTTTCATCCGTTCAATAAGTTAATGCGCTGCATACGCATTTTATTGCACGTTAATCAAAAAAATTTTAAAAACTTTTTTTGATATAGACTATTTTATTATGAAAACCTGTTTTCGTCAAGTTTTCAGGGGTTAAATTATTACAAGTTGTTACAGGAAAATGTATTTGAGAACGAAGAGCACCGCCAGCACATACATCAGCGGAGTGATCTTCTTTGCTTTTCCTGCTGCCACATTCAAAAGCACATAAGAGATAATTCCCATGGAAATACCCTCGGAAATGCTGTAGAACAACGGCATGGCGATGATTGCCAGATATGCCGGGATTGCCTCGGTGATATTGTCCTCATCGAAACGAATTTCAGTTACAGTTCCCACCATCAGGAAGCCAACCATGATTAATGCCGGAGCCGTCGCAAAGGACGGGATCGCCGTAAAAATCGGTGCAAACAGGGTGGAAAGCAGGAACAGGAGTGCCGATACCAGAGCAGTCAGACCGGTACGTCCTCCGACTGCAACACCCGATGCAGACTCAACGAAGGTAGTCGTTGTGGAAGTACCTAATACCGCACCAAAGGAAGTTGCGATCGCATCTGCCATCAGCGCCGGACGGATACCCGGAAGACGACCTTCCTCGTCCAGCATGTCTGCCTTGGTTGCTACACCAATTAATGTACCAAGTGTATCAAAAATATCTACAAACAGGAATGAGAAAATAACTACGATAAAATTGATAATTCCAACTGCATCGAAGTCAACGGTAAAGCATTTACCAAAAGTCTCTCCCAGTTTGGAGAAATCGGTGATTCCCAGGGTCGGGAACAGGGTGTAGAAACCATTCTCTACGTCCGGTGTGTAAATGCCGGTTACCTGGCACAGCATACCGAGAATCCAGGTTCCCAGAATGCCGTACAGAATCGCGCCTTTCACACGGTAGGTGTATAAAACCGCCATGATAAACAGACCGATCAGCGCCAGCAGCGCGCAGATACCTGCGGTATGGAAATTTTCCGGGAAGCTGATGATCGTTACCAGTGTGGAAGAGTCTACTGAAAGTCCCGCATTCTGAAGACCGATAAATGCGATGAACAGACCGATGCCGACGGACACACCGCGCTTTAAAGTCAACGGAATCGCATTGAAGATCGCCTCGCGCACGTTTGTCAGAGACAGCACGATGAAGATCAGACCCTCTGCAAATACAGCCAGCAGTGCAACATGCCAGCTATAGCCATAGCCCGCGCACACCGTATACGCCATATACGCGTTGAGTCCCATGCCTGCGGACAGAACGAACGGCAGGTTCGCCATAAATGCCATGCAGGCAGTACCGATGAATGATGCCAGAGCCGTAGCCAGAAGCACCGCAGTCGGGTCCATGCCGGTCGATCCGAGGATGCTCGGATTGACTGCCAGAATGTACGCCATCGTCATAAAGGTCGTAATTCCAGCCATGACTTCCGTCTTTACGGTCGTCTGATGTTCGGATAGCTTAAATACTTTTTCAAACATCTTTTCTTCTCCTTGTGTTTTTCATTCTATGATTCAACCGCTACAAAATCTCATGAAGCGGACGGCGCACCTTTTTGCGGGTGATCTCCACCAGCCCAAGCCGCGTCATATCCACCAGGATCGTTTTGACCGGGTCACGGGAAAGCTCTTCCCCGAGCGTCCGCATCAGCGTCTCCTGATCTTCTTTCGATTCCATATCGATAAAATCCACAATAATAATACCGGAAAGATTGCGAAGGGAAAGCTGGCGCGCCACCTCATGCGCCGCCTCCAGATTAATCTTAAGAATGGTCTCCGCCGGTGTCTTCTTGCCGGTGTATTTCCCCGTATTGACATCGATAACTGTCAACGCTTCCGTAGGTTCAATCACAAGATATCCACCGGATTTCATCCAGACACGGCGATCCGATGCACTTTTAAGCACCGATTCCAGGCGGTACAGCTTCATTAATGGAAGGTTCTCATCTGTATATAGGGACAAGTTCGGAACCGCCTGTTTTATGCTTTCATTTTTATCTGCCTGGGGCTGATTTTCTTTTTGTTCTTTGTCCTCTTCCTTCTCTTCCTCCAGCCATGCCTCAATCTTCTTCGCATACTCCGGCACATCTGTGATGATCTCCGAAAGGGTTCCTTTCTTCGCATCCCTAAGACTCTGGATATAGGGCGGCGTACCCTGCTCTAAAAGGCTGTAACAGGTGCGGCAGGCTGCCCGGGCAAAAAGTTCTTCCATCTGCTGTTTCAGCTTCTCTGTTTCTGCACAGAGTGTTTCGATGGAAGCCGACGCCCCATTCGTCCGGACAATCAGTCCAAAACGCTCATCCTTATGTGTCAGAAGTTCCTCCCGCACCTTCTCTTTCCAGGCATTATCCTTGATTTTTGTCGAAAATCCGATCTGCGGTTTTCCAACCGTCAGAACCATATAGGTACCCGGAAAATTCAGACAGCAGGTCACGGACGGATCCTTGGTTTTCAGGGCGTCGCGGGATACCTGGACGAGAAGCTCGTCTCCAGCTTTTAGTTTCCGTGGACTTACTTTCTTCTCAGAATTTCCAGAATATCCGAATGAACATAGCTGGTTCAGCTCGTCTGTATAAAGCGGAACCGGGTTTTCCGCCAGGCTGAAATATCCGGTTTTTCCACCGCCGAGGTCAATAAACGCGGCATTGATGTTTTTTACCACATTTTTCACCTTGCCGATGTAAATATTCCCCAGCAGGCTTTCATCTCCAGATTCCAGCGTCAGCGACCGGCAGTGCCCGTCCGAGAGGAGCGCCGTCAGGCTTCGATCCTTCCATTTTGTCACTATTAACTGATCCAAACTCTTCGTCTCCTCTCATTTTTTGCTGCCGTTCACACTTTGCGCTACCTGCAGCCGGATTTTGCTGGCGCTTCGCATTTCATCTCTTAATGAACATTGAAGCATTTACACAATCTCGCTTCCATACGCCTCAAGCGGCACATACTCCGGTGCGCCCTCGGCGCCCTCGTCCGCATACAGCTCCTCGCGCTCGACCTGAATGGCAAACGGGCGGTAGGTCAGCCCCAGGCTCTCATAGAATGCCTGCAATACCTGCTCCGGCTTTCCGTTTGCCGCACTGCCCGATAAGAGGCGCAGGAAGACACAGATTCCTTCTGCCTGTTTTTCCTCCTCAACCGTCTCATTTTCCAGATCCGGATACCAGTCTGCGACCATCGCCGGAACATACTCTTTCCGCTCCGCGATTCGCGCCTCACAGATCAGCGGACGCAGATCCACGGTTCTCTCGCCCTTTTTCGTCTGCTTCACAAACGGAATTGTCTCGTTTTTGCAGAATGTCAGGAATTTCCCGAAAAATTCTTCTACACTGCTGCCGTCCTCCGGTGCAAATCCCTCTTTAAACCAGAATGTGTAATCAGCAGCTGCCACCAGCGACATCGCATTCTTTGCCGTCTCCGGAAGCTCGCGGTAGCTGAGCACCTCCAGCCCCTCGGCGCTGACCTCATTTAAGCGGCGCACCATCCCGGTCGAATTTCCGCTGGAATTGACATCAATATCCACATACTCCGCATGGCTGATAAGCCCCACGCTGAGCGGAGACGCAAACGACATGATCTGGTGCGGGCTGAATCCTTCGCTATAACGGATATCCACTTCCGCCCGGCGCATCACCTTCTGGAAGTAACGCATCACGTCCAGATGACCGATAAAACGCACCGTTCCCTGTTTTTGAAATTTAATTCGTATCTTCATGACCGCTCCTTCCTCATGCCCGTTCTTCGAAACAGACTCCGCCGCCGTACTTACGGACACCACATCCCGAACAGCGCATCCGGCAGTTCGGCGTTACCGTTTCCGCCTGTGCGTTCGCCCACTCGCGTTTCAAGAAATCCTTCGTCACACCCGCGTCGATAAAATCCCACGGGAACACTTCATCAAGGCTTCGCTCACGCGTCGTATAGAAATCAATGTCCACGCCGCAGGTCTCAAACGCCTTCATCCAGATATCATTGTTGAAATACTCGGACCAGGAATCGTAGATTGCACCCTGACGGTATGCCTCCTCAATCACAGCTGCCACCTTGCGGTCGCCGCGCGCCAGAACACCTTCCAGCACGGTCACATCCGCCTCATGCCAGTTATAGCGGAGACTCTTCTTATTTAACATCTCCTTCATGCGGTGGTTGACGATGCTTGCACGCTCTAAGAACTGCTCTTTCGTGCACATCGGCGCCCACTGGAACGGGGTAAACGGCTTCGGCACAAAGAACGAGGTGCTGGCGGTTACCTGCACCTTGCCGTGGCGCTGTTCCTTCGGAACCGTGTCATAATAAAGAGCTGCGATCTCATTGGCAAGCTGCGGAATCGCTTTCATATCTTCTTCCGTCTCGGTTGGAAGACCGAGCATAAAGTATAATTTTACCTTGTTCCAGCCACCTTCAAAGGCAAGTCTCGAACCATTTAAGATCACCTCTTCAGTAAGACCTTTGTTAATAACATCACGAAGTCTTTGGGAACCGGCTTCCGGTGCAAATGTCAGACTGCTCTTTTTGATATCCTGCACTTTGCTCATGACATCCAGCGAAAAGGCATCGATCCGCAGGGAAGGAAGTGAGATATTCACACCTTTTCCCTTGAACTCATCGATCAGGAAATTCACCAGTTCTTCCAGTTCAGAATAATCGGAGGAACTTAAAGAGCTTAAAGAAATCTCTTCGTGTCCGGTTGATTTTAACATTTTGTAGGCAAGCTCTTTCAAGTGTTCTACATTTTTTTCGCGGACCGGACGGTAGACCATTCCAGCCTGGCAGAAACGGCAGCCACGGGTACATCCGCGCTGGATCTCGAGAACCACACGATCCTGTGTTGCCTTGATAAAAGGAACGACAGGTTTTTCCGGATAAACAGCTTCTGTCATATTCAGTACGATCTGCTTCTGGATCGTTTTTGGAACATCCTCATAAATTGGTTCAAAGGATGCGATCGTTCCGTCCTCTTTATAAGTCACTTCATAGAGGGATGGCACATAGATACCAGGCACTTTAGAAGCTTCATGTAAAAATTCATGGCGTGTTTTTCCCTCTGCACGCATTTTTTTATAAAGATCAAACAGTTCGTAGAAAGAAATTTCACCCTCTCCCATATA
>ERZ773185.3027-NODE-3027-length-10084-cov-3.292452_pt1 | contig 10084 bp, 6 predicted proteins | sample MGYA00580531_ERZ773185 | MGnify/ENA primary metagenome ERZ773185 (study PRJEB29015, sample SAMEA2737799) | human gut metagenome | biome: human gut; feature: human-associated habitat; material: faeces | place: China | collected 2012 ...
GCCAGATAGGCACGCTCTCGGACGTCAGCGGAGGCCCTCTTCAGCGGGTCGCCATCACGTTTGTTCCCAGACGCCGCTTGCAGCCGCTTTGACAACGTCACAAGAAGCGAGACGCCCTCGTCAATCTTCGAGATGGTTTCCACCGCATAGCTCACGGCAACTCGGTCCCCATTCATCAGGGCGTCGCCAACTTCGACGACATCGTCGTAGGCATTGGTGATCACAGATTGATGCCTCGGTTCGTACTCAATTCCTTGTGCATGGATTCTCAAGGCTGTCGGAAGGCCGCAAACCCCCTCGTCTCGAAGACGACCGAACCACCAGATGACGCTCGGACGAAGGTCCTTCCTATTGCTCCCCGATGTAGAGACGAGAAGCGGTCCAAGCCCGCGCCAAAGAGCCTTCTTGCAGTCATGAACCACCGGCATGAGAGGCGCCACCGCCAACCCCAGCTTCTTTTTTTGCTGCTCGCTCTCACGCCAGGCAGTCATAGTCTCAAAGGACGAAGCCTCGGTTGGACGCACTATGTCACCGTAGCATCCAATAAAGCCCCGCACGCCAGAACCAGATTCGTCGGGAATCAGGCGCATCCTACGGTCGAGCACCGTAAAGAGGCTCGCCGGGCCCACAGGTGAGTACTCCGAGCCGTCGGGAGAAACATCATCCCTCTCCCAGGACGGAAAGTCGCCCTCGATTCCAAAGAGGCAACCAGGGGACGTGCGCTCGTCGAACATGGACCAGTTCAGCATTAGCGTCTGGAAAAGCGAGTCCCCTTCGACAATGACTGACCCTATGGAGCCCATCCAGCCAACGCCTGGAAGGCCCTTCGGTGCATAGACCCTTCCACCCTTTGCCTTCGTATTTCCCCTGACCGGCGTCTTAATTCCCGCAAAGTCATAGCAGCAGTAGAAGACGAGCCAACGGACGGACTCGGCAAACGATATGACTCCAGGGGCCGCCTTCGACCTCATTGAGAACAGAAACTTCTCGGGTTTGGGAACATCGGCTATCAGTTCGGAGATGGGGTCGAACTCTTTGTCCTTGGAAACGTACTCAAGCCCCGCAACCTGCATGAAGGGCTTCTCGCCAAATAGTTCAAAGCGGTCATGGAACTCGTCAAGGTAGTCATCGATAATCTCGGGGTCGAGCACTCCCTCTTCCCAGACCTGCTGCCACAAGGTCACCATCTGGATGTGGGACATGCCGGGATCATAGGCAAGCCCATAGGACCGGTACATCACCGCAAGCAGAAAGCGGACAATGGCGATTGCCTGCTGAGGGATGTCGCCCCCGATAGACGCTACATCTTGCGAATTCTTGAGTGCGAATCTTAGGGAGACCTCTTGGAAGGTTCCATCGCGCATCGTCACCTGAATCCAGGGGTCGTCCGCAACGTTGAAGCTTGGTTTACTTGCCTTTGCCATAAGCATCTCCCTACGTCAGAAGCAGTTAGAGACCTGATGAATCGCAAAGTAACCCCACCAATGTGGGGATCAAATCAAAGCCCAAACAATAACTTGGACCATCCCAACCGTAGAAACCTGTCAGGATGAACACATCCTAGCAGAGTTCTAACATTTATTGTTTAGTAGCAACTAGACCATTGACACGCGAGTACGCAACGGTCCAGATTCCCTCTTCACCAAGGTCAATCCGAGCACTCATCCCGCCTTCTCCATCTCCAAGGAGAAGGGCCAAACGTCCCCGAAGCCAGTAAGACTCCTGCCAGAAGCCAACATAGTTTGCATCCATCTCCTCGAGAGCCTCGACCAGCAGCTCGATTCTGCTTTGCGCGCAGATGGACAGGGGAAGCCTCACCGTTGACTGGACGGCGACCTTTGCCACGGCCGGCTCGGGAACTGCGTCCGTAGGAACCTCGGCACCCGGCTCAACGCCATGGGGCGCATCTCCAATCCAGGGCAGGAGCCTCACCCCTCCGTCAACAAGGCGAAGAAGCATGACCTCAACTGTCTCCTGGGTATCACGGACCGCCCGGGGACCGGAATCCTTGTCGTCGAGATGAGACCTCGAAAGACGGTACCAGTCGGTCAGGTACATCTGGTTCTTTATCATTTCCGACGAAGCCTTGAGAAGGCAGTGCTCCGCCCTGTGGCGCTTCTCCTCTGCCGTCTTTAGTCGATGGTCCGCCGCCTGCAGGTACCTTGCAGACCAAGCCTCGGGGACGGCGGAACTCGCTTCGGGACCGTAGGCAAGCTGCACGAGCCGCGAGATGTCCTGAGGCAACGACAGAGTCGTCCGCTCGTCTTTGCCGTGCAAGCCGCATACCGCAAGAGCCTCGAGAAGGTTTGCTTCCTCATAAACGCTTGCCACGCCCTTGGCAAAATGGGGAGCTCCTCCCTCCCAATCTTCTATGCCACGGATGATACAGCGGGGCGCCTCCAAGCCTACGGGCCGCTTTGCCCGTACGTGGCGATGGCACCTGCCCATCCTCTGAAACAGCAGGTCGACTGGTGCGACATCCGTAATTAGCAGGTCAAAGTCGATGTCGAGGGACTGCTCAAGGACTTGAGTCCCAACAACAACGTGCCTCTTCGGACGCTTTCCGTTTTCGAGCGTTGCCTTGGGACCAAGCATCCCGCGCAGGAGTTGCTCGTTCCTCATGCGGTCAAGGTCAGCAAACCTTGCATGCGTCAAGGTGACGTTTTCTAACCCGAAGGCATCAGCTAATGCCTTGGCGGTTTCTTGAGCCCTAGAGACCGTATCGCAGATAATGCCTGCGCATCCTCCCTGGGCAAGCGCCCCTCTCAGGAACTTGGTCAGAGAGTCAGGGTCGTCAGCAAGAAGGCTCGCCTCAACCCGAGATGCCTGACCCGTTCCGAGAACAGGAACGTGCTCGATGCACTGACCCCGCGTGTACGTTAGGAGTGGATACGCCGAGGAATCCGGCTCCACATTTGGCGCAAGCGCCGAGGCCGCACCCTCGCTCGCACGCAGCGCACGCCTCCGAGGAAGGGCGGCATTTTGCACCTTTGAGCCCCATCCCTTTAAATAGCTGCGTGCCATCGCGTCTCTCTGACTTGCCGGAAGCGTCGCAGAGAGAAGAATGACAGGAACGCGCCAGCTTCCCAACCACTCAAGAACGTTGCAGAGATAACGCCTCATGTAGGCGTCATACGCGTGGCACTCATCAATGATGAGCGTCTTGCTGGCCAGTGCAAGGTGTCTTAGCGGAAGGTGCTTCATCTGAAGTGCGCCCATGAGCACCTGGTCGACGGTGCAGACCACAAAGCTGGAAAGCATGCCCCTTTTGCCGCCAAGCATCCAATCGCAGACCTCCACCGCGGAGCTGTAGGGGTCATCGCCGTCAGCGTTCATGTCTCCCGCGCGGTATCTACTTGCTCGAATGATGCCTTCATACTCCTCGTTGAGACGCGCCTTGCCATGAGCAAGGCAAACACTCTTGGGGACGTTTGCGCCATCGCGAGGCAGACGGTCTAGCCACTGATGGGCTCTGGCAAACATGGCATCAGTGGTTGCCATCGTGGGCAGAGCGATACACACGCCACCGGAGCCTGCCTTGGCCGCAAAGACCTCAGCCACGGCAAGGGCCGCCTCGGTCTTGCCCTCGCCCATAGGCGCCTCAAGAATCATCAGGGCAGGCTCTTCGATCTTCTCGGCAACCTCAAGCGCAGCAAGTTGGATGGGTCTCGGCTTTGCGCCCTCGGGAAGCGAGAAGCGGTGCTCGTAGATACCCAGAATGTCCTCATGAGATAGCGGGGCCTCGTGCCAGGACGGAAGAAGATCGATGTAGCCCCATCCCCGCTGGGCGCGAAACTCGAAGCCACCAAGATTGAGGCCGTTGCCCTTATCGGCAATCAAAGACGGATCCTCAAGGCGACCCTCTTCGGACGAATCCTCGATTGGTACATAGTCAAACGACTCGAGCTCAAACAGGGGAAAGGCGTCTGAGTCACTGGCAATCCAATCGCACATGATGAGAAGACCCGTTAGGAGACTTGCCGCAGGGGCCGGGATGCCATTGGAGAGAACCTTGCACAAGTCATCGGCCGCAAGGCCCGCGAGAGCAAGCGACAGCGTAAGAAGCTCGTCCTGAACGGCCAGCCACCGCTCGTCATCAAACCCCATAGAAATCGGGCGGCAAGTTCGCGCCTTATCGACATTTTCACTCGAAGGGGGCGTTCCGTGGTGACAGCCAACAATGCTCGCAAGAGACCGTGCAGAGCGGAGGCTAACGTTGCAGTGACTTTGAAGGCTCTTCTCCAGAATTGCCTGGCCAGCAACCGTGTGCTTTGGGGAAGTCTCGCACGATGCGCGAGTGCACCGCAGGCCCTCTTGCTCTGGAATCCACGCAAGGCTAGACCCATCACCGGTGTAAGACCAAGAACACGGCTGTGCCTGGAAGGAGGGGGTTGCCTTCCCTATGTCATGGACAGCCGCCAGGAACACGAGCACTGCCCTTGCGCGTGCGTCGCTGGCCCCCAGAGAGAACGCAATTGACTTCCTAACAAACTTAGCCGCCCACTCGTCCCAGAGACGCCCCGCAACCTGCGAGGAGTCAATCATGTGCACAAAGAGGGGCATCCAGGCACGACTTAGCCCATGGTCAGACTTACCCCAAAGGGAACGGGCAGCCGGGGACAGCTTGATCGTTCTCCGCGCAGTAGCCGGACGGCAATCGCTATATCGATGCGCCTCTCTTCTTCCGGTCATGGGAGCAGCCTCCGTCGGGGACGGGTTTGTAGATGAACACATGGAACCACACCGACCGGACAATAATTGCCCCGCATCGGCGAGCGCACGCCAGCACGACTTGGCACGATGCCACGAGCCCATCCGATGAGGACATCCAGAAAAGTCGGGCCGCAACCGGCGGTCATCTCCCGTGCTCTTCTCGCCGCGCAAGCGCTCTCATCCTGAATCGACATTTGCTACCCCTCAGAGGGGGGTCAAATGTCGATTTGGGATGAGAACGGCAATCGGGAAGGCAGACGGCGAGAAGGACGAGCGGCGAGAAGGGCGCCCCGCCCGTCTCGCCAACAAAAAAAGGAGGCCGCCGAAGCGACCTCCTTGCAGAAGCACTGATTTTGCGCACGTACTAGCTGCGGGCGATCTTGCCGGACTTCAGGCAGCGGGTGCAGACGTTGGCCTTCTTCTTGTGGCCGTCGACGACGACGGTGACACGCTGAATGTTGGGCTTGAACGTACGGGCGACGGTGCGGTGGGAGTGGCTGATGGAACGACCAGCAACCGCGTGCTTACCGCAGAACTCACAAACCTTCGACATGACTAGACCTCCTCAGGGGCGCGGCGCAAATCGCGCCCGCAATTTCCAAAAGCTGTATGAGTGTATCACAGCAGACGCCCGTTGCAACCAAAACGCGCCCCTCACGTGTGGCTTTTTTGTGCCGTGGACAGGCGCTTGCGCTTGATGGCCTTCAGGTAGTTCTTCTTGAACGCCCTGTTGCAGCCAAACATGAGCTCGTCCGTACGCGTGGCCTCGCCGCAGGCGTACTTCTGCGCCGTGAGCTCAAGGGTGCACAGAAGGTCCGCCGCCTGGGAGAGAAAGAACTCGGACGCCCTGGCGTTTCTGTACATGACGACGTTCTTGGACAGGGCATACTCGGCCGCCGCATGAAGGGCCTGGGCCACCATCTCCTGCCCGTTGTCGTAGTAGATCTTCACCACGTCATAGGCCTGGAAGAACTCGAGGTAGTCAAAGAAGAAGTTGACCAGATCGCGCCTCATGCGAGCGGTGAAAGCCTCCTTGTCCCCCACCTCGCTCCTGCGGTAGAGGAAGGTGTGGTAGGTGATGGGGAGCTTCTGGAGGTCCATAAAGAAAAGGTGGAAGTAGGACTTCCGGTCATCCACGGACACGTTCTCGTATTCCTCATGACCGTTGAGGATTGGACCAGCGTGAAACGGGACGTTCCTGAGGCCGCGAATTACAAGGCCTCGCTCATGCTCGGCAATCTGCGTGCCAATACCATAGGCTTGGTCATGAAAGACCAGGCTCAGCGCATAGTACTTTGAGTGACCGTTCTGGCCACCGGACTCGTCTGCAAAGATACTGAGCTCCCGCACTCCGCCTCCAACCTTATGGCCTGTGATTTTAGGTAAAAAAATGCGGGAGGACGCCCCCCCGCTACTTGGAGGACCCGCCTATTGGGCGCGTCCAATTTCTTTATACCCCATTGGGATGTTGCTAGTCCAGAGAAATCCGGGACCACCCTACCCTCGCAGCAGAAAGGCGGCGACGGCGCCGGAGCGGCAGGTCACGCAGGCGTCGGCGTCAACGACCACGTTGGAGATGCCCAGGTCGTCGAGAAGCCCCATGGGCTTGTCCGCAAGCTCCCACTTGAGGCCCTTCTCGTCAATGCGGGTGTTGGGGGCAACGGCGACGGCGCTGAAGGTCCGTCCGCAGGCGTCAGGGCCCAGGCGCCACTCGGCCTGCCCGACAGGCGCAAGGACGCGCAGCTCGGAGGCGTCCTCCACCAGGCGTGCGCACGCGGCCCCCTCTTGGGCGAGCCCCGCCAGGAGGCCCACCACGGCCAGGGCGTGGTCGGGCCTGCCGCCGCTCGCGCAGGTGAGCGTCAGCGACAGCGCGCGACCCTGGCGCGCGGCCTCGTGGCGGGCGCAGTCAAGCGCCAGCGAGAGGTCCGTGGCGTACTTCTCGGCGGGAAAGCGAATGTCGGTCTTGGCGGCGGCGCGCGCCCAGTCGGCGTCGTCAGCGCTTGCGGAGTCGGAGTCCCCGCAGAAGACGTCGGGCGCAACGCCGGCGGCGCGGCACGCGGCGGCCCCGCCATCGGCGCAGACCACGTAGTCCGCCTCGGCGGCAAGGCGGGCCACCGTCTCCGGCGAGCTGGGCTCGGGCGAGCCGTCGACCACCAGGACCTGCAGGGGCTTCTCGCCAGCCGAGGAGCCGGGGGCGGAGGCGTCCGCGGGCCTTGCGTAGTCGTTCAGCAGCGCGAGGGAGAGCTCGGCGTATCCGTGCGCGTAGACGTCGCAGTAGGGACGCACGTCCTCCTCGCGGCGGCCGTCGTGGTCGTTCATGAGGCCCACCACGTTGAAGCCCGCCCTGTGGGAGGTCTGCACGCCAAAGGGGGCGTCCTCGAAGACCCACGTGGACTCCTTGGGCGTGCCCAGGCGGCGCAGGGCCTCCTCGTAGACGTCGGGGAACTCCTTGTCGCGCCCGCCCACGTCCTCGGTGGAGACCACGTCCTTGAAGAAGCCGGCGATGCCGTGGGTCTCAAGGCAGCTCCTGAGCTCGCGCACCGGCGTGGAGGAGGCCATGACCATGGGAATGCCGGCACAGGCCAGCTCCTGCAGGAAATCGCGTGCGCCCGGCAGGAGCGGCACGCGGGCGTAGGCCGCGCGCACGTCCGCGCAGAGCTCCTCGTAGAGGGACTCCGCGTCCTGCCCCAGGCCAAACTCCTCGTGGACCATGACGCAGCCGTCGTGCAGACTCACGGGCTCGGTGCGCTCGTAGAAGTCGGGCGGGACGGGCATGCCGCGCTTGACCAGGAGGCCCTCCACCACCTGCCGCCACATGCCCATGGAGTCGGCGAGGGTTCCGTCGCAGTCAAAGATAGCACCGGTGATGGGCATGCGAGCCCCTTTCTGTCTGGCCTTGCGGCCCCGACCTGTTTGGCAGAGTCCATGTTAACGCCGCGCGGCGGGTGCGCGAGCGGCCTCGTTTGGGTAAGGTATCCCCTGTTTGAACGATTGCGGCGCACGCACGCCCGGACACGCTTTTGCACGGAGGATACAAATGGCTCGTTATGACTACAAGTGCACGTCCTGTGGCACCACCTTTGAGGTCGAGCACCCCATGGGCTCCCACCCCGAGGTGACCTGCCCCAGCTGCGGGGCCGAGGCCGCGCAGGTCTTTGGCGCCTCCGGCATCGTCTTCAAGGGCTCCGGCTTCTACAACACCGACCAGCGCGGCGGCGGCTCCTGCACCGAGGCCACCAGCGGTGGCTGCTGCGAGGGCTGCCCCAACGCATAGCGCGGCGAGAAGGGCTTCTCGCCTGGTGCATGGTTACTTGTCAGAAAAACCGACCTGGGGGTTCAAGGATGGATACCCAGGTCGGTTTTTATTGTCTGTTGGCGAGAAATGCCGACTTGGGTATTTGGCTTTGAACATCCAGGTCGGGTTTATCGGCAAGCTCCGGGCTAGCTACCAGACCGACGGGGCAGAAGCTGGTCCATGAGCGTCTGCCGAGCTGAGTCCGCCTCGTCGCTGGCAAGGTTCCTGCGCACGCGCCGAGAAAAGCATGCGGGCTCCGACCTCTCCAGCAGGGCTGCCACCTGGCCCAATGCCCTCTTGACCGACGCAAGGTCGCGCGAGTCCTCCGCGGTGAGGACGAGCAGGCTGACGTCGCAGAGGGCGTAGTCGCGCAGGCGCTCCCGATCCTGCCTGAAGGCATCCTCCTCCTTGTGCGTGGATCCGTCATACTCGCATGCCAGCGCGTGGGCGGGCCAGAGGAAGTCCGGCCTCATGCTTGTGTGGCACACCGAGCCGCACACCACCTCGGGCCACTCCAGCTGCTCGTTCAGCCTTGGGTGGGGGAAGTGCATGCCACCAAGGCGGGGCGGCATGCAGAACGCGTGGTACCAGAAGGTCTCCATGGGCGAGGCCGCACCATTCGCCGCCCTGGAGCAGGCCGTTCGGGCCAGGTCGATGCCGACGAGCCGCCGCGGCCTCGCGAGCCACTCTGCCATGGCGCAGACCTCTCCCACCGAATCGGACCCATACGCCACCTCGCCTTCAATGGGGTTCGCCGGGTCTCGGCAGTACGTTCCGGCCAGTTCCATTGCAAACGCCGAGGCGCGCACCACCGCAGCCGCGCGCGACATTTTTCCTGAGGAGACCCTGCGCTCCAGATCAAGACCGCAGGAAGCAAGCGAAAGGGCCGCTCCCTCCACAAAGACGCGGTCAGGCGACCCCTCCTGGGACCAGAGAGGCGCCCCATCAGCAAGCGCCACCTCAAGGAACGCCGCCGGGTCAGGCGCGGCAGAGCTTGGCGTCACGCGCGCAAGCGAGGACTGGCTCTTGCCCTCCCTCGCGCCAAAGTGGAGACAGACCCGACCGCCGGCCATGGCCTCGGACACCTCACGCGGGAGCTCCCCGTCAAGCCGCAAGATATCGGCACGGGAGGGCCTTTCCATCTTGAGCCCAGGGCCATCCCTCCCGGGATGTGCAAGCAGGCAGACGCCCTTCTGCCTGCGAGCCCAGCGAAGCATCCTCAGCGAGTCATTGCGTGCCAGGTAGAAGTCCATAAGCCCTCCGAGGCCGATGCCATGAGGGCGGAAGCGTAGCGCACGAGACTTGCGACACGCGTGCACCCAGCTGACATGAGACTTTCGGCTGACGTGCCGTTTGCTTTCCGGTGCGGGCTTCAGCCTGCGTCAACGCTCCGGCCGAGAAGCGCGTTGTCGCTGGAGGGGACTTCCTTCTCGCCAAAGAAACGCACCGATTGTCTATAGATGGGCTGGCGGGAGCCGGGTCCGTCAAGCTGGGCCGCCACAAAAGCCGAGCTGGGTATTCCAAAACGAACACCCAGCTCGGCATTAGCGGTCTTCAGACGAGAAAAACCGACCTGAGTGTCCAAGGATGGATACCCAGGTCGGTTTTTGTGGCAAACGGACAGGCAGACGGCCAGGCGAGAAGCGCTTCTCGCCCCTATGCAAACTGCGAGCGGTAGAGCTCGGCGTAGGCGCCGCCCGCGGCGAGGAGCTCGGCGTGGGTGCCCTGCTCGATGATGGTGCCGTGGTCCATGACCAGGATGAGGTCGGCGTCCACGATGGTGGAGAGGCGGTGGGCGATGACGAAGCTCGTGCGGTTCTCCATGATGGCCTCCATGGCGCGCACGATGGCCTGCTCGGTGCGGGTGTCCACGCTTGAGGTGGCCTCGTCCAGGATGAGGATGGCCGGGTCGCAGAGCATGGCGCGGGCGATGGTCAGGAGCTGGCGCTGGCCTTGGCTGATGTTCTCGCCGTCGTTTGAGATCTGCGTGTCGTAGCCCTGGGGCAGGGTGCGCACGAAGAAGTCCACGTGGGCGGCGCGGGCCGCGGCCGCCTCCTCCTCGCGCGTGGCGACCGG
>ERZ773185.3033-NODE-3033-length-10075-cov-4.647705_pt1 | contig 10075 bp, 11 predicted proteins | sample MGYA00580531_ERZ773185 | MGnify/ENA primary metagenome ERZ773185 (study PRJEB29015, sample SAMEA2737799) | human gut metagenome | biome: human gut; feature: human-associated habitat; material: faeces | place: China | collected 2012 ...
TACCCTTAAACTTTACATTAGCCGTCAACGTGGTAGTACGGACTTTTGCATAGCAAGTATAACTCATGGTAGTATATCCGTTTACATTTACAGTGTTATAAACACGTTCAGTTTCCGTAATGCCAGATACCGATCCCATTAATGAGAACATACGAGTTTTCATAAAAGCAACCATTGCATTCACCGTTTTTGTATCTTCAGCACTAGCACCAGCTCCTAATTGCGATTTAACTTCAGCAACAAGACCAGCATCATTCTTATCATAGTCCCAACCAGACTTTTCCTTATATTTCAGTTCAATACCAGTCACTGCTTTAGCATTCTCGCTATTATCACGACTAGCTTGTCCTAGAATATTAGTTGTCACAGTTTCATTACTAATCTTGCTATATACTTTATTCTCTATAGCATAAGCAGAGAAGTGATCGACTTCGGCTGTATATGCAGTGACAGCTCCATTTTCTGTAGTAGAAGATATATTTTTAATTACATTTCAATCATATTTAATTTTTCTCCAATTACAAACCAAATATTATTAAAATCATCTAAATTAGTATTTTTTAAAAAAACTTTATCTCCTTGTTTTGAAACATTTATAACTCTTCCTTTTGCTACACCTGTATATGATTCATCATCTTCTTTAATCCATCTAAAACACTGACCACATTCAAATATGTGCTTTGGATTAAAATCTTTTATATCTTCTAATATAACTGTATTATCTTGTTCATAAACCTTCATAAATTGATACTCCTCAATGTAAATTATTATAAATTTATTATATCTTTAATTTACCCATATTTTTCATAAATTAAATGAATTAATTTAAATCTTTTTCCATCTACATAGGTTATATCATCTTCCTGTACATCCTTATAAAAATCATCATTTCTCCAGGAAAATAACTCTTCATCTTTGGAACCCATTTCCTGATTTTTGAGCATACTTACATTAAACCAGCAATACGGTTTTAATACATAAGGTGCGTATTTCATTCCCACCATTTTAATAATTCTGGTATTAAACAAAGAACGATCCCAAAGAGAAGATTTCGTATATGTGATATTATTAAAAGCACCATCCATGACGCCTTTTTCAAATTTATATTCGTCATCATAATTACTTAAAGTATAACCCTGCTCACGCAAATAATTAAAAAAAGGAGAACTCTTAAAAATTCGATTTCTATAATCTATAAAAGGTTCTTTATTTTCAAACCATTCTCCAGAAAGTATTAACGGTAAAGAATGCTCCGTGTATGCATACCCTGACATTGCGTTATTATAAAAAGTAAAATCAGTCATTGCATCTTCATATTCCGGATGTTCCTGCCACACTTGCCAGAAGCATTCTTCATCCACAGCATCTAATAAGAAAATAATAAAATTAGTATCTGTAGACATTTCAAACTGATCTACTTTTGTAAATCTTGCATATTCTTTTTTTTCAAAAATATTATTATTAATAGAAAGAACTGTAATCGTACTTACTAAAATCAATAATAAGAAAACACTTATATAAGAAACCGCCTTTTTTATCCTGTCATATTTTAAGACTATAAATAAAATCAGACAAACAATTGCTATGATCACCCACACAATAGTAGATTTTACAAACTGTGATTGATATAAACTCCAATTCACATCTGTTCCATCTAAAGGAGGTAAATTTTTAACCATATAGTTTCCCTGAATATAACAGGCTACAGTACCGGTAAAATAGCAATATAAAACAATTTTATAAGCAACATTTCCAAACAGATATACAACTAAAAAACCAACTATACTAAACAAAAGAAACAAAAAGAAATCCTTTATAATAAAAGGAAAAAGTAAATAAACATCATACCAAAATTCATCCACATTATTAATATAGAGTTCCAAAGGTGCATATATAAAAATCATAAAACAAAATGTCAGAGACAGAAAAAAAGCAGGCTTTAATTCTGCAAGCATCTTTCCATTATTCCATTTCTTCTGTAACCAACTTTTCATTTCTGTAAATCTCCTTAAAAATATAGATAAATTATACTCCAAAAAGCCAGGAGTTGTAAATAAAAGCCGGTACATAGAATAAATTCTAATACCGGCTTTTGTCTTTTTCGTGCTTTCCTGTAATTATCTCTTCAGAGTAACTACAACTCTTCTAAAGGGCTCTTCTCCCTCACTATGAGTAGTAACATATTTATCATTCTGCAGTGCGGAATGAATAATTCTTCTCTCATAAGGATTCATGGGCTCCAGAGATACGCTTCTCTTGGTTCTCTTAACCTTATAAGCAATATTTTTGGCAAGATTCTCAAGAGTTTCTTTTCTGCGCTGACGATAATTCTCGGTGTCAACCTTTACATGAATATACTCTTCAGATTCTTTGTTCACCACCAGAGATACCAGGTACTGGAGAGAATCCAGTGTCTGTCCTCTCTTACCGATCAGAACACCCATCTCATTACCGCTTAATTCGATATCCATGTTCTTCTCTTCTTCGTTGTACTTAATGGCAATTACTACTTCCATATTCATTGCCTGGAATACATCGTTTAAGAATACTCTTGCAACTTCTTCTACAGAACTTTTTTTAACAGATGCTTTGATCACAGCAGACTTTGCTCCGATTCCTAAGAATCCGGAAGAACCTTCTTCTACTACTTCATAATCCAGCTTATCACTGGTAACACCCAGCTTCTGGCAAGCTTCTGTAATAGCATCACTGACTGTCTTTGCAGATACTTCGATCATGTCCATATTATTTACCTCCTCAATTATTAAGGAAACTTTCTATTTACGGCTGTTTTTCTCGTTATAGTCTCTGACCATATTAGCCTTAGACATCATACTTCCGGGTTTTGCTTCTTTTACTTCGGAATAGCTGTCAGCAGATACTTCACTATTATCTGTTTTAGAAGAAATATTTGCCTTCTTCTGAAGATTTTTAGTATTCATGCTTGCATAAGCATTCAGTTTTTCCTGCTGTTCCTTCATTTTTTCAAGCTTTTTCGCACTCTTCTCAGAATTTTTCTTGATAATATCATCAAAATTCATCTTATCAATATGCTTATTGATCACTATCTGCTGGATACTTCTGACAACGCTACCTGCAACCCAGTACAGTCCCAGACCGGAAGGTAATGTAAAACAGAACCATGCAGACATCAGAGGCATGATCATATTCATAGTCTTCATGGAAGAAGCCATTGCTGCCGCCTGATCATTGCCATTGTTAGAAGAAGTATCCTGCTGAGGCATCAGCTTTACGTTGATCCATTGTGTCAAAGCAGACAGAACCGGAATAGCAATTGCTCCGATTACTAAAAGCCATGCTCCGTTAGCCCATGCTTCCTTCAACACATAAGAAGGAGAGTTGCCGATATTCAGTCCTAAAAAATTATTATACTCTTCCAGCTTGCTTACCGTATTGGTCACATCTGCTGCAAGAGAAGGGAACTTCTCACTGATACTTGCAAAATCAGCGGTAGATGCCTTGTTCAGACAGTCAATGATCGTATTCTGTACATATTCACTGTGAGTACCGGCTACAAAGCCTGCATTCGTGAACTGCTTACTGTACATAGCGGAATTGCTCAGATTCTGAACCAGCTCCGTTGCACCGGCTGTATCAATAATATTATCTACCAGAGGGAAGAAGGCTTCCTTAACTCTGCCGACATAAGCAGGAATTGCATAAATTACACGATACAGAGCAAACAGAATAGGCATCTGGATCAACATATACAGACAACTGCCGGTAGGAGATACACCATACTTTGCATATACTGCCTGGATTTCCTGATTCTGTGCCAACTGAGCATCCTGATCCTTACGATTCTTGTATTTTGCCTGAATTGCCTGAATCTCAGGATTCATTTTAGCAGACAGCTTAGAGAATTTCTGCTGCTTGATGGTAAGAGGCATCATCAACAGGTTAACAACAATTGTAAAAAGGATGATTGCGAGACCGATATTGGGAATACCGATCATATTCAGAACTTCGAAGATTCCTTCCATTATCTTACCCAGAAGCCAGGCTACCTGTCCGATAATGAATGTGGAATTCTGTGTCAAAAGAATACCGTTCATTTATCCTCCTAATAAGTGCCATTATTTAAAATTTTACGGTACCGGATCATATCCACCCTTGGAAAAAGGATTACACCTCAAAATTCTCCAGGCTGCCAAAAGTCCTCCCTTGATCACACCATATTTTTCAATGGCTTCCAGACCATATTGAGAACAACTGGGAACATAAGGACATTTGGTTCCCTTATAAGGCGAAATATATTTCTGATAAAATCTTATCATGGCTATCAATATTTTTTTCATATACGATTCTAATTTAGTCATTATAAAAATAAATTTTTATAATATGATGAAGTTTTGCAAGATGTAACAATGCGCTCTCCGCTTCTTCATATCCTATGGAAGCTGCACCGGGTCTTGCAATGATTACCATATCCAAACCACTATTGAATACACTTTCATGTAATCTGTAACTTTCTCTGACCAGTCGTGTAATCCTGTGTCTTACCACACTATTACCGACTTTTTTACTTACACTGATTCCGATTCTGTTCTTATCAAGGCCATTTTCCTTAACATACATGATAAAGTACTTGTTGGCATAAGATCTGCCATTCTTGTACACAAAACGGAACTGTTCATTTTTCTTTAATGATTCCGAAAACTGCATGCAATCCTCCAACCGTGAAAGTTAAGAGAAAAAAAGGTCACATTGCTGTGACCTATGCGGATAATTTCTTTCTTCCTTTTGCACGTCTTGCTGCTAAAACTTTTCTTCCACCGGGAGTACTCATTCTGGCTCTGAAACCGTGAACCTTGGAATGGGAACGCTTTTTAGGCTGAAATGTCATCTTCATGGAAAGGCACCTCCTTCTCTAAACCTTCTTATATAAAAAGGTAAACATATTTTTCAACAATTGGGCGCATAAAAATACGCCTTCCTTTCGGAAAATAGCATATTGATTGTAATGTAAAAGCCCATCAATGTCAAGCAAAAATCAATAAAAATGCAGAAAAATCAAGAGGAAACGAGCTTTTTAAAATTCTAAAATTTTTTAAAATTAAGTTATCCACATAGATATACACCATTTTTACCCACAAACGAGTTATCCACACCTTGTTGATTATTTGTGGATATTTTTATTTTTCAAAGGGATATTATGTGTAAATCACGTGTAAAAGTGGACAAGTATCCAGTAAATGTGGATATCTTAAAATTTCACTTATTTATCCACATTTACACATCGCTATCCACAATCCCTGTTTATATTACAAGTTATGAACAACTTTATCAACAGATTGTGGATAACTTTATCCATGACCTGTTCATAACTTGCATTTGAATTATTTGTAATTCTATTATACAATGAAATGGAGTTTCGCATGCGTCAGCTTGCACGGGAGGAAATCAATGGAAGCAATCAAAGAAAATTGGAAAACTATCAAAGAAGCTGTCAGAAGAGAATACAGTCTTTCTGACATTTCTTATCATACATGGGTGGAGCCTTTGGAGTTTCATAATGTAGTGAATGATGTAGTGAGCATTATCATTCCCTCGGACCAGGCCCATGCCCTGAATTACATTTCATCAAAATATAAGAGCTTTTTTCAGGTAACTATTACCGAAATGTTCGATCATCCTTATGATATCAACTTTATCCTGGAGAAGGATGTCAAGGCAGAAGAACCTGCTGAGAATGAAATGGCTGTTCCCAATCAGATCTATGGTATTAATTATGAAGATGCCCATCTGAACCCTAAGTACAAATTCGATACCTTTGTCGTGGGAAGTAATAACAAATTTGCTCATTCCGCATCCCTTGCGGTAGCGGAATCTCCGGGAGAAGTCTACAATCCTCTCTATTTATATGGAGGTCCCGGTCTGGGCAAGACTCACCTGATGCATTCCATCGGACATTTTATTTTAGAACAGGATCCGGACAAAAAGGTTCTCTACGTTACCAGTGAGGAATTCACAAACGAAGTAATCGAATCCATTCGTAGTGGTAATGCGGCTTCCATGACCAAGCTGCGTGAGAAGTATCGCAATGTTGATGTACTCATGGTTGATGATGTACAGTTTATTATAGGTAAGGAAAGTACCCAGGAGGAATTCTTCCATACTTTCAATGCCCTGCACGCTGCCCACAAACAGATCATTCTGTCTTCCGATAAGCCTCCTAAGGAAATGGAGACTTTGGATGAAAGATTCCGTTCCCGTTTCGAATGGGGTCTGATCGCAGATATTCAGCCACCCGATTATGAGACCAGAATGGCTATTTTACGGAAAAACGCTGAGACCTATGACCGTCAGATTGATGAAGAGATCATCAAATATATTGCTACGAATATCAAATCCAACATTCGTGAGCTGGAAGGTGCTTTTAATAAGATCATTGCTTTTGCCAAATTAAATAAGGTAGATCTGACGCTCTCCCTGGCGGAAGAAGCACTGAAGGATGTTATCTATCCCAACAAGCCCAAGGAGATCACTCCTACTCTCATTATTAATGTAGTAGCGGAGCATTTTGGTGTGAAGGCGGAAGATATTACTTCCAAGAAAAGAAATTCCGAGTTTGTACAACCACGTCAGGTCGTTATGTATCTGTGCAGAGAATTAACGGATACTTCCTTCACTAATATAGGTAAGCTTTTGGGTAAAAAGGACCACACAACCATCATCCACGGTGTGAATAAAGTGGCAGCAGAGATTCAGACCAACGAGGAACTTCGTAATAAAATAGATATTATCACTAAAAAGATAAATCCCTCCTGATGTGTATATCTCGGGAACAAGGTGTTTATTGTTGTTGATAACTTATTTTAAGGATTCATGAAGGATAGGATGCGGTGTGAATAAGCTAAGAGTTATTCTTAGGTTATTCTGCCAAATCCACTAAGATTTCCATTCCATTTTGCCTTGAAAAATAGTATAATAAGACTGGTTATGCACATATCAACATCCCTTATTAAGGAGACTACGAAATTCTTTTATTATTTTTATATAACGCGTATCCACGCGTACGCAAATCAACCAGAAAGGAAGTTATGCACACATGAAATTAGTCTGTTCAAAAGCAAATCTTTTAAACGGCGTACAGATTGTATCCAAAGCTGTTCCCAGTAAGACTACAATGTCTATTCTGGAATGTATTTTAGTAGATACTACTAACGGAGAAATTAAACTTACTGCCAACGATATGGAACTCGGCATTGAGACGACCATCGAGGGACAGATCATAGAAAAAGGTATCATTGCCCTGGATGCCAAGATATTCCTTGAAATCGTGCGTAAACTTCCCGACAGCGATATTACCATTGAAACAGATGCTTCTTTTAAGACCGTCATTACCTGCGAAAAGGCAAAATTCACTATTATTGGTAAATCCGGCGAAGATTTTTCCTATCTTCCCGCAGTGGAGAGAGATGACAGCATTGTGATCAGTCAGTTTACTTTAAAAGAACTGGTAAGACAGACAATTTTCTCTATCTCTGATAATGATAATAACAAATTAATGACCGGTGAACTGTTTGATATTAACGGAGATGAATTCAAGATCGTGTCTCTGGATGGACATCGTATCTCTATCCGTAAGATTCAGATGAAGAATAGTTATGCTCCCAAAAAGGTAGTGGTACCCGGTAAGACCCTGAATGAAGTAAGTAAGATTTTACCCGGAGATGCAGACAGCGATGTTACAATCTCCTTCACTGAAAAGCACATTGTATTTGAATTCGATAAGACCGTTGTGGTATCCCGTCTGATCGAAGGAGAATATTTCAAGATCGACCAGATGCTTTCCAGCGATTATGAGACGAAAGTAAAGGTCAATAAAAAGGAGTTCTTAAGCTGTATCGATCGTGCTACTCTTCTGGTAAAAGAAGGCGACAAGAAGCCTATTATTGTAAATATTACAGACAACGGAATGGAGCTTAAGATCAATTCAGCTCTGGGAAGCATGAATGAAGAAATTGATATTCAGAAACAGGGTAAGGATCTGATGATCGGATTCAATCCCAAGTTTCTGATCGATGCTCTGCGTGTTATCGATGATGAGGAGGTAGATTTATACATGGTAAATCCCAAGGCTCCCTGTTTCATCAAAAATATGGAGGAAAGCTATATTTACCTGATCCTTCCCGTGAACTTTACGACAGTAGCTTAGAAATGAGGTTATAGATATGCATACGATCCGTTTAAAGGATGATTATATTAAGCTTGGTCAGGCATTAAAGGCAGCCGGTGTAGTAGAATCCGGCGTAGATGCAAAATTTGCCGTACAGGACGGTCTGGTAAAAGTAAACGGACAGACTGAGACCCAGAGAGGCAAAAAGCTGGTATCCGGAGATAAAGTGGAATATGATGGCGAGACCATCGTAATAGAGTAAGCAGGTTACTATGATCATCAAATCAATAGAATTGGCAGATTACAGGAATTATGATTCGCTCGTCCTGCAGTTCGACCGTGGAACCAATATTTTGTACGGAGACAATGCGCAGGGCAAGACGAATATCCTGGAAGCAATCTATGTTGCTGCCACCACAAAATCGCATAAAGGAAGCAAGGACAGAGAAATTGTTAATTTTGACAAGGAAGAGGCACATATTAGAACGTATCTCGAAAAAGATGGAAAAGAGATACGCGTGGACATGCATCTGAGAAAGTCAAAGTCCAAAGGAATTGCTATTGATGGTCAGAAGATCAAGAAGGCTGCAGATCTCCTGGGGCTTTGTAATGTCGTATTTTTCTCACCGGAAGACCTTGGAATTATTAAAAACGGTCCTGCAGAACGAAGAAGATTTGTAGATATGGAATTATGTCAGCTGGACAATTTTTATCTCTATAATCTCAATCATTACAACAAAATCGTCAATCAGCGCAATAAGCTTCTGAAGGATATGTATATGAATCCGGATCTGAAGGAAACTCTGACTATCTGGGATATGCAGCTGGTATCCTACGGAAGTAAGATTATAGAGCGCAGAAAGCTGTTCGTAGAACAGCTCAATGAGATCATTTATGAGATTCATAAAAAGCTGTCCGGTGGCAGGGAAGAAATCCGTATCCAGTATGAGCCGGATGTGGAGCTGGATGAATTTGAAAGAAAATTAAAAAACAGCCAGGATCGTGATATGCGGGCCAAAATGACATCCGTGGGACCCCACAGAGATGACTTTTCCTTCCTGGTAGGTGATGTGGATATACGAAAGTTCGGATCCCAGGGTCAGCAGCGTACTGCTGCTCTCTCTTTAAAATTATCCGAAATCGAATTAGTAAAAAGGATTACGAAAGATACACCGGTCCTGTTACTTGACGATGTATTGTCTGAACTGGACAGTAACCGGCAAAACTATCTGTTGAACAGTATCGGAGATATTCAGACGATCATTACCTGTACCGGTCTGGAAGAATTTGTAAATAACCGGTTTGAAATTAACAGAGTATTCAAGGTATCCGCCGGAACAGTTACCTGTGTAAATGAAAATATGGGTCTGAAATCGGATATAGAAGAATCTCCGTCAGATGAATATAATTTTGGCAGCCTGTAGGGCAGAATGTGAGGAATCATGAGCGAAGAAAATAGGAATAATACCGCGGTAGAACATGAATACGGCGCGGATCAGATTCAGATATTGGAAGGTCTGGAAGCTGTAAGAAAGCGTCCGGGAATGTATATTGGTACCACATCCAGCAGAGGACTGCATCATTTGGTGTATGAGATCGTTGATAATGCGGTAGATGAAGCACTGGCAGGATTCTGCGATACCATTGATGTAACGATCAACGAAGATAATTCTATCACTGTTATCGATAACGGAAGAGGAATTCCTGTAGGTATCAATCACAAGGCAGGTATTCCCGCAGTAGAAGTCGTATTTACGATTCTGCATGCCGGCGGTAAATTCGGCGGTGGGGGATACAAGGTATCCGGTGGTCTTCACGGCGTAGGTGCATCAGTTGTTAATGCACTGTCTGAATGGCTGGAAGTCAGCATTTATCACGAGGGAAAAGAATACAAACAGCGTTACGAGAGAGGACATACAATGTATCCTCTGA
>ERZ773185.3038-NODE-3038-length-10061-cov-2.886968_pt1 | contig 10061 bp, 9 predicted proteins | sample MGYA00580531_ERZ773185 | MGnify/ENA primary metagenome ERZ773185 (study PRJEB29015, sample SAMEA2737799) | human gut metagenome | biome: human gut; feature: human-associated habitat; material: faeces | place: China | collected 2012 ...
TATATTTCACCTTTTCCATCTCCGCTTTTTTGCAAAATACCCGGACAGCCAGGCTGTCATATTGGGGAAATTACCGTAAATCTTCATAAACAGGGAACCGCATACGCAGTTCCCTGTCATCATTTAAATATAAATATTTTTCCTGTGAATGATTATAACACCTCTCGGTATACTGTTATCAATATTTTTTATTCATTCAGCAAGTTATAATCTTCGATGGATTTGTTCATATCAGAAGCCATTTTGCTCACCGCATCCTCTGCAGATTCTTTTCCGTTGAGCATATTCTCTACTTCTGTCTCTACAATCGCACGTGCTTCCGGGAATACACTGAGAAGTGCACCTGCATATTCCGGTGCAGAATCATGAAGCTGGTCAATGGCGGTCTGGAACTGTGGGTATTTTGCAATATTGTCTTTGAATACCTGCTCATCATGCGCTGCTGTTGTTACAGGGAAGTATCCTGTCTGTGCATTCCAGTATGCCTGAGATTCCGCAGATACCAGATATTTTACGAATTCCCATGTAGCTGCTTTTTTTGCATCGTCCTGGTTGTCGAGCATCCAGAGGGAAGCACCACCGATGGATACACCACCTTTATCATCATCTGTGATGGATGGGAAGTATGCAGTACCTACTTCAAAGGAACCGTTTACATCCTGCAGGATCTGTTTCAGGGATGCTGTGGAGCCTAATGTCATGGCTGCTTTTCCGGAAGAGAAATCTGCAAGTCCGGAATCTCCGCCTCTTCCTACGTTTGGTGCATAGCCTGCATCATAGAGTTTCTTCCACTCATTAAGAATATTCAGTGCACCTCCGTTTTCATCGAATGCAACCTTTGTAGCTGCTGCCTCACGTCCGTTTCCGTTATCTACATATGGCAGACCCTGTTTGCACATAAATTCTTCAAAGAACCATCCATAGATTCCCATGGATAACGCTTCTCCCGCACCGCCTTTGTTTACAAGGTCATCTGCAACCTCTGCGATTCCCTCAAGGCTTGTAGGTACCTCTGTCACACCTGCTTTGTCAAACATATCCTTGTTGTAATAAAGAATCGGTGTAGAGGAGTTAAATGGCATGGAATATAATTTATCATCTACTGTATAATAAGCTGTGATATTTGGTTCCAGATCAGATACATCATATCCTTCGCTGTCAATCATGTCCTGCATTGGGATCACCCATCCGGAATCGATCATGAAACGGGTTCCGATATCATAAATCTGCACCAGATCAGCTCCCATATTTCCAAGCTGGGCACTTTTTAACTTATTGATCTCATCGTCATATTCTCCCTGATACTGAGAATCCACTTTAATTCCATATTCATTTTCTTCATTAAATTTATTTACCAGATAGTCCAGTGCTTCCCCGTTGACACCGCCCATTGCGTGCCAGAATGAAATCGTTGTTCCCTCCGGAATGTCTGCCTTTTTCTCTGCTGCCATGCAGGTAGTTGGAAGAATTGCGCTGAATACTGTTGCTGCTGTTAATAATACTGCGAGTTTACGCTTCATAACTTACCTCTTTCTTTTCATGTTGTTTGTTTTTGTTTTCTCTATTTCTCAGCCTTTTACGGCACCTGAGAACATACCTCGGATCAGCTGCTTCTGTCCTGCAATGAATATGGAAATGGACGGAAGGATAATCAGCACTACGCCTGCGATCATCAATGTAATAGACTGGGAGTCTACGCTGTCTAGCATACCGATACCGATCTGTACAGTACGCATCTTGTCTGATCCTGTCACAAGTAATGGCCACATGTACATATTCCATGCATTAATAAATGTGTACACTGCCATAGCTCCCATTGCTGATTTTGTCAGCGGCATCAGAATCTGCCAGATAAATCGCAGATTGGAGCAGCCGTCAATCTTCGCTGATTCATACAGCGAAATCGGAAATGTAAGATAAAACTGTCTGAACAGAAAGATTCCCATTGCAGATGTGAGATAGGGCACGATCAGTACCTGATAGGAATCCAGCCAGTTCCATCCGCTGACTGTCAGGTAATTGGAAATAATCGTTGCCTCTCCCGGAATCATCATAGTTGCCATCACCAGCATAAACAGCACATTTTTTCCTTTGAAGTCCAGGAAGGAAAAGGAAAATGCTGCCAGTGAACAGGAAATGATCTGTCCGAAAGTGATGAGACCTGCTACCAGGAAAGAGTTTACTACAAAACGAACCAGTGGAACCTTCTGCAGTGCCTGTCGGAAATTCTCCAATGTCGGATGTTTGGGCAGGATATTCATATCCAGAGTAAAAAGTTCACCGGATGGCATAAATGCAATACTTACTGCATATAAAAGAGGCAGAAGAACAATTAATGCCACGACAATATTTAAGACAATGTGTCCGGCAGTTCTGGCCGCTCTTTTATATTTCTGCTGAGCCAGCATTTTTGCTTTTGCTTCCTGAAACCTCTGGCGTAGGTTCCTGCAGTGATAAATTCCTCTTCCGTAGTTTCAATTCCCCAGTCATGAAACTGCTCTACATAATCACTGGCTGCTTTGGACGAGTTATTTGTCAGAAACCGGAAAATTCCACCGTTTTCTTTTACTGTCTGAAGAAAGTCTGCTGCACCCGGAAGAAGTTCACTTCCCAGAGCAACAGTTCCGTCAATATCCAGAAGAAACAGTTTTTTTTCTTTTATCATTGATGCAAGATTGTTCTGCATATTATTGATATTCCTCTCCTCTTTTTTAACTATATTGCTTTTTTATTGTCATTGCACTGTCCACCGACTTTTTGCATTTGACACTGGAGTGTGTTTGAAAAATGCAGATTGCGGAAATGATTTTTCAAATACGCTCTGGCATTATTATAAAAACTTTTTGACATCACCAACAATCTTATTTTGGGCAAATAAATGTTAAATGCGCATAAAAAAATCACGACTGTTCGCCGTGATTTTTTTACATTTTGATTTTATTGCTGTTGTCTTAATTATCTGTTTCGCCTTTGTTTCTGCATTATTCATACATTGGATATGAGTTTTTTCTCATTTTACTTAGATTTTATTTGTTTAATTTACAGAGATTCCGGTCTTTCTATCTCATAGTTGGACCAGTCATCGACTGTAGTAGATGCAGATGTATCTGCGCTGTCCTGATAGGAGCCTACTGTGATTGTGTAGTCACTGTCACCCTCTACATAAGTTGTTCCGTCTGTACCTACGATGGAGACTGTTTTGCCGTCTGCATCTGTGATGGTTCCTGCGTTTGACAGGGATGTGATGATGCTGTCGCCGGTTACTGTCCATGTAGAATCTTTGTCAATTACTACGTTACAATATCCGTCTCCACCGTTTCCTGCGTTGGATTCGTCATTGACAAACGCACCTTCCAGTGTGCTGCCGTTGGTCATGTAGAAATCAAGGTCACTGATGGAATCCCAGATTACATTTCCTTTCATATCCTGGCTGTCTGCTGTGAAATTGCAGTCAGATCCGTTAGCACCGCTCTGGCCCCATCCACGCTGGTTGTTGTTTCCTGTGCACTGCAGGAAGAATTCATTGTCATCATTGTATGTGATGTCTACGTCCTTTAATGTGATAGTACATTCTGTATTTGTTGTATAGAATAAGCCACCATTCTTGGATGTGATCGTTCCACCATCCATCTGGAATGTACTGTTACCTACTTCAGAATCACCGGACATACTCTGATAAAGAATGACTGTCCATGTGGTATCATTCTGTTCATCATCACTCATATTTCCGGTCAGATTGCTGTTATAGAGTCTCAGAGAGTTTAATCCCTCGATGCAGACTGCTTCTGAACCATTTGCTGTCAATTCAGCATTATTGACTGCAATATCCGCTGTACAGTAAACCGCAGGAGAGCCTACCCCGTTAGATGTATAAGTACCTCCGTCCACTACCATTGTTCCACCGCCTCTGTCACTGCGGATTGCCGCGGAGGATTCGCCATTTGTCTCTACATTCAGATCCCAGGCATAGAGCGTGGATTCCGCCTGAAGTATCCTGCTGTGTGGTGATATCTGTATCTGCTACATATACAGTTCCGTCACCGTATGCAAAGAGTCCTGCACCGCCTTTGCTGTCTGTGGTTACTGTACTGCCTTTGACATATGCAGTTCCGTCTGTGGCAAGAACTGCTGCACCTACACCATAGAAGCTGGAGTTATCACCGCCCTGGCTGTCGGAAGATGTTCTTGAGATTGCGTCATTGCTGAAGGTAACCTCTGCACCATTGGAAACAAGTGCTGCATTTTCGTCTGTTCCTGTAGATTCCAGAGTGGTATCGGAGACTGTTTCATCTGAGCTGTATTCATTTGCTGCATCGTAGCTGTCTACACCGGAAGCCTGGCCGCCAGGACCACCCTGTCCGCCGCCCATATCCATGGACTGGACTGTTATGGTTGCTGCGTTTCCGTCGTCATCTAATGTGATAGCTACTACGTCTCCCTCTTTGATGTCATCTAATGTAATCTCCTCGGTCTGACCTGCAACATCTGATGCTCCCTGACTATCTGGTGCCTGACCGTTACCATCCGGGGCTTCTCCCTCTGGTTTTTTCGTAGCTTCGCTGTCTGTATTGTCGCTGTCAGATGCTTTTTCCGTCTTTTCTGCGTCACTGCTTTCTGAGTCGTCAGATGCATCTGTCTTTTCTGAATCATCAGTGTTTTCAGTATCTTCCGATTTTGCATCTGCATTGTCATCAGCATTATCTCCATCCGGTTTCTCTGGCGTTTCTCCGTTATCTCCGTCTGGTTTCTCCGGCGCCTCTCCACCAGGTGCTCCCTGACCACCGCCCATGGACTGTTTCGTAATCACTGTGCTGTCTGTAACTGTGATTTCCTGTTCTTCGCCTGTCAGATTTAACATGGATGGTGCTTCTCCGTCCGGAGCTCCCTGACCATCACCGTTACCATCTGGCGCTTCGCCTTTGTCTGTGTTATCTGCGGATGCGTCATCCGTTGATTCAGTATCTTCTGTTTCTTCATCTGTATCTGATGACTCGTCTGTGCTGGCATCGTCTGTTTTTTCACTGTCTGCATCTTTAGAACCTTTGGCATCGCCATCTGCCTTTGCATCATCTCCATCCGGTTTCTCCGGCGCTTCGCTATTTTCGCCACCCTGGGGCTGTTCACCAGGCTGGCTCATTTCTTTTCTGGTTCCTACTGCAATGGTGATTTTTCCATCTTCTACAGATTTTACTTCTCCGAGAATTTCATTTTCGTTTGTTTCTTCTTTGCTGTCGTCTGCTTTCTCGTCAGATGCTTCTGCTGTATCTTCTGTGGTGTCATCTGCATCCTGAGTACTTTCTGTTTTGCTGTCCGCCGCAAACGCAGTTGCCGTAGAGCCCACAGACGTTGCTGTTATCATAACTCCCATGAGCATTGCCAAATGTTTATATTTCATAATAATACCTCTCTGTTCTTTATATTTTGAATTTTCTCTGTTTCTTTTGTTTTTGTTGATGGTATTACTATATCTGACAAATGTGTTTGATCTATGGTCTGTCTGCGAAAAAAATGTGTTCTCCTATAAATGATACATTTCAGATTTGCGGTGTTTTAATAATGGAAGCTGTTCTCTGATCTGGTCTTCCCGGTCCAGATCTATTTCTTCTATTAAAATACCCTCTTTCTCATCCAACTGTTTCATAACCTTTCCCCATGAATCTGTTACAATAGAATGTCCCCAGGAAATATATCCTGCCTGTGTATCTCTGGCAGGAGCACATCCAAGCATGTAGATCTGATTGTCAAGGGCTCTTGCACGAAAAGTCAGTTCCCAGTGTGCCGGACCTGTGGTCATATTAAATGCTGCCGGGACGAAAATCATCCTTGCACCGTCCAGTACCATTGTGCGGGCAAACTCCGGGAAGCGGATGTCGTAGCAGATCATGACACCCATTTTCCCAAATTCAGTATCAAACACGGTAGCATGATCTCCCGAAGTCAGAGTATCAGATTCCTTGAAGTGCTGGCCATTTTTTACATTGATATCAAAGAGATGAGCTTTTCTGTGCTTACCAATCTGTTTTCCATCTCTGTCAAAAATATAAGAAGTGTTGTAAACCTTTCCCACATCATCTGCTTCCGGCATGGAACCTGCGATCAGATAAATATGATACTTTCTGGCATAATCAGACATTGCCTGCCAGGATGGACCACCTTCTTTTTCTGCATAAACTGGAAAATTTTCGGTCTGATACGGACAGCAGAACATCTCCGGAAGAATTACAAAGTCCGGATTTTCCGCCTTTATTTTTTCTATATAAGTGCCGGCAGTACGGATATTTTGTATTTTATCTTTTACTGTGGGCATCTGAATTGCTGCTACTTTCATATGCGTCCTCTCCTTTCTTTTATCTATTATAGCCGAAAAAAATCACATCGCCAATCCTACATTAAAACATCCCCCACGCATGAACATTCCTTCCATGTGTGGGGGATATTGATTTTCCGCAGGTAAGTTGCTAAATGCACCTGCATTCAGTTGATTTAATTAATTATTCTTCATAACCATTCGGGTTATTGGACTGCCATCTCCAGGAGTCTGCACACATTTCTTTAATACCGTTTTCGGCTTTCCATCCCAGTTCTCTCTCTGCTTTGGAAGCATCGGAATAGCAGGTTGCGATATCGCCTGGACGACGTGGCTTGATCACATATGGAATTTTAACACCTGTAGCAGCTTCAAAATTCTTCACAATATCAAGAACACTGTAGCCTTTTCCTGTACCAAGGTTGTAGATACTTAATCCGGAATTATCTTCGATTTTCTTAAGAGCTTTTACATGTCCTTTTGCAAGGTCAACTACGTGAATGTAATCTCTCACACCAGTTCCGTCCGGAGTATCATAATCATTTCCGAATACCCCAAGTTCTTTCAGTTTACCTACTGCAACCTGTGTGATATATGGCATCAGGTTGTTCGGGATTCCGTTTGGATTCTCTCCGATGGTTCCGCTCTTGTGAGCACCGATCGGATTAAAGTAACGGAGAAGAACTACGTTCCATTCCGGATCTGCTTTCTGAATGTCTGTCAGGATCTGCTCAAGCATGGATTTTGTCCATCCGTATGGGTTTGTGCACTGTCCTTTCGGGCACTCTTCTGTGATCGGGATGATTGCCGGATCTCCGTATACAGTTGCAGATGAAGAGAAGATAATGTTCTTTACATTATGTTTTCTCATAACATCTACCAGTGTTAAGGTTCCTGCAATGTTATTTTCGTAATATTCCCAAGGTTTGGCAACAGATTCCCCTACTGCTTTCAGACCTGCGAAATGAATACAGGAATCAATATCTTCTTTATCAAAAATTTCATTTAAAGCATCGCGGTCCAGGATGTCTGCTTTGTAGAATTTCACTGGTTTGCCTGTGATCTTGGAAACTCTTTCCAGAGATTTCTCACTTGCATTGCTTAAGTTATCCAGAACTACAACATCATATCCTGCATTCTGCAATTCTACAACTGTATGGCTTCCAATATAGCCTGCTCCACCTGTAACTAAAATTGCCATAATAATTCCTCCTAACCTGTCTTCCTGCTACAATACCTGTTTTTTGCAATTTCTGTTTTTTTCTCTTTCAACAATACCTATATTAGTTCACAGCATCAGAAATATCCTTGATAATTCTGAGTGTAATCTATAAAATTCTGCGGATATCCTGTTTCACATCTGCAAAATTTACCTCTGTATTTTACAGCACCCTATATTCAGAACTGTAAAATACTGTTGCCTGGCACATCATGTATTGTAGAAAATCCTGCGAAAATATGATTTCTCTCATATCCCCGCAGGATAATTCTATCCGAATCAGTTCATAAACACAAGTCTTTATGGACATGTACGTTTTTTTATACCTGTTTATACTTATTTACAATCTCTTTCATCCGGGAAAGTTTTTCTTCCATGTCTTTCACCAGTTTAAACTGTGTTCTGCAGCGATCCAGATTATGTCCCTCTCTGTGAATCTTGAAATAATGATCTCCCTCCAGATAGTCTGTGAGGAAACGCATTCCACATTCAAAAGTCATAAGGATTGCTCCCATGGGAAGCATATCCAGTTCTGTCTCAGTCAGCGCACCGCCACAGCCTTCAATGAAGCCTTTGACGTAAACTTCATACAGATGAAGATCACAGGACACCTTCGTCAGATCTTTCTCATCCTCTGCTCCGGTACTTGCGCCAAAGCGGATAGAATCACCGAAATCATTTACGGAAAGTCCCGGCATTACAGTATCAAGATCAATCACACAGATGGCTTTTCCCGTTGCATTATCAATCATAATGTTATTCAGCTTGGTATCATTATGCGTAACACGCAACGGCAGCTTTCCCTGATCCTGCATATCGCACAGGACATGTGCCAGTTCTGTGCGGTCCAGCACAAACTGAATCTCTTTTTCCACATCTGCTACTCTGTGGCATACGTCTTTCTCCACAGCAGTTTTAAACTTCTCCAGCCTGTCCACCGTATTATGAAAATTTACGATAGTCTCATGAAGAGTTTCTGCCGGATAGTCTGCAAGCAGCCTCTGGAAATGTCCGAAAGCAACTGCACTCTGGTAAAAATCTTCCTCATCTTTTACCATGTCATAGCATGTGGCATCTTCAATGAACAAATATACTCTCCAGTATTCCCCGTCCTCATCTACATAATAAGGAAGTCCATCCTTTGTCATCACAAGATTCAGAGTCTCTCTCTCCACATCTCCACCGTTTTCCTGGATCTTTTTCTTCAGCCAGGCAGTAACACCGCTGACATTCTCCATCAGTTCCACAGGTTTGGTAAAAATACTCCTGTTCATTTTCTGAAGAATATAATGTTTGCCTGTACCGTAAGTCAGTCGGTAAGTATCATTGATATGTCCGCTTCCATAAGGAACACATTCTGTCAGATTATCTTCCAGAACAAATGCACTGGTGATATTCTTTATCTCCCGGTTAATTTCCACTCAATTATTCCTCCCATAATCTCTGTGGATACAGCCCTCCATCTTTTAAATTCTGAATGGCAGCTACTACCACAGGTTTATCTTCTTTGTAGGTTACACCATACCATTTATCCATAGATTTCAGAACTTTTACAGTTGCTCTCTTCTCACCGAGAAGTTCATCTACTACAAATGGCAGGAAATATTCGCATTTCAGCGGGTTTACTTTCAGATTCTCATCCAGGAATTTAGGGAATCTGTCTTTCAGCTCTTTTAGGATACTTGCGGAAAATCCCCACATATTCATGGATACTGTACTGCCTTCCGGAAGCATGGTCCATGTTTTTCCATCGTCTTCTGTATAAGCTGTGCCGCCGTCATGCTTTTCGATATGGGTACGCTCGTTGATCTTAAGAAGATGTCCTTCTTCATCTGTAACGCACACACCTCTTGCCACATGGCCATTCTCTGTCAAAGTATTTTCCAGTTTATAGCCGACCATCATATATCTGTAAGTATCCGCGGTATCTTCATTCTCTGTCAGGAAATCATACGCCATCTTAAATGCATGGCTTCCATAATAGTCATCTGCATTGATTACAACGAATGGTCCGTCGATTTCATTGATACAGCTTAATACGGCATGTCCGGTTCCCCATGGTTTCACACGTCCTTCCGGTACTTCATAGCCTTCCGGAATATTGTGAAGATCCTGGAAAACATATGATACTTCCAGCTGATTGCTGAGGCGGTCACCGATGGCGCTTCTGAAGTCTGCTTCATTTTCTTTTTTGATAATAAATACTACTTTTTGGAATCCGGCCTGTACTGCATCATAAATGGAGAAATCCATGATGATGTGTCCCTCTTTATCCACCGGATCGATCTGTTTCAGACCGCCGTAACGGCTTCCCATACCTGCTGCCATAACTACTAATACTGGTTTCTTCATAATTTTTTTCCTCTTTTCTTTAAATGTTTTTCGTTACTCTCAGATTACCTGGTAACTTTTTACATTCATCTTATCATACTATGATTTCGAGGTCAAAACGTGTTACATAATACCTTTCACAATCGCAAACGTTACTGTTCACTCCGTTCACAGTAACGTAGCCAAAATTCATTCCAGATTGCC
>ERZ773185.3048-NODE-3048-length-10037-cov-2.913043_pt1 | contig 10037 bp, 7 predicted proteins | sample MGYA00580531_ERZ773185 | MGnify/ENA primary metagenome ERZ773185 (study PRJEB29015, sample SAMEA2737799) | human gut metagenome | biome: human gut; feature: human-associated habitat; material: faeces | place: China | collected 2012 ...
GATATCGTAGTTTCCAATTCCAAGGGATTGTAAAAATTCAGCATTGGTACTGTCCCCGATCTGGGCGTTAGTCACAAACGGAAGCACTTTGTCCACCCTTTCTTCCTTCCAGTCAACTGCCATAATTTCATGCCCAAGCTGATTCAGCTGCATGGCAATATGTCTTCCAAATCTTCCAAGTCCAATAATCAATACATTCTTCATAATATTACTTTTCTCCTTCTCATCCAACTGTAATTTTCTCCAGAGGAAGCTTTGCATTTCCCTTGTTTCTTCCTGATAATACTGCATAAATCAGGGTCAGGCCGCCTACGCGTCCCAGATACATCAGTATGATCAGCACAACCTGTGAAAAAACATGAAGCCTCGGTGTAATTCCCAGTGTCAGACCTACCGTACCAACAGCCGAGGCAGCTTCATATAGGCAGTCTAAAAGAGGAATTCCCTCGTATACGCTGATTGCAATTCCTCCACAAAAGAACAAGGAAAAATAAAGCATAGCTATTGTCGCTGCATTTTTTATCACGTCATATTCCAGTCTTCGTCCAAAAGCCCCTGCATTTTCCTGGCTTCGAAACGTTGCAATCGCATTTAAAATAAGCACCGTAAACGTTGTTGTTTTCATTCCACCAGCTGTAGAGCCCGGCGATCCACCGATCAGCATTAACAATATCATAACCGCTTTTGATGCCTCGCTCATCTCTGAAATATCTATGGTATTAAAGCCGGCAGTTCTTGTAGTTACCGATTGAAACATGGCAGCTAACAGGCGTTCTCCCGCAGGCAGGTTTTTCAGATCACAGGCAAAGAAAAAAAATGCCGGAAAAACAATCAGGCATACAGTAGTCATGAGAATAATCTTGCTTTGCATGCGGTAACGTTTAAAATTCATTTTATTCCTATAAATATCATCCCAGGTAAGAAAACCAATTCCTCCTGTAATGATCAGCAGCATAATTACCACATTTATAAGGATATTTCCGGAATAGCCCGTCAGAGACGGAAAGGCATTATCTGCTGTTCCCAGAATGTCAAATCCTGCATTACAAAAAGCAGAAACAGAATGAAAGGCTGCCATCCAGATTCCCTTTAAGCCATAATCCGATACAAAAACCGGCAGCAATAACATAGCTCCTGCTGCTTCAATCAAAAGAGTCCCCTTTAAAATGAACCTTGTCAGTCTGACAATTCCTCCAACTTTAGGTGCTGAAATTGCATCCTGCATTGTACTTCTTTGCATGAGAGATATTTTTTTCCCTGAAAGAAGCGAAACCGCTGCCGCTACGGTTACTACTCCAAGTCCACCTATTTGTATAAGCGCAAGAATAACTGTCTGTCCGAACACAGACCAGTAACTTCCGCTGTCCTTTACTACAAGTCCTGTAACGCATACTGCCGAAGTGGCTGTAAAAAGTGCCTCATGAAATGGCGTCGGCACTTTGTCCAAAGAGGAAACCGGAAGCATCAGTAAAATACTTCCCAAAAGGATCACACCTGCAAATCCCAGAATAATCAGCTGAAAAGACGTCAGGTGTTTTTTCTTACACATTTTTTCCGGCATAAATGATCATAACTCCTTACTAATGATTCTATAGCAATATCTTCATAATGCGCTTTATTATATACAATTGCTTTCAAAGATAGTATAAAAGTCTATGATTCCGTATTAAGATTGTATAAAGACAGTCAATACTTTTACACAAGACGTATCAACATATGGCATAATCTTATTGATGTAGAACTGTCTGTTTATCATAGAAATCACCTTCATGGTTCCATGATACCCGCAATCACATCAAAAAATAACAGGTATTGTGATTTATAACCGCAATACCTGTTATTTTGCTACTTGTCTGATTCGATTAAACACACACTAATTCATCTGACATTTCTCTATGAGCGTATCATAGATTCTCTTTGTTTCTGAGTCATCTGCGCCATTTACCACCAATATTTTTCCGCCTATATCCATAACTACATATGAGTGGCAGGATGCATGGGTGTAGCGGATATAATCTCCATAAATATCATTTCTGAAATTTCCCATACCATACTTCAGGTTTCCCATACCATTTGTTCTGCGATCATTCCCATTTTGAAATAAATTTTCTTTGTATGAGATACTGTCAATCTGCTCATAATCCACTGTATAATCACTCCATCCCTGTGCCTCAACAGTAAAATCATTATCATGGAAACTGATATCAATACCACCCCAGAACAAAGTCCATATAGTAAATATTACGACAGAAACTGATACGATTACATATATCACGATTGTCTTCTTGTTATACTGGATTTTTAATTTTTCTCCGGCTGCCATTTTTTTCTTATAAAAAAGATAAGAATAAAGAATGCTGACAATTGCAGCAGCCATAATGCTTACAATATACAAAACCAAAGCAGCAATGCTTTCTCCAAAAAGGCCGCAAAGCATACATAAGACACCTGATGCCACCCATAATTTTCCACTGAATCTATGAGTTGCACTCCAGTTTTCTTCATCCTGCAATGTCCATACAACCCTGATTCCTATGGTGTTATTCTGTTTCACCTTCGGCAAATAATTTCCTATGATCATAAACAGTAATCCTGTCCCAAAGTAAGTTACTGCCATAAACAGATTCTCACTATCCGCATCCATACTGATCAGTCTTGCCATACCATTATAGATTAATGTGGTAACAGGTATTATCCATATGACCATCCCTATAACCTTGCTGCTCTGCTGTCTGTTCCTGTTGTCATAAAAGATGATTGTCACCAGTATACAATCTGTCACTACAAAAAACACGTTTATCCATATGCTCTGCGCCATCGTAAAACCCACCAAAATTCCTGCAAGCATTACCAGTACAGAACAGATCAATGTACCTTTATATTTTTTAATCATTTCCTTCATGATCCGATACCCCCTTTAAGTCTGTGAGCCACAACATAACATCCTCCAATACAGAAGTATTTAGTTCATAATAAATAAATTTTCCTTCCCTTCTGCTCCTGATCAGCTCAGCATCCTTTAATATTGCCAGATGTCTGGATATGGACGCCCCCGTCACCGAAAAATGTTCACATATCTCTCCTGCTGAAAGCCGTCCGCCCTTTAACAAATTTAATAGAAACACATCCTGTCAGATCACTCAACTCCTTTAATCCTCTCAACAACAGTTCCATTCTTTTCCAAAATAATCCAGGTAAGCACTGGAACCATAGTACAAACCAGAAAACTGATTCCCACTGCAAATAAAAGTGGAAGTAATGGCACTGAAAAAGCAATCCCCCGATAATTCATTGATTCATAAAGAAGATACGTTACTCCCATTCCTACTGTTAGCGTAACAAGCCATGCGCCACCTGCATAGAGAACTCCTTCCCTGACCAGCATTCCAAGAAGCTGCTTCGGGGTCATCCCGATACTCTCCATAACCGAAAGCTCCGTCATCCGGCTCTGCACATTTACTACAAAAGTGTTCATGTAGTTCATGATTCCGATAAAAGCCAGAATCAACACAATCCCGATTCCCAGTTGCGGCATATTGCCCTGTGCTTTTTCAATCTCATCCGCATCTTCGATTTTGGATTCCCAGGAAAAGTCTTTTGCATTGTCACTTTCTTCTAATAACGACAGAATTTCTTGCTCTGTATCTCTATCATATTCCTTGTGATATTTTATGCTGGTCTTTAGTGTAATTGGATGATTGGCAAATGTTTTCACCACCTGATCACTGGCTATAATCGTCGGTGGGTATCCAAGGAGTGCTGTATAATAATTCTCGTCCGTAACTCCTTCTATGGTAAAAGATTTTGTCGTTTGTTGATCTTCATACAAAGCACATGTCACATTTTTTCCTATTATGTCAGCATCTGAAAGATCCAAACCATTTCGATAAACAATACATACTTTTCCCGAAAGGAAGTCCTCTTTCTTTATCGGATGCGTAAGACTGTTATTTAAATAATCAAATTCCTGTTCATCAATTCCAATCAGAGAGGATCCAAAATTCTCAGGATGATTCTGATACTCGTGCTTTTCCTTACTATATGGAATGCTCATCCACTTTGCATAAAATTCTTTCATCCACATCTCAGCAAAATCCGGTTCCCATGGAACTGTAATCTCGGCAAATATCATAGAATGTACTTCAGAGACTCCGGCATTTTCTTTGATTGACTTCACGAAAGAATCATCCAGAATGTCTCTTCTGTCTTCTGATTTTTCTTTACATGCCGTATCATTTTTAATGACCATGTCCGTATCCATATAATTTGACACTATGGTTCTTGCTGCCTGACTGTCCAGCATGGTCACAATACAAAGGTACACAGACAGACTGGCTGCCAAAGACAACAGTACCATCGCAGTTCTTTTCTTATCCTTTGTAAACTGCTCCATGGAAAGTCTTGCTATTACTTTCCCATTTCCTGCTTTTCTTTCTTTTACGGTTTTGTGGGTCGGACGATAACCAAGCGCTTCTATTGGAGAGATATCTGCTGCCATTTTTGTCGGTTTTTGGCTGGCCAGAAAGATGGTAACCCCAACCAGTAAGATGGTTGCCAGCAGAACTGCCGGATGAAAACGAACCATATCTGCTCCAACATAGCCACTTTTGATTCCAAGTGATTTTACAACAACAGGAATCAGGAAAAAGGATACCATCCCACCTGACAGACATCCAAGTACTGTCCCTGCAGATCCGATCAGAAGCATCTGTTCCTTCATCATCCTTTTTATCTGCTTTTCCGTCATTCCGACCGTCTGAAGCAGGCCATAATAACGAACTTTTCCAGCTACGGAAAGATACATAATATTATAAATAAGCAGATACGCACACAAACAGGTAACTGCAATCAAGCCAATAAGGCCTGCCAATATCTGAACCGATGCGCCAAGATCTTCCATGAAGAAAAGATTCTGCTGCTTTCCAAGGTTCATACTTTCGATAAAAGCATTCTGCTCTGTTTTTGTCATTATTTTCTGCTTAAAATCCATAAAGTAACGACCGGAAGCTGCCTGCGAAAGCTTCCATCCCGATTGGTCATAGAATTCTTTCGAGACATAAAACTGTTTCTTGGATCCATATCCGTCCCAGATCCCACAGATTTTAAAGGTTTTCTCCTTCGGTTCTGTTCCGTTATCATCACCGTAGGTCAGTGTAAACGTGTCACCGATTCCCAGTCCCGAAAGCCCGCAGTCCTCCAATGCGGTCTGCGTGACCATCACTTCATTTTCCTGTTTCGGATAATGCCCCTTTGTTTCTTTTCTTGCCGGAGCCATGATCTCGTCCCAGTAAGTTTTATCGCTGTAGATCAGCCACGTATGCAGGGTATCATCCCATTGGGTGCTGATCGCATAACCCGCCACGCCGACTTTTCCTATCTTCGATACCTCACTGCTGTTTTCACACTTTTTTACCTGTTCTTTCGTCATTCCATACATGATAGCATCCATGTCCGCACCACTCAAGCGGATGTTCTGACGTTTTTCCATTTTTACATAGGTAAGTCCTACCGTAAAAATCGAAAAGAGCATAAAAACTGCCAGAAAGACAGCACACACCAGTACCAGATTTTTGCCCTTATTCCGAAAAAAGGAAGTCTTTGCCATCCTTTTGATGACCTGCTGATTATTATTTTTCAGCATCTTCATCACTTCCCTTCCGTATTTTTCCGTCCTCAATACAGACGATCCGGTCTGCGAGCTGCGCAATATCCATATCGTGAGTGATCAGTATCAGTGTCTGCGAAAAACGTTTTGCCGCAACGCGCAAAAGTCCCAACACCTCATGACCTGTTCCGGAGTCCAGGTTTCCGGTCGGCTCATCTGCAAGAATGATCGCCGGTTTCGATGCAAGTGCCCTCGCGATCGCCACGCGTTGCTGCTGGCCGCCGGACAACGTCCCCGGAAGTGCCTCTGCCTTTTCCTGCAAATGCAGCATATCCAAAAGTTCCCCGATAAATTTTTCATCCACATAACCGCCGTCTAACTCGATCGGCAGTACAATATTTTCATAGACATTCAGATCCGGTACCAGATTATAATTCTGGAATACAAATCCCACTTTTCTTCTGCGAAAAATGGCAAGCTGTTCTTTTTTCAATTCCGACAGCTTCTTTCCGTCTACAAAGACCTCTCCCGAAGTCGGGGTGTCGAGTCCGCCTAGCATATGGAGCAGGGTGCTCTTTCCGCTTCCCGATTTTCCGATCATTGCGACAAATTCTCCACGCTCTACCGTAAGATCCACGCCGTCCAATGCTTTTACCGTATTTTCTCCAAGCCGGTAATATTTTTTCAATGCCTGTGTTTCTACCATCCATGTCTTCATCTTTCTTTCCTCCTTATAACACAAGCATAATGGTAAAAAATCTCAAACCTGTCACAATCTTTAACTATCACAAAATTGTGATAATCTGTTCCTGTAAAGCGACGCTCTTTCACAAGGAAATCATTCGCATGTATCTGTTATTTTTCAACCAGTCTTTATTCATTTGGCAGGAAAATCCGAAATTCTGCTCCCGCTCCTGCTTCTGATACCACTTCGATATAACCTTCCTGCATCGAAATGATCTCTCTTGCTAAATAGAGACCCACGCCGATCCCTTCTTCGTCATGCACCTCCGGTTCCCGATAAAACCTTTGAAAAATCTCTGCCTGCCGTTCTTTTGCAATCCCCTTTCCCGTATCTTTGACACTGATCCTTGTAAAAAATTCCTCTTTCTTTGCCGATATCCATATCTTTCCACCGGCATCCGTATACTTAACTGCATTTTCTAACAGATTAAAAACTGCCTCCTCCGTCCATTTGCTGTCGTGAGAAACCGTTAAATCCTCTTCACAGTCCACATAGATTTCCATCTGTTTCTTTCCTGCCCTTGGAACGATCGCCGAAACCGCACGATACAAAGTATCGTATACCGATACATCCTTTTTCCGTATTTCAATAATACCGGTTTCTAAACGCGACATTTTAACCATGCTCTGTATCAGAAAATCCAGTTTTTTAGTCTGCTGCTCCATCCGGTTTAAAAATTCTGCCGTCTCTTTTTCGTCCAAATCCCCTGCCTGCAACAGTTCTAAATAAACTTTCAGATTTGCGATCGGTGTTTTTGTCTGATGTGAAATATCGGAGATCAGCTCCTTCATCTGCTGTTTATCCTTTTTGCTTTCTTCCTCTTTTTCACTCCAGATTTCCTGCAATCTCTTGAAGCGGACCGATATTTTTCCCCACAGGCTGTCATCCATTTCTTCTTCCACGGAAATCTCTGCTCCTGTCGCCAGTGCATCCAATGCCTGCTCCAATTTTTCCGAAAATTGATCTATTTCTTTCTTTTTCCGTCCTAATCTCATGCTTCTGCCCACTGATAACCCATTCCATAAACATTCAAAATATAGCGATGCTCTTCATCTTCAATCTTTTTACGCAGCCGGTTGACATTGACCGCTAAAGTATGCTTGTCCACATAAGCGCCCGTGGAATCCCATAGTTTTTCTAACAATACGGAATACGTCAAAAGAACTCCTGCATTTTCCGTAAAATAACGAAGCATCCGAAATTCTGTCGGTGTCAGAACACATTCTTTTCCACCGACCCACGCTCTTGCCGCATCAAAATCCACGCGCAAAAATCCATCCTCAAAACATCTGTGTTCCTGTCTCGAACCGTTTCTGCACAAAACATCGATCTTTTTCAAAAGGATTTTCATGGAAAAAGGCTTGGTCACATAGTCCTCTGCCCCCGCTTCATAGCCGCACAGCGCATCCTCTTCTAAATCTCTTGCCGTCAGAAAAAGCACCGGAATCGGTGTGCATTCCTTCACCCATTTGCAAAAATCAAACCCTTCGCCATCCGGCAGATTGACATCTAAAAGGATCACATCCGCACCTTCTTTTAAAAACAGTGTTTTTGCATTCTGGACAGAATCCGCACTTTCTGTCAGATAGCCTGCTTTTTGCAGTGCATAACAGATTCCTTCTTTTAATTCTCTATCATCCTCAACGATCAGTATTTTTCTCATGATTTTTCTTTATCTTTTCCTCCCACTCATGCAGACGTTTTGCTGCCTCCGGATTCTGTTTTTCCAATCTGTGCTCCAAGCGGACACGGCTTGCCTCTAAACGTTCTAAGACTTCCGGATGCTCCTTTTGTACCTGTTCCATGATCCTGCGTCTTCTCTTTTCAATCAATTCAAGAATGACAGCACGGTTATCTTGTGTGCTCAGGTTCTTAGAAAGCTCATCCATGTGCAGCTCCATACGCCTTAAGAACTCATCCTCGTCAATCACACCAAGGCTGTGCCAGGTTTCCATATATTTTTCCAGACCCTGCTCTGCCAGATTTTCCAAATCCGGCATCTGCTGGATATTTTCTAAGACAAGGTGTACCCGCTTTTCAATCTCTTCTACCGTATCTTCGCCAAACGCCCAGGTGAACTCTTCCAACGTATTTTCCGCTTCTGCCGGAATACTCATTAAGAATTTCTGTTTTCTCTCATCCAGCCCGCTCAGCACATACGGCTCCTGCAGCCCTGCATCGTGAAGTGCCGCCGTAATGGTACGCCGCACATGTCCTTCCTCGATCAGATGACCAATGCCCAACTTTCGCATCTGCACATTGACGGTGTCCATGTGTTCTGTCAGGTAAAAACGGATGCCGCGTTTTTGCAGATTTTCCGCTAACAGTTCTAAGCGGTCTGCTGCTGTAATGTCGATTCCCGTGACCGCTCCCGCATCCACGATCACTACTTTGGTATCGTCCTTGATATGACTTTCAATATCCTCCTGAAAAATCTTTATGTTTGCAAAAAAGAGACTTTCGCTGAACTGATAGATCAGCACATGTTCGATCTCATAGGCATAGCGGTTTTTCTTTCTGTCATAAAAACCCTCCCTGCCCGGAATGACTCCCAAAAACGCTCTTGGAGGATTCGTTGCCCGAAGGATCACAGCCACAAAAGAGAGTAACATTCCGATAATGACTCCGTAAATGGTTCCAAGTAACAGCACGCCTAAAAAAGCCGCCACAAAAATATAAAACTCATTTTTGCTGACTTCATAGAGGCGCTTTGCTAAATCAAACTCCACCACCTTCATCAGTGCGGAAATAACGATCGCCGTCAGCACCGGAACCGGAAGATAGCCGATAAAGCCGGTTCCAAACAGCAGTAACAGTATCATGGACAATCCTGCCGTAATGGATACCACCTGTGTCTTTCCACCATACTGCTCATTCATAGAAGTTCTCGATATGCTTCCGTTGACCGGACAGCAGCCCACAAATGCCGCCGCTAAGTTGCTGACACCACAGGCAAGGATCTCCCTGTTGTCATCAATTTTATAACCATTCTTAAATGCAAAATTATTTTCCGACAAAAGTGTTTCCGCCATGATGACTACCGCCACCATCAATCCGCGTCCCGCTGCCTGTGTCAGATTGACCATTCCCAGTTCCGGGAAGAAAAAAGAAGGCATTCCCGGCTCTACTTCTGCTAACAGGCGTACCCCATACTCATCAATATGACAGACACAGGTCAAAAAGACTCCGGCAGCCATGACGACCACCGCCATCGGAAACTTCGGAGCAAATTTTCTCACTACCACGATTGCCACTAAGGAAGATACCCCAAGAATAACCGAAACTATGTTAATATTTTCACATGCTTTGATGATATGGCGTATCAGTTCTACCAACTCTCCCGAACCGGAACTGTTTCCTAAGATTTTCGGGATCTGCATGAGGATGATCGTCACGGCGATTCCGCTGATGAAGCCTCCCATGACAGGCGTAGAAATAAAATCCACTATTTTCCCCGCATGGAATAAATAAAAGACCAGCAGCCACACACCCGCAAACAGCGCCACCATCGGCACAAACTGCATTGCCTCTTCCGATGCCGGTGCAATGCCAAGCGTCGCTAATGCCGCTCCTACGATCGCCGCCGGTGCTGCATCGACTCCCATGATAAACTGTGGCGACGTAGAAAAAGTCGCAAATAACAAAATCGGAAATACCGAACCGTAAAGTCCGTAAACTGCCGGAAGT